>Ga0209429_10002671_pt1 | contig 10418 bp, 11 predicted proteins | sample BarGraNGADG00212_3_FD_184493 | JGI IMG/M metagenome (GOLD analysis project Ga0209429, IMG submission 184493) | Arctic peat soil microbial communities from Barrow, Alaska - Barrow Graham LP Ref core NGADG0004-212 (SPAdes) (version 2) | ecosystem: Environmental > Terrestrial > Soil > Wetlands >... | reverse complement strand
CGTATCCATCCGACCAACCTATCTTGTAAGCAATAATATGATGGTTTAGCTTTGTGATCAAAAACTACAAGATGGGTTGATCTGATAGATACTTTTTAAAATTATTTCGTTATTAAGCCTGTATCTTTCCTGATTGTAATTAAACTCCTTAATTATAGGCTTGACCATCTCTTTGAAAGCATTCTTGCATTAAAAGTAGAGAAATCATATAAAATGGATTTATTTGGTTTTTTAACATAAAATTTTCAGATTAAAAGTTTAGTTATCGTTCAGTCTTCTTCCAGCCAGAATGATTTCGGGGTGATAGCCTAGCTCTTGTGCCTTGTGCGTGAGATAGTAGGGATCAATGCCTATACAATGGCCGCCTACTAAACCTGGTCTAAAGTTGAGAAAGTTCCATTTAGTAGCTGCTGCATTAAGGACTTCGTTAGTATCGATACCTATGCGTTCAAAAATGAGAGCTAGCTCGTTGACGAAGGCGATGTTGATATCTCTTTGTGAGTTTTAGATTACTTTGGCGGCTTCGGCTACTTTAATGGAGGAAGCTTTAAAGGTGCCATTTTTTAGAATGCGGTTGTATAGTTGATCTACAAATTCAGCTACTTCAGGTGTAGAACCTGAGGTGATCTTACGGATAGTAGTGAGAGTATGAACTTTATCGCCCGGGTTGATGCGCTCAGGAGAGAAGCCACAGAAGAAGTCCTTATTAAATTTAAGACCACTGTGCTTTTCGATTACGGGTACGCATTCTTCCTCTGTTGCTCCAGGATAAACTGTGGATTCGTATATGACTATATCATCCTTTTTAAGGACCTTGCCTATCGTTTCAGAAGCTCTGAGCAAGGGCGTTAGGTCAGGTCGTTTGTTCTTATTTACCGGGGTTGGAACACCGATTATAAAAACGTTGCAGGGCCTGAGTTTTTCGATGTTATTAGAAAAGATCAGGTGGGTTGCGTTGCAGATTTCTTCGCTAGAGGTTTCGAGAGTGTGGTCGTTTCCGTTTTTAAGTTCATCAATGCGGGCTTCGTTAATATCGAACCCAACAGTTGAAAATATCTTACCAAATTCTACTGCTAAGGGGAGACATACGTAACCTAATCCGATGATGCCGATTTGGATTTGTTGCTTTTGTATTGATTACTATTTATTTGCTTTTGAAGATGACTTCATTTATATTATTCTCACCTCATTTTTCCACTTAACTACATCGATGGGTGCCAGTGATGTTTAATGCTTCTAATAGCTTCGCCCTTTCAGTCACATTGGATTTTATGACTTTTGATAAAAACAAATCAATTTAATTCAGTTAACACAAGTTATTCTAGTTATGCGAGTATCTCAGATTTTAAGTTATAAGTATTGATAACCTTTGTCAAGAATTGAAAATATTAATAGAATTGGTCAAATTAAATAGTTGGTTAAACTATGACCTATTTTATTGTTTACCTTCTAAAGCAAATGTATGGTAGATCTAAAAAACTGAAACAATATGATTTTTTATCGTAGTGTTTTGAAGTTTTATCGTTTAATAAATAAACTTTTAGAATAGAAATAGAAAAGTTGAAGTATTTCTTAACCTCTTGTAATGTTAGTTGTTATGCGCAAATCAGCTTTTATTTGAAAAACTCATTATAGCAGTTCTATTGTAGGTTTAGAAGCTGATTACATAAAAAATTGCAGATAACATCCTGGATTGGACAAAATACAATGAAGTCGATTTGATTGATTGTGCAAAGGTTAACCGAAATATTAGCTTGAAAGATTTATTAGGGTTAACTTTACTTTTTATTACAAACTGTTTAAAAAGAATTCTTTTGCCCGTAGGACAATAACATAAAAGGTTAATGTCTTACGGGCAAAAGATGTGTATTTTAAGCTTTTCTATTGTCATTTATGCCAAACGGACAATTTTAAACAGTTTCTAATTCTCATCCCGGCACACAGCCCTTCGGAAACGCTTAAAACACGTCATACACCAACATACTCCCGGAGGAATAAGGAAGATACTCAACTCCCCCGGAGAGGGTATAAAACTCAATCCCCACACACTGCAGCACTGAAACATTTTCGCCTAACACAATCCCATCCGAAAAAGCAGCTTTCACCGAAACCGTTAGTGTAGTATTGACCGGCGTGTAATCCGAATAAGCAATAGTGTTCATTGTGTCAAGAGGGTTCAGCGCTTCGTATTTCAAATTACTTTCAGAATAAGCAAAATCAGAGATAATGCTCAGGTGATTGATCACGCGGTAGAACTGTGCACTTGAGGGGAAAAACGAAGGATCAGGATTGAGCCCGTTCACCGTAATGGTTGCCTCGGCGCGCGATTCAGGATGACTGGTTGTAACGAACCTTTTAAGCTGATTGTCCATCTTCCGCTTTTCATGAAGGTTCATGCTTTTCAGTATGGCCCTGTTGAGTGAAATAAGGATCGCTCTTCGTCCCCTCTTTCCTTGAGGGTCCCGAACGTTGATCTTCTTGACAATCGCTACCAGACGTCCCATAAACCGGGTGTCGGTATATTCTGAAAAAATAGCCAAAAGTCCGCGATGGATTTCCTTGACGGCTACCCCGCAGCCTTTAAATTCCGACATGTTTTCCCTTGTCCTTGCGAAGACAGGGCTGTGCATGATCAGGTTGATATTGGCGCCGCCCTTTTCTCCTGCCAAGGTTCTCTTGTCATGGGCTACGCGATAATGGCGAATGCTTTTGAAGCTTCCGCGGTATTCGATAATTCCGGTTTGTTCAGCCATCTTCTTGATTTTTTATGTTATGATTAATACTACAGCCCTGGAAGGATGCCTGAAACAGCTACTTCCATGACCGATGAATTGTTTATTCAGTGTAACATCCCACGATTGCCATCGATCCGCTCTTAGTTGGTGGATTGGGGACTCCATTGGTTGATGATGTTGCGATTTCCACTCCCATGGCAACGATCATCGACGTTCCCGATAAGCTGAATGGAGGCAGATCGAACGAAGCCTCGAGCGCGACATCAACGGGCAGACTATTTTTGATAACCCAGTTGCTGATCGAACAGCGCGTATGCACTTCCAGACCGCTGACCACCGGTTCATACTGCGCGTTCACGGCATTCCAGGCCACATCGGCTATCTGCGCGATGACCAGATAAAACCTGACTGCATAGAATTTTGACACCCACCAGAGGTCTCTTGTGGAAAGAAAACCGGGAATAGTCAGCGTCACGGTTTTCTTGTCGGGAGATAAACTGATTATGTAGATGTCTCTGATTACTTTCCCAAAAGGTCGCCGCTCATTGAAGTCGATCTTGAGCAGCCTACCGGGATCGTTTTTCATCAAGACGGCACGGAAACCCTTTTTGCCAGTCAGGTCAAGTTGCTGAATCGGGTTTCCGGCGATCATGATTTGATTAAAACAGCGCGCGTACATCAGATGCCCGACATCTGAGAGGCGCGCTTTAAGCATCGATGCCCATTTACTGCGCCCTCCGAATTCTTTCGAGAACTCCCTTTGACGCGCGTATTTGGGATGAGTTAGAAATTGATCACGGGTAGGGCCTCCTTTTTTTGAAAGGATGCGTTTTCCTAATGCCGTGTCGTCATAGCAGCGGATATTTCCAAAACTGCCTGTGAAGTCGAATGGACCTTTGATTGTTGACATAACTTTTAGATTTTAAAGGTTTGTAAAAACATAAAATTAATATTTCCCAAATCAATAGTCAAGCATTATGTATCGGACAACTGCGGACATTTTCGGACAATTTCGGACAATAACAAAGAATTTCCGTTAAATTTCAAACAAATCACAAAATGACCTCGAAAACATGATGAAAACATGATGAGAAAATCAGGCCCAACAGCATTAAAAAAACAGCGTAAAAGAAGAGTAGAAAATTTCGGGTTGTAGCACACTAGTTGCGTACTAGTTGCGCACCAATTGCGCTTAGGTGCTGCGCAACTAGTACGCAAGAGGTGGGTTATAAGTGCTGAATATGTGCGCTATAGATGGAAATCGTTTACCGATGGCTTGGAAATGGCTTGGAAGTGTTGTCGGGAGGGTCAAAAAATGGCCTTGTTATTATCTGAAAATCTGGTGAAATTAAAAATTCCGTTCATTGGACACTAGCCATTGTAGACCGGGATTTTTAATGCAATGGTATGGCGAAATAATTGATGTTCAATACTATTACGCCCTTGCAGGGCTTGATTTGTGGGGGTTTTCATTTCACAGGGCTTCACCCTGTGCTAATATATTTTGCCCTTTCAGGGCTTGATTATTTGCAAAGAGGGGGCAGCCACTAATTTGTTTAAACCCACTGTTTTGCAAGAATCCGTTTAAAGACCCAGTAGAATTTTCTTCGGCCCTCGATGCTTGCTCTAAAGCAGGTTTCATAGCAGTACGACGATCCCAGAACTGATTTAATATAAGAATCCAAAAACCCACAACGGAATAACATTAGCGTAGCCTGTTTCAATATCATCTTTTGCAATAAATGAATTTTCGAGGTCTTTTATTTGGGCATTTCCTTTGTTTTTCCCACCTACTTCGAAACTATATTTGTTATCCACATAAAAATCGGTAGTTTTAGGGTTGTTTACCGGGAATAAATACCGCACTTGGTTTAAAAAAAATGTTTCGCGCACTGTACCCATATTTATAAGATTTTTGTCTATGGCATACATCAGGTTCGAATTATTCAAATATATTTTTGCGGGTTTGTTTAAAATTTTATTTCCAACAGCGCGTGCTCCTAAAGTTGTAATTAATTCGGCTTTTTCCAAATAATTGAGATAAGCAATCAGTGTTCGTTGGTCGGCGATATACAATTCGGTGGCAGTATTGCTCAGGTTAGGCGTGTAAGGAACGGTAGACGAAACGGCAGCAAGCAATTGTTTTATTTTGTGGGCTGTTTCCTGAGACATTGTGCTCACATAAGGAATATCGATATCTATGATTACATTGATAATATCGCCGAGCCGTTGCAAAAAACTTTCGGGCGATTCGTTATAGAAAGGATAATAACCGGTTTTTAAATATGCCTGAAATTCGGGCAATATTTTTATCAGGGAGCAAATATTTTTACATATTTCAACGTGGTTTTCAATAATATTTTTAAGGCTGTATTTTTCAAATTTCACTTTACGGTTGTAAATCAAGTATTCGCGAAGCGATAAACCGTTTAGAAAATACGTTGTTTTACGACGACTTAAATCGCCTGCACTTTGATAAAGTTGTAAAATTGAAGAACCTGAATAAATAACTTGTAAGGCGGGTAGGGCATCGTAAACGTTTTTTATTTCTTGTGCCCAATCATTTTGTTTTTGTTTTTGAGGATATTTGTGTATTTCATCAATAAATAAGATTTCGCCTCCATATTTTTGAAATCTATCTGCCGTGTCCAGCAGATTATTTTTGTAGAAAAAAGGGAGGTCGGCCGAAAAATACAAGACTTTTTTTCCGTTTTCTTCAGCTTCTTTTGCTTTTTGAAGCATTAGGGTGGTCTTACCAACGCCACGCGAGCCTTTAATTTCAATCAAACGGCTGTTCCAATTAATTTCGAAATAAAGTCCTCGCTTAAATTCGACACTTACATTTTGTATCAATCGATGACTTATTTCAAAAAGCTGGTCCATTATTTTTTCTTCAAAGTTAGTTTATTTTTGTAATCCATTACATATTTTTATTTAATATTTTGTAATCGGTTCCGCTTTTGTAAATAAATGGTGCCTGACACCATTTATTCCCACTTTACCAATTACACTTCATAAGTTAAAAAAGGTAGCGCATTAGCATCTTTATGTTCAAATTGAAAAAAATTATTCTTTCTGTTTATAAATCCCCAATGACCATTAAGTTTAACATTGGCATGATCAAATGCATTAAAATCCTCAACCTCATCATATTTATAAGGAATGACTAATTTTAGACTTGTATCAAGATATCCCCATTTCCCATTTTCTTTATCTTTTATTGCTGCAAAACCATGGTTGAAGTTTTTAATTTCATTATCAATATGATAAACAGAACGGGCAAATAAACTAAAATGATCTAAAAAGAATCTTTTTTGATCATCAGTACTTTTTAATGCATTTATTTTCTGATGATAATCTTCTAATTGCCTTGGTAAACACCTTGTAGTGTCAAGGTGTTTTTTGAAAAACCAAAGTACTGAGTTACGGCGAATTTCAAGTAAATGGGTTATCTGCAATTCTGGCATAGGTATCATATTTTCAAATTTTAAAAATTACAATTAACTTTCGGGAATTACATTAAGTGAAAAGGGGTAATATTAAGGTTCTGTGATTCTGCCCTGGAGACCCACTAGGGGCCTCCCTACATCTCATTTGTCGGTTTATGTTATTGCCCTGGAGACCCACTAGGGGCCTCCCTACATCTCATTTGTCGGTTTATGTTATTGCCCTGGAGACCCACTAGGGGCCTCCCTACATCACCAATATTAACATACAATAGAGCCATTTTATAAATTATCATTTTGCTTTAACTCGATCGCATTTTCAAAAGATTTGATAATATTGTTGACTTGTTCATTGATTTTTGGATAGAATTTCATGTTCTTTGAATTGTGTCCTTTGTTCCATTCTTCAAGAGGAATTCCACCATCTGTTATAGATTGATTTTGAGGCTGCAAATAGTAATTTTTCAATCTGAAATCACTTAATTCAAATCTGACAAGATTATTTTGAATTTGGATTTTAATGGTTTTCCAGACATTAACGCTCATTGATGTATAAAAACTGAGTGGCCATTTTTCTTTGAAACACGCTTTTCCAATGATTTCGCCATTTTCTTTATCATCAAGCTGTATAACATCCTTGCCTGAACTGTAGGTGTTAATAAACCAATGTTTGGTTCTCTTATATATTTCATCTTTTGAAACTCCCTGCAATTGAATTTCATCTGAGTATGTTATTTTACCGTTTTGCAAGGGTAATATTCCTAAAAGTTTGTTCTGTGCAGTAACTATGTTCGAGATAAAAAGGAAAATGATGAATAGAAATAGATTTCTCATTATTATTTGAATTAACAATATGAATTTGAGGGCATGAATTTATGATCAGATGCATCAAACAATCCAAAACATTATTCAATTAACCCTGTATCAAATATATTATGAAACTGAGAAATCAATATTTCCGGTTTTTTATCGTTATATTTTGTGGGTTTACCGTTTAAAATTGTCCGTAAAGGATTAGCAAAAAATGTCAATGGGTGAAGGGTGGATTCTTTTTGATATTATTTTTTTTCAGACTGTCAATTTTTTTTTTATATCTTTTGAGATAACTGAAGTTACACGTACAGATACCGGAATTTTAACCCCATCTTCCAGTAATACATAATTGTCGTTACCCCTAATAAATTTCTGGATATAATAAATATTTACAAGATATGATTTATGTGTTCGATAAAATTGATTTTCAGGCAAGATCTCTTGTAATTCTTTTAAAGATTTAGACACCATAAATTCCTTTTGCGTATTCAATACTACTACAGCATAAGATTTTTGAGCATAACAATATACTATATTTCGGCTGTTCTCCATGATAAACCCATGCTCCATATCAAGTATGATATTTTCTCCTGCGAAATCAGGCATACTCAAAACGTTTACCGTATCCTCAATTTGAAGTTGTTTATGTTCTTCTAGAAATTCATCAGAGACTTTCTGTATCAAATTTTTTAATTCACCGATATCAACAGGCTTTAATAAATATCCCGAGGCAGAATTTTCCAATGCATTAATTGCATACTGATCATAACCTGTGCAAAATATTACTTTAAATGATGGTGTAATAAATTCTTTATAAATTTCCATCCCATTTCTTTGTGGCATGTTAATATCCAGAAATACAATATCAGGTTGGTTTCTTTTTATGTGTTCAACACCTTCATTTAAATTTGAAGCCGTTGCAACAATTTTGATATTAGAAAAATTTTTTAATAAATCAGCTAAAACTTCTATAGCTGCAATTTCATCATCGATAATGACTGCACTTAAAATGAGTTTTTCCATAAAATATACTTTAAAATGATCGTCCAACAAGTCTGAACACAGTAAAACATTTTCCTCACAAACTCTTTCAATATGGGAAAATGCTTTGCACTCAAAAGTATTGAATGGTGTTTGAATAATTTTAAGGTGTTTTTTAACGTCGTATTTTTAAAAATCAACGCTTTATTTTAATATTTTTAAGCTAACATCCTTTGCTTAATATCTTTCGAGATTACTGTGGTAACTCTAATTGATACAGGTATTTTAACACCACTTTCCATTACAACATAATTTTCTTTAGCGCGTACAAATTTTCGTATATAGAAAATATTGACCAGATAAGATTTATGCGTTCTGTAGAATTGGGTTACGGGTAAATTTTCTTCTAATTCCTTCAGGGATTTTTTCACTTCATATTCTTTCTGGGATTGCATAACCACTACTGAAGCCGAATTGTGGGCATAACAATATTCTATATTCCGTGAATTACTAATTATAAATCCATTGTCAACATCAAGTAAGATGTTTTCTCCTGTCATAACCGGGCCACTCAGGATACTAATCTTGTCTTCTAATAAAAGTTGTTTCTGTTCGTAATGTAGTTCATTCTTTACTTTTTGTAATGCTTTCTCTAATTCGAATAAATCAACAGGTTTTAATATATATGCGCACGCTGTTTTTTTTAATGCATCAAATGCATATTGCTGATGTGCAGTACAGAAAATAATTTTAAATTCAGGACATTTAAATTCATTATAAATTTCAAGTCCGTTTTTTCCCGGCATATTAATATCTAGAAATACGATATCCGGGTGAGTCATTTTTATAATTTCTACTCCGTCTTTCAAATTTAATGCAATTCCAACAATTTTAACTTTTATTGAAGAAATCTTCGTTAACATTTCATTTAAAATCTGAATTGCAATTTTTTCGTCATCAATAATAACAGCGCTTAACATGATTTTTAAAATTTAATTATTTAGTGCTAATTCTCCTGTATTTATTATTGAGATACCCAATTCAATATCAAAAGCTCCATTATCCCAAAAACAGCAACAGATTCATAAAGCAAATATATTGATGTATATTTTAAAACAATTTTAATAGTTTTTTAACGTAGTGTTTTGTCCTTTTATCGTTTCACATAACTTGTCGGTTAACATTCAGATTCGATTCATTTGTATTGTATATGATCAAAATAGCATCATTTAGACTATTTAAAAGAGAAACCTGGTTTAACTTTACGCTATAATGATCTGAAGAACCATTGATCCCGTATATTTCACACCATAGAACTGAACCTCAGTATATAGATCGTGTTGCACATCCTGAACCTAAGAAATTGATTTAATCAAGAAATAAGCTGTAAAAACTCATTCATAGAATAAGGTGCGTAATCACAATAATTTGGTGCATTTATCAAAATTCTTTTCGGATGTTTTTTATCAGAGGAGTTAACCAGAAACTTAATTTGATGGACGTCAATCACTCTTTTTGTGAGATTATCCTCCAAATCATAAATCAAAATTTCAATTTCCTTAGCCATTTTATTATTTTTAAAAAATAAATGATTAAAAGATTGTCCCAATAGTCATGCCTATTCTCGCCTTGCTACCATAACATCCAAAGGTGATCGGAAAAGATGTATAATTCGTAACTACTTTAATACTCATCCCGATATCGTTGTTAAATCCGGTAGTTTTTAATGGCTTATCATCCTGAATATGATTATTTGTATAATGCGAAACACCTGCTGTAACACCAATTATAATACACCCAACCAAATTATATCCTAAGAATGCATTAAAAGTCATATCTTCCTGATTAATGACCGGTATTTTTGGTTTATCAAGCCGGGCACCAATAGAACCTCCATAAACAATCTCGTTTTTAGTGATATAGTTAACATCAACCTTAAATATATGAGCATTACTATATCCTATTCCTACATCGAATGCAGGAGGTGTTACAATTGTCATAGACTTACACGATTCATTCATAATTCCATTTCGAGAAAAGCACTGAGCATTCGAACCGGAATAAATCAAAACAATCATTAAAAATGAAATAGAAAAGCTTTTACTCATTACTTGGAAGATTTGTAAAATGTCTTTTAAAAAAAGACATCTTTAAATGAATTTAAAAAATGGAAAAAGTGTAATAATTGAATTATTAAATTCAAATGTATAAACCCAAACTAACCTAAAGGCAGATGAGTTTTTTAACGTTCATTCCGGCAAATTAACGTTAAATATAAATTGATAAATAATACTAAAAATGGTTTTTATAACCCCTTACGCATACAATCAATTAATTAACATTGGCGGCCTCAGCGCCTATACCAACTGGTTTAATATTACACTTTATGGTAAAAAAGAATGTTGAACCTTTTCCTTCTTCGCTTTTGGCCCAAATCTTACCT
>Ga0209429_10002670_pt1 | contig 10422 bp, 10 predicted proteins | sample BarGraNGADG00212_3_FD_184493 | JGI IMG/M metagenome (GOLD analysis project Ga0209429, IMG submission 184493) | Arctic peat soil microbial communities from Barrow, Alaska - Barrow Graham LP Ref core NGADG0004-212 (SPAdes) (version 2) | ecosystem: Environmental > Terrestrial > Soil > Wetlands >... | reverse complement strand
CCCAAGAACCGATTTCCCGGCGAAGCTGGCCGGTTACGACTCGCAAGGGAAGGTTGTCGCAATCGAGGACTTGATATCGCTCTAGTCCAACTCGTATCCACCTCGTTATGCTGACTTCGATGTCCGTCAACGAGATCAGCGTCGAAACGCTCTCCTACCAACAGATCGCCAAGACGATCGACCACTCACTGCTTCAACCGCAGCTGGAGCTAGAAGCGGTCAGGACGGGCTGCGAGCTGGCGCGCACCTACGACGTCGCCTCGGCCTGCGTCAAGCCCTGCGATGTGGCGCTGGCGAGCGAACTGCTCGCGGGCTCGGACGTGAAGGTGAGCACGGTGATCGGCTTCCCACACGGCTCTTCGGCCGGCGCCGTCAAGGCGTTCGAGGCCGAGCGGGCGATCGCCGACGGAGCCCGCGAGCTGGACATGGTGCTGAACATCGGCTGGCTCCGCTCCGGTGCCAGCGACGACGTGCTGGCCGACATCAAAGCCGTCGTCGGGGTGGCTTCCGGCCGCGCGCTGGTCAAGGTCATCCTCGAGAACGCCTATCTAGACGAGGCGCAGAAGCTGCTTGGCTGCCGCCTCGCCGAGCAGGCAGGCGCCGACTTCGTCAAGACCTCGACGGGCTTCGCTCCCTCGGGCGCTACGCTGGATGATCTGCGCCTGATGCGGCAGGCTGTCTCGCCCGGGATCGGCGTCAAGGCCGCCGGCGGCGTACGTACCCTCGACGCTCTGATCGACGCGCTGAACGCCGGCGCTACGCGCATCGGCGCCACCGCGACGCAGACAATTCTCGAGGAGTTCAAGACCCGCAAGGCACAGAGCTGATCGGGCTCGTCCGGTCAACCGACCTCGCCCGCGCCGCTTCTAGAAGGGCATCCCTCGTTCGAGGGACAGACGCTAATGACGATCGCGCGATGAGGCGATAAACTTGTTGTCCCCCTACGCCCGCGCTGGTCCAATTCACGCGGAGGCACGACTTGGCAACTGATCTAGAACAGCAGCTTTCTCAACTGGACGAACTCCTCGGCTTACTCGACGCGAAGGCGCTTCGGAGCGCTCAGGAATCCCTCGAGAACCAGATCGCCGAGCTGAACGAGCGGCTTGAAGTAACGCGTCAGGCTCTCGTTCACGCGCAGTCTCAACGCAAGCGGCTCGCCCGTGCGCGCCTCCTGCTCGACGAGTCGGCGATGGAGAACGGCAGTAACAGCAATAATAGTAGTAGTGGCGATCCCGCGCTTCATTTTGAGGCGCCGATCGAAACACCGGTCGAAGCGAAGATCGAGGTAAAGGTCGAAGAGCCGGTTAAAGAGCCGGAGAAGAAAAAGACCGAAGTGACCGCGCCCTTCGTGGCCGAGCGCCGCGACAGCGCGCCGCGCCGAACCAACGGCGAGCGGCGCCAGGTCGAAGAAGACCGGCGCAGCAAGAGTTGACGACCGTTACCCGCGCTCCTGGCTGATTTCCTGCGGCTCTGGATAGGCCTGGGCGGATAGCCCGTCCAGCGCCCTCTCCGCGCCCTTGAAGTCGCCTTCATTGAACATCAGGAAGGCCATCACCACTTCCGGATCGAACTGCGTCCCTCGCCCGGCGAGAAGCTCGGCTCGCGCTTCGCTCGCGCTTCGCGCGCCGGCGTAAGAGCGGTTGCTTCGCATCGCCTCCCAGGCGTCGCAGCAGGCGACGATACGGGCTTCGGTCGAGATCTCTCTCCGCTTCTTTCTGCACGGATAGCCGCGCCCGTCGTAGCGCTCGTGGTGCTCGCGGATGATGCCGCCGATGCCCGCGAGCTCCGGCGCGAGCTCGACCAGCGTGGCGCCCGTCTCCGGGTGCTCCTGCACGAGCTCCCATTCGACGGTCGTGAGCGGGCCGTTCTTGCCCAGAATCGATTCCGGCAGAGCGCTCTTGCCGATGTCGTGATAGCGCGCCGCCAGGGCACAGCGCCGTTGCGCCTCCTCATCCAGGCCGAGCGCCCGCGCCACCAGCGCCGCCCAGCGCTCCATCGGCACAGCTCCATTCGATGTCTGCCCGGTCGCAACGGTCGCCGCTTTCGGCCCGACAACCTCAACCGACGGATAGTCACTCTCGATCGGCAGGCCTTCCTGTAGCGCCCACTCGGGCAGCTCGGGCGATGCAGTCTCTTCGGCTTCGGCATCGGTGAGAACGATCTTGTTTCGGCCCGCCGCCTTCGCTCGATAGAGAGCGGCGTCCGCGGCTCCGAGAAGTCCGCGTGGCGTGGTCGCGTTTTCCGGCCAGCAGGCGCCGCCGATCGAGATCGTCACCGCGATCTTGCGCTCGTGCGGCAGTTGAAACGGCGTCTCGTAAAAGGATCGCCGGCAGCGCTCGCCGATCTCCCACAGCTTCTCCTTGCCGCCGCCGGGAAGCAGCACGACGAACTCCTCGCCGCCGTAGCGGGCAACCAGATCGCCGTTTCGGACGGCGCTCAGCAACCTGCGCGCGACCTCTCTCAACACGCTGTCACCTAAAAGGTGGCCGTGCGCGTCGTTGATCTGTTTGAAGTGGTCGACATCGCAGAGGAGTACGCCGACAGGAACCTGCGAGCGGGCGCTCCGGTCGAGCTCGAGCTTGAGCTCGGCGTCGAGGAAGCGGCGGTTGTACAGACCGGTGAGCGAATCCATCACGGCCAGCTGCTCCTGCTCGCGCAGCGCCTCCTCGAGTCGCTTCGAGTGATGGTGCCGCTCCAGGTTGTGCACCATCAGCCGCAACACCAGCAGAATCGAGACGCAGCTGGTCACGGCGAAGGCGTCGTTTTGCTCTCCGTGCCGGAAGGACACCCCCGCGTAGACCAGCGAGATGGCAAAGGAAAGAATCACCACGGTCAGCCTCGCCACACCGATACGGGCGGCACCACGTTGCCGTACTCTCACCGATCTACCGGTCAGCTCGGCGGCGACGACGATGAGCAGAGCCGATCCCAGCAAGGCGCTCTGGATGGAGGGCTTACTCCCGTCCGCGAGCAGGTAGCGGACAACCAGGACCTCCGCCGCGAGGCCGGCGGCGATCGCGGCGATGAGAGTGAAGGAGGAGATCTCCGTCTCCGGCGCGATCCAGACCGCCAGGCCGATCAACACCAGTACCACCGCCGCCAGAACAGGCACGACGAGCTGCGGGTAAAGAGCCGATCCGCCGTGCTCGTCTATTCGTGGCGCCACCGCCAATCTCACCCACGGCGCCGCGACTGCGAGGCCGATCATCGCCGAGTCGATCAGGCCTAGCGATAGCGCGAGCGGCGAGTCGCCGGCCACCGAGCGCAGCAGGGCGATGATCAGCAACGAATACGCAAGAAGCGCAAACACACCGCTCACGAGCCAGCGCGAGCCCAGGCCGGCGCCGAGGTAGTCGGCGACTAAACGACCACCCTCTCCCGCAGCCAATAAAAGGCAGAAGAAGGGAATCGCCCACCAGACGACCCGCTCCAGTCTCGAGGCCCGGCGAAGCGCAAGCACGGCCGCGCAGGCAGCGAGAGCCAGCGCGCTCAACAGAACGGCCTCCCTCAGTAGCGATCCGTTGAGCGCCAGCCAGAAGCTGAGAACGAACGCGAGCACGAGCATGAGCGCAATCTCCGCGATGAGAGGAGACGGCTCACGGCGCTCGACGCGCGCCTCATCGCCAGGTCGGAGGGTGACGCCGTTTGTGACGCCGTTTGTCACACGCACCAGCCACTGTTCGGGAAGGACGATCGCTGCGACGAATTAAAGGCGCGCGGCCGCATATCGGTTCCAGGCCGATCTTGTCTGCGGCGAAACGAGTCCTTGCGGCGGAAATTCTCGCGCTCCTCCGCCGTCGGACGAACTAGGCAAGACACAAGCCAGCTCCTACCGTGGGGGGAGAAGGGTTAATTGTATGACCCGTGCAAGTTTTTGTCGCCGTACATCACTCGTTCGAGGGACGGATTTCGTGTTTCGAATCACTCATTCGAGTGATGGCCGGATCACCCCTTGCTCTCGCGAAGTCTCTCCGGCAGTCGAGCACGCGAATCGGAACCCGAGCTCGCGCGAAAGTTCGTCGGTCGATCCGATCGTCCAAATTTCGTTGAAACGGTCGCTACGCGGCCACTACGAGAGCAACTTGCTCAGTTGCATGGCGGCGCCGAGGTCGCCGCGCAGCTTGAGCTTCCCGGTCAGATATGCAGACGTGACCCCCAACTCGCGATTGAGTAGTCGGGTGAGGGTCTCGTCACTGGCCGAGATGGTGCAATCGACGTCCTCGGCGGCGCCGTCCTCCAGCGCGAGCGCCTGTCCGTCGATCCGGATCGTCCAGGCCTTTCCTCCGTCGACCACGAAGGCGTAACTGGCCTTCAAGCCGGATAGGTCTTTCGCGGCCGCCCGTTCCGGAAGCCCGGCAACGAAGCTCTCCAGCTCGTCGCTCATACTTAGCGGCTCGTCTTTATCGGACTAGCGATGCGTCGATCGCAGCTCACGAAGACGAGACTAACGCTTGCGAGATCTACGAGCCTCGCTTAGGCGGCGCTCGGGATTTGCCGGCCGAGGTGGCGCAGTATCAGCGCCCGGGAAAGCTCGTACTGGCAGCGTCCAATTTCTAGCCTGTTGTTCTCGAGCAGCTCGCGCGAGCCGCCGTCCTCACGCAGTCTCTGCCGCTCGACTGCGAGCAGTGAGAGCTCGAGCCGAAGCTGTTCGGAACTGAGCCCGAATCCGTCGCCGCCGCTGGGTTGCATCTCAGAGTCCATTTTTTACGCCGAGTCCCGGCTTCCTGCTGCCATCGTCGCGGACCAGGCTTAGAGGAGAATGAAGCGGCCGTAAGAGTTCTCGAAGAGTGTGCAGAGTCGAGTAACTGCGAGCCCGCGTCGGTCGCAGTCGTTACTCTGAACGAATGCGGATCCTGGTATTGGTCGAGGACGCCGAGCGGCTGTACAGCGCGCTCAGCGCGGGCGGCTGTGAGGTCACCGTGAAGAGCCACAGCGGCGAGGCGGAGCACCTGTTGCTCTGCGAGCGGTTCGACGTGATCGTCTTCCATCCGCGCCCCGACGATCCCTATTTCCTGACGCGAATGCTGCGCGACTATCCCGGACGGGCGCTGGTGGTGTGGCTCCGCTCCTCTTCGTCGACTCGCGTCAGCGAGCTACTCGACGCCGGCGCCGATGAGGTGCTCGACGGCACGATGGACGATCGCGAGCTGCTGGCCCGCGTGCGTAACGCCGCGCGGCACGGCCGGCGCCCCGCCTCACAGGCGATCGAGCTCGGCGAGCTGAAGATCTTCTCTCCCAGCGGGAAGACGAGCTGGCGCGGCGAGCTTCTGCCTCTCACCAAGCGCGAGCGCGGAGTGCTGCTCGCCCTGGCCGAGACCGTCGGCGAGACCGTCCCGCGCGAGATCATCTATCGCAAGGTCTGGGGCTACAGCATGGTACGCGGCGACCGCTCGGTCGATGTCAACGTGAAGCGGCTCCGTGACAAGCTCACCCAGGCCGAAGTCGAGCTTCGTATCCGCACCACTCCGGGCGTCGGTTATCGCCTGATGATCCAGGCCGCAAAGCCCGACGAGACGCCAGTTGCCATTCTGTAACTGGTTCGTAACCCGCACTCGCCGCCTCTCCACTAGCGTAAGTTTCGACGGTAACTCGAAGCAAGGAGTACGAGATGCGGTTTTCGCTAGTCCCACGTCAAGCTGAGTTTTACGACCTGTTCAGTCGGGCCGGCGAGAACGCGCTCGATGCGGCGCGACTCGTGGAAAAGCGCTTCAACAGTATCCCCGACGCGACCATCAGCCAGAGTGCGGTCACAGATCTCGAGCACAAGGGCGACGACATAACCGCCGAGCTGATCGGGCTGCTCAACACGCAGTACGTCACTCCCATCGACCGCGAAGACATCTACTCGCTCGCCGGCGCAATCGACAACGTCGTCGACTACCTGGACGACGCCTCCGAACTGATCGACGTCTACCACATCGAGAGCCCAATGGAGCAGGCGATCGAGCAGTGCCGGATCCTGGTCGGCTCGACCGAGCATCTTGCGAACGCTCTACGTGATTTGCGCGGACTGAGCGGCGTGTCCAAGCATCTCGTCGCGCTCAACAAGCTCGAGGACGAGGGCGATGCGATCCTCCGCGACGCGATCGGGGCTCTGTTTGAGGACGACAAGGTCTCGCCGAGGTTGATCATCCAGTGGAAGGACATCTTCGAAGCGCTGGAGGCGGCGATCGACTCGGCCGAGACCGCTGCTCATCTAATCGGCAACATCGTCGTCAAGAACGGCTGAGTGGGGATCTAATGCTCTGGACCACGCTGATAGCGGTCATCGTGATCGCGCTCTTCTTCGATTTCACCAACGGCTTTCACGACAGCGCCAACGCGATCGCGACCGCCGTCTCAACCCGCGCCCTCTCGCCACGAGTCGCGGTTCTCATGTCTGCCGTGCTCAACTTCGTCGGCGCTTTCTACGCGGTAAAAGTCGCTGCAACGATTGCCAAGGGAATCGTCAACCAGGATCAGCTAGGTGGCGTAAACGGGCTGAAGATTATTCTCGCCGGACTGATAGGAGCGATCGTCTGGAACCTGGCGACCTGGTATCTCGGTCTCCCTTCGAGCTCGAGCCATGCCTTGATCGGCGGCATGCTCGGTTCGGTGATCTGCGCTTTAGGGCTGCACTCGAACGTGAAGGGGAAGAGCCAGTCGGTGGTTCAATGGCACGGGTTGTACGAGAAGGTGCTCGCACCCTCACTGCTCGCGCCTCTACTGGCCATCCCGACCGCGTTCGCGCTCATGTACATCCTCCTTTGGATCATCCGAAAACGATCGCCGCAGCGAACAAACCACGTCTTCCGGCGGCTTCAACCACTGTCGTCGGCCTTCGTCGCTTTCCTGCACGGAACGAACGACGCTCAGAAGACGATGGGCATCATGGCGATGGCGCTCGTATCGGCGGGCCATCTCGATCCGAACTTCAATCGTCCGCCCATCTGGGTGATCGCCGGCGCCGCCTCGGCGATGGCGTTTGGCACCTACGCGGGCGGTTGGCGAATCATTCGCACCCTCGGCACGCGGATTGCGAAGCTCGACCCGCCGCGCGGCGTCGCCGCCGAGACGGCCTGCGCGAGCTTGCTCTGGGTAACCCAGCACTTCGGCTTCCCGGTCTCGACCACGCACACGATCTCGGGCGCCGTGCTCGGATCCGGCGCAGCGGGCTCGCGGTTTTCCGCCGTTCGCTGGGGAGTGGCGGGCAACATCGTCATCGCCTGGTTGATCACCATCCCTTGTGCCGCGCTCGTTGGCGCAGGTGTCCAGCTCCTGACTAGGCTTCCCGGAGGTGTCTTCTTCGCGCTTGGAGTGGCTGCCGTCGCCGCCGCGCTGGCTCTCTACGCACGTGCACAACACTTGGCGACTGGGAACGTTTCCGAGACCGAGGCCACCCTGTCCGTGGCCGCCCGCGAAGTCGCTTGATCGCCTAGTCGAGCTGTGCTCTTAACTCTCGCACGGCGCTGAGCGGATCAAGACGCTTCTCGGCGACGGCGTTGATCAGCTCGTCGAGCTTGGGATCGTCGGCGCTGGCCCGCTCGAGCTCGCGGCGCATGCGACTGGCAGCCAGGTCGAGCAACTCGCGGCGTAGGTTTTCGCGTCGCCTACGTTCGAGCCCTCCGCTTTGCTCGAGCGCGGCGCGGTGTTCCTCGATTGCTCGCCAGAGAAGATCGACGCCCGTCCCGTCGCCGGCCTGCGTGCTCACAATCGGCGGCCCCTCCTCGGCGCCCAGCGAGATCGCCTGCCTGAGCTCGGCGAGGGTGGCGGCGGCGGTCGCGTGATCGCTCTTGTTCAGCACGATCACGTCCGGAATCTCCATCACCCCGGCCTTGAGCGCCTGCACCGAGTCGCCCGAGCCCGGCATCAGCACGAGCACCACCGTGTCGGCGATACCGGCCACCGCAACCTCGCTCTGCCCCACTCCGGCCGTCTCGACGAAGAGCAGCTCACGCCCGCCCGCATCGAGTACGAGCAACGCCTCGAGAGTTGCTTCGGCCAGGCCGCCCGGATGACCGCGGGTGCCCATCGAGCGGATGAAGACCTCGGGATCGAGGAAGTGCTCGCTGAGGCGGATCCGATCACCGAGCAGCGCCCCCTTGCTGAACGGGCTCGAAGGGTCGACCGAGATCACGCCGACGCTACGCCCCAGCTCGCGCACGTGCTTGACGAGTGCGCCGATCAGGGTCGACTTACCGACGCCGGGCGGGCCCGTGATACCGATCGTGTAGGCGCCGCCGCAGTCGGGATAGAGATCGCGCACCAGTCGTTCGGCTTCGTCTCCCCCTCGCTCGACCACGCTCAGGGCGCGTGCGAGCGCAAGCTTCTCGCCCGCCCGCACACCCTCTACGAGCTCCAAAGCCGTCCACGATCGCCGTCTGGCCACGGGAATGACTTTAGCGGCCGGGAGCGGGCGTGAAGAGTCGCCCCCCGACCCGTTGGGCCGGGGGGCGTATTCCACTACCACTTCGGGCTTATTCGAGTCCAACGTCTCCTACTTACCGGCCTTGACCGACATGAAGGCGACGTCCGGAACCCCACCATTCCAAGCCTGAACGGCCGGAATGACTCTGGGCGAGAAGAGACTGGGCTGCTTCTCCCAGAGCCACGGGACAGCCGCGGCGGTCTCCGTGATCATCTTGTCGATCTTGCCCCAAGCCTCGTACCGCGCCTTGGCGTTCATGATCTTCTCGGCGGCATCCATCGCCGCGTTGATCTTCGGATCATTCAGCTGCGGCCAGTTCGAGTTGTTCACCGCGAGGATGTTCTTCCCGTTGAAGGTGGCGTCAAGCAGGGCCTGCGGCTCCTGGAAGTCGGCCAGCCAGCCGACGCCCGGGCAGATCTGCGGCTCCTTGGCCACGACGTTGCAGTAGACCGTGTACATCGTGGGGAGAGTCACAGATACGACCTTCACCTTCATACCGATCTTGGCGAGATTGTTCGCTATGACCTTGGCTGTATTCGAGCCAGGAGGCGTGTTGTCAGCCACCATCACGACCTGCGGCTTGTTGTCGTACATGCCGTTGGCATAACCGGCTAGCTTCATCTCGGCCTTGGCCTTGGCAACGTCGCCGGCATGGTTCGTGCTTGGGAACGGATCGTACGTAAAGCCGCCCGCATCCTCGAAGCCCTTACCGGTGAAGCTCGGGTCGATGAAGTGGGTGGCAATATCGCCGTCGATCGGACCGCCACGCGTCTTTCGCATTGCTTCGCGATCGAGCACGTAGGCGACCGCCCTACGCACGTGCAGGTCGTTGAACGGCGCCTTCTGCGTGTTGAGCGGGAGGTAACGTCCGCCGCTTGCAGGCGTGAAGAAGATCTGCTTCTTGAGCGTCGAGCTGCTCATGATTCGCCTCATCTCGGTAGCCGGTGGCGGCGAATCGCCGTTCACGTCACCCGACGAGCCGAGGATCTTCTTCGTCATCACGTTCGGATCCTGGAAGCCCTCGGAGAAGACGATCTTGTCGGCATATGCCGGCCGATAGTCGGTCTTCGACTCCCAGTTCGGGTTGCGAACGAGCACGACTTTTCGGCTCGGAACGTAACCGAAGCCGGCCACCTTGCCGGCCGCGTTGTTCTCGATCATGTACGGCCCGGAAGCGACCTGATAGGAACCGTAGTCCGACAGCTTCTTGTTGTCGTACTTACTCGCGTACTCCTTAGGTACCGGCGCTGTCAGCGGCATTGCCAGAGCGCCTGTGAAGACGCCCGACGGCTTTGTCAGCTTGAGCACGATCGTGTACTTGTCGGGCGTCTGGATACCCGAGATCGGCTTTGGAGTCGCCGGAGGCGAGGTTGGAGCACCGTCGATAACCGAGAAGTAGGCACCCGCGTAACCGCTCGGAACGCTCTGAGAAAACCCTCGCTCAATCGCGTACTTGATGTCGGCGGAGGTCACCTCTCGGTTGACCGGTGGAGCGAATCGCACTCCCTTTCTCAGATGGATGGTGAACGTCTTCCCATCCGTGGAGATAACCGGGTCGCTCTCGGCCAGGTCGGGAATCACTTTGTTGCTGCCGGCCTTGTAGCCGTATAGCGGCCGGTTGACCGGGTAGATGATTTCCCAGGAGAACTGGTAGTAAGCCAGAGCCGGGTCGATGTAGTCGACGTCGGCGGCGGAGAGAACGGTGATCGTCCCGCCCTTCTGGCCGCCCGCTCCATCAACGCCAAAGCCGCTCTGGGACGTCTTGCTAGCCGTCGACTTGGATCCGCAGCCCACGAACGTAAAGGCCAAGGCGACCAGTAGCAGCACCCACACGAGGCGGGAGGAACCAGCGCCCACGCGGCGGCGGCGGTCAGTGAGACCGTTCATGTGATTCCTCCTTCAGGGTTTTCGTTGTTAGGTATGAACACGGACATCTCAGTCAGTCCACGACCCTCGGATCGAGCGCGTCGCGAATGCCGTCGCCGAGGAGGTTAAATGCCAGCACCGTGAGCAGC
>Ga0209429_10002669_pt1 | contig 10424 bp, 7 predicted proteins | sample BarGraNGADG00212_3_FD_184493 | JGI IMG/M metagenome (GOLD analysis project Ga0209429, IMG submission 184493) | Arctic peat soil microbial communities from Barrow, Alaska - Barrow Graham LP Ref core NGADG0004-212 (SPAdes) (version 2) | ecosystem: Environmental > Terrestrial > Soil > Wetlands >... | reverse complement strand
GGTCCGCATTGTCCCCACTGCCAGGCGCCCGTCCAGCCTCAAACGCCGGATCGGCTCGCCGGCCAATTGCAGGCGGAAGCCCGGCAACGCGGACCGCTCCAATTATTGGCGCCCGTGGTCCGCCACCGTAAAGGCTTTCATACGGATGTCGCCGCCTGGGCGGCGCAACAGGGTTTCCCGCAAATCCGCGCCGATGGCCTTTTGCAGCCATCCGGGCAACGGCTGCGCCTGGACCGGTTTCGCGAACACAATGTTGACATTGTCGTCGGCACCCTGGAAAACCGCGCGCGCGGCTCGTTTCGCGAGGTGATCGACCGCGCGCTCCAACTAGGTCACGGCACCGTCTTCGCTCTGGATGCCAGGGGACGCCAGACGATTCATTCCACCGAACGGGTCTGTCCGGATTGCGGAGAATCCTTCGAACCGCTGGATCCCAAGCATTTCAGCTACAACTCCCCGCGCGGCTGGTGTCCCAAGTGCCGCGGCTTCGGCGAGTTGTTTTATCTGCCGGAGGTGGATCGCGGCGCACGCGCCGAGGACATCGAGGAATCGTGGTTCGACTGGCAGGAAGGACAGCGCGAGTTGTGTCCGGACTGCCAGGGCGCCCGTCTGAATCCGCTGGCCCGCGCGGTCCGTTTGCCCGTGGAAATTCCGGCCCTCGCCGCCGCAGACAACGGCCGTACCCGGCCCGTCAAAGGCGCGCACCGTCATGCCAAGGCGCCATTCCCCACGATTGACCTATTTGCGCAAATGCCGGTAAGCGTCGCCGAAACCGTGTTTGGCCGACTCAGATTCGAAGGGCGTGCGGCCATCATTGCCCGCGACATCCTGCCCGAGATACGCGAGCGGCTCAAATTTCTCAACGCCGTGGGATTGGGCTATCTGCAACTGGGCCGTGGCGTCACCACGCTATCCGGAGGGGAATCCCAGCGTATCCGCCTGGCCGCCCAACTGGGCTCCAACCTCCACGGGGTGCTCTATGTCCTGGACGAGCCAACCATTGGCCTGCACGCCCGGGACAACCAGCAATTGCTGGCTGCCCTGGCAAAACTGCGCGAACGCGGCAATTCGCTGGTGGTGGTGGAACACGATGAAGAAACGATGCGGCAAGCCGATTACATCGTGGATTTGGGCCCCGGAGCCGGAATCGAGGGCGGCCGCTTGGTTGCCAGCGGCACCTTGAAAGAACTGCTGCGACACCGGGATTCGATCACCGGCCAATGCCTGCGCCAGAAGCGCAAATTCCCCCAACGCGGAGCCCGGCGTCCGATCAATCTGAAAGCCGGTCCGGCCGGCATTGAACCCGGCGTATTCTCTCCCGTCTTGGAACTCCAGCACGCCCGCAAAAACAACCTGAAAGATCTCACCGTCAGGTTTCCCTTGCAGCGGTTGGTGGTGGTCACCGGGGTGAGCGGATCGGGCAAGAGCACCCTCGTCCGCGAATGCCTGTTGCCAGCCATGCGCGCTCGTTTGGCTGCCCAACGCACTCCGGCGTCCGGCGATCTCCCCCTGAACCAGGTAGGGCGGAGCTGCCGCTCAGCCCCAAAATCAGGGCGGCGCAGCAGCACCGCCCTACCACCGGCTGGTTCATGGGCCGTGAGCATGGCCCCGAATCCAGGGGATCGGCTGTCGGGCGGGGAAACGATTCGTGCCGTTTATGAAGTGGATCAGTCGCCCATCGGACGCACGCCCCGATCGGTGCCCGCCACTTATGTAGGCTTTTTCGATGAAATCCGCCGATTATTCGCGCAAGTGCCGGAGTCGCGGGTGCGGGGATATTCGCCCAGCCGGTTTTCCTTCAACAGCGCGCAGGGACGCTGTCCAGCCTGCGAAGGCGCGGGGGTCATCAAACTGACGATGAGCTTTCTGCCACCGGCCTTTGTGCGTTGCGAAACCTGCGCGGCGAGCCGTTTCAACCGTGAAACGCTGGACATTCAATGGCGCGGCAAGAACATCGCCCAGGTCCTGGAATTCACCGTCGCTGAAGCCCTCGATTTTTTTAAGGCCATCCCGAAAATCCGGCATCCCCTGGAGGCCTTGCGCGACACGGGACTGGGCTATGTGAAGCTGGGCCAGACCAGCCCCACGTTAAGCGGCGGCGAGGCGCAACGCCTGAAACTGGTCACCCACCTGTTATCCGGCTTCAAGGGACGTTCCGCGACGCGCCCCGTGGCCTCGCCGGAGGCGGCTGCCGATCATGGAGCCTTGCCGGGCAGCGGCTCGCTGTTTTTGCTGGAGGAACCCACCATCGGTCTGCACATCGCCGATGTGCGGCGGTTGGTGGAGGTGCTGCACCGTTTGGTGGACGCCGGCCATTCGGTTATCGTGATCGAACACAACCTGGATCTAATTGCCGAGGCGGACTGGGTCATCGATCTGGGACCGGAAGGCGGCGATGGCGGAGGTCGTCTGGTCGCCGCCGGAACGCCCGAGATCCTGGCTCAAAATCAGCACTCGCACACCGGTCGTTTTTTGCGTAAATTCCTGAAGGCGCTATGAGCCAGCCCTTCTCCCCCATGCCGAAATACAGGTTGAATCCGTCAAATCACCACCTGTTCTCCGGCGGCCTTCTCGACCAACTTGGCAAACGGGTCCTGCACCGCCACCAGCCGGGGCGACGCGGCCTGCAATGCCAGTTCGGGCGAGTGAACGTCCTGCACTCGCGCCCCCATCGCCCGCTCGTGCGCCATCACCAATTCGATCGCCAGTCAGCGCGTCTAGGATTGCAGCGCGCCAAACGGTGGTCTGTCCCCAGTCGGAGGCGCGCCCGCCGGCCGGCTGCCGAACAGTGCCGTTCCCACTCGCACCAAAGTGGCCCCTTCCTCGATGGCCACCTCAAAATCCCCGCTCATGCCCATGCTCAATTGGGTCAGCGGCGCGCCCAGGATTTGTTCGCACTCGGTCTTTAATTCCCGCAGGCGACGGAACACGGGCCGAGCCTTTTCGGGCTCGGGCGTCCAGGGCGCCAGCGTCATCAGGCCGTAGATTTCGAGCCGTGGCAGGGCGTTGATTTCTTTGAGACGGGCTAAAAGCTGCTCCGGGGACAACCCGGATTTATTCGCTTCGCCGGCCACATTAACCTCCAGCAAAACGGGCATGCGCTGGGCCGATTTTTCCGCCCATTTATCGATTTCGGGAGCCAATTCCAGACTGTCCACGCTTTGGATCATCTCGAAAAAATGCACGGCATCCCGGCATTTATTGGATTGCAGGTGGCCAATCAGATGCCAGCGCAGCCGGCTCGGACACAATCCAATCTTGGCCTTGCCCTCCTGTATCCGATTTTCGCCGAACAACGTCAAACCGAGATCGGCGGCGGCTTTGACCCTCTCGGGCGGCTGGCCTTTGCTGACCGCCATCAGGGTCACGGAAGCCAAATCGCGCTGAACGCGATCGCAGGCGGCCCGCAGGCGCGTCTGGATATCACGGAGGTTGGCAGCTAAATCCATGACGGCAGCTTAGCGGTTCCCGCGCGGCTGACAAGTCCATGCTAGCCAGCCGGAATGATCTGAGCTAGCTTGCGCGTGATATGGATGCTGTATTGCCTAAACCGGACGTAATCCTTACGCACGAAAGCGATTTGGACGGACTGCTTTCCGGCCTGCTGCTGAAACGCCTGGCGCAAAAACTGTTCCATGCCGACGTGCCGTTGTGCGCCTACCAAAATGACGCCTGGCAGAAACGGCCGCTGACTGAAAAGAGCGGTTGGGTATGCGATTTTTCCTTCGAGGAACGATTGGATAAGCCCGGGTGGATGGTCATCGATCACCATCCCACCGCCGTAGCCGCCCGAAACGCGCGGCTTATTCATGACGTTACGAAATGCAGCAGCCTGCTCTGCTACGAGCTATGTCGTCAGGCCGGCCTGGCCACCCCCCCTCTCGATCGCCTGGTGCATTTGACGAACGTGGGAGATTTGTTTCTCCAGCAGGATCCCGATTTTATTCTGGCGGGCGATTATGCGAGCCTGGTTAAGACGTACCAATTCTGGAATCTGGTGAACTTAACCGCCGGCGATCCGGAAGGTCTGCTGAATCATCCGCTGCTGCAGGTCATCGAAGTCAAACGCCGCGTCGAAGATCCTTTGGGACTTGAATGGGCGCGATCCCATATCGCGCCCCTCACCCCGGAAGTGGGATTTGTGGACACGCTGATCGGCAACTCCAACCTCATCGTGCACCAAATCCTGAAGGAGCAATCAACGCCGTACGCGGTGCTCCTGACCTTGCTGCGCAAAGGAAACGGCACGGTGGTGGTCAGCCTGCGCAGCTTGAACGGCGAGGCGCTCAAGGTGGCCGAACGCCTCCACGGCGGCGGACACCCCAACGCCTCGGGCGCCACTCTCCCCCGCTCGATTCAAGGCGTCGCAAATGCCGTGGATTATCTTCGCAAGATTCTCAGTCCAATCGCCCACTCCAACCCGGGGTTCAATAGCCTGGAAAGCGCCTTCGACACCGTCGCCACCAAGTCATCGTAAATCTATTCTACCTATGCCCAAAGCGAGCCGACCCGCCGCCAAATCCGACACCCATAACCCGGCCGTCAGGGCTGACGCCCGCCTCGACGGCCGACCCGGTGACGCCTTGCGGCCGCTGAGTTTCAAGAATCATATCGCCCCCAGCGCCGCGGGTTCAACCCTCATCATCTGGGGAAATACCCACGTGATCTGCGCGGTCAGTGTGGAGGAGGGCGTGCCGCGCTGGATGAAAGATCAGAAGGTCGGCGGAGGCTGGCTTACCGCCGAATATTCCATGCTGCCCTATGCCACCCTCCAGCGCAAACAACGCGAAAGCGCCCGGGGCAGGGTTGACGGGCGTTCGCAGGAAATTCAGCGGTTGATTGGACGCGCCATGCGCGCCGCCGTGGATCTGGTAAAATTGGGCCCGCGCACGTTATGGGTGGACTGTGACGTTCTGCAAGCCGATGGCGGAACCCGAACCGCGTCCGTCACCGGCGGATTTGTGGCGCTCTCGCTGGCGGTGAAAAAGCTCATGGCCGGCGGCAAGCTAAGCGTAAACCCGATTCATAAATCGGTCGCCGCCGTCAGCGTGGGAATTGTCAACGGCCAGCCTCTGTTGGATCTGAATTACGTGGAGGATTATTCCGCCGATGTGGATATGAATCTGGTCATGACCGACGCCGGCGAATTCATCGAAATGCAAGGCACGGGCGAAAAGGCGGCGTTCAGCCAGGATCAATTGACGCTGATGCTCAGCTTGGGACGGACCGGCCTGCAAAAGCTCTTGGCGGCGCAAGCCGACGCCATTGCCGCGGGATAAACCACGATATGAACAGGGGTGGAACTCGCTTTTTACAAAGCCAGGCATTCCCGAGTAAGGAGCGCGAATGCCCTCATCCGCGCGAAGTTAAACGATGCCAACTCGCGGACGAGGGCGTCCGCGCTCCACTGCGGGAGTTTTTATGGGTAATCAGCCCTTCCTTTATCGAATCAGCGCGCGCGTTCATCGCGAAGCCGAAGATGCCGTATCAGAATTGCTGAGCGCCCGGTGCCGACAAACCGCCACCGCGTACGCGCCCCACGAAACCAATCTGAGCATCGTGTCGGTTTTTTATCCCGCTGGACAAAAGCCGGCAAATAGCACTCTGACCGCCCTACGTGCCGGCCTTAAGGAAATCCAAGCTAATGGATTGCAGATCGCCCCGGGCACAGTGTCCAGCGGGCGCATCCGGCGCGAGAACTGGGCCGAATCGTGGAAGCGACATTTTAAGCCCCTGGAAATTGGCAAATCGCTGTTGATCAAACCCAGTTGGAGCCGGCAAAAGCCGGCGCGTGGACAGCAGGCCGTCATCCTCGATCCGGGTTTGAGCTTTGGCACCGGTCATCATCCGACCACCGCCTTTTGTCTGGAACAGCTTGTTCGTTGTCACAAATCAGGGCAAAAATGCGCTTTCTTGGACATCGGCACCGGCTCAGGCATTCTGGCCATTGCCGCCGCCAAGCTGGGTTATGCGCCGGTTCATGCCTTTGATTACGACGCGGATGCGGTTCGGATTGCCCGGGAGAACGCCGACCGGAATCAAGTCAGCGAACGGATACGTTTTGCCCGGCAGGATTTGGCCTCGGCGCCCATGACCGCCCATCGCCGCTACGACGTGATTTGCGCCAATCTGGAATACGACAGTCTGTTGCGGTTTCGCCAGAAAATCGCCCATCGCTTAAGCCCCGACGGCACGCTGGTATTGGCAGGCATCCTCAAATCGCAGTTCGACCCGATCCAGAAAGCCTACCTCCAAACCGGCCTGAAGCTGCTCAAAACCAAGGCGCTAAAGGAATGGCAGTCAGGCGCCTTCCAATGGGCATGACGACCCTAGAAAAACGAATCTAAACAAAAAATTTGAACGCGGCACGGGTTTAGCTCATCTTAAACTCGATGGTTCGTAGGCAGCAACATATCGGGGCCTTTCAACATAATCTCACGGGAGGCTCTTTTTCATTCCTCGCTGCCTTCCTTGGTAACAACCTAGGAGACCCTATGACAAAACCGCTAGATCAAATCGACGAGGTTATTCATGATTCCAAACATCCGTTCCGGCAGGTAGCCGATCGTCCGGAAAAACCCCAAAAACATCGTTATGAACGTCGGAAAATTCGAGAATTTATTCGTGCCTGTGACTGGGTATCCAACAAGTAAACCATAACTGAAACCTCAAAATGAAACGGCCACGTTAACCGCGTGGCCGTTTTGATTTTTAAACCCCAGCATCCCAACCAGCCCGGCGGAGCCGTCAATATCTTGGGAGTGATATGGAACGAAGATGGCCTTTACCTTGGGAAGTGCCGCTCCCAGGTGACAACGTCGCAGTGCAAGCGGTCTGCGATGGCCCTAATCAGGCAATCGCCAAGTTGACGCCGTCGCCCACTGGGCGGAATTCGCTGAGCAATTTGGCAGGCTGCAGCCCAGTCTGCCGGCAGAATTCTTCCATCGTCGATGATCTTGAACGGTTTGAGAGCTACGCTGGGGTCGGTTCGAGTGCCGGAAGGCGACTAATCAACCCCCGCCATTGAACGCCGAGTCCCGACAGCACTTTGGCCATCTCCTGTGCCGTGTTTCTGCGGACGGCGGAGCATACGATGTCCATCTGAACGCCCCTGAGTGTGCCCGCGACCTTTCGGCGCAAGACGCTGCTCAAGTCCATCCCAGCTTTCAGTTCTTTAGCCAGATCGACCAAAGCTGCTTGGATGGCGCTCGCATGTTCCATCAGCCAACGGCGGGCATCTTCGGGATCATTGCCCAGCTTGCTGACGGTGCATCGGACATCCACGTACCAATCCAAGGCCGAATCAGTTTCCTTGTCGCCTTCCTCGAACCGACCCAAGACAGACTCGTCGTTGACCTCCACTCCTGTTCGAATACCGCCGTCTTTACGGCCTTGCCTATAGAACGTCAATTTCGTCATAGCGTTAATTCAAAATTATGGCCCACAGCCGAAGCTGTCAACCCCAACGGCAGCACGGCAGCAGTTCCGAACAACCCGGCAAAAACCGGGGTTTTTGTAGGCCGGATTCCCTAACCCGGCGAATCGTGCTCATCGATTATCCCCGCCAAATCACCTATTACGACTCGTCAAATCAATCATATCTACGAATCATGATATGTTGATTTTTAATTTGCAGAAACCGGACTTGTTCCCTATATTAGGTCCTTAGGCGCAATCGGAGGCTGGCGGTCCAGGTCCCCATGAGGTGGCAACCGATCGGGCGCAAGAATTGAGGAAAACCGAGTGAATACTGTTTCAAACGATCACAATCCGTCGAAACCGAAATCCGCGGCCCAGCAACCTGAAGACGGCGTCTCGACTTCGGCAATCAAGTTGAACGAGCTCTTACGCCAGCGAATTCTCATTCTCGATGGCGCCATGGGCACCATGATCCAAGCCCACAAGCTGGACGAAGCAGCCTATCGCGGTCACCGTTTCGCCAATCATGCCCACGATCTGAAAGGCAACAACGACCTCCTCAGCCTGACTCAACCCGCGATTATCCAGGCCATTCATCGTCAATACCTTGAGGCCGGGGCGGACATCGTCGAAACCAACACGTTCAATTCCAATGCGATCTCCATGGCGGATTACCACCTGGAATCGCTGGTCTATGAACTTAACCTCGAATCCGCCCGTCTGGCCCGAAGTGCCGTCGAGGCGGTGATCACGCGGAACCCGCAACATCCCCGATTCGTCGCTGGCGCCATGGGTCCCACAAACCGCACCGCATCTCTTTCCCCCGACGTCAATAATCCGGGCTATCGAGCCGTGACATTCGATCAGTTACGATCGGCCTATGCCGAACAGATACGTGGATTGCTCGATGGCGGAGTCGATCTCCTGCTGATTGAAACGGTTTTCGACACCCTCAACCTGAAAGCCGCCCTGTTCGCGATTGAAGATTGTTTCGACGCCTTGAAACGCCGGGTTCCGATAATGGTTTCTGTCACCATTACCGACGCCAGCGGTCGCACCTTGTCGGGTCAGACGGTGGAAGCCTTCTGGAACTCGATTTCGCACGCCAACCTGCTCAGCGTTGGCATCAATTGCGCCCTGGGAGCCAGGCAAATGCGGCCGTATATCGAAGAACTGTCCAGCCTGACGCCCATTTATGTAAGTTGTTATCCCAATGCGGGCCTGCCCAATGCTTTCGGCGAATATGACGAGTCGCCGGCATCCATGGGTGACCAGCTTCGCGAGTTTGCCGAAAACGGCTGGTTGAACCTGGTGGGTGGCTGCTGCGGCACCACGCCAGCTCACATCCACTCCATTGCCGAAGCCGTTCGCGCCTCTAAACCGCGCATTCCAGCTCAACCCGAACCCTTCACCCGCCTCAGTGGCCTGGAGGCGCTCACCCTTCGGCCGGAGTCCAATTTCACCAATATCGGCGAGCGCACGAATGTGGCCGGCTCCCCCAAGTTCGCCAAGCTCATCATCGAAGGCAAATTCGACGAGGCCATCGCCATCGCCCGCCAGCAAGTCGATAACGGCGCTCAGATCATTGACGTCAACATGGACGAAGGATTGCTCGATTCCGAAGCCGCGATGGGCAAATTCATGAATCTAATTGCGGCCGAACCGGAGATTGCGCGCGTTCCCGTCATGATCGACAGTTCCAAATGGTCGGTCATCGAAACCGGCCTGAAATGTCTTCAAGGCAAAGGCATCGTCAACTCCATCAGTCTCAAGGAGGGTGAAGAAATATTCAAACGTCACGCGCGTCTGGTCCGGCGGTACGGAGCGGCGGTCGTGGTTATGGGCTTTGATGAAAAGGGCCAGGCGGACACGCTGGATCGCCGGGTCGAAATCGCCACCCGCGCCTACCGCATCCTGACGCAAGAAGTCGGTTTCCCGCCGCCGGACATTATCTTCGATCCCAATGTGCTCACCGTCGCCACGGGCATGGAAGAACACAATAATTACGCGGTCGATTTTATCGAAGCGATCCGGCGCATTAAAGCCACCCTGCCCTTATGCAAGGTCAGCGGCGGCATTAGCAATCTCTCGTTCTCCTTCCGTGGCAACAACGCCGTGCGCGAGGCCATGCACGCCGCCTTCCTGTATCATGCCATCCAGGCCGGACTCGACCTGGGCATCGTCAATGCCGGACAACTCGCCGTTTATGAAGAGATCCCCAAGGAGCTCAAGGACTTGGTCGAGGACGTCATCCTGAACCGCCGGCCCGATGCCACCGAACGGCTGGTGCGTTTCGCCGAAACGGTCAAGCAAAAGGACAAAAGTGAAGTCAAAGAAGACGTCTGGCGCAGTTCCCCGGTGGAGGATCGCCTCGCTCATGCCTTGATCAAAGGCATCGTTGATTTCATTGAAACGGACATTGAGGAAGCCCGCCAAAAGTATCCGACCCCGCTCACGGTCATCGAAGGCCCTCTGATGGCGGGCATGAAAATCGTCGGCGACTTGTTTGGCGAGGGCAAGATGTTCCTGCCGCAAGTCGTCAAAAGCGCCCGCGTCATGAAAAAGGCCGTCGCTTTTCTGCTGCCTTACATGGAAAAGGACAAGCAAGCCGGCGGCGGGCGTTCGACCCAGGGAAAAATCTTGCTCGCCACCGTAAAAGGCGATGTGCACGACATCGGCAAGAACATCGTCGGCGTGGTTTTGGGCTGCAACAATTACGAGGTCATCGACCTGGGCGTCATGGTATCGGCCGAGAAAATCCTGCAAGCCGCGCGTGAACACCAGGTGGATCTAATTGGCTTGAGCGGCTTGATTACGCCCTCGCTGGATGAAATGGCGCATGTGGCCCGCGAATTGGAGCGCGAAAAATTCACACAGCCGTTGCTGATCGGCGGCGCCACGACCAGCAAAGTCCACACGGCCGTCAAAATCGCTCCCGCCTTTTCGCAACCGGTCGTCCATGTGATCGATGCCTCCCGTGCCGCCGCCGTGGCCAACAGCCTGAT
>Ga0209429_10002668_pt1 | contig 10431 bp, 5 predicted proteins | sample BarGraNGADG00212_3_FD_184493 | JGI IMG/M metagenome (GOLD analysis project Ga0209429, IMG submission 184493) | Arctic peat soil microbial communities from Barrow, Alaska - Barrow Graham LP Ref core NGADG0004-212 (SPAdes) (version 2) | ecosystem: Environmental > Terrestrial > Soil > Wetlands >... | reverse complement strand
AAGCCGTATCCTGTGTGCCTGTGGCGGCAACAGATCCTCTTTATATTCTTTATACTTCCGGAACAACCGGAAAACCGAAGGGCGTTATGCGAGACAACGGCGGCCATGCCGTAGCCCTGAAATGGTCAATGAAACACATCTACGATGCCAGGCCCGGTGAGGTCTTCTGGGCGGCATCAGATGTTGGCTGGGTAGTCGGTCATTCCTATATTGTTTATGCGCCCCTTCTTTACGGCTGTACTACAATTCTCTATGAGGGAAAGCCTGTCGGAACACCAGATCCCGGCGCTTTCTGGCGCGTTATTTCCCAACATGGAGTTTCCATTCTGTTCACTGCACCGACGGCATTCCGTGCGATTAAGAAAGAAGATCCGAATGGAGATTATCTGAAAAAATACAATATTGGTTGTTTAAGATATTTGTTCCTGGCTGGTGAGCGTCTTGATCCGGATACATATCACTGGGCAACTGACATGCTGAAAATTCCCGTTGTTGATCACTGGTGGCAGACCGAAACAGGCTGGCCTATTGCCGCCAACTGCATGGGTATCGAGTCCTTTCCAATCAAAGCAGGATCGCCGACCAAACCTGTACCCGGATATGATGTGCAGATACAGGATTCGGATGGCAATCAACTGCCCGAAGGCGAAGAAGGAGCTGTCGTAATCAAACTGCCTCTTCCTCCCGGTTGCCTGCCCACTCTTTGGAAGGATGATAAACGTTATCTTGAATATGTCATGGAGAGACCGGGTTATTATGTTACCGGCGACGGCGGCCGCTTCGACAAAGATGGTTACATCTATATCATGGGACGTATCGACGATGTTATTAACGTGGCCGGCCACAGACTCTCCACCGGTTCTATGGAAGAGATCGTCTCCAAACACAAGGACGTTGCCGAATGCGCTGTTTTTGGTGCTGACGACCAGTTAAAAGGTCAGGTTCCCGTTGGTTTTGTAGTTTTAAAAGCCGGTGTGGATCGACGGCCTGAGGAAATAATCAAAGAGCTGGTGCAGATGGTTCGCCAGGAATTGGGGGCGCTGGCTTGTTTCAAAGAAGCTGCCGTGGTGAAAGCCTTGCCCAAAACTCGTTCCGGCAAAATCCTGCGCAGCACGATGCGCAAAATTGTTGATGGCAAAGAATATGTTGTTCCTTCAACTATTGATGATCCTGCCGTTCTTGATGCCATTGTCCAATCGGCCAGGACGATAGGCTACGGAAAAAAATAATTTTGATTGAAGCACAAACTTGCATTCAATTTGCCATGGCATGTCCCCCGCTGGCGGGGGTAGGGGGTGGACGCGTTAATGCAGATGCAATATTTAGCGTAGGGCGCGTCGTGTGACCTCGCGTCACCTTTAGGTGGTTAGGTTATTCCCAAACGCGCCGCACTACTCCCTACAACTTTATCCACCTCCGTCACTACCGTGACACCTCCGCCGGCGGAGGATATGGGTGCGTTACCCCGGCGAAAGAGATTGTGTCGTAATGTCTTTGGATGGAGCGAATCGTCCGAAGCAATCGCATAAGTCTTCTATAATATAAAGATTGCCAATCCAGGATGAACGGAACTATTCATGAACATATTATTCCAGCCTTCTAAAATAAAAAATTTACAACTCAAAAACAGGTTTGTCCGGTCGGCCACCTATGATGGTTCTGCGAAGTTAAGCGGGCATGTCTCGGAGCGTCAAATCGGCCTGATATCCGCTTTGGCCGAAGGCGGCGTTAGTCTCATTATTCATGCAATCACCTATGTTCACCCATCTGGTCAAATTTCACCTTACATGAATTCACTTGCTAATGATGAATTTATTTCCGGCATGAAGAAATTAACTAAAGCTGCCCATAAACATGGTGCAAAAATTGCCATTCAGTTGTTCCATGGCGGCAGAGAAGCGCGCTACGTTAAGACAAAAAATCAATTGCCCCTTGCCCCGTCAGTCATCGCAGATGATCCTTACTATAAAGGTAATTATCGCGAGATAACACCAACAGAGATTGGGGGAGTGATTAACGCCTTTGGAGAAGGAGCAGGCCGGGCCAGGCAAGCCGGATTTGATGCTGTGCAACTTCATGGTGCTCATGGTTACCTGCCCAGTCAATTTCTTTCACCGTATACGAATAGAAGGCAGGATGAATGGGGTGGAAATCTGGAAAACAGGTTGCGCCTGCATCGGGAGATTTACAAAGCTATGCGCCGGAATGTTGGTGATGACTACCCGATATTTATCAAACTGGGTGTTGAAGATGGCTTTGCAGGAGGACTTGAGCTTCGCGAAGGGATCCAGGCCGCAAAGATGCTGGCCGATCTGGGTTTTGACGCTCTCGAGATCAGTTCCGGCGTAAGAGGAGAAAAATACTCGGGCACGGAATATAAAACAAAGATCAATAAATTAAGTAAAGAAGCTTACTTTCGTCCGTGGAGCCGTGAGATCAAAAGTCAGGTGGATATTCCAATCATAGCTGTAGGTGGTTTCAGAACTCTCGGGATAATGGAAGAGATCGTTCGGAACAAAGAGGCGGATTTTGTTGCGCTGTCCCGTCCTCTGATTACCGAACCAGCTCTTATTTGTCAGTGGGGAAAAGACCCGAATAAAAAACCCAGATGTATATCCTGTAATAAATGTTTAGAAGCTCTCCATAAAGGAAAGCCTTTGCACTGTGTAGCTTTTCCGAATAAATAAATTCGGTAACCTCAACATAACTTTAAATAACAAAAACGGATTCTGCACATCCTCTGTCATTCCGGCCCAGCATACGCCGGGTAAACATCCAGCCGGAATCTAGTATTGTCGAGTATTTCCTAGATTCCGGGTCAAGAGACTGTGTCGAATAAAGGAGTTTTGCAAAGCTCTCACTATATTAATAACCAGGAGGAAAATGATGGATAATATACTTTTAAAGCCGGTAACGATTGGAAAGTACGAACTCCCTAACCGCATATTCATGTCCCCGATGACCCGCAGCCGTGCGGATAACCCCGAAAATAAAGCTACACCTCTCATAGCTAAATATTACGAACAGCGATCCACTGCCGGTTTAATTATTACCGAAGGATCTCAGGTTTCGCCTCAGGCAGTTGGTTATATAAACACGCCGGGAATCTACAGCGCGGCTCAGGTGGAAGGCTGGAAGCTGGTCACTCAAGCCGTCCACATAAATAAAGGTCATATTTTCTGCCAGCTCTGGCATGTTGGCCGAATGTCGCATCCCGATTTTCACGGTGGTAATCTTCCCGTGGCGCCATCGGCAATCAATCCCCATGATCATTCTTTTACCGCTGAAGGATTTAAAGACACAGTTACACCTCGCGCTCTTACAATAGCCGAAATACACAACATTACCCAGGATTTTCGGATGGCCGCTGAAAATGCCATCGCTGCCGGCTTTGACGGTGTGGAGATCCATTCCGCAAACGGATATCTTTTCCATCAGTTTTTTGCCAACTGTTCCAATACCCGCACTGATGAATATGGCGGTTCTCACGAAAACAAAGCTCGTTTCTTTTTCGAAACTTTACTTGCCGTCGGCCGGGCTATCGGTTTTGAGAGGGTCGGAGTCCGTCTGAATCCTTCCGCCCATGGATTCTTCGGCATGACTATTGACAAGGAAACTATCCCCACATTTGAATATATCGTGGAGAGGTTAAACGATTATCCAAAGCTTGCTTATGTTCATCTCGTCGAACCCATGATGCCTGTGGATAATGTCGCCTATGCCGAAAAAGAAATAGCCAAACATTTCCGCCCTCGCTATAAAGGCAAGCTTATTATCAACTGCGGTTTCCGGCTCAAAAGCGCTATCCGCGTTATCGATGATGGTCTTGCTGATGCCGTGGCTTTCGGCAAGGCCTTTATCTCCAATCCTGATCTTGTAGAACGCATCCGCAATGGTATTGAGTGGGGCAGATGGGATGATAAGACCTTTTACACTACTGGTGATAAAGGTTTTACGGACTATCCCAGAGCCACGGGATAATGCGTGAAGCGAAATGCGTGAAACGCACCTCGTGAAGCGTGAAGCGCGAAATACGATATACGATTGATGAAAGACAAAAAAAGAGGAGGAGAAAAATGGACAAAATAAAAACCGGTGATAATTTCGGAGATTTTACTTTAAAAAACCAGAAAGAAGTTGCAGTCGATACCACCGTACTTACCGGAAAAAAATTGTTATTATCATTTCACCCGCTGGCCTGGACGCCTGTCTGCTCGCAGCAAATGCTATCGCTGGAAGTTAATTATCAGGCTTTTCAGGATTGTAATACGGTGCCGCTGGGACTTTCCGTCGATTCCGTCCCTTGCAAAAAAGCGTGGGCGGAGAGCTTAGGTATTGCTAATCTTGATTTACTGGCTGATTTCTGGCCGCACGGAGGTCTTGCCTCCCGGCTGGGGATATTTATCGAGCAGTTCGGCATATCGGAACGCGCCAATATCATCCTTGATGAGCAAAGAGTAGCAATATTTGTCAAGGTCTATCCGATAAAGCAATTGCCGGATGTGCAGGAAGTTCTGACATTTCTGAAAAAATAGTTTTCCTCTCTTCTAAAACCATTTCTAAATCAAAGATGATATAGAGGCGGCAAGGAGAAGGAATGCAGGTTGCCGGGGCGGATAATGAGCGGTAGGGAACGGTCGCGACTGTTCCCTACGCGGTCGTTTTTCTCCTTCGCAAAATAGTAATTGTAGGGTGGATGAAGCAGAGCGCATCCACCATGTTGGTGGAACCGCTGCGCTTGTTCCACCCTACGAAAATTATAATAATTTAAACACCGTTTTGTCATTCACCGGAGAAGCCGAATGCGCCGTGTTTCGGCCTGATCGGGGATCAGACCCTACAATGTCATTGACTTAAGCACAACAGCTCCCCTCTTTTCTAAAGAGGGGTTGGGGGAGATTTTACTCAATTATCCGGAACTGGAGAAAGATGATATTCAAGTGGTACTTCTATATGCTTCGGAGCGGGTGTGCGAAGAACTAGTTTATACATATAGATTATAAAGAATTTAAAAGGCAAGGGAACTTTTTACAAGGTCATACCGTTTCGCTTTCAAAGGATAACGACGCAGCCAACAAAGTTAGCCAAAGAAAGCGAAGTGGTATCATACTATGTTTTCAGGTAACTATGTAACCCGGCCAGATAGTTCACTCCCAGATAGGTAAAGAGTACGCAGGCAAATCCGATAATGCTCATCAGCGCCATACGCTTGCCCCGCCAGCCGCGGACATGGCGCGCGTGGAGCATCAACGCGTAAATGAGCCAGGTAATGAGAGACCAGGTCTCTTTGGGATCCCAGCTCCAGTATGAACCCCAGGCATAGTGCGCCCAGACCGAACCAGTCATAATACCCAGTGTCAAAAAGACAAAACCCTGGGCAGTGCTCTGATAAATCAGTTCATCGACTACATCTTCGCCCGGTAAAAGATGAAAAAAGCCGGATATCGTTTTCCCCTTTTTACCTGCCGCCGCTATCTTTAAAAAATACATAATGCCCAGGCCAAAGGCTACAGTGAATGCGGCGTAGCCCATAAAGCAGGTCAATACGTGGCTGGTAAGCCAGTTGCTTTGCAGTGCCGGAATAAGGGGATCAATACGACTGCTGATGTCCGGGGAGAGGGACGCAAAAGCCATCAGCAAAAAAGAAACGGGCAAAACAAAAACGCCCAGGCTCCTGTTCTTCAGCCGCAGTTCCATGATGAGATATAAAAATACAATCGTCCAGGAAAAAAAGACCAGAGATTCATAAAAATTGGATAGAGGCGCATGCCCGATACCCAGATCATATGACGCCTTCCAACGGAAAATCAGGGCGATCGTCTGGGCGATCAGACCTGCAGCGGCCGTATAGGTGGCCAGCTTCCCCCAGAAATCCCTGCGCAAAGTCATCCGGAAAAGATAAAAAACAAAGGCGGCAAAATATATAAATGTTACCAGACTCAATATCTTCGTACTAATCATCGCTAACTCTCCAGCCTTTTTTTAATCCGGGCAAGAATATTTTTAATGTCCCGCTTAAGTCCAACCGCATCTTTATGACTGCGGCCGGCAATACTGATTCTTGTGTTTTCTCCCCGCACATCAACCCGAAGCCAGACCTGCCGATGAGAGCTGAAAAATACCAGCATCAATCCGATAAACATCAAAAAAGCGGCGGCGGCCACTACGGGCAATCCCGGATCACTGTTTACCTGCAAACCCGTATAATATTTTCCCTGTACACTGTTGATGACAAAAACATAGGGACGAAAAAGACCGGGATTAAACATGGGGATCTGCTGAACAATCCCCGGGTTCATTTCTTTGATTTTATCGATATGACGAAAAACCCAGAAGACGGTTTCTCCCTGCGGTGACACAACCGCAAGCTTTATCGCTGGCCCCATCTTCATCAGGTTTTCTTCCACCCGGAGAACATTCACCTTTCCTTCTTTGCCGGGCAGAACAAAGGTTTCTCCCAAACCAACTGAAATCTCCTGACTTTTCTTGCCGTTTTTAAATAAAGAAAGAAATGCCTTGCCTTCAGAAGTCAGGCCGTAGCTGGATTGATAAAACCGGATCCCTTCAAAACCAAGAGGATGGTTAACGAGCAATTGTCCCGAAGAGGCAACCTGGCCATTTTTGAGGAAGGTCAACTCGGAACGATATGTTTTGGGAGCGCCATTTTCATAGAATTCAATTGTAAAGCGATCACAGCGAACTGCAAACTGCAGAGGCAATGTCTGTTCTTTATCTCTGAGATCAATTTTGTTTACTGTCTCACCCTCACCGATATTGACATAACCTTCAATGCCGAAGAGGGAACCGATTACTACTCCCACAATAAGGATAAGAATGCTCAGATGAACTACATAAACGCCGAAATAGGAACTGCGTCCTTTATCGCCATAAAGATATAATCCATCTGTTGTCTTTTGGCACTGATAACCGCGGAATCTGCTCTTCATAGACGTGGCAGCTATTTCGGCGATAACCTTCTGATCTTGCTTTGTGTTGATGATCGCATCTTCAGAGAGGTCTTTGAAAACATCGAAGTTTTCCGGGGAAGGTTTGGCGCGAAAATGCCGCCACGCTTGTGGAAAGCGGTTTATCGAACAAATAATAAGATTGATGGACAAAAGCCCCAGAAGCAGAAAAAACAAGATAGAATGATAGAGATCAAATATCTGCATCGTCTGCAGGAAAGAGAAAAGACCGGGTGGAATCCGCATGGCTAATTCCGCGGCGCTTTCCCTCTGGGGAACAACAGTTCCAATAATAGAAACGAGGACAATAATAGCCAGCAGGGCAATAGTCAACCCAACCGAAGAAAAAAACGACCAAACGCGGGATTTATTTCTAGTCAAATGAGAACCTCAACAAAGCGTATCTCGTATCTCGCGCTTCACGTCCTGCGCTTCACGCGCTACGCTTCACGAGTTACGCTTCACGCTTTTTTAAGAACCAGGGTGTAGCCTTTCTCTCGAAATAATTTCAGACAAGCATCTACGGCATCTGCATCATAAAGGATGCCCTTATTTCCGGAAATCTCCTCCAGAGCAAGATCGATTCCCAGTGCCGGCCGATAGGGACGGTAGGAAGCGATGGCCTCCACGACGTCGGCGACGGCCATAATCCGGGCCTCCAGGAGAATATCATCCCCCTTAAGACCCTGAGGATAGCCGGATCCATTCATCCGTTCATGATGCTGAAGGACGAAATCGGCCAAAGGCCAGGGGAATTCGATGTCTTTCAGGATATCATAGCCTGACTGGGAGTGTGTTTTAATTAAATCGAATTCCAGATCAGTCAGTTTCGTCGGCTTGCTGAGAATTTCCGCCGGAACGGCTATCTTGCCGATATCATGAATCATACTGGCCATGCGGATGCTGTCAATTTGTTCTCTTTTCAGATTCATTTCCACGGCGATAGCGCGAGCCAGATCAGCAACTCTTCGTTGATGGCCTGCCGTGTAAGGATCTCTCGTTTCCACGGTTACAGCCATGGCGTTAATCATTGCCTCCAGAGATTTCCTCAAGCGCTCGATATTTTCCTGGCGTTCAGCTTTTATTTTCTTTTTCTCTGTAATGTTCTGATCAGTTCCCTGGTAATAGAGCAGACGGCCTTCCTCATCCCGGACAGCATGCATATTGATAGATACCCAAGTCTTGCTGCCGTCTTTTTTATAGAACTCTGCCTCATAACTTTTTACCGAACCTTCTTTTTCAATAATCTGAAGTATTTTTGTGCGGTCATCGGGATGTACATAAACTTGATGAGGAATGTCGGCAATGGTTGCCAGGACTTCTTCCGGTGATTCATATCCAAGTATATTCGCAAATGCCTGGTTTACGGTAATATGGTGACCTTCAGCAGTTGACTGGAAGATTCCTTCTTGAGCATTTTCTACAAGGCGTCGATATTTTTCTTCGCTTTTAAGAAGTTCTTTCTCCGCCCGCTTGCGCTCGGTGATATCCCTGCCTGCGCCCAGGAGGGACAAAGGCTTACCGTTTTCGTCCCAGATGAGACTAAACGTGTTTTCCAACCATAAAGTCGAGCCGTCTTTACAGTAGAACTCGAGGTCCAGTAAACGCGTCATGTAATAGGTTGGATCTGCCAGCGCCTTGGGCATCTCAATGGAGAAAAACTCCATCGCCGACTGTAAAGATGTTGCCGTGAGGTGCTTATCCAGCGGAAGTTGCGCAATCTCCTCAAATGTGTATCCTCGTGACTTCTCCACAGAGGGGCTGATGTATGTCGGTTTTAAGTTCAGGTCCATGAGCCACAGTTGGTCTTTCATGTTGTCTGCCAGCAAACGATACTGGGCTTCGCTCTCCCGCAGCTTCTCCTCGGCCTGCTTGCGCTCGGTGATGTCGCGAGAAATACCCCTAAATCCGATCGGTTTACCGTCTGCATCCCTGATAAGAGATGCAGACGTTTCGTAAATCACTTTAGTCCCATCTTTTCTGATAGATTCAACTTCTAATATTTCAATCGATTTGCCTGTTCGGTAAAGTTCGTAGTAGGGCTGATACAATATTTTAGCGTTTTCTTCATTTGTATACTGCCTGAAGTTCATCCCGACCATTTCCTCTTTGGGATATCCTATATTTCTGCACTCGGCGTCATTAGCGAAGGTATAATTACCGGCAAGGTCAAGTTCAAAATAGCCTTCCTGCATGTTCTCAAGAATGTTTCGATATTTCTCCTCACTCTGACGCAGCGCATCCTCCGCCCGCTTGCGTTCGGTAATATCTCTGACCAAGGCAAGATCGGCAGGTTTCCCTTCGTAGGTAATGACACCTGCGTTAATCTCAATATCTACCCTGCTGCCATCGTTATGCTTTAGCGCCGTTTCATATACAGGTGCGACATCTTTACCTGCCATGCGCCGCTTGTAGCGATCAAGAACTTTTGGAACTTCCTCGGGAGTAAAGAAATCGGTGAAGGGTTTCCCTGTTAATTCTTCAACAGAGTAACCTACTATTTGTGCCAATCTTGCATTTGTATAGCGGAGGATTCCCTCCTGCACAAAACAAATGCCGTCATTGGCTCGTTCAACAAGATTGCGATATTTCTCCTCACTCTGACGCAGCGCATCCTCCGTCTGCTTGCGCTCGGTTATGTCCAGCGCGGTAAACGTAACACCGCGAGACAGGTCAGATGTGTCAATGGGCGTTGAAGAGAGTAAAACGTCAATAATCGTTCCGTCCGTTTTCTTCCAGCGTGTTTCCACGGAACCTGTTCCTTTTTGGGCAATCTGCCGGTACTTTTCTGTTCCAACGTAATCAAAATCATCTTGTGTTGGATAAAGAACACGGACGCTGGCGCCAATAAGTTCCTCTTTTGTATAGCCTGTCATTTCGCACATGCGTAGATTGACGTCCATAAAAGTGCGGTCTGTTAAAACACCGATGCCGGTAGGCGCCGCGCGAAAAATGCTCTTCATCCTTTCTTCGCTCTCCCGCAGCGCTTCTTCTGCCCGCTTGCGTTCGGTGATGTCATGAATAATAGAATGGAGAATATCCTTTCCTTTTGCCTTGATTTTACTGCTGAATACATCCACATTCCGGATGGAGCCATCCGCTCTGCGGTGACGGAATTCAAAATGCATTCGTTTCTGAGTTCTTACCATTTCCATGGCCTTTATTACTTCTTCCGGAGAAAGTGTGCTGATTTCCTGAATTTTCATTTGTTTGAGCTTTTCGCGAGACCAACCGTAAAAGTTTGCCGCCGCTTCATTCGCGTCGATGATATTTCCTGTGTCCGGATCAATCAATAGTTTGACCGCCGAGTGGCCTTCAAATTGACTTCTGTAAAGCGCTTCGCTCTCTCTGAGCGCTTGTTCCGCCTGTTTCCGTTTGCTTCTTGAAGCTGCCTCTTCTAATTCTCTGGCTATGGCGGGGCACAGGCGCGATAAGTTATTCTTCATGATATAATCATGAGCGCCTA
>Ga0209429_10002664_pt1 | contig 10442 bp, 20 predicted proteins | sample BarGraNGADG00212_3_FD_184493 | JGI IMG/M metagenome (GOLD analysis project Ga0209429, IMG submission 184493) | Arctic peat soil microbial communities from Barrow, Alaska - Barrow Graham LP Ref core NGADG0004-212 (SPAdes) (version 2) | ecosystem: Environmental > Terrestrial > Soil > Wetlands >... | reverse complement strand
TTTTGGATTTTTTATCACGAAATTACACAATAATATCAGCCTAACATAAATCAAGTTACGATAAAACCATTAGCTATATAAATAGCGATTTACTTATAATCGTCGTACGTAACCATTAGAGCGCGCGAATTGATTTGGCGCAAAGATTCAAGTGCAACCGATACCACAATCAACAATCCAGTACCGCCAATTGATAAGTTGCTGTTAGTAACGCCTGCAATACTATAAAGCAAATATTCACCTATAAACGGCATGACGGCGATTAAACCAAGCATTAATGATCCGAATAAGGTTAGTCGATTAACAGTTTTCGTTAAATATTTTTCGGTTTGGATGCCTGGGCGCATTCCCTCAATGAAACCACCTTGTTTTTGAAGATTCTCAGCAATTTCGTTGGAGTTAAATATAATTCCTGTATAAAAATACGTAAATGCAATCACTAGAACAAAATAAGTCGCCGGATAGATAAAGGCTTGCAAAGATGAGCCAGTAAATGACCCAGGAGTTGGTGTTTGGAACCAAGCTATAAGATTAGTCGCAAGTGCTTGATAAGCTGGATTAGCGGTTGCTTTCAAAATCTGTCCAATAAAAGCTGGTAATGACAAGAATGCCACAGCAAAGATAATTGGGATTACGTTTGCAGCCAGAAGTTTAACAGGTAAAATACTTTTAATTCCGCCGTAACTAGTATTGCCGTGGACGCGCTTGGCATAATTTATAGTTATAATCCTCTGGGCTTCATTAACCTTGACCAGTACATATAGTATCGCCAAAGACGCTACAAGCAACGCTAACGTTACCCAGAACGAGGAAGGATTAACTGGTAAACTAAACCAACCAAATACACTTAAACTGCCTGACGTTGTGTCAAACAGAGACGCACCAATAGTTGCTAGTGTCTTTGGTAATTGGCTAATAATACCTGCAAAAATCACCAAAGATATACCATTACCAATACCCTGTTCGGTAATTAGCTCGCCTAACCACATTAATAGGATTGAACCAGCACTCATGGCAGTAACGGCAACGATCCAACTAATAATAGATGTGTCAGCTAGAAGTGTTGTATTGCCGGCCAAAACCGTCTGGCGCAAGATATAAATAAACGCAATTGACTGGACAATCGACAAAGGCACAGCGATAAGACGCGTCCATTGGTTAATTTTGCGACGGCCAGATTCGCCATCTTTGTGCAACTCTTCCAGTTTAGGAATAGCTTTTGTCAATAATTGAGTAATAATTGATGATGTAATAAATGGACTAAGCCCAACTAGCACAATCGAAAAACTAGTTAAAGCTCCACCAGATAGTAAATTTAAGAAGCCACCAAAATCAGAACCGGCAATTAGACTGTCTATCACCTCTTTGAGTTGTGTCGGAGCGGCTATTGGAACTGGAATATGGGCCAAAAGTCGATATGCAACAATAATTCCGAGTACAATTAAAACTCGTTTTAACATATCACGATTCTTAAATGATTTAAAAATTGTTTTCCAATTCATTATTGTTTATACCCTCTCAATGTGATTATACCAAAATGTTTTACTGCTACTGTCAGAGCTATCGTTTTGACGTTATTTGAGTATCCACGATAGCCCTAGAAGTGCAATAAGTATTATTTACTAGCCGTTTTTGCTGGCTTGGTACTTACTTTTAATGGTACAGCAGTTTTAACGAAAGTTCCACCAGCCTTTACGACGGCTTCACGAACGCTTTTGCTGGCACCTGACACATGTAGATCAATCTTCTCTGTCAACTCACCACGTAAAATTACTTTTACTGATTGGTAAGGTGACGAAATTAAACCAGCCTTGTATAACGCAACATTATCAACAAGTTTACCCTTGAACTCATTTAGGTGGTCTAAGTAGACAACTTGAGCTGATGCGTGCAAAGATGTAAAGCCATGCGACTTTGGTACACGTCTAACTAGTGAACCTGAACCACCTGCAAACATTGGACGTAATTTATAGTGTCCTGTACGAGCTTTCTGGCCTTTTGTACCACGTCCGGCAGTTTTACCTTGACCAGATGCAATACCGCGACCAACTCGTTTTTTATTCTTAATAGCCGTAACTTGAAGTTCATTATACTTAGTCATATTATTTTTTCTCCTTCGCTTTTGTAGAAGGTTTTGGCGCTTCAACTTTATCATCAACTATTTTTTCAGCAATTGGCTTTTTTGCAGGAGCATTTAGCCATTGATCTCTTGGAACCAAGCTTCGTAAAGCTTCGATTGTAGCGTAAGCAATGTTGACTTTATTAGTTGAGCCCAATGATTTTGATAGCAAGTCACTAATACCAGTTAAGCCAATGATTGACCTAACAACACCGCCGGCAATAATACCAGTACCAGGAGCGGCTGGTTTAATAAGAACTTGCGCACCAGATAGTCTAACTTCGGCATCGTGAGGAATAGTACCTTTATCAGTCGCAACTGTAATTAGGTGTTTTTTAGCAACGTCGGTAGCTTTAGCGATAGCCGCCTGAACATCAGCACCCTTGGCAACACCAATACCAACCTTAGTCTTTTTGTCACCGATAGCGACTAAAGCCTTAAAGCGGAATCGTCGTCCACCTTTTACAACGCGTGAAACACGATCGATATTGATAGTTAATTCTTCAAATTGTTTTGGTTCAGCTGGTTGTTGATCACGACGACCATTATTTCGTGGTGCACGTGAATCTGATGAAGTAGTCTTTTTAGTAGTCTCAGCCATGATTAAAACTCCAAACCTTCCTTGCGCGCTGCATCGGCAAATGCGCTTAATCGTCCAGCGTACTGTCGACCATTTCGGTCAAATACGACTGCATTAATTTTTGCCTTTTTGGCCTTTTTTGCAATGTCAGCACCAATAAATGCTGATTGTTCAGTAATCGTTCCAGTTTGTTTTGTACCAACAGTCGTACTAGAAACAAGCGTTTTAGCCTTAATATCATCTATAATCTGTGCACTAACATGTTTATTACTAATAAAAACACTTAGTCTTGGGCGAACTGATGTACCAGAAATTTTAGCCCGGACACGAGCCTTGCGCAAACCTTGATTTAATAACTTTTTTATTAAATTAGCCATATTATTTACCAGCCTTTCCAGCCTTGTGGCGTAATACTTCGTCAACATATTTAATGCCCTTACCTTTGTATGGTTCAGGTTTCTTGATAGAACGAATTTCTGCGGCAGTTTGACCGACAGCTTGCTTATCAATGCCGCTAACTGTAATTATCATTTTTTCGATAGATAAATTAATACCATCTTTGGCTTTATAAATAACTGGATGAGAAAAGCCAAGTAGCATCTCGATTTTGTTGCCACCACCACTTACTCGGAAACCAACACCGTTAATTTCAAGTTTCTTTTCATAACCTTTTGTAACACCGATAACGGCATTATTTAATAATGCACGTTGTAAGCCGTGTTGAGCTTTGGCGATAAATTCGTCATCCTTGCGAGTAACGATAGCCTGTGTACCTTCAAGCGCAACAGTTACGTCGCTCAGATGAGGTACTGTTAGTTGGCCTTTTGGCCCCTTTACAGTAACGACATCTGAGTCAACCGTGATTGTCACACCGGCTGGTACGTCAATTGGTAGTTTTCCGATTCGACTCATAATATTTTCCTTTATTTACCTTTTAATAAACCTTTAATAGTAATTCACCGCCAAGTCGCTGTTTAATAGCAGTTTGGCCTGAAACAACACCTTTGCTAGTACTAATAAGTACCATGCCTCGGCCATTTTTAATCCTTGGAATTTCATCGGCACCAACATAAACACGACGTCCCGGTTTTGAAAGACGAGTAATCTCAGTAATCGTTGAGTTTTCACCTGGGTTGTTAATAGTAATTACTAATGTATCACGTGGTTTGCTTGGCTCAATTTTTACACCACTCAGATAGTTTGCTTTTTTAAGCTCTTTAGCGACTGTAAACTTTAACTTGCTAGCTGGAACTCGAATTTCGTTTTTACCAACCATAACTGCATTTCGAATGCGAGTTAGTAGGTCGGCGATTGGATCTGTAGATTGTAATGTCATATATTTATTCCTTTCCTACCAACTACTCTTTGTTATGCCGGGAATTTCGCCTTTTGAAGCTTTTTCTCGGAAGTTAATACGATTTAGACCAAAACGGCGCATATAAGCACGTGGACGACCGTGAAGTTCATCACGATTTTTCCAACGAGTTGGTGAACTGTTGAGGGGTAGTTTTGCCAAACCCTCTTGGTCGCCAAGCTCTTTAAGCTCAGCACGTTTAGCAGCAAATTTAATAATCAATTTCTTACGTTTAAGATCACGCGCGATAGAAGATTTTTTAGCCATTATCGTTTGCCTCCTTGTTTTTCAAATGGTACACCAAATTTTTCAAGTAACGCTCGGCTGTAACTTGCGTCACCACCTGATATTACAAAAGTAATCTGTAGACCATGAAGTATTTGAGTTTCCTCAAATGTAAGCTCTGCAAAAATTGATTGCTCGACAATTCCCATATTAAAATTGCCAGATTTGTCAAAAGCTTTAGCGCTAACACCGTGAAAGTCACGAACGCGTGGTAATGCAATGTTTATAAAACGGTCCAAAAATTCATACATTCTGGCGCCACGAAGTGTCACGCAAATACCAATGCGGTTAAGTCCGGCACGTATCTTAAATGTAGCGATTGATTTTTTAGCCATTCGATCAACTGGATGTTGGCCAGTGATTTTGGTAATCGTGTTACGAACTGCTTCGTAATAACGTTTGTCATCTTTATTTTTGCCAATTCCTACGCTGACTACAATCTTTTCAAGTTTTGGAACTTGATGAATATTACCTAATTTTAGTTCGGCTTGTAGTTCCTTAACAATTTTTTCTTTGTATAAGGCTTTCAGGCGAGGAGTTGTTATAGTAGTTGTTTTTACCATTACTTTATCTCCTTATCTTTATTCTGCCTGGCAACACGTGTAGTTTTGCCATCAGCATTTTTAATTAATCCAACTCGGCTAGTTTTCCCTGTTTTTTCATCAATAATTAGAGAGACTTTGCTGATAGGTGTCGCAACATGAATATCTTTTTGGCCGCCACGTGGATTTTGCTGAGATGGCTTGACATTACGATGGATTAAACCAATACCTTCGATAAGAACGGTGTTTTTCTTGGCTAAAACCTGAAGCACTTTACCAGTTACGCCTTTTTTAGCACCACTGATAATCTTAACTAAATCACCTTTGATAATTTTTTTAGTAACAGACATGTTAGAGCACCTCCGGAGCTAAGCTAATAATCTTTGGGAAGCCAAGTTCTCGTAATTCACGAGGGACTGGTCCAAAGACGCGCGTACCACGAGGTAATTTATCATCGCCGATAATTACGGCTGCGTTGTCATCAAATGCGATGGTTGAACCGTCTTTGCGTTGAATTTGATCACGGGTTCTAACAACAACAGCTTTAACGACTGATTTTCGTTTAACGAGTCCAGTAGTTGAAGCAACTTTAACACTCGCGACAATAATATCACCAATACCAGCATAGTGCTTTTTAGTTCCACCTAAAACACGGATGCAAAGAATTTCTTTAGCACCTGAATTATCGGCAACTTTTAGGCGTGATTCTTGTTGTATCATATTATTTTACCTCTGCAGCTTTCTTAGTAGAAGGCTTTGATTTTTGGATCTCTTCGATTGTTACTTCTTCTTTTAATTCGATTTTACCGTGTGATTTTTCGACGATTGAATCTAATTTATAAGATTTGGTCTTTGAAATTGGGCGAGTTTCACGAATGATAACTTTATCTCCAACTTTTGCTGTATTGTCTTCATCATGAACAATATATTTGCGGTTAACAGTATACTGTTTACCATAAATAGGATGTGTTTCACGACTAGTAACAGCGACGGTAATTGTTTTGTTCGCTACGTCCGACGTAACGATACCGGTCAATGTCTTGGCCATATTATTTATCTCCTCTGCTCGATGCGATCTCGTCTGCTCGGATAGCAGTTTGAAGGCGAGCGATTTTTTTACGAGTAACAGTAATGACCCTTGGATTAGTTAGTTCACCTAATTTGTGGCCACGTTTTGAATCAATTAAACTGGTTTGAGAAGCTAAAAGCTCGGTACGAAGTTGATCAATTGTCATAACTTCGGTAGCTTTTTTTGTCATCTTGGTTGTTTTTTTAATAGCCATTAGATTTGCTCCCTCATGATGAATTTGGTTCGAGCTGGTAATTTATTAGCGGCTAGGCGCATTGCTTCGCGAGCTACTTCTTCGGTAACGCCCTTCATTTCAAATAGAACAGTTCCAGCCTTAACTTTAGCAACAAAGAATTCTGGATTACCCTTACCGCTACCCATCTTGACATCAAGTGGCTTACGAGTAACTGGGGTGTGAGGAAATATACGAATCCAAATCTTACCACCTCGATCAATATGACGGGTCATCGCTTGGCGAGACGCTTCAATTTGACGACCGGTAATTAGTTCGTTTGACTGAGATTGCAAGCCATAATCACCAAAAGCAATGAATTGACCACGTGTGGCAACGCCTTTGTTTTTGCCTTTTCGGACTTTGCGATATTTAGTTTTTTTTGGTAATAACATATATTTAGACCCTTTCGCCCTTGTAAATCCAAACCTTTACGCCAATTGTACCGGCAGGGGTTTGGGCACGAGCACCGTAATAATCAATATCGGCACGAAGTGTGTGAAGAGGTACTGAACCTTCAATCACCTTTTCGCGTCGAGCCATTTCAGCATTATTTAATCGTCCAGCGACTTGGATGCGGACACCCTTAGCACCAGCAGCCATGACACTTTGAGCTGTCATCTTAATAGCACGCCTAAAGTTAACACGTCGTTCAAGTTGTCTAGCAATATTTTCAGCCACTAATTTAGCAGCTAGTTCTGGTCGTTTAACTTCTTCGATATTTAAACGAGTTGGTAAACTGGTAATCTTTTCGATTGCAGCTTTAAGCTCAGTTACGCCAGCGCCACCACGACCAATCACAACACCAGCTTTGGCAGTATGAATTGTAATCGTAATTAAATTAGCTGATCTTTCAATCTCAATTTTATTAATCGTTGGTCGACTTTCGAACTTCTTTTCAATCAATTCACGAATCCGATGGTCCTCAATAAGCCATTTAGCAAAATCTCTTTTGTTTGCAAACCAGCGAGAATCCCAGTTTTTGTGGACTTGAAGACGAAAACTGATTGGGTTTACTTTTTGGCCCATTTTATTTCTCCTTCTTTCCGCTGTTTAGTGAACCAGTGGTCTTGATAGTTGTTTTGGTCTTTTCAGACTTATCTGCAACTACTGACTTTTTAGGTTTAAGCTCACCCGATACTTCAACTAAAATATTGGTTGATTTTTTCTGGAAAGGTAAAGCACGACCACGGCTAGCAGGAACAAATCGCTTGAGACGAACACCGGCAGTTGTCGATAATTTAGAAATAATCAGTGTTTTTGCATCTAGGCTATTATTATTAATGGCGTTAGCTTTGGCACTTTCAATCGCGTCAATAACTGGCTTAGCGGCACGTTTTGGAGTATGGGCTAAGATGACAAGTGCATCAGCTACCGTACGTCCACGAACCAAGCTAGCAACTAGCGAGATCTTGCGTGGTGCTTGATCGACACCTTTGGCGTATGAACGAACAGTAAATAATTCTGACATTATTTTTTGTCCTTTCCGCCGTGTTTACGGAATTTACGAGTTGGGCTAAATTCACCAAGTTTATGTCCAACCATATTTTCAGATAAAAGCACAGGAATATGTACTTTGCCGTTATGAACAGCAATAGTACGCCCAACCATTTCTGGGCTAATAGTACTTGAGCGAGCCCAAGTTTTGATTATAGTTCGATCGTCTGGTCCAAGCGCCGCCACTTTTTTAGCAAGCTTGAAGTCAACGAATGGTCCTTTTTTTAGTGAACGACTCATATATTACTTCTTCCTCTTCGCATCATGGCGACTCTTAATTATCATTTTGCTGACATCTTTTCGATGACGAGTACGATATCCAAGGGTTAATTGACCCCATGGAGTTTGAGGTGGTTTACCAGTACCGTGTCGGCCACCGTCACCACCACCGTGTGGGTGATCAACTGCATTCATAACAACACCACGGACACCTGGTCTAATACCTTTACGACGATTGCGTCCAGCTGAACCGATTTTAACATTTTGGTGTTGAACGTTACCAACAATACCGATTGCAGCTGTTGCTTCCATTCTAAAGCGTCGAACTTCACCTGAAGGTAGACGTATCTGAGCGTAATCGCCCTCTTTGGCCATCAACTGAGCAGTTGTACCAGCTGAACGAACCATTTGAGCACCCTTACCTGGTGTTATTTCGATAGCATAAATCTGAGTACCAATTGGAATTTGAGAAAGTGGGATACGGTTGCTTGACTCGATTGAAGCTTCAGGACCGCTTGTAATTACTTTGCCCTTAGCCATTGATGTATCAGCTAGAATATAGTGATATTGATCAAATTGGTCTTTGACGCGAGCAATACGAGCACTACGATTTGGGTCGTATTCAATTTCTTCAACAGTAACAATTAGACCTGGAGCTAATTTGTGATTAACTAGGCGATAATGACGTTTGACGCCACCGCCGCGATGTCTAACAGTAATACGTCCAGTATTATTACGGCCGGCATTCTGTTTTTTGCTTTTTATAAGACTTTTAATAGGTTTATTAGTTGTAACTTCGCTCATGTCTTGAGATGTCATGCCACGACGACCAGGAGTAGTTGGATTGAATTTAGTAATAGCCATTACTTTTTCTCCTTCTTGGCCGAGCTTTTAACAACTTTGACCTTAGTTTCTTTGGTTTCGGCTGGAGTTGCTTCTTCGTTAAACACTTTAATACTATCACCCTTTGCAAGTGTTACGTAGGCCTTTTTAGCATCTTTACGAAGAACGGTACCAGGTTGGCTACGCTTGCCACGTGATACGCGGATAGCTTTACCGGTCTGAATTAAAGTCTTAATACCAACAACTTTTACTTTAAATTGAGTTTCAATTGCATCAGTAATTTGTTGTTTATTGGCACTAACAGGTGTATCAAAGACGTAAACATTCTTTTTTGACTGTGCGTAAGCCTTTTCGGTTGATTTAGGAAAAACACTAATTTGAGTTGTCATAATTATTTCTCCGCCTTCACAAGCCATTCGCTAATCATTGGTAATGATTTTTGGCTAATTATAATCGCATCGGCATTAAGAATATCAAAAACGTTCAAATATGTTGGTTTTGTAACCTTAATTTGTTGAATATTGTTAGTTGCACGCATTACTAGAGCATCTTTTACATCTGTTACTAGTAAGACACGGGCACGTGGATCAATCTTGTGTTTAGCAAGTAATGTGATAGTTTCTTTAACTTTACCTTCTGTAAACGCAAATGTGTCAACAATGACTTTTTTGGAAATATTTGCAAGAGTTAAGGCTTGTTTAACAGCCACGCGTTTACTGGTTGTAGTAAGTTTCTTGGTATAATTTTCATTACCGCGTGGTCCGAAGACAACACCACCGCCACGCCAAATTGGGTTACGAGATGAACCGAAACGAGCTCGGCCAGTGCCTTTTTGTTTCCACGGCTTTCTACCGCCACCACGAACTTCACCACGTTGTTTAGTGGTTGCAGTTGCAAGTCGTGAGCTAGCAAGATATGAATCGTAAGCTAACTTTAATAATTCGTGATTATTTACATCAACAGCAAAAACATCACTAGGTAAAGCGTCTTTTTTAACAGTAGTTTTAGCAGACTCAGCCATTATGCTTTTCCTCCGATAATTATCAAACCTTTTTTAGGACCTGGTACAGCACCACGAAGACCGATTAAATTGTTAATCGGATCAACATAGGCGACAACTAGGTTTTTGACCGTTACTCGGTCATGGCCCATACGTCCTGCCATACGTTTTCCTTTAAAGACTTTTTGTGGGAACATTGAGCCAATTGATCCTGGCTTACGGATATACATTTTGCCACCATGCGTGTGCCTAGTAGTGGCAAAGTTGTGTCGTTTTACTGTACCAGCAAAACCTTTGCCTTTACTTGTACCAGTGGCATCGACGATGTCTCCTAGTGCAAAAGTTGATACATTATACGTGCTACCTACCGAGAGGCCCTCTGGTAGTTCAGTAACACGAAACTCCCGAATATGTTTCGGGGTACTTCCGGCTGGTTTTGTGTGTCCAGCCACGGCCTTGCTCAGGTTCTTACCCTCACCATATGCCACTTGTACTGCAGTGTAACCGTCAGAATCGACAGTTTTCACCTGAGTCACAGTCATAGGGCCAGCTTGAATCAACGTTACAGGAACTGCGACGCCGTCTTTGCTGATGATTTGGGTCATACCAATTTTGGTACCGAGAAGTGCTTTCATAGCGCTTTTGCTCCCACTTAAAATTCTTGGTGGAAGGCAGTATCTAATCTGTTAGACTTACCAATTC
>Ga0209429_10002663_pt1 | contig 10443 bp, 13 predicted proteins | sample BarGraNGADG00212_3_FD_184493 | JGI IMG/M metagenome (GOLD analysis project Ga0209429, IMG submission 184493) | Arctic peat soil microbial communities from Barrow, Alaska - Barrow Graham LP Ref core NGADG0004-212 (SPAdes) (version 2) | ecosystem: Environmental > Terrestrial > Soil > Wetlands >... | reverse complement strand
AACCAAGCTTTAGCTGTTTGAAAAACTGAGAGAAGGAATTACCGATAAAACGATGCTTTTGTCGTTTACGACAAAACGAGTTCAGAGGTGAATTCCGACGAGGGGGCGTAACTCATCGGTTAGAGTAGGCGGCTCATAACCACTTAGTAGTTGGTTCAATTCCAACCGCCCCCACCAGATTGAATTTAAAAAGAGGTCGTTTTTCGACCTCTTTTAGTTTGCAAAAGATTTATTTGATATTAAGCCCTAGAAACTCCATTTATTTTCCATTCGTTTTCTACAATAACTAGATTATATACGATATTTGAAGTGCTGTTACCACCAAATTTTAAAGTTACTGGAACGCTTGAGCTGGTACTGGTTGTTGTTGCACTCCCAACCGTAAAACTCGCAAAATTATTCTGTGACAGAATAATGGGGCTTACATATACCATTCCACTAGGGTTTACGATACTATCTTTGTAAGTGTCTGTTAAGACAGGGCTTTGTGAGGCAAAAGAGGTTTCATTATGGCTGTCTGTTGTCGGCATCGCCATGTAGCTTAAGAATGATGTTAAAAAGTTATTAACTACTGTAGTTGGCACAACAGCTGGGGTCGTAATTGTAGTCGTAGTATCATCCGCCGTCTTTGTAGCAACTACATTCTCGTCACTAGCCTTTGGTTGCATAAAATTCTGCCAATAAACAAAACCTAAAGCTCCAATTAATGCGACTACTAGTACTATGATAATGGCTAGATGTGCGAATCCTGATTGTGATTGTTTTTTGTCCACGAGATGTCCTTTCGTAAAACAATATAAGTTGGTCTTATTTAATCAGTTTTAGTCAATAAGCACAAGAAAATTAGATTCTAAACTACTCTGCTAGTATCAATCCCCTCGCAATATTCAAGCCAGATAACCTTTTGTAAAAATCACTAAGCTGTTCATAGAGATGGTTCCAGAAAAATCCATCGTTGTCCACCAGATTTAGACATTTAACACCTATTAATGATGAGTGATATAATTATTACTATGAAAGATAAAATAGCTGTATCGAGCCTTATCAACACTATTGGCACTATTGCCTATATATTCTTGGTTTCGCAAATCATGAATAACGGCGAGGAACTATTTGGGAACATGGGGAATAGTTTTATTGGTCCTTTTGCGTTTCTGCTGTTGTTTGTCTTGTCAGCGGCTGCGGTCGGCGGTTTATTGTTTGGTCCGGCAATATACCTTTTCCTTGAGGGAAAGAAAAAAGACAGTATCAAATCTGCCGTTTATAGTATTGGTTGGCTGATGCTAATTACAATTGTTGTCTTTTTGGGGCTGGTGTTGTTCAAGGTTTAAGAAATAACCCAACAATTTAAATAGCCTGCTCGTGTAGCAGGCTATTTATTCTCCAAGTTCTTCTTTTCGCCGAATTTCTTCTTTTGTCTGTCGGACTCTTTCAATTTGTTCTTTCCAAACTTTTCGCGATTTGGCACGTTTGTTGCTATTAGAGCTACCGGAATATTCTGCTAAGAACCTATCTGCATCCTCCTGCGCTGAAACATCAACCTTGTGAATGGAATGCCCAGCTTTGGTCATCTCATAACCACCAAATGCCATAAAGAACGCTAAATCACCTTCTCTTTCGGATTGATTCTTTTTTTCAACTGTCTGAAAAATATATTCAAAATCATCCTTTTTCTCTTTTTTATGTATTAAACCTCCCAACTTTCTAACCGTCATATAATAATCAAGCGCGTTTGATAATAATAAAGCTCTTTCACCAAGATCAACACACACACCAGGCAGATTCGGCTTTTTGGTTTGCACTGTCTCGGGTGATTTATTAATTAATTTATAGTCATCAGGTTCCAGTTCAACTTCGTCTGGGGTAACCCCAAAATGATCGCGGGCATCAGAGTATGAACCACGTCCTGTATCAACAAAGGCTTCAATTTGTCTCCATGTAGTTGGTTGTTTTTCGGGGCTAGGCATGTATATTTATATTATAGCATTAATCACACTTAGAGTCAATCGACAATCAAAAATGCCCCCGAAGGGGCATTTCTGGCACCTGTTTGTTTGGATATAACTATATCAGCAAACGCGCTTATGGTGCAAGTCCAAAATTAGACTATTTTTTCTTTGAGACTGTCAAGAAACCATTGCGTGGGTTTTCTTTGACGACACGGTCTGCAGGAAGATCAACTGGTTGACCTTTTGCGTTCTTTGGTACTTTTGCGAAAAAGTAGATTGTTTGTAATTTGCCACCACGAAGCGTAACTTCGGTGCTGTGCAAATAATATGTTATACCTTTTGAGTTTATGTGCTTGTAAGCCATAATATTCCTATTCCTCCTGTTAGTGCTATACAAGAGTTAGCGTACATTGTGGCGCGCTCGGTGTCAACGGTTAAATGCTTTTATAGTGGTGACGAAGGATCAATTTAAGGATACCAACACTTGTCAGACGAGCAATAATCATTATCAAAATTACTACACAAATCAACATTGACCAACCAGCAAAATCGGGCGACCAAAGGGGCGAAGTAAAATTATGCATGTAGGCATCAGGAGATAGCTTAACCGAACTCGTCAGTTTGCCACTTGGTTGATATTTGTCAAGCTCATTAAGAGTACATTGCGTATACGCAAACGAATAACGGCTAAATTGCGGTCGGCAAATTTCTTGGACTTTTGCATAAATATTGCCATTCGGATTGATGTCATTTGCGGCTTCTGCGACCAGCTTGTTACGATCATTATTGTATGTCGTTTCAAGGAAAACTCCCTTACCTAAATCAGTGTTCATATGAGCCGATATATAGCGTTGTAGGTCATACAACGCATTCTGTATTTTTTCATTGTTGCCAGCATTGTCGGCCGTAATCACGGCTGCTCGGCGCTCAACCATCCCAATATTATTTAAGCGCAAAAATGTCGCCGACACGAAACCCATAAGTATCAACAAAATAATCAGCTGCCACGTTTTGACTCGCTGTAGCCGTTTTATGCTTCGTCGCACTTGCCTTTTATCTACCACCTGAAAAGTCCCACCTAAACTATTAAAACTAGTATACCACGAGGGTTATTTACGGTAGAGCCTAAAGCGTGCCGAACCAACCAAAAGAATTGCAAAAGCGGATATTACAAAGAATATTTGGAATCCTCCGACCCCACCGACCAAGCTCGCGCATAAAACCATTACAATACAGGCAATCATCGCCCCAACGCTACCCATTATCTCGATTACGACCAAATACATAATACGGTGGTCCGACAAATCAGCCGTATCAAACATGCCGCGAATAAACGCCATATTTTGGGCTGTCGTCGCTATTTCGTTCGTTATATTCACCCCTACAACGTCAAAAGGCGTTGATACGAAGGCACGCGATAAATGCACTAAAGCATTGGCGCCAACCCCGATTTTTAATAAATTACCGCCCTTTTCCCTATCGATAATCTTGCCGAACGTGATAGAAGCTGCAATCGCTACAATTATTGTTACCGATGACAATGCTCCAATTATCAAGTAAATATCGTTGCCAACTGATGGGAATATGACGATTGCGATAAAAAGCCCCCAAATTAACGACGTGGCCACTATGTCAAAGCCTACTGCCGACCTAGCAATCATGCTCGGTATGGCCATACGCCACGGGAAGCCCTTTATTGTCACCCTTTGAAGTTTTTCGGGTCGGTCAGCAATCTTGAATAACGGGTAAGCGGCGAGTGCGAACAATAGCCCAGATAACCACATTGTCACCTGTACGCCAAATAGCAAGGCTATAAAACCACCTAAGACTGGGCTAAGGCCCATGGTCAATTTTTCTAATATATTCATAAAACCGATTTCTTTTCCGGCGTGCTGTAAACTTTTTACCTTCGAAAATTCTACATAATAACACAACTCATACATAGTCCCCGATAACCCCATAAAAAAGGCTGCTAGTATCAATATAGGTATTCCAAACTCTGGCACGAAGCCTAACGCAAACATGGCGGGAACATATAGCAAATTACTGAATAAAGTGGTGTATGCAGCACCGAATCTTACTACCAATAATCCAGCAAGTGGAGCAATTAGTGCCTTGAACAAATAAAACGTCGCCCAAAAACTCATGATAAATACTAAGCTATAACCCTGTTTATATAAAAATACAGATGTAAAGCCCGCGCCAAGGTATATAGCAGCTACACGAAGACTCCTGGACATATATAGTTCGGCAATATCATCAAACGTAGCATAGCGCCAAAAATGGCGACGTTGAAGTATCCTATATATAAACGATTTGATCATATTTGTTTCATGTTAATTATGGCTTATCATATAATACCATTAAAGATGAAGTGATATACTAAATTCTATGAATATCTACTTTTCTGGAATTGGCGGCGTTGGTATAGGCCCACTGGCTGAAATTGCGTACGATGCCGGATATGACGTTGCAGGCTCGGATGTAGAAGAGTCCCTCGTGACTAATGAGTTGCGCCAACACGGTATAAACGTCAGCACTACACAAGACGGCACGTTCCTGAAAGCCCGCCACAGTGATCGGCCAATCGACTGGTTTGTTTATACATCGGCATTACCTGATAACCACCCCGAACTAGTGCTTGCGCGCAAACTTGGGATTCACACCGCCAAGCGCGATGAACTGCTTGCCCACATTATCGACGAAAAAAGCTTAAAACTAGTTGCTATCGCCGGCACACACGGCAAGACAACAACCACTGGTATGTTGATATGGGCGTTACAAAAATTGGGCGTTCCTATCAGTTATTCAATCGGTACCACCATAACGTTCGGTCCAAGCGGCAAGTTTGACCCAGCCAGCGAGTATTTTGTTTACGAATGCGATGAATTTGACCGTAACTTTCTCCATTTTAGTCCCTACCTATCACTTATCACCTCGATTGATTACGACCACTCTGACACGTACAGAACAGCAAACGACTATCTAGATGCTTTTCGCCAATTCGCTGCCCAGAGCGGCCAGGTTGTTGCCTGGAATGATCAACATAGTGAATCGTTTGACAGTTTACCTCAAGTTAGCTTATTGAATCCGTCAGAAATTAATACCAAGCTATCAATCATAGGCGAGCACAACCGCCGCAATGCAACGCTAGTACAGGTCGCTTTAAAGCAACTTGGTTTTACTAATGAGACCGATGACATACTTGCTAATTTTCCCGGCACCGGCCGACGTTTTGAAAAACTTGCCGATAATCTATACAGTGATTATGGCCATCATCCGGTGGAAATTGCGGCCACATTACAGCTCGCCAGCGAGTTGTCTGACAATGTCGTGTTGGTCTACCAACCACATCAAAACATTCGTCAGCACGAAATTCGCAGTCAATATACCGACCAATTCGAGAAAGCTGAAACAATTTATTGGCTGCCGACTTACTTGGCACGCGAAGACCCTAATTTACCGATTCTAAAACCAGAAGAATTAATCCAAAATATCACCAACAAAGATCACATTCGCATAGTCGATTTTAATGACGAGTTATGGGACATCATTCAGAAGGAACGCGATGAAGGCAAATTGGTGCTGTTTATGGGCGCCGGCAAGATTGACGGCTGGTTACGTGATAGACTTGCGAAAAAAGCTAGTTAGTATCTTAGAAACTAGATTGATCAGACACGTCACTTACACCCAAAGAGTTTGGATTAAGCGGATCACCGCCAAATGCATCAACAGCCTCAGTCTTTTGTGCCTGTCGCGCATAGAGTGACTTAAACTCGCTAATTGTGCTTTGGTTTATCGCCCCCGTACTGGAATAATTTTGAAAATCGCTATCACTTGTCACCGCTTGAGCACGCACAGCTTTGTATCCGGGACGACTTAAATCAAGTTGAGCCGCGCCACTGCTATAGTACAAAGCTATACTGGTTAATACCAAGCTAGATGCGACCAAGACCGCCAGCACAATTAATAACGAAAAGCGGTGCTTGCCCCAAAATGAAAGCTCATCAACTGATACTGCTGTTTGTATATCATCCATTATTGTTTTGCCCCGCTAGATGTGGCTTGATAATCTTTTTCAAATTGGTTCAAAGCTGATTGATATTGGTCGATATACTGATTCAATTTTAGAACATCCGCATGCACATTGTTACGTTCGGTGCGCGCCGATGATATAGCATCATAAAAGGCGACTGGCTGTTTTGAACAGTCAACAGCAATAGCCGACGACAGTTGCTCTTCGTAGGTTATATAATCCGACCTAAAAGTATCAAGCATCAGTCCGTAACTCGTCGTCACAGCGACGAGATTAGTGTTATTAAAGTTATTGTTTGCGACTCGGCCATTAAATCTTTCCATCAGTTTGGTCGACATCGATTCATACATTTGTCCCATGTTAACACGCAAAAGCGCGTCGCTCATATGAAGCTGGTTCAATGTGTTCTTGGCCGATACGCAGTTGGTGCGAATTAGTTCAATCTGCTGGTCGGTCATCGTAGCATTCTGGGCAGAGACATCTAACAGTAATATGCCGCTCAAAATAACAGCCAGCGTAAGGCAAACAACCAATAATCTTGCAAATGTTTTCATACTGTCCTATTATCTAACGCCGATACCTGTTTGGTCAATGTTGCAAACCCTTCATTAGACTTTGAAGCTGATCGGTTGTTTGACCACCACTGCTGGCACCTTGGATTGTCTTTGTTATATTATCAAGTCCGCCACTTTGCATAAACTGCGTTATCTCATATACCGCAAGCGCACCACATACCAAGATTACGGTGCCCAGCACTAATGTGAATATCGTTACCGTATGACTTGCAAATTTTTTGTACCGCACAAATTCCAGCATCTCATTGCCCTGTTTGTCACGCATTGCGCCCGACATGATTAGCGATAGATCAATTATTGCCCAAAGACCAAGACCGCCAAATGTCAGCAACTTCAAAATGCCAGTCCAAACTTTACCTAAATAGAAACGATCAATGCCAAACACCCCCAAGAAAAAACTAAAAAAGAATACGGCTAAAAAGTGTCGTTGTTTGTTGGGAGCGGCAGCGATCGCAGTAGTCGGATTGGCAACGACCACGACAGCTGGCGCGACGACGGGTTCGGTGTTTGGATCCATATTTTTATTTTCCCTCTAAAATTGTTACGGCGTTAAACGATTGATATCACGCGGGAAGAGGCATGCCTCCCTAACGTTAGCAAGGCCAATTGTTCTTTGAACCAAACGATCAATACCAAGCCCGCATCCGCCGTGTTGAGGCAATCCGTATTTAAAGGCTTGGAGATAATATTTAAAGCCTTCGTGCTCAACGTCCAGCCCAGCGTTTTTCATTTGTTCAATCATTTTTTCGTAATTATTTTCACGTAGGGGAACGGTCGCAATTTCTAAACCGCGTAATAGAAGATCACCCCAAAAAACCGTCCCGTTATCAACATCAAATTTGTGATAAAATTTACCCAACTCGATAGGGAAGTGGACTGCATAAACTAAATCCGTACCTAGTTGTTTGCGCGCATAATCACTAATCCAGCGTTCTTCGTCTGGCGTTAAATCTTTTTCCTGAGTCGTATCGGTCTTTGTAGCCTGCGTGTACATTTCGTGGATCTCGACAATCGTGAATCTTGGCACTTTACCGTCGACTGCTAATTTCAGTTCTGGTGCATTAAGACTCTTTAGACATTTGGAATGCTCGTCATAAACCCGTTTCAATACGTACTGAGTCATATCAGCCACCATATCCAACACCTCATCATGATCTTGCACAAAACCCATCTCGATATCAAGTGTCGTCAGCTCGGTCAGGTGACGCGTCGTGGCACTCGGCTCGGCACGATACGAATGCCCAATTTCATAGACACGCTCAAATGCGCCAACCATGATTTGTTTATAAAATTGGGGGCTTTGGGCCAGCGTTGCAATCTTACCAAAATAATCGAGTTTGAATACTTCGGCACCGCCTTCGGTTGCCTCGGCTAACAATTTCGGGGTATCGATTTCAATAAATTCCTTTTCATGCAAGAAATCTCGAATATAGCGCGTCATGTCGGCTCGGATTTTGAAAATATTTTGTTCCTGGATATTACGTATATTCAGAACACGATTCTCAAATAATGTGTCCAGGTGCTCCGACTTGTGTGAAATTGGTTTATCAACTTCGATTGGCGGTTCGTCGACAACTGGTACCTCGACGACAACTTTTATATCGTGCAGTTCAGCCCCACCTGGCGCACGTTCATCAGCCACTACTAATCCGGTAAGGGCCAATACAGTACCAATCTGCAAACCGCGAAGCTTTTCAAGCTCGTCTTTATCCTCAATAAGTGTCTGAGCAATACCGCTGCGATCACGCAAAGTAATAAAGTTGAGGCCACCCAAAAGCCGCTTTTTATGCAGCCAACCGTTGATTGTGACAGTTTCGCCAATTTTTGATGATAATTCTCGCGTCAATGTTCGTGTCATAAATTAATCCTTAATCTTGACATTATTCTACCATTCCCCATAACATCCATCAATCTATTACGTTTTTAGTCCGGTCGGGCTAAAAATGTAATATAATAGAGTTTATGAATAAATTACACCGCGAAAAATCAGCGCTTACCCAAATATTATTAGCGCTTGTACCATATACCAGGCAAAACCTACTGTTGACCTTCAGGCCAAATCTGTTCTTTAATGAACTCGAAAAAACGTCCGGCCAATCGGCGTCTACTCTGCGCGTCGCATTCAGTCGCGCCAAAGAAAACAAACTTTTTGTAATCGACAACGATCGGGTTTCTCTTTCACTCAAAGGCCGCCAAATCACACAGCCGTTCATTGCAAAAAAGTTAGCTGGCGGTGGGCAATTGATGGTTATTTTTGATATTCCAGAAGATTCCGCCGATCTAAGGAGAAAATTTCGGCTGCTGCTTATCCAACTGCAATTTAAACAAGTCCAGCAAAGCGTCTGGATGAGCGATAAAGATTACTGCGCGATTCTTGCTGATTCCATAAAAGACCTAGGATTACAAGATTGGGTGCAATTATACGAAGCTGCCCGAATCCTATAATCAAATAAAAAATCTATAAAAACTAAATCTATATTGTAATTTAAAATTATTATTACACTTTTAGCCCGACCGGACCGAAAATGTAATATGAATAGGCTATAGTGGATACGCAAAATTAATACTTAAGTCGGATTATCATTTGACAAGTTTACTATTTTATTATATTTGTAAATTCGGTCGAATTATAGTAAGACGAAGCACTAGATGTCTTCATACTCTCTTGGGCGGTTTTTGGCACGCAGATTACGCTGTGCCACCGCACGCAAATCATCATGTGAATCCAACTCGTCAACAATTTTACGGCCTATTAATGCCTCTATGACGTCCTCTAATGTTAAAAGTCCGACTGTTTCGCGGGATTTGTTCACAACGATAAATAACAGATGACGCGTACGCAAAAATGCCGCCAGCGCATGGTGCAATGTTTGATCTTCGCGAATATAATAAACTTTTGGCTCCATCGCCTTTTCGGCAGTCATTGAACGTTTAATATCCAACGTAAGCAGATTCCTTAAATGCAATATACCAACAATATGATCGATATTACTACCTATCACCGGCAATCGACTGTGGCCAAGTTGATGCAAATCGTTCAGCGCCAACGGGCCAAGAAATTCTGACTTTTTGATGCTGTTGATTATATCGCGCGGCGTCATAACTGTTTTCACAAGCTGATCGTCAAACGACAAACTATTAACAATTAGCTTTTTCTCATCAGGCGTCAAAACACTATCCGACTCAGCCACTAAATTCTGCAGTTCTTCGCGGGAATCAATGCGCAAGCTATAGGTGTGATGACTAGATGGCGTACTTCTTAGTATCTTGAATATTAATGGAAATTTCTGAATAAGATGCAGAACCGGATCCTCTGCTCGCTCATATAATTTTTGTGACCAATTTCGAAGAAAGCCGAAATTTGCAATCGGTCCGTATCCCAAAGCCATAAGAAACGCCGCCAATATACCAATCAGCAAACCAAAAGTTAGTTCCAAAAGCACTACAACGATAACCTGTAACAACGCAATGAGTAATCTTTGCAATGAAATAACGTCACCCAATAATTTTTCGCGTTCTATGGCCTTTATGGCGCGTTTATCACCTAACCCGGCCCGACGCTCAAGCTCAAACAAATTATATTTACTGTGCTTTGGATGCACTGCTGCTACGATTAGCAATGAAAAGAAAGTCAAGATTGTTAATATCAATAGAAAGGTAAACATACCGTCACTATTGTACCTCAGAATTTATCCAGATTACACTGTCAGCTGATGTCATTTTTTGCTACAATTAACACAGTAAATTATGAGGAGCATCTTTTGAATAAAATATCGTGGACTATATTTATAGTGTTTACCGTTGGTGTCTTGGCGGTTTTAATTATCTTTTCGGGAAATTCCCAGATTGATGTTAGCAAAGTCAACGTTAATGCCGTTCAGGC
>Ga0209429_10002660_pt1 | contig 10447 bp, 6 predicted proteins | sample BarGraNGADG00212_3_FD_184493 | JGI IMG/M metagenome (GOLD analysis project Ga0209429, IMG submission 184493) | Arctic peat soil microbial communities from Barrow, Alaska - Barrow Graham LP Ref core NGADG0004-212 (SPAdes) (version 2) | ecosystem: Environmental > Terrestrial > Soil > Wetlands >... | reverse complement strand
AGGCGACATGTTCCCGATTGGCACATTAGGTATGTATCAGGAATGCTGTGAAAAGCTTGGGGATCAATGCCCGATTAAGATAGAAATTGTCCCAACATCAAAACCGAATTCTACAGGTTTTATCAAGAAAATGATGGATCATCAGAAATTGACACAGGAAGAGATCCGCCAGATCGTCCAGGATATCGTAAAAGAAAACCTAACTGATATTGAGATGTCGGCATTTGTGACAAGCTCCTATATATATGGGATGACCTCGGATGAGATCGAATGGTTGACACGCGCCATGATTGACACAGGTGAAAAAATTGAATTCAATACTCATCCGATCATGGACAAGCATAGTATAGGAGGAGTTCCTGGTAACAAGATCTCCCTGCTGGTGGTCCCGATAGTCGCGGCTAATGGTCTTCTTATACCCAAGACCAGTTCACGTGCTATTACAGGAGCAGCAGGAACCGCGGATCTTATGGAAATTCTTGCCCCGGTTGAATTCAAGGCAGATGAAATAAAGAACATCACAGAAAAAGTCGGCGGGGTCATTGTATGGGGCGGAGCCACAAATATTGCGCCAGCTGATGATAAGTTGATACGAGTGGAATACCCTCTTTCGATAGATCCGCGCTGCCAGCTGCTTGCATCAATAATGGCAAAAAAAGGCGCCGTCGGAGCTGATTGTGTTGTTATTGATATCCCTGTGGGCATAGGAACAAAAGTCCCTACTCTTGAAGATGGAAAAAAACTCGCACGCGACCTGATCGATCTTGGAGAGCGACTGGGGATGAAGGTAGAATGCGCGATGACTTATGGGGCTTCGCCTGTTGGAAGGACTATCGGCCCGGCAGTAGAAGTAAGAGAAGCGCTAAAAGTGCTTGAAACCATGCAGGGACCAAACAGCCTTATTGAAAAGAGCACAGGGCTTGCAGGAATTCTTCTGGAGATGGGAGGCGTGGCGACCAGAGGGCACGGAAAGGATATCGCCATGGAGACGCTACGCTCTGGAAAAGCATTCAAGAAACTCCAGGAGATAATAGAAGCACAGGGCGGAAACCCGAATATTTCGCATGCTGATATTAAGATCGGCGAACACAGAGGGGAATTATCATCCCCAGCTGACGGGTACGTGATTGAATTCGATAACAAACGAATAGTGGAAATAGCACGGATGGCTGGCGCCCCGATAGATAAGGGCGCAGGCGTATGGATACACAGGAAAAAAGGTGAAACTGTCAAGAAAGGCGAGCCTTTGATTACGATTTTTGCAGATAAGAGCTGGAAATTGACAAATGCCTTGAAAAGTGCCGAAAAAGATTATCCGATCATAGTTGAGGGTATGCTTCTTGAGAGGGTACAGACTTTCAAATCAATATGAAAACCGTGTTTTGTCATCCGGGATCAGCCCGCAGCAAGTCCCATAAAAATTTATCTCATAGCCATTCTCCCCTGCAAACCCGATCGTTCCCATAGTCGGCGCCGCGATCCCTGAAATCCCACAAAGAAGCGCCGTTTTTTCAATTAGGTCCCTGTCTTTCCCGCTTGAATGGGCGCATCCAAGTACTATGGGTGTTTGGGGGAACATTTCAATTGCTTTATTGATGACCTTTTCAAAATCCGAAGGTTTCGGCTTGGTGCGTCCCATAGGCGTCCCTGCGACAGGCATCAATCCTGTTATTATGACCGTAGATGGGGCTATTGAGCTAATCATTTCAAGGGCGTGAAATTCTCCGCCCAATTTCCCGAAATGGATGCCAACACATACATGGGGGAAGACCGAAAGCCCTGAATTCGAAATGGCATGAAGGCTGTCAATATATTCTTTTTCAGATACGTAAAGACCATAAACTTCTTTTACTGCATCCATATCGCCCATTACGTCAAATCCGATGCCGGAAAGTCCGGAGTCTTTTAATAATTCCGCTTCTTCAAGAGTGATAAAACCAGTATGCGCAATAATGATCAGATCTGTTATTTCCTTGATTTTTTTTATCGCCGGGATTATGTTCCGGATAGGGACACTTCCGCGCTCATCGCAGCCACCTGTCAGGAGTATGCCTTTTGCACCCCTTGCATGAAGCTCCAGGGCTTTCTTTTCAAGCTCTTCGCATGTGGTTGCATGTATCAAGCGCTGCAGTAATTTGCCTTTGCAATGCTGGCACATGAGAGAGCATGAGTTCCCGGTAACGGAAATGGATGGAAAAGAGTCTGATGTAATGAAAAAATCTATCTTTTTTCCTTGATTTGGGTGATTTTTTGGTAGTCTCATGCAAATCGTGACCTATATATTAATTGAATTTGTTGAGTGATGATTTCATATTCATCAATCCGTGTCCATCCGCTTCATCCGCACAATCCATGTTCCTAAATCGTTTGCCCCTGTTTATATTTTTTTGGTGGGAGAAAGAATTGAATGTAATATAAATAAAAAAAAAAATAAAATGGAAGTAAAGGATCCTTATTCCCTTACTTCTTGAAAAGATTGTTGAATTTGTCCCCCAGCAGACTGAATTTATGTTTTAGCAATTCAAGATCAATCAATCCTTTTGAAGTCAGTATATAAATTATTACAATCCCAATAACGGTTAAGATTGCCCCGATCAAAAGATAATTCGTGGGTTTTTCCTTAGCCTCATATAAAAGGCTCTGTCCCATGACCTCAACCGTTACATTACCTGCAATGGTTTCGATCCTGGTGAAATTGACTTCAATTTTTTCGCCGGGACCTATTGTGACTGTTTTATTATCCACAGATGTGCCATTGACAATGAGATCAACTTGCAGGGAATCACTCTTTGTGCCTACATTCGTAATGTTTGATCTTACCAGGAATGCCTCGCCAACAAAACCGGGGTTGGGAGTGAGATTGATATCAAGACCCTTGAACTCAGAATAAGGCGCCCTGATCTCGATATCCCTCGTAACGGTTATATACGATGTCTTGGATGCAGATATGTTGTGTGCGCCACTTGTTTCAAGTTTATAGGTCACTTCACCATTGCTGTCGCTTATGCCAACTGTCGTATTATCAAATATGACATTAGCCCCGCTCATGGCTGTTCCATTGTACAGGACTTTGATGGTTATTGTTTCAAACTGGTTTGCCTGTGATGGGGCTTCGAGACTTAGACTATAATCTATGTATTTCTCGATCTCAATATTCTGTGTTGCTTTTTCATAACCTGTCTTTGAGGCAGTAATGGAGTAAGTTCCATTGAGGTTCCTTGGAAGTGTATAATTGAGAATACCGTTACTATCAGTAGTTCCTGTCTCAGTGCCAATATTGATAGTGGTATTATCCATTACTGCGCCGCCTGCAGTTGCCTTGATCTTGATAGTATCTCCTGCCATTGCTTTTGTAGGCGCATCGATAGCAAGCTGGTTGACTATCATTTCGGGTGTCACATCAACCGCGAAATAGAACCTTTTAGCAACATCTGTATCTGCTACTTTTAGCCTGATATTGCCCATGAGAACATCGTTCTTATTCCTGTCAAGACTGATGGCGTTATTGTTTTCCATCATTATGCTGGTACCGCTTACTGCTGTTATTTCCATGTTGCCGAAGGTATTTCCGTTCGAGATTATTGTGGGATTTTCTGATATCTGGAACAATCCCTTCAAGAACGCAACCTGGAGTTCCTGTCCTGAGAAGACGCTATCGAACCTGACCATGATAAGTGGAAGATTATCGACTCCTCCGACTCTCTTTGTATATACGTATGTTTGATCGGCGGAAAGAGGCGTTGAATCAATTTCATTACCGTCTTTTAAGAGGGAAAGCAGCATTGTTCTTGCATTCAGGTCAATATCTGTTGCTTTCAGGACGTAACCTTCCTTGAGAGCGAACGTTCCGCCGACAGCTATTGTGCGTTTTGTATCATCATCTATCAGGACTTTGTGCAATTGTCCCTGGCCGACGGCGCTTACTCCATCAAAATTTGAGGATGTGGGATTGTGAGGAATTGTATTTAGAGTATAACCTGCAAAATACTTCTCAGCCATAAAGCCAATGACCTGGTATTTCCCGAAGCCTGTGTAAGTGAATTTTACTTCCTGGGGCGATGTAGAATACGTAAGTCCATTTTCGGGTATAGATCCTCCGCTTACTTTTGTTTTGAGATTCAGTTTTTCGCTGCCAACCCCATCATCTAGATCATAGTAGAACCCGATGCTTGTTTGTCCTATGTTCATCCCAAAATTGTAAGGCGTCCATTCAAGGATTTGGTTTGTACCATCACTCCTATAAACCGTGCTTCTTATTTCAAAGTCCCCTGTTTTTTCAACGGAAAGGGCAAACCTGAGGGCTGAATCATCATTGTTTGCAACGAGTATTTTAACATCGCCCATTACATCATTAGTCGATCCCTTTGAAAGACTGATGGAGTTGCTATTTTCCATCGTTATGCCGGTACTGCTTACTGCTGTTATTTCCATGTTGCGGAATGTATTTCCATTAGAGATAATTGTAGGATTTTCCGATATCTGGAACAATCCCTTCAAGAAGGCGACCTGGAGTTCCTGTCCTGAGAAGACGCTATCGAACCTGGCCATGATAAGTGGAAGACTGTCAACTGCTCCGACTCTCTTTCGATATATATATGTTTGATCCGCGGAAAGAGGTGTTGAATCAATTTCGTTACCGTCTTTTAACAGGGAAAGCAGCATTGTTCTTGCATTCAGGTCAATATCTGTTGCTTTCAGGACATAACCTTCCTTGAGAGCAAACGTTCCACCAACTGCTATTGTGCGTTTTGTATCCTCATCTATCAGAACTTTATGTAATTGTCCCTGACCGACCGCGCTTATTCCATCAAAATTTGAGGATGAGGGATGGGGCGGTGTTGTATTTAATATATAACCTGCAAAATACTTCTCAGCCATGAAGCCAATGACCTGGTATTTCCCGAAATTAGAGTAGGTAAAGCTGACTTCCTGCGGGGATGTCGTGTAAACGAGATTACCCTGAGAGATAGTTCTTGATGTATAATCTCCGACCGTTATCTTTATGTTTTCATTGCCCACATCGTCCTTTGCATTATAATAGAATCCTGAGAAGCTCATGGGTGTCCATGAGTATGTCTTAGAGAATTCAATGGGTTTGCTGCCGTCCCAGATGCGGTTGCCCGTAGAGTATGTGGTGGGGTGGACGTTTAGAGTCCACACCTGAGTGTCAGTTCCGTTCGCATTGGTAAGATTTGCGGTAATATTGTATGTTCCTATTGTATTTCTGCTGAAAGTATAAATTACAGGTTCAGAAGCATTTACGGATTTTGAAGTCAAAAGAGTGGCACCATTTTCATACCAACTCAAGGTTCCAGGCTGGTTTCCTATTGTTACAGTGAGATTTTTAATTTCACCTACTGTAATATCCATTGTAGTTGTTGTCGGATCAATAATATCTATTGTTGGGGATGGATATTTCGTAGTAAAATTCTGAATTGTTGAATTGTTAAAATATGATTGATTGGCTTTGTTATAAGCAAAAACGCTATAAAAATATTTCGTCGCTTCAGTTAAAGATGTCAATTGCTTTGTTCTTGTAAGAGTCGAATCATTTTTCCAGACCGAATTTGAAAATGATTCTGTTGTCCCATATCTAATTTCTGCAACTGCATCAATCTGGTCAAGAATGAAAGTTATATTCACCACAGAATTTGTTGGAATATCATTAGTCACACTTGTAATATTGGGCGCGGTTGGAGTTACTGTTGTAAAATTCAGAATGGTTGAATTGTTAAAATATGAATGATTAGCTTTGTTATAAGCAAAAACGCTATAAAAATATTTTGTCCCTTCAGTCAAAGATATCAATTGCTTTGTTCTTGTAAGAGTCGAATCATTTTTCCAGACCGAATTTGAAAATGATTCCGATGTCCCATATCTAATTTCTGCAAATGCATCAATCTGGTCAAGAATAAAAGTTATATTCACCGCAGAATTTGTTGCACTTTCATTAGTCACACTTGTAATGTTTGGAGCAGTTGGATTTAGGGTTGTAAAACTATTAGTTGAAGGGGAATTAAAAAAAAGACTTTCATTGGATGAATTGTATGCGTAAACACTGTAATAATATTGTGTACCCTTTGATAATCCCGATAGCGAAATAGTGTGGACAGTTCCAGTTCCATTCTCCCAGTCACTTTTTAAATTTAAATTTGATGAATCATTCCCATAAAGAACAATTGTATTTGCGTTGCTTTGATTTATCGTGAAATTAATACGGGCACTCGTATCAAGAGAATTGGCAGTTGGACCCGCAGTAAAGCCTGGAGCAGTTTCACTTTGAACTGCCGCAGAGACGATCCACGACCAATAAACCATAGCAATTTCACTTAGATTGCTGGAATTAGATGCTTTTGCCGTCACATTCCAAATTCCAACGCCAAAAGAATTATTAGTATAAGTAGAAGTTGTGACATTCAAAGCTGATGTCAAAACCGGCGTTCCATTAATAGACCATTGAACAGTTGCATTGCTTAAAGTACTAATTGAAAAACTTTTTGCAGGGTCTCCAATAACATTGATTACTGGGCTACTACTCGGGGTTTGTGATGATATAGTAATTGCCATCGCTACTGAGAGCATTCCTAATATCAATACCACTATCGCTATTCCTTGTAAATATCTCTTGATCGCCATGTTTTTTATCCCCTTATTAATATTTTAATTAGTTCCATTCTTCAACCGCCTGTTATACCATAAAATCCATAATAATAAGCGTGATGTCATAAGAACTCATTATATAAATAATTTCTGAAACTGTTAGAGCCATGTTAAATAAATGGTCTTTTTGCCATATCGAAATAATATTTTAATTTGCAGCTTTGCTCAACCAGTGCGGTAATAAAATAAGCTTCGTCAAGCGTTTTTCCGATCGCGAAGGTTCCATGACCGGAAACGATCACGCCCTTGTGGCCAATAAGCTCCTGCGCGATATTATCAGCAAGTTCTGCTGTACCGGGGGAGCCTTTCACTATTGGGATATCCTGAAGGAAATGTTCACCCTCAATATTTATTGGGACTATACTTTTTATATCAATAAGCATCGATTCAATGACTGCAAAAGTAGGATGGACATGGATGATGGCAAGAGCCGGGGTACGTTTGTAAATTGTCCTGTGGACTACGGTTTCCGATGATGCGATGTTATCAAGAGATGAAGGCTTGTCAACATCGAGTTCAACAACGCTGTCCATATTTATCTCATCAAGCGCAAATCCTCTTTTTGTGATGAGCATCTTTTCACCTTTTCGCACGCTGATATTTCCGAAAATCGATTCCACAAGGTCGCGTTCCACGAGTTTCTTCCCGAATTTTGCTATTTCCCGCCACATGATCTTATTTAAATGCAAATGCGCTCGGGCACAGTTTATTCAGAATACATACTTCACATAGTGGTTTTCTTGCAGCACAAACCTTCCTGCCGTGGTTTATCAAAAGAAGTGAAAAAAGATCCCAATCTTTCTTAGGGATGATCTTTAAAAGGTCTTTCTCAATTTTTTCTGGATCTGTATTGGCGGTCAACCCAAGCCTTCCTGAAAGCCGTTTAACATGAGTGTCCACGGCCATCCCTTCTACCTTTCCGAACGCACCAGATAACACAATATTTGCGGTTTTTCGCGCAACGCCAGGGAGCTTGAGAAGTTCTTCCATTGTATCAGGGACTTTTGAATTGTATTCATTGACAATAATTTTACATGTCTCAATAATGTTTTTTGATTTATTCCTGTAGAATCCCGTAGAATATATCTCCTTTTCAAGTTCCTCCTGCGAGATCTTTATGAAATCCTGCGGTGTCCTGTATTTTTCAAAGAGTTTTTTTGTGACTCCATTCACCTGTTTATCCGTACATTGAGCTGAGAGTATAGTTGCGATCAGTAATTCCAGGGGGTTTGAATAATGAAGAGCGATCTTAACTTCGGGATATTCTTTCTTCAATAATGCAATTATTTTATTTGCCTTATCATCCGCCATGTTTTCTTATATTTGAAGCAAGATAGTTAAGAGTTTTGAAAAGATGTTCAGGTCACTTATTGATCCTGTACCTGGCCGGGAACTTCAAACCTGATAATTCGAAGCCCACAATCCCTTTTTTCTGGATCAGGATCTTAAAGGTTTCGCCCATCTCCATTAATAGTGTTTTTACAGGCAGCATTTTCCTATAATAATTTGCCGGATCTTTTTCCTGCACGTTCTTCAGGTATTCATCGATCCCAAGCCCCATCAGGAAATGCGCCTGGTCCGTGAATCCGCATATGTCAAGGTCATTTTTACGCCCCCAATTGTACAGCGCTGAGAAATTCACATGAGTTGTCATATCTTGCTCCCCGATGTGCTCAAAGGGCATCTCATTGACAGAGTGTTTATGATAGCATACAAGTGTGCCCCTGTTCCTGTATTCCTGGTAAAGCTCATCAGATGGATACCCATAATCTATCGTTATCACAAATCCTTTTTTCAAGGTGGAACCGATATCACGTATCCATTTTATCGCATCAAGATTTATTTCGGTGCGATATCCGAAGGGTAAGTTTATTTTGAGTTCTTCCAGGTAGTTTTTCAATTCACATGATGCGGGTCCTAATACTTCAATGAAACCATTTTCATAATCCACAAAGACTTCCATCAATTCATTTTCCATTATGACAACATGAACAGGAAATGCATCTGGAAGTTCATTGGAAAAAATGCATCCGGTCATTCCCGAAAGTTCGGTTATCGAATCATACCAGCTCACATTTTGCACCTCTAATCGCTTTTTCTGTTCATTTCGAAAGGTTGGGCTTTTTTCAACAATACAGTAATTCAAATTCCGGTACAGTTCATAGTTTTTTTTGAGGTATGACAGGACATCTCCCGAAAGAAGACCAAGACCTCCTCCCATTTCAACAACTGTGAACTCTTTTTCACCAAGGATCCTCCACATTTCTTCTATTTGCTTTCCCAGCATTTCACCAAAAACCGAAGTCAGGTTGGAGCTGGTATAGTAATCCCCTTCTTTCCCTATTTTTTCATGGGAAGATGTATAATAACCAAGTTTCGGGTAATATAGCGCCATTTCCATAAAATCATAAAATGAAATTGGCCCATGCTGCTTGATCTTCTGGATGATAATTGAGGATAGTGTCATAGCGTTAATCAATAAATATCGTCTTACTGGAATTCGGTATCAGGTTCAACTCTTGCGCAGTTTTAAGTAATTCCTCGACCGCTAGCACGCCACCCCCCATATCCAGGGAATAATCATTCACGTAGAGATTGATATGCTGGTCGATCACGTTATCTTCCAGCTCCTGCGCATTTTTCTTAATATAATCACGAGTTTGGGCGGGATGCTTGATTGCGTATTCTATGCTTTGCCTGATAAGTGCATCGATTTTGTTGATCACTTGCACACCAAGGTCTCTTCTTGCAAGGATTCCCCCCAGTGGGATCGGCAAACCTGTTTTTTCTTCCCACCATTCACCAAGATCTATCAGCCTTACGAGACCATGTTGGGGGTATGTGAAACGGCTCTCATGGATAATAAGACCAGCATCTACATTTCCCATGCTTACTGCATTCATTATTTTGTCAAAAGGCATTTCCACGATATTTTTTGCATGAGGTGCGAAAAGTTGTAGCAGAAGATAAGCAGTGGTCATTTTTCCAGGGATGGCTATCTTTTTTGAACAAAGCTCATTATGATCTATCGGGCTTCTTGAAACTATCAGTGGGCCGCAACCGCGCCCAAGTGCACTGCCTGACCGCAAAAGACAATAATCATCCCTTACAAAACCAAATCCATGGAATGATGCCTTTGTTACATCAAATCGTTTTAGCAAAGCCATCCGGTTCAATGTTTCCACGTCTTTTAAAGTCTCTTCGAATTCAAAATCACAATCCAGTTTGTCGTGTGTAAGTGCATAAAAAATAAATGTGTCATTGGGACATGGTGAATAACCTAATGAAATCTTCATTATAATCTCCTGATTACTTCATTTACCGCTTTACTGCAATTTAAAACTGCAAGGGGTATGTTCCATTTTGTAAGGTCCCTGTCCTCAATGATATTGCTAATTCCCCGGATCTCGATTATGGGAACCCCGTATTTCGCACAAATATGAGCAACAGCAGCCCCTTCCATGTTTTCACATATGCCATTGAAGCGCTCCCTGATTATCTCACCAATTTTTCGGGTTCCTGAGCACTGTGATACTGTTATGAAATTGCCCGAATGGACTTTTAGCCCAATATCCTTCGAAGCTTTAATAGCGAGTTGCGATAATTTCCCATCCATTGCAAAAGTATTAAAATATTCCAGGTCATTTTTCAACAGCGGTAGACCTATAGACTCCATGGGTTTCCAGCCAGCTGGGGTCATTACTCCTTCTTCGCCATAGTTTTCACTTTCAGCAATGACTACATCGCCGATCCCTGTCTTGGCATAAGCGCCACCGATACCAAAAAG
>Ga0209429_10002658_pt1 | contig 10447 bp, 8 predicted proteins | sample BarGraNGADG00212_3_FD_184493 | JGI IMG/M metagenome (GOLD analysis project Ga0209429, IMG submission 184493) | Arctic peat soil microbial communities from Barrow, Alaska - Barrow Graham LP Ref core NGADG0004-212 (SPAdes) (version 2) | ecosystem: Environmental > Terrestrial > Soil > Wetlands >... | reverse complement strand
CGGCTCGTCCCGCTCGACTATCGCCTCAAGAACGGCGACATCGTGGAGGTCGTGACGACGAGGGCCGAGCACGGCCCGTCGCGCGACTGGCTCTCGATCGTCCGGACCTCCCACGCTCGCGAGAAGATCCGGCAATGGTTCAAGAAGAAGGACCGGGACGAGAACATCAGCCACGGGCGCGAGTCGCTGGAGCGGGAGCTGAAGCGCCTGGCCCGGACCACGATCGCGGCGGTTGGCCACGACCGGCTTCTCGAGGTTGCCCGACCGTACGGGCAGGACACGCTCGACGACTTCTACTCCGCGATCGGCTACGGGGCCGTCTCGCCGCAGCAGGTCGTCATGCGGCTCGGCGTCGTCGACGATGCGCAGTTGACGCTGCCGGCCATTGCGCCCACCCCTGCCCGCGCCGGCGGCGTTCGCGTCAAGGGCGTCGGCGACCTCCTGGTCCGGTTCGCCAAGTGCTGCCACCCGATCCCGGGCGACCCGATCGTCGGCTTCATCACCCGCGGACGCGGCATCACGGTCCACCTGGGGCGTTGCCCGACGGTGGTCAACGAGCGCGAGGCGGCTCGCCTGATCGACGTGGAATGGGAGGCCGCACCGGCCCAGACCTACCCGATCGCGATCCGGGTCGAGGCCCACGACCGGACCGGGCTCCTCAACGACATCGCCGGGGCGGTCGCCGAGAGCAAGGTGAACATCGTGGCGGCCAACGTGGCGGTCAGCCAGGACCACACGGCGACCGTCACGGCCACGCTCCAGGTCGCGTCGGTCTCGCAGCTGGCGCGGGTGATGAGTCGGATCGAGCACGTCAAGGACGTCCTCGCGGTCCAGCGCGACCTCGGGTAGGGGAGCCGGGGGTCCGGGCGTGGGCCGCCTGGCGCGGCCGCTACGCCAGGACGCCGTAGAGCGAGGCGCCGACAAGGACCTCGAGCGGATCGCGCACGCCCGGATCGTAGCGGCGCTGCGCGGCGGCCGCGAATCCCGCGCGCGGCCCGGTAGACTGCCACCAATGCCGCCATCCCTCCGCGCCCCCAGGGGCACCCGCGACCTCCTGCCCGACGAGCACGTCGCCTTCGCGCGCATCGAGCGGATCGCGCGCGAGCTGGCGGCCCGCTACGGCTACCACGAGATGGAGACCCCGCTGTTCGAGCAGGCGGCCGTCTTCGAGCGAGGGATTGGCACCGCTACCGACATCGTGGAGAAGGAGCTGTTCCGCGTCGCGCCCAGCCGCGGCGAGGAGCGCGAGGCGTGGGCGCTGCGCCCGGAGGCGACCGCCGGGATCTGCCGGGCGTACGTCGAGCACGGGATGCACACGTGGCCGCAGCCGGTGAGGGTCACCGTGACGGGGCCGATGTTCCGCTATGACCGGCCCCAGGCGGGCCGCTACCGGCAGTTCTGGCAGTGGGACATCGAGGCGATCGGCGACCCGGGTCCGGCGGTCGACGCGGAGATCGTGGAGCTGGGGGCCCGCTTCTACCGGGATGCCGGCCTCGCGGACGTGGAGCTCCTCCTCAACTCGATCGGCGACCCGGCCTGCCGGCCGGCGTACGTGAAGGAGCTGGCGGCCTACTTCCAGCGCCATGCGGACGCCCTCCCCGAGCTCGAGCGCCGGCGCCTGCAGACGAATCCCCTGCGCCTGCTCGACTCGAAGGAGCCGGGGATGGCGGCGCTGAACGCGGCTGCGCCCCGGATCACCGATCGCCTGTGCGACGCCTGTGCGGAGCACTTCGCGGCCGTCCGCGCGCATCTCGACGCGATGGGTGTCGCATACCGCCTGGAGCCTGGGCTCGTGCGCGGGCTCGACTACTACACGCGGACCGCGTTCGAGTTCTACCGCCGCGGGGCAGAAGGCCAGCAACAGGCGCTGGGTGGCGGCGGCCGCTACGACGGCCTGATCCAGCTGCTCGGCGGCAAGCCGACGCCAGGGACCGGATTCGCGCTCGGGCTCGACCGGGTGGTCCTCGCGCTCGCATCCGCCGGCACGAAGACGCCGACCGACGCCGCCCCCGTCGCGGTGGTCGTTGGCGCGGACCCGGGCGACACCCAGGGCCGGCTCCGGATCGCGACCGAGCTGCGCGCCGCCGGCCTGCCCGTCAGGGCCGATCTCGCGGTGCGCAAGCTCGGCCGCCAGCTGGAGGCCGCGGTCCGCGAAGGCGCCCAGTTCGCGGTGATCCTGGGCGACGAGCTGTCCGCGGGCGAGGTCCAGCTGCGCGACCTCGACGCCGGGTCGCAGAAGCCGGTGCCGCTCGCGGACCTGGCGGCGCTCCTCCGGCGCAAAGTCCGGCGTTGACGTGCGCCGTGACCGAGGTGGCGATCGCCGAGGTCCTGGCTCGCCAGACCGACGGCGGGCCGATCCCCCGGGGGACGCTGGCCGGCCCGGTACGCAGCTCGCCGGATGACATGGCCCGCCCTGGACCACGCGTGAGAGATCGAGGACCGGGCCGAGCCCGGCTGACCAGCGACTCCGCCGGGTGGGGGACCGCTTCAGGTCGGCGCCGCGCTACGATTGCCGGCATGACGAGCCTCGCGACGCCCTACCGGACCCACACCTGCGGCGCGCTCCGCGGGGACGACGCCGGCGCGGAAGCACGCCTCGCCGGCTGGGTCCACCGCCGCCGGGACCACGGCCAGCTGGTCTTCCTTGATCTCCGGGATCGCCACGGGATCACCCAGGTCGTGATCGACGCCACGGAGGCGCCTGACGCGCATGCGACCGCCACGCGCTGCCGCGGCGAGTTCGTCGTCACGGTGGCCGGACTCGTCGCGCGGCGACGGCCCGGAACGGAGAACGGGAAGCTCCCAACCGGTGCGATCGAGCTTCGTGCGCACGACCTGACGGTCATTTCCGACGCCAAGACGCCGCCGTTCTACATCAACGAGCCGGACGCCACCGTCGACGAGTCCGTGCGTCTCCAGTATCGCTACCTGGACATCCGCCGGGAGCCGATGCTTCGCCGGCTTCTCCTGCGCAGCCGCCTGGTGGAGGAGATCCGCCTGGCCCACCACGCCAGCGGCTTCGTCGAGATCGAGACGCCGATCCTCATCAAGAGCACGCCGGAGGGCGCGCGCGACTTCATCGTCCCGTCGCGCCTCCAGCCGGGCACTGTCTACGCGCTCCCACAGAGCCCGCAGCAGCTCAAGCAGCTGCTCATGGTCGCCGGGGTGGATCGCTACTTCCAGATTGCGCGCTGCTTCCGCGACGAGGATCTCCGCGGCGACCGGCAGCCGGAGTTCACCCAGCTCGACCTCGAGATGAGCTTCGTCACCGAGGAGACGGTGATGGACTTCGTGGAGTCGATGGCGATCGAGGTCTCCCGGGCCGTGACGCCCGAGCGTCCGCTCCTGCAGGTGCCGTTCCCGCGCTTCACCCATGCCGAGGCGCTGGAGCGCTACGGCTCGGACAAGCCCGACCTCCGCTTCGGGATGGAGATCGCCGATCTCGCGCCGGCGCTCGTCGACGATGCCGGCGCGCCGGCATCCGGGTTCCGCGTCTTCGACGACACGCTGGCGACCGGCGGACGCGTCAGGGGATTCGCCGTTCCAGGTCTGGGTGACGCCAGTCGAGCCCGGATCGACGAGCTGACGGAGACGGCCAAGCGCTTCGGCGCGAAGGGGCTCGTCACGCTTGCCGCGACCGCCGGCGGGGTCCACGGTCCGACCCTCAGGTTCCTCGGCGACGATCGCGCATCGGCGCTCGCGCGGCGGTGTGGCGCCGCGGAGGGCGACCTGGTCCTGGTGGTGGCGGACCGGCCGCACGTGGTGGCCGACGTGCTGGGTCGCCTGCGGGTCGAGCTCGGGACGCGGCTGGGCCTGGCCGACCCGGCGGTGCTCGCCTATTGCTGGGTCAACCGCTTCCCCATGTACGAGTGGGACGTCGAGCGCAACGGCTGGCACGCGACCCACAACCCGTTCTCGGGCGTCGTCCCGGAGGATGAGCCGCTCCTCGTGACCGCGTCGGGCGACCCGGAGCGCCCATCCCGGGACGACCCGGCCGGCCGCGCCCGGGCGATGCAGTACGACCTGGCGCTCAACGGCTGGGAGCTGGGCGGTGGGTCCGTCCGGATCCACCAGCGGGCGATGCTGGAACGGTCCTTCGCGCTCCAGGGCCACACGTTCGCCTCGATGCACGAGAAGTTCGGGGGCATGCTGGAGGCGTTCGAGTACGGCGTGCCGCCCCACGGCGGGATCGCGATCGGGATCGATCGCTGGGCAGCGCTCCTGGCCGACCAGGCGACGATCCGCGAGGTCATGGCGTTCCCGAAGACCACGTCCGGGACTGACCTCATGCTCGACGCGCCGTCGACGCCGGACCCCGGCCAGTACGCGGAGCTGGGGCTTCGATTCGTCGGGATTCCCGACCGGGCCTGAGCATCCGCGCTTGTGTGCCGCGCGACAATGGACGCCGGGGCACGCGTCGCAGGAGGGCCGCCATGGGCACGCAGTTCGTCGTCCAGCTCGAGAACCGGCCGGGCACGCTGGCGACCTTCGCCCGCGCGCTCGCCGAGCGGGGTATCAACATCCACGAGATCGCCGGGGGCGGGGCCGGCGACCATGCCTATGCCGTGGTGACCACCGACGATGATGGCGCCACGCGGGCAGTGCTGCGCTCGTTCGGATACCCGTTCGTCGAGGGCGAGGCGCTCGTCGTGGAGATCGACGACAAGCCGGGTGGCTTCGCAGCCACCACGGAGAAGCTCGCCGAGGCGGGCGTCGACATCCAGGGGGTCCTGTTCCTCGGGCGGCGCGCGGGCGTCGTGGAGACCGCGTTCACGGTCGACGACGTGGCGCGCGCCCGGCGGGCGCTCGGCCTCGGCTGAGCCGGCCGGTCAGCCGCGGGTCGCCGGCGGCTTGGGCGCCTCATCGGGGCCGGCGGCCACGAGCGCGCCCCATTCGTGTCGATGACCCGCCGGTTGCTCGGGCGGGCCCTCGAACGGCGGCAGCGCGTCGCGGGGCGTGTCCAGGCCCAGCACGATGCCGGGGTCGCCCAGCTCGATGGTTCGCGAGAACGTGGCGGCGGCCAGCGCCTCCGCGATCGCCGACGGCACCAGGTCCGGGGAAAGCGAGCGGAGCGCCGGAAGGCACCCGACCGGGACAAGGATCGGCCAGCCCGCCGCGCCCCGGTACGCCGGCCGGAGGAGCGCCTCGCGGTCCCTGCCGTGCTCCTCGATGAGCGACGTCACCGTCTCCGCGTCCAGCCAGCCCATGCGGGCGGGCCAGAGGAGGACCGCGTCCGTCGCATCCACCTCGGCCCGCGCGAGCTCGATTGCCCGTGCCATCTGCCCCGCCGGCCCCAGCTCGACGGCGGCCGGGGCGCCGAGGACGGCCGGGGTGCCGGCGAGCGCGGCAGCAATCGCGCCCTCCAGATCCGCCGCGACCACGATCACCGGGAGAGCGCCTCCGGCCCACGCCAGGTCGACCAGGCGGCGCACGTTCGGGGTGCCGTCCACCGCCCGCAGGTCGGCGTCTGGGGAGGCGGCGAGGATGCACGCGGCGACGGTCACGCCGGGGATCCTAGCAGGGGCGCGAGGGCGCGCAATGCACCTGTGCGACAATCGCGAGGCCCATGACCGAAGCGAGCTCGCGACCCCGCATGCCCACCGCCGCCACCGCGTCGCCCCCCACCAGGCCTGCCGGTCTCGCCGTCCGGGCGGACCTGCGCAACGTCGCGATCGTCGCGCATGTCGACCACGGGAAGACCACGCTGGTGGACGCGCTCCTCCGCCAGACCGGGTCGTTCCGGGCCAACCAGGTCGTCGCGGAGCGCGTGATGGACTCCATGGACCTCGAGCGCGAGAAGGGGATCACGATCCTCGCGAAGCAGACCAACGTCGACTTCGACGGGATCCACATCAACATCGTGGACACCCCCGGCCACGCCGACTTCGGGGGCGAGGTGGAGCGCTCGCTCAACCTGGTCGACTCGGTGTTGCTCCTCGTGGACGCGGCAGAGGGCCCGCTGCCGCAGACGCGTTACGTCCTCCAGAAGGCGATGGCGCGCCGCCTGCCCGTGGTGGTGGCCGTCAACAAGATCGACCGCGGCGACGCGCGCCCCGTTGAGGTGCTCGACGATATCTACGAGCTCTTCATGGACCTGGGCGCCGATGCCCACCAGATCGAGTTCCCGGTCGTCTACACGAACGCGAAGGCGGGTACCGCGACACGGGCGCTGGTGGTGCCCGGCACGAGCCTCCGGCCGCTGCTCGAGCTGCTCGTCTCCGTCACGCCGCCGCCCACCTACCAGCCGGGCCATCCGCTCCAGCTGCTGGTGACGAACCTCTCGGCCAACGAGTACGTCGGCCGGATGGCCGTCGGCCGGCTGATGAACGGCACGATCCGGGTCGGCCAGCGGATCGTCGTCGTGCGCGAGGAGCCGGCGGACCCCAACGGCGTCGTCGAGCCCGGCCGGACCGTGACGCTTTCCGGCACCGTGACCGCGCTCCAGACCGCCCACGGGATCGAGCGGGTCGACATCGAGGAGGCCGGCCCGGGCGACATCGTCTCGGTGGCAGGGCTGCCGGAGGTCACGATCGGCGACACCCTGACCGACCCCGCCGATCCGCGCCCCCTCCCGCGCCTCGAGGTGGACGAGCCGACCTTGCGGATGACCTTCGGCGTCAACACCTCGCCGCTCTCCGGGCGCGACGGGAAGTTCCTCACCAGCCGCCAGCTCCGGGCGCGCCTGGAGAGGGAGATCCTGGGCAACGTTGCGATCCAGTTCTTCGCGACCGAATCGGCCGACACCTTCGAGGTGCGCGGCCGCGGGGAGCTCCAGCTGGCCGTCCTCGTCGAGCAGATGCGACGCGAGGGTTTCGAGCTCCAGGTGAGCCGCCCCGAGGTGATCCTGCGCACCGTCGACGGGGCGACGCAGGAGCCCTACGAGCGCATCACGATCGACATCCCGCCCGAGTACATCGGGACGATCCAGACCGCGCTGGCGGGTCGGAAGGGCCGGCTCGAGCAGATGTCGACCGACGCCGATGGCCGCGTCCGGATGGACTTCGTGCTGCCGGTCCGCGGCCTGATCGGCTACCGCGGCCAGCTCATGACCGAGACGCGGGGGACGGCGCTCCTCCACCAGATCGGGGAGGGCTACGGCCCATACGCCGGCGACGTGACGCATCGGACGAACGGCGTCCTCGTGGCGGACCGCCTGGGCATCTCGAACGCGTACGGGCTCTTCAACCTCCAGGAGCGCGCGGAGATGCTCATCGGCGCCGGGGTGGACGTCTACGAGGGGATGGTCGTCGGCGAGAATTCGCGCTCCGGCGACATGGACGTCAATGTGACGAAAGAGAAGAAGCTCACGAACATCCGGACCCACGCCCACGACGAGTCGCTTCGGCTCGTCCCGCCGCGGCCGATGACGCTGGAGACCGCCATCGAGTTCATCGGCGACGACGAGCTCGTGGAGGTCACCCCGACGCAGATCCGACTCCGCAAACGGCGCCTCTCGCAGCACGACCGTCACCGCCAGGCGGGGCGCCGTGAGGACGCGCACGAGGCGGAGGGACGCTAGCGACCCAGCGTCACCACGGCCACGAGGCCGCGCGACCGCGCCGCGCGACCGCGCGGCGCGACTACCATCAGGTCATGGATCGGTTCAGCTCGAAGTCCGTGCGCCGCGTGGCCGGGGCGGTCGCGACGATGATCATGGCGCTTGCCTTGGCCACGCTTGCCGTCTGGGTCCTCGAAGGCAGCCTGAGCATCCCGGATGCGTCCGCCACGTACCTGCTGGCGGTGGTCGCGATCGCCGTCGCATTCGGCACCCCGGCCGCCGTCGCGACGGCCATCGGATCGTTCTTCCTGTACGACTTCCTGTTCGTGTCGCCGACCGGAGCGCTGATCGTGGCGAACCCGGAGGAGCTGCTGAACCTGTTGTTGCTCCTCGCGCTCGGGGTCGTGGTCGGACAGCTTGCCGGGATGCAGCGGGCACGCGCCGAGACGGCTGTCCTCCGTGAGCGGCAGGCGCGAACCCAGTACCAGGTCGGGCGCGAGCTCGCGACGGCTTCGACCGCTCGCGCGGCGCTGGCCCCGCTCGTGGAGATCCTGCGGTCGGAGGTCGACGCGACGCGGGCCTGGATCGGCCTCGGGCCCGAGGCCGCGCAGGAGCGCGTGACCGCGGACAGTGGATCGGCGGGGCGCCGTGCCGCGCCGGCGTCGTACCAGCTCCTGCAGCGCCGACCCGGCGACGAGGCGACCGCCTGGGTCCGGGTCCACGGCCCGCGGCCGGCCTCGGCAGAGCCGCGCGATCCCGGTGGCGTCTCGTTCCGGATCCCGATCACGGCGGCCGGAATCCCGCTCGGCTCCCTCTGGGTCGTCCGGCACCGCAGCGTTGGGCCGCCCGGTCGCGGCCACACCCGGGTGCTCGCCGCGGCGGCCGACCAGATCGGCCAGGCGCTGGAGCGCGACCGCCTCGCCGAGGAGGCCACCGGCGCGGAGATCGCCAGGCGGAGCGAGGCCGCCAAGACCGCCCTGCTCGACTCGGTCTCGCATGACCTGCGCACGCCGCTGGCGTCGATCCGCGCGGCGGCCGGGAGCCTCATGGACCCAAGCGTCCCGCTCGACGAGGATGCCCGGCGGGAGCGGGCGGCGTCGATCGACGGCCAGGCGGAGCGCCTCAACCGGCTTGTGACGAATCTCCTCGACATGAGCCGCATCGAGGCAGGCGGCCTGCATGCCCGGCTCGAGGTCTTCCCTCTCGAGGACCTGGTTCGGGCGACCGTGGCGCGGTTCGCGGGTCAGCTCGACGGTCGGACGGTGGCGATCTCGATGCCGCCGGACCTTCCGCCCGTCTCGGTCGACGCGATCTTCATCGACCAGGTCGTGACCAACCTGCTGGAGAACGCGATCCGGCATGCGCCGCCGGATGTGCCGATCCGGATCGGCGCCGTCGCGACGCCGGCCGGGACGGTTCGCCTGTGCGTGGAGGACGGCGGACCGGGTGTGCCCGCGGCCGCGCTCGATCGCGTGTTCGACAAGTTCTACCGCGTCCCGGAGACGCGCGAACGCTCGCGACGCGGGAGCGGGCTTGGCCTCGCGGTGGTTCGCGGGTTCGTCGACGCGATGGGTGGCCACGTCTCCGCCCACGCGAGCGACCTCGGGGGCCTGGCCGTGGACGTCGAGCTCCAGGCCGTCCCGAATGCGACGCTCCCGCCGGGGCCGGATGTGCCTCGGGAGGCCCATGCGCCATGACGGCGGGATCGGCCCCCGGCGCGGCCGTGCTGCTCGTGGAGGACGACGCGGCAACGCGGCGAGAGGTCGCCGCGTTCCTGCGGGGTCATGGCTTCAGGGTCGACGAGGCAGGCGACGCGGCAGCCGCCTGGGATCGCTGGACGGCGCAGCGCCCTGACCTGGTCGTGCTCGACCTGGGCCTGCCGGACGTCGACGGGTCCGTCGTGATCCGCCGCCTGCGGCGCGACGCGACCACCCCGATCCTGGTCCTGTCGGCCCGCGACCGGGAGGCCGAGAAGGTGGCTGCCCTTGAGTCGGGTGCCGACGACTACGTGACGAAGCCGTTCGGGGCCGCGGAGCTGCTGGCCCGGGTACGCGCCGTCCTGCGCCGGGCGGCCGGGCCGGCGGCGGAGCCAACCGGCGAGGTCGTCGTGGGCGAGCTCAGGCTGGATGTCGCTCGTCACGAGGTGACCGTGGCCGGCCGGGTCGTCCAGCTGACGCCCCGGGAGTTCGAGGTTCTCAAGGTCCTCCTCGGGTCCGCCGGTCGCCTGGTGACCCGCGGCCGGCTGCTTCGGGCGGTCTGGGGAACGGCCTACTCGGAGGAGGCCCATTACCTGCACGTCTACGTCAGCCAGATCCGGCGCAAGATCGCGGCCGCGGATCCGACCGGCGAACTCGCGGGGCTCATCGTGGCGGAGCCGGGCGTCGGATACCGCGTGCGCCTGCCCGAGGCGGATCGATCCTGAGCGATCCTTGAGCGCCGCAATCCTGCGCGAGTCGCCTGCATCTTGGAGCGCCACGCGAGACTGGTGGCATGAACATCGAGGTACGCCGCAGCTGGCCGTGTCCCGCGTCCGCTGTCGGATCGGCCTGGGACTGGGAGCTCGAGCTCAAAGCCGCGATCGCGATCCTGGCCCGCTATCCGCTCTGCCGCGTGGTGTTGTGCGGCGACTCCGCGACGGGCCGCACCTTCGCAAAGCTCGCCCCGGCTGCCGCGAGCGCAGGCGTGGTGCTCGAGCCCAGGCTGCGGTGGGGTGGCGGCTGGGACGTCGAGGTCCGCGCTGCGTGAGGTCGGGTTTCCCGGATTCCCCCGCGTGAGTACAGTCACGCAGTGAGCAAAGACCCGGACCTCCTCCACGGCCAGAAGCCCGCCGACCGCCGCGTCCGCGTCAGCCGCCCCGAGTCGCGCTACTTCCGCTATGCCGGACCAGGGGTGGTGGTCGCCCGGCCGGCCGCGATCGAGCCGCGGACGCGTCTCGGGCACGCGACGTTC
>Ga0209429_10002657_pt1 | contig 10448 bp, 15 predicted proteins | sample BarGraNGADG00212_3_FD_184493 | JGI IMG/M metagenome (GOLD analysis project Ga0209429, IMG submission 184493) | Arctic peat soil microbial communities from Barrow, Alaska - Barrow Graham LP Ref core NGADG0004-212 (SPAdes) (version 2) | ecosystem: Environmental > Terrestrial > Soil > Wetlands >... | reverse complement strand
AGTAACTCGTTGAGTCTTAACTATACCACTTACTATGAATAGTAAGAAGATAATCATACTCAACAATAATGCTCCAAGGATCAAGGTTGAACCAAGGTGTTTCTGTATTGTCATATTGTATATGATCTGTCCGCAGAATGCTGCTATCAATACAGCGATGATCTTTAAATCAAGGTTTTTCATAGTAAAAGATTATTAATGTTTAAGCGAAGCATCGTGTCAGACAAGATGTCAATGCATCTAGTAACCGGAAATTATGAATGATGATCTCATTCCTTTTATGGCGAAGGGGTATGGGTACCTTTCCCCTAGGAATTCCACCGGGGTCTCTTACTATAGTGACCTCTCGCTCAAAAAATATATACTAAATTTTTTTATTACCTATACTTGCAGATACAGGAGAACTATTGCTGCATTCTTCATCTTTCCTTGCACTCGGGGAATCGTGTGACGTACAGGTGCCGTCAAAATCAACTGCAATAATCATCTTAAATAATTTTAGTTTTGTGAAACCTCTTGTAGTTTTAAGTAATCCCTTTCCAACTTCTGTCTGTAACACTCGTCAAGGGAAGGTGTTGGAGTGACTGGAGTTCCGTAACGATCAATCTCGTACCATCGGTTAATACAAGTGTTCTCTGGATCAAGTCCATACTTTTTAACAACTATCTCTTTAATATACTTGATATCAATCTCAGCATTCCCAACGCTATAGAAGACAGCAGTTAAAAGCTTCCATGTTGAGTACACTTCAATCTGCCATGCCCTGAACTTAAGCCCAGATCCTATCGGGATTCCGCAAGCTAAAGTATCAAGCACTCCTCGGTGATCTGGGTTGTCATATAGGTACCTTTCACGAGTCCCTACTGGCCCGATTAACCTGTCAAGAATACATTGCCTTGCGCGAGATGTTTTTATCATTGTTAATACATTAAAACGTTAAAGAAAGTTTACTGAAACTACAGTAAAAAACAATGGCTGAGTACGTTAATACTAGCCATTGTTTTGATCTATTGGACATCTACTACCGACCTAGAAAAAGGTTGATCAGTTTTGAGAAGAAACTCAAATTCTCTTCTTCCCAGTTGACTGTTGTGTAAGAAATATTGGCTACTGAAGGAGTTGTATTGTAGACCAAGAAGCCTACACTCTTCAGGTGGTCAATTACTACTTTGCTCAGGGCACTGTTGAAAGTCATTTCCATGTCACCGTTTGCTGCTACTACGTCAATAGCTGCAACTGCGGAATTAATTTCAGCATCCTGTGCTGTTACTTTAGTTTTGAGAGCTAATGCTCTAGCTTGTTTTGCGTTCATAATGGTTGATGATTTGAATTTAATATTAAAGTAATTTGGATTATAATATGGTTCAGTTAATGTGATTTCTATTAGTTCACCATCTTCTTCTTGTATTGGTGCCTTCATAATTCCTAGCTAAGTTGTTTACCTTCAACATTTCTCTTCATGCGATCAGCAGTACGCTTATCGAGCCACATCAGAGACTCCTCCATGTGTGTCAGGGCAATAGCATTCTCCCGGCATGGGAACTTAGCCTGAAGAGACTCCATGCGATTGATTAGAACTTTCAGAACTTCCTCATTGGTAGTGCCATCGTGGATTGTGATTAACCTTGTCGGTTCTGATGATGATGGTTCCTTCTGAATGAATTGAAGGATCTGTCCTTTTGCTTCTTTGTTTTCGAAGTTGGCCAACTCGTAGTTGTGTCCGGGAATGTTTACTTCCATAGTTCGTTTTTATTGATTGTTAATACTTCCCAACGGTGTTACAACAGTTACAAGTGCAGGGGCGACCCTGCTGTGTCGGGGGCTTTTTGTGATATGAGAGATAGATTGCAAATGAGATCCATATAGTCACTGCGACTACGGCAATCAAGGGCTTTCTATACTCCGGCTTTAGTTTCATTCTTGGTAAGTATTGATTTTAAAATAGGTATGCCACATGCGAACTGAGAGTGCATCATTGTACAATGTTCTACCCGATCCTTTGGGACTGCCATGACTCCGACTTCCTGAAGATCACAAAGTTTAACCATCTCGTCTTCGGGAAACATCTCAAGACAATTGATACAGTAAGAGTTATAATTTTGATTGTCCATGATTAAATGCTATAGTCAATATCCTTAGAAATCTCTACAAAGTAATGACTGGATTCGGACGGACCACAGGATATGTGGTAGATTACTCCGCCCGGCCTCAGGGTTACTCCTGATATCATTCTCTTCAACTGATCTCGATCAGTCTTAAGGTAAACAATCTCACCTAGTTCAAACTCTGTTATGATTACCATACTATACTCTTGTTACTTCGTCCGGGAATAGTGGTAACTGAGCACTAGGGAGTCTACGACTTGTATTCTCCATGGATGTTCTGACATTTCGCAATAAAGTCATTAGGTTGTCAATGTCTTCAACGCTTTTAAGCTCTGTTGAAAGTTTCATTCTATCAAACAGATTACCTTTTGGGAAATCTCTTGGGTCATTCGACTGCACTGATATGTTTCTCTTACCCTCAAGGTAAGTTTCAATGTAGAATTTCTTGTCTTTTAATGCATTCATCTTTTGTAGGTAGTTATTAGTTTACAGGAAGATGAAATATTATAGTGTTCTTCGCTAGTTGTTAGCTTGTTAAGTTATAGTGTTACGGTTATTTTAAAATTACTTTCAGCGAAACCGTTTTATTGTTTGCAAATATATTAAAACTTTATTATATTACAATACAAATTCTGTAAAAAATTAATTGCAACAATCTAAAATTCTGTAAAATGAACATCAATGAACAGATCAAACAGAGGGCTGAAAACCTCAAGGGTGGTGGAAAGAAAAAGCCAATTCCTGCTCACGCTGTCGGTAAGAAGGTTATGCCGATGAGAAAGGAAGACGTAAACATGAAAAAGAAGTGTTAGAAAAAGTTTCTGAAGTAGTTTCAATCAGAGTTACAGAGAGCACTTTCCTTGGACACTACTTAAATCTTAGAACTCGTGGGTCAGCAACTCTCACAGAAGGCTTAGTTCTCTCTGAGATCCTAAAAGCAGGCTCCCTACACAGAGCAAATAGAGCGTCCGTGAGAGAGGCTACGGGTCTAGGGGTATACAGTTTCAATAACACGGTAAACGCTCTTAAGAAGAAGTCGCTGTTAGACTACAGCAAGGTTACAAGGATATACACCTCAAAGTTTCCCTACCCGGAGAACATAGGGTCTTTAGTTTTTAAGTTTGAATTTATATAAACCAATGAAATATGGAAAAGGATAGATATTTTAAGGAGGGAGATGTCGTAATACTGCGAGCCGAACTCCCGAATAAGCCAGTAATGATGGTAGATAAGATTGTACGGTCAATGATTAAGACTGGGACATCATCTTTACTTGGGATTAGATGCTTCTGGTACGATAGAAATGGTACCCTCAACAAGCATCTCCACAGCACGAAAGACATCAGGTATGCAACTCCTGAGGAAACAAAAAAAAAGACCATGACTGTTTTTAAAGTACCTAGCAGAATTCACGAGCTGATTGGGGTGTCAATTCCAGACGGAGTTGTTCACCATTCGGACAAGTTCTACTACTTCAAGTACATGAGTTCAGATGTACTGCTCCACAAATCCTACTTTGATATGATCGGAATGATCAGTAACGAGCTTGTAAAGCCAAGGCCGTTCCCAGAGTACGATTTTATATTTGACTTCGCCTACCCATGGAGAGAGTCTAAAGGAGCATATACATTTGGCAGGATCATTATCACCCGAAAGGGAGAGGTTGACGTTACCCTATCAACAAACTACACCAAGAACACAAAATCCGCTACATGGAAAACTGGTACGGATCTCATTGAGTTCTTACTAGGCAGTGGTGAAGTTTTACTTGCTGAAGGTGCTGAATACCAAGGACTAGTTCCTAGCATCGTTGCAACAAAGAATAGAGTATGAGGGTTCACATATTTATAATGGTGGACAATGAACTCATATTGAATAAACCTGAGATCCTCCTGCATCCCGAGTTCGCGGATGTATGGGGAGATCCCAGAAACGTCAATAAAGACGATCCATCAGGAGTAAAGAAAGGCTGGGCATACAATGTGTTCCGGTACATCTACTTGTCACTTGATTACAGGTGCGACTACTCTAATGAACCAGATCAGATCAGGGAGAAATACGCTAGGAATGACTCAGGACTGTCAGAGACGGCATTCTACGAACCTGTTGTCATAAGGGCAAAGGAGAAATACAAGAGTTTCGATACACGTATTATGAAATTGCTGAATAGTTCCCATATGCTTGTTGACTCTCTCAGGGTTTATTTTGAGAAGGCCAACTTTACCGATGTAGACGACCACGGTAAACTGAAGTACAGTCCTAAGGAAGCGATGTCCAACATTGCAAAATTAGGAGAAGCTGTTTCAGGCATAAAGGATTTAGAATTTCAGGTGGGTAAAGAACTTGAGAAAGAGAATGCAATTCGCGGTGATTCAGATCCTGGTCTATTCGATCAACAACCAAAGTAGAGACTATATTTAATCGTTTTAATATATTACCAACGTATGATTTTAGAGAATGGTAGAATTACTATTGCTGCACTTGCAATTGAGGTTGTAAAATCTCCAAGGGCAGTTAAGGACAGCATAACACTCCACAAAAAGGAGTTTGAATTTTATGGAACTCTTGAAAGTGTTACTGACGACACCCTCCTAAACAGAGAACAGGTGTTATTGGTATTGTCAAGAATGTACATATACCCACCTGCAAAGGTGAAGTTGATAAAGGACTTGTTTCCGGACCCGGACTTTAACAAGTGTGCAACTTGTGAAAGGATCGAGTTCTTCAAAGAGAGTATCTTCTCACTACTGGACTCTCCAGTGAAGGGGCTATTTCTGGAACCTGTAGTAACCCCAGTCCCTGAAGACTATCCAATAAAAGCTTCACACGCGGACATTGAGTTTGAACGTAAACTTGAAAGTGTATGACGGAAAGATGGTTAATATTACCAGACATTCATTGCCCTGCCCATAATAGGGTTCTTATAAAGATAATACTTAGGTACTTGAGGTACAATAGAAGTAAATATACTGGGGTATTGTTCACCGGGGATTTCTTAGATCTACCATCAATAAGTGCCCATAATAAGGGACTAATTGTAGGGATGAACTTAGACCGGGAGTACGAGATCGCTAACGAATTATTGGACCTGTTCGATGAGGCAATTGGCGAGGGCAAGAAAAAGGTATTCCTTTATGGAAATCACGAAGGACGGTTCAAACGTGAGAGCACTAAACTAGAAATATCAAAATATGGCAAGTCCATACGTGATATTCGGGATGCTCTCGACCTAGATGCCAGAGGGTATACAGTTTACGACAACCCTAGAAAGAAAGCATATCATATGCTTGGAGATGTCAAGGTAATCCATGGAGTGTACTACAACATTCATGCTGCTAAAAAGCACACAGAAGTTTACAAGTGTAATATCATGTTCGGCCATACTCATAGGCATCAAGTATTTGATGAAGGTAAGTACTGTGCTTACAACATTGGATGGATGGGAGATGTAGAGCATGATCTATTTGACTATGCTGAAGAGGGTACCAAGTCTTACTGGGTGAATTCATTTGGACTAGTGGATGTGCATAACGGAAAGGCATCTGTGCAGATTATCAAGTTTATAGATAATCGATACTTTATAATCGATGGAGAGGTGTTTGAATAATGGCTTTAGATAGACCAATATACAGGGTTCTTCAAAGGAACAGAGATTTTATTAAAGAGACTCCCGGACTCTCCTCATTTGAGGAGATGATGGAGCTCAATAAGGATAAGTGGCACCTGTCCAAGTACAAGCCAATCTCAGATAGGTTTGATCCAAAGTGGTTTACTCCAGCTAGGATCGATGCAGATAAGAACCGAGGGAACTACACAATGGCTCCCTTTGGATCTGTAATGTACAGGGAGTACTGGGTGGAGCAACTCAAGAGATGCCGGGAAGGGTACACCATACATGGGTACTTCTGCCCCGGAGACTTGTACAACTTCCTTAACTTTTATGTTCTCCCTGTAGTGGTAAGAACTGGGAACAGGGTGGATCGTGTTTTATCCCACCCTAATTTCTGGGAAGCTCATTATTGCTTTGCGCATTACATCGAATGGTGTAAAGCACTTGAGAAAGATGCAGTATGTGTAAAGCCCCGAGGTGTAGGTTGGTCCGAGTACGTGGCCAACATGGGATGTAATATGTACAACTCTGTAGCCAACTCTGTCACCATGTTCTGTGCTTCGAAAGAACAGTACCTTATCAAGGACGGTATCCTGAATAAAGCATGGAGAAATCTTGACTGGGTTAACGAGAATACTCAGAAGGGATTCAAGAGATTACGACAGAATATCAATTCTAAATTCCACAAGCGAGCTTCCCTACTAGATAGGGAACGTGTGGAGTCTGGATGGAGATCAGAGATCATAGGTCAGGTAATTGACTCCCCGGATAAGCTCCGTGGTACTCGTACAAACTACCTGGTATTTGAAGAACTTGGATCCTTTAGGATGTCCAAGAAGACGGTAATGACCGCGAAGGCTTTAACAGAGATCGGTGGAGAGAAGTTTGGAACATTAGTAGGATTTGGTACAGGTGGAGATGAATCATCCAGCGGTGAGGCCCTAGAGGGTCTTATGGACATGTACTACAAGCCTAGTGTGTTTAATATGCTCCCGATCAAACATAGGTTCACACAAGACGGATCAGTTGTAGAGACTGGATTCTTTTTCCCTGTGTACCTGTGTATGCAGAAATACATGGATGCTCATGGTGTAACAGACATTGAGCTGGCTTACAATCATTATAAAGTAACAAGAGATAACTTTGAGAGCGAAGGAGCTGTTGAAGAACTCAGGAACTTAAAGGCTGAGTACCCATTCTGGGCTGAAGAGGCCTTCCTTAAGGGAGGTACAAACATCTTCGACTCCATCAAGATCGCCAACCAAATGCTGCGACTGAAGCAGGATAAGGATGTCCCTAAACCTAAACGAGGAGAACTCCAATGGGTGTACGCACCGGGTACGAGAAAGATCACTGGAGTTAAGTTCATTGAAAACATTGCCGGGCGCATCTACGTCCTGGAGGAACCTGAAGTAGATCCTCTGGGTAAGAAGTTTAAAAACCTGTACATCGGAGGGATTGACGGAATTGACATGGGAACTAATAACTCCCTTGTCGGAGCTGATGGTTCTAAGTTCTGTGCGGTGGTTAAGAAGAAATATCTATCCGCTGAGAAGACTGGAAACTTGTATGTTGCATATTATTTGGATAGGCCGGGAGACGAGCGAGATGCTTTTGAAATCTCTCTTAAATTGGCCATCTGGTACAACTGTAAGTTCAATGTGGAGCGCACAAAGAAGGAGGTAATCAGTTACTTCCGTGATAAAGGGATGTTGCAGTTCATGGCAAAGCAGCCTAGTATCTGGTCAAATGGTGTAGATGCCAGTAAGATCCAAAATATCTACGGATCACCGGCACATGAGAAGGTAATCATTCACTACAACAACAAGATCAAAGAGTATGTCTGTGACTTCAGCGAATTAATATTCTTTGAAGAGATCCTTAAGCAATTAGGGGAATACTCAATCGAGATGAAACGTAAGTTTGACGTAATCGCTGCCGTAGGTATGTGTGAAATGTTGGACGAAGAGTACGATGCATCAGGGCTTGTTGCTAAGAGTACTATGAAAGCTACAAACAACATGACATTATTTGGGTACTACTACGATGAGAGGGGTTATAAGAGATACGGAGCACTCCCAAAGAAGGAGTCCTACGAGGAGCAGTACAACAAGATCGGGTTCGAAGCTCCGCAAACTATTGAGGATTTCGTATCCGTGGAGCCACTTAATTTTATCGATCCTAACGAGATCAATGCTGTTGGGAATAGCACTCCAAAATTATTATTTGAATTATCGTTATAAGGTATTGCAAATGAATAAAACATTTTGTATATTCTTAGTCCCTATTAAGGAAACCAATCCAAAAAATGTAATATGAAAAATGTAAAAGAAAAAGTAGAGTCTGTTAGACCACTTAAAAACTTCGCTAAGGTAAAGGTAATTATACCTTCGGAGATCAAGACTGAATCAGGACTTGTCCTGGTTGACAGTACAAGGTTCAGTAAATTCTTTACCGACATTGAGATTTATGAAGGTGAGATTCTGGAACTAAGTGCCGGTGCCGAAAAGTTAAATGATGGATTCTTCAAGGTTGGTGATAAGGTAATCTTTGATCGTTTGGCCGAAGTAACTATCTCAACTGTAGGGGACGACTGCATCAAACTTGTTGAAGTTGGAATGCTCATTGTAAAGAATGACGGTGCATTTGGAGAGTTTGCCATTAAATCCCTCACCCCTTTTATGGAAAGGGTTATCGTTAAGGTAGAGCCATTGCCATCAATAACCGCTGGTGGTATCATCATTCCTAGCTCTGCTAATAGAGCAAGTGTCTTAGACAGAAGCCTTCGCAAAGGAACTGTAATGTCAGTGGCCCAAGGTGTAGATGAAGTAGTTCCCGGTGATGTGGTTATATTTGAAGATGTCTGTGGAGTACCGATGGTAGTGGGACTCACAGAATATAGGATTCTAGTAAAGTACGATTTATTTGCAATTATAGAGAAGTAATGAGTTAATCCTCATTGTCTTTCATACCGATAAAGGTATAAGTAGGAGTAAGTGCAGGGAATGTGTAGATGGTCTCAAAGGAGAGGTCATTGAGCATTTCCTGCACTTTTGGGTCATTGGAATAAATTCCAAGACTGTGCTTGTCGTACCATTCAATTGTTTTCTCGATGTTCTTCCTGTTGCTGAGTGCCATAGTTTTAAAAATTATGGTGCAAAAATACGAGATTAAACTCCACATTTTCAATAATTAGTGTAATTTATTTTATTCGATTATTTTCATAGTATATCGTATCCACGTTATAATATATTTGCAAAAGGCAAAATTAATGACTATATTATAGGCTATAACTTGAAAGACGATGTACGATATAAACGCAATAACCCTTAGCGATTACACCCTAACCGAGACCGAGAAGAAGTCTTCTGATTATCTTGTCGCCTACACTGACTGGATGATCGCTGACCTTGTATTAACTAATAGCCCCTCCAGACTAAAGTTTGGAAAGATGAGGGATATGTACGAAGGGATAAGGGATGAGAGTGAGTTTCAGTACCTAAAAGATAATAAAGGGATCGGTAATGCAGCCGACCTTAAGTTTCGTCCAATCATAAGAAACCGGATAGATGTACTTATCGGGTTACTATCTTCTGCAACATTTGATTACAAAGTCTCCGTTATGGATCAGGACACATTAGGTGTTATGATGCAGGAAAAGGTATTTGCACATTTACAAGAAGTGTATGCCGGCATAGACGATCATATAAAAAGATCTAAGTTCCTTACACAACTGGATCCAAACGCACAACCAGGACAAGCAACTGTACCACTTAACATCAAGAACCTTATCCAAGAAACAAAGGAGAAGGTTGATAAAGAGTGGAGATCAGTGTTCGTACACTCCTGTAATAACATGCTCAAGTACTTCCAAGAGGATATCGACATTGATATGCTCCAGAAACGTAAGCTCTTATTCGAGGATCTCTGTGTTATTGGTAAGTCCCTATATCGTGTTCGTGCAATGGAGAAAGGAAAGATGCCGGAATTCGAAGCTCTTATTCCAGAGAATGCTTACTATCGTTTAAGAAGAGATCAGAAATATATTAAACAAGCTCAGAGAATGGTGTACGTTAAGTACATGACCAAGACTGAGATACTTACCATGTACGGCCACTTGTTGAAACCGGAAGACATGGAGGATCTGTTTGCACTCCCTACTATAACCAGAGCTGCTGCTATCAATAGTCCGGCCCTGATGGAACGTGTCGCGCGAGAAATGAAGGGTGATAAGCAATCCATCATGGATGCTGATGTTCTTGAAGTTTACGAGTGTGAGTGGATTGCGAACAATCCCTACGATATAGACACTGAGATTACTCGTGGCAACTTACTTGTGGACGGTCCTGTAGATGTCAGTAAGAAACGATGGAGACAGGATAGATATCAGAGCATCCGAATAGGTGCCGATATCTACGTTGACATGGGTAAAAGCACATACATTGTCAGAAGCAAAAAGGATTCCGACAAGTGTTACCTGACCTTTAACGGAATCCAATACTCAGATAGAAGTGGTGAGCCATACTCACTGTGCTGGAAAGCCAAGGATGTTCAGGACGACTTTGACATTCTGAGGTATCATAGAGACAACCTCATTGCCAACAGTGGTGTGAAGGGTTCCAACATGAACTACGAAGCTATTCCAGAGTTCCTAGATCCAGAGCCAGTGGCTAGGATTATGAAATTCATAGCATATAAGAAACAGGGTATAAGCCTTGTGTCTCCGTCTCAGG
>Ga0209429_10002655_pt1 | contig 10454 bp, 9 predicted proteins | sample BarGraNGADG00212_3_FD_184493 | JGI IMG/M metagenome (GOLD analysis project Ga0209429, IMG submission 184493) | Arctic peat soil microbial communities from Barrow, Alaska - Barrow Graham LP Ref core NGADG0004-212 (SPAdes) (version 2) | ecosystem: Environmental > Terrestrial > Soil > Wetlands >... | reverse complement strand
AATTGCATTGGATTAACAAAGCAATTAAAGGGGCAATTCAGGTATCAGAGGATGCTAAAAACTGGTCCAATCTGGTTACGCTTCCAGGTACCGGAGATTTGATCGATGATATTAATCTTACCAAAAAAGCTACAGGTCGTTTTGTTAAAGTTCTGATGACTCAGGCGGCCAACGATAAAAAATATGCTTTAAGCGAATTGGAAGTATTTGGAAAAGGAGGAATGGTAGCCAAAGCAAAAACCAGTCCTGAAATTTCAAACAACAGGATGACTTTAAGTGGTGGAAACTGGAAAATTCAAAGATCTTCCGAAGTTCCTGCAACAGGTGAAATTATTTCCAAACCTGGTTTTAATGTTGAGAATTGGGTTATTGCAACTGTTCCGGGTACTGCACTTGTAAGTTATTGGAATATTGGGGCTTTACCAGATCCAAACTTTGGTGACAACCAATTGCAAATTTCCGAATCATTCTTTTGTTCCGATTTCTGGTATCAGAATGAATTTGATGTTCCGGCAACTTTTAAAGGAGAACGGATGTTTTTAAATTTTGACGGTATTAACTGGAAAGCTGACATTTTTGTAAACGGGAAAAAAGCAGGCAGGATTGAAGGAGCCTTTATTCGTGGTAAATTTGATGTGACTGATCTTATCATTCCTGGCCAGAAAAATGCAATCGCAGTATTAATTGTGAAAAATGATAATATTGGCGCAATTAAAGAAAAAACAGCAATAAGCACTGACCAGAATGGGGGAATTCTGGGTGCCGATAACCCCACTTTTCATGCTGTAATTGGCTGGGACTGGATTCCTACCGTCCGTGGAAGGAATATTGGAATATGGAATGATGTATTTTTAAATGTTACCGGTGCAGTTACCATTGAAGATCCTTTTGTAACAACAGATCTGGCATTACCTGATACAACTGCTACGGATCTGAACTTTGAGGTTACACTTCAGAACCATAAAGCAGAAGCAGTTAGCGGAACTTTGTCAGGGAAATACGGTAATATTAAATTTGAACAAAAAGTATCTCTCAATCCGTCTGAGTCAAAAGTGGTTAAACTGAACTCTACTACAAATCCTACACTGCATTTTAAAAACCCAAAACTTTGGTGGCCGAAAGGTTACGGAGCTCAAAACCTGTATGATGTTGAGTTGAGTTTCAAAACTGCAACCGGAGTTTCAGATAAAAAGGAGTTTAAATCGGGTGTCCGCGAAATGGCTTTTGATGAAACAAACCAGATCCTGAACATTTATATTAATGGAAGACGATTTATTGGTCGCGGTGGAAACTGGGGCTTTCCTGAATCAAACCTTAATTACAGAGGCAGGGAATACGATGCTGCTGTAGCTTATCACGCAGACATGAATTTTACAATGATACGGAACTGGGTCGGACAAACCGGTGACGTTGAATTTTTTGAAGCCTGCGATCGCTATGGAGTTATGGTTTGGGAGGATTTCTGGCTTGCTAATCCTGTAGATGGCCCAAATCCAAATGACCCGGCGATGTTTATGAAAAATGCAAAAGATTTTGTTAAACTGATACGAAATCATCCTTCAATTGCTCTTTATGTAGGAAGAAATGAAGGCAGTCCGCCTAAAGTTATAGATTCTGCAATACGGGTTATGCTTCCTGAAATTCATCCCGGATTACATTACATATCATCTTCGTCCCAGGGTGTTGTAAGCGGTGGTGGACCATACAGAGCTCTACCTGTAAGAGACTACTTTACAGCGCGTGGCGGTAATAAATTTCATAGCGAAAGAGGAATGCCTAATGTCATGACATACGAAAGCTTGAAACAAACACTTCCCGAATCAGCCTTATGGCCTCATAATAGTATGTGGGGGATGCATGATTTTACTCTTGAAGGAGCTCAAAGAGGCGCCTCATTTATCGAGATGGTAGAAAAAGGGTTCGGTCCCGTTGATAATGCAAAGAAATTTACTGAACTGGCTCAATGGATAAACTACAACGGATACAGAGCTATGTTTGAAGGACGCAGTCAGTTCCGTCAGGGCCTTTTACTTTGGATGAGTCATCCTTCCTGGCCGTCAATGGTATGGCAAACATACGACTATTATTTAGAACCTACTGCTGCTTACTTTGCATGCAAAAAAGCATCAGAACCTATTCATGTCCAATGGAACGTTTTAGATGATAATGTTGAAGTTGTTAACAGTAATGCCAAAGACAAAGTCGCCTTAACAGTTTCGGCTCAACTTATAAATATGGATGGTTCAGTGCAATGGAATAAAGAAGCTGTTATCGACTGCAAAGAAGATTCAACTGCGAAGTGTTTTAAACTTGAATTCCCAACTAATATGTCTTCTGTCAATTTTATCAAACTGACATTAAAAAAAGGGAATAAAACTATTTCTGAAAATTTCTACTGGCGCGGTCTTGAAGACGGAAATTATCAAGCACTTAACAGCTTACCGGTTATAGAGCTTAAGAATAATACAAGTATTGGAAAATCAGGTAAAAACTGGGAGCTGAAAACTACATTGAATAATACTTCTAAGAGCCCTGTTCTGATGATTCGTTTGAAAGTCGTTGGTAAAAACAGTGGCGAACGCATTCTTCCGGTGTTTTACAGCGATAACTATGTTGCCCTTATGCCTGGCGAAAAGAAAGTCATAACCATGTTACTTAAGGATGAAGATACACGTGGCGAAAAACCAGCCGTGGTAATTTCAGGATTTAATGTTTCAGTAAAATAAAGCAGTAAAAGTTAATTAGACTTTAATCCGGTGGTCATGAAATAAAACTCATGTCTACCGGTTTTTTTGCTGATAATTATTTTTACGTAACCGGCGAAATAGATTCAGAAGTAACTTTTGACAATTTTAATTGTTACATATGTTATGGTGTAAATATAAAATTAACTTAAATCATCTTGCTAAATGACAACTATAAAGAAATCAACCCTGGATTTTCTGGATTCTCTTAAAGATAATAATAACCGCGACTGGTTTATTAAGAACAGACCAGCGTATATTGATGCCAAAGACAATTTTGAGTCTTTTGTGCAGGATATAATTAATAATATTATTGATTTTGAGCCCATTCTGAAAGGGCTTGAAGTGAAGAGCTGCGTTTACAGGATTAACAGGGATATCCGCTTTTCGAATGATAAATCACCTTATAAATCTCATCTTGGGGCATTTATAGTCAGAGGAGGTAAAAAAAATGGAGACAAGTTTGCGGGATATTATGTTCACATTGAGCCTGCGAAAAGTATAATAGCTGGCGGTGCTTATATGCCTCCTGCTCCATTGCTGTCTGCAATAAGGGAGAAGATTGATGAAGAGCCGGATGAATTTATTAAGATCATTAACTCTAAAGATTTCGTTAAATATTTTGGGAAAATAGAAGGAGAAAAACTCAAGAAAGCACCAAAAGGCTATCCTTCAGATCATCCAAATATTGAACTATTAAAATTCAAGAGCTATCTTATTGTAAATGAGGTTAATGATGGATTTGTATTAAGTCAGAATTATTTTGACCATGTTCTGAAAGTTCTAAAAGCAATGAAACCTTTTAATGATTTCCTTAATGAATATTAATTCTACTTTGACAGATTTAAAAATCAACATGTTTTTGCCCTAAATCCCTAAAGGGAACATGTTGATTTTTCAGCTTTTCACCCTTTAGGGCTGGGGCAAAAAAAGCTGAAAAACAAGAATATCCATAATCTGTCAAAGTAGAATTAAGTAAGCTCTTTGAATAGTTTTAAATAATCCAATTTGAAAATCAGATAATTAAAACACTTTCCCAAGGTTTTGTAATATCCACTTTATAGAAGCCCTGTTATTATAGTCAGGGTCAAACTGAAGAGCAACGATAATTCCTTCTTTATTAATTATGTATGTAGCGGGTACCGGAAGCCTGGCAGCCTCCCTCCCATTGTTTTGAGCTATATCTGTGGAAAGAGAAGATAAAATTTTATCCGAATATTCTTTTGTTACTGTGAACATAACATCGTAGTCCTTCATTATTTTCTCCTGACAATCATAAATTACTGTAAAAGTGATATTGTGTACTTTCACAGTCTGTTCCACGTTTTCAATTGATTCAGGTGTAATGGCAATAAAGTTAACTCCCTGATTTGTAATAAAATTAAGAGAATCCTGATAACTATTTAGATATCGGCTGCATACCGGACACCACTTACCTCTGTAAAAAAAAAGCACAACTGGACCTTTTTCCAACAGGTTTTTCATCGTCACCTGCTTTCCCTTCTGATCATAACCTGTAAAATCGGGTGCCTTATCTCCAACTTTCAAACCCTGTGGAATGTGACTATCCTTTGTCTCTATGCCAAATCCGGAATAATTAATTTTCTGACCGTTTCCGGTTAAAGTAATTACTAATAATATGACAAAAAACAAAAGATGTTTATTATTCATTTATGCAAATTTATATCCTGGCATTTTTCTCATCCTGAGATTTAAAGGAGTGATTTCAAGATACTCATCATCCTTTATCTGCTCCATTGCTTCTTCAAGTGAAAATTTAAGTTTGGGTGCTATCCTCAGGCTGTCATCAGACCCTGAAGCTCTCATATTTGTAAGTTTTTTACCTTTCACAATATTTACTTCTATATCACCAAGGCGGGTACTTTCTCCAATAACCTGGCCTCTGTAAACCTGTTCTCCCGGATCAATATAAAACCGGCCCCTGTCCTGGAGGCGGTCAATTGCATGACCAGTTGCCATACCAAGATCAAGAGAAATCAGCGAGCCATTTTGTTTTGGCATAAGATCATCACCCTTATATTTATCGTAAGCTCTGAACCTGTGATGCATTACAGCTTCTCCTGCGGTTGCAGTAAGCATACTATTCCTCAATCCGATAATACCTCTTGAGGGAATATCAAATTCAAGATGTGTAAGATCGCCCTTTGGTTCAATAATGATCATCTCCCCTTTCCTCTGTGTAACAAGTTCAATGGCTTTTCCGGAAACTTCCGGAGGCAAATCAATTGATAAAGTCTCATAAGGTTCAGATTTAACACCATCTATATCTTTCAGAATAACTTTTGGTTTACCTACCTGAAATTCGTAACCTTCACGGCGCATCGTTTCAATAAGTATCGAAAGATGCAGGATACCACGACCAAAAACATTAAATGTATCTTCTGATTTTGTATCTTCAACTTTAAGAGCAAGGTTTTTCTCTATCTCTCTCATCAGCCTTGTCCGAAGGTGACGTGAGGTGACAAACTTTCCTTCTTTACCGAACAAAGGCGAGTTATTAATTGTAAACACCATACTCATTGTCGGTTCATCAACTTCGATTCTTTGAAGAGCTTCAGGAGCAAGCAGATCAGCAAGAGTATCACCTATCTCGAAATCTTCCAGACCAATTACTGCGCACAAATCACCGCATCTTACACTTTCAGTCTTGATTCTTCCAAGTCCTTCAAAAACATAAAGCTCTTTTACTCTTACTTTCTTGACTTTGCCATCCCTCTTGCATAAAGTGTAGTCAACACCTGTAGTAATATCTCCCCGGAAAACCCTGCCAATGGCAATTCTTCCGACATAACTTGAAAAATCGAGCGAGGCAACCTGCATCTGAGCTGTTCCTTCAACATAAGGTGGTTCCGGTATTTCCTTTAATATTGTATCAAGAAGATACCTTATATTCGTTTCAGGTTTTTTCCAATCACCACTCATCCATCCATATTTTGAGGATCCGAAAACTGTTTCAAAATTCAGCTGGTCATCTGAAGCATCGAGGTTAAACATCAGTTCATAGACATCCTGCTGAACCTCATCGGGCCGGCAATTATCTTTATCAACCTTATTTACAACAACAATCGGTTTTAATCCAAGGGCAATTGCTTTCCCAAGAACAAATCTTGTCTGAGGCATTGGACCTTCCAAAGCATCAACAAGTAACAAAACACCATCGGCCATCTTGAGAACTCTCTCTACTTCACCTCCAAAATCAGCGTGACCTGGTGTATCAATAATGTTAATTTTAACACCTTTATAATTAGCAGAAACGTTTTTTGAAAGGATTGTTATTCCTCTTTCCCGCTCAAGATCATTACTGTCAAGAATAAGATCGCCCGCCTCCTTCCTCTGATCAAGCACCTGACATTCCTGTATAATCCGGTCAACCAGAGTGGTTTTCCCATGATCAACGTGTGCTATAATCGCAATATTTCTTATCAACTGCATACAAATTAATTAGTTTGCAAAAGTAATATTGTTGAGCGGATAAATGATAAAAACCGTAAAAAATAATTTATGATAAAAAATTCATATATTTCGAAATAAATTTAAAAAGACGATTTATGAAAAAAATGATCATCACTCTCGTTTTCAGTTTATTTGCTGTGTCTGGAATTTTTGGTCAGCAAAAGGTTAAGCTTGCTGTCGGGGTTAAGGCTCCTGAATGGATGTTTACTGATGCTGATAAGAAAGAATTTACAATGAATTCATGGGCTGGTAAGGTTATTCAGGTTAATTATGTTGATCCTGATGAATCTGAATTAAATGAGCCATTCAATGAAGCCGTCAATAAAGCTGTTGATGTTGACAAACGGATTAGCAGGGATTTATTTAAAGGATTTGGCATTGTTGACTGCAAGTCGACATGGAAACCTAATAGTCTGATACGTATCATTGCCGGTAATAAAGCAAAAAAATTCGGGACAACAATTTTATTTGATTACGATGGTACACTCCAGAATATATGGGGCTTTCCAAAAGATAATTACAGTATAGCAATTCTTGATAAAAACAGGGTTTGCAGAGCTTTATACTTTGGTAAAATCCCCGCATCTGATAACGAAAAAGTCATTCAGCTGATTCTTGCATTAACCAAAGAATAGAATTTTTATTGGTTTAAGTTCTTCATAAAGATCTTTTTAAAACCTCAATGATAATCCCAAATCTTCTGATTATTGCCGGTACAGGCACAAAATCGGGGAAAACCTCTCTTGCCTGCAAAATAATTGAGCAATTTAAGAACCTGAATGTCTATTCCATAAAGATTACCCCTCATTTTCATGAGACAACAACCGGACTTATTTCGATATCGGAAAAAGAAGGATATTCAATTTATGAAGAGACAAACAGGGAAACATCCAAGGACACCTCGAGAATGCTTAATGCGGGCGCTTTTAAGGTTTACTTTGCCAAGGTATGGGATGATCAGCTGTTAACTGCTTTTAATGAAATAATGAAATACATACCATCAGACGCTCCTGTAATTTGCGAATCGCCTGCTTTAAGAAACTTTATTGAACCCGGGATCTTTCTGATAATAACTTCAAAAACAATAAATAAGCACAAGGATATAAAGCATTTACAGGTATTACCTCATTTAATGTTTGAACTGGAAGAACTGGAAAATACCGGTTCAATTCCAATAGGGTTTGAAGATGGCAGATGGTACAATGCATTAATGTAGGGGGAACGGTAGGGAACGGTACGGTACGGAACAGTAGGGAACGGTAGGGAACGGTCGCGACCGTTCCCTACATTAATTTCACCTATTTTTCCTCATTAACATCCGAAATATCATTGCCCAGCTTGGCTTTTATCCTTTCAAGATCATGTTTCATTACTTCCACAGCTTTAAATAATTGTTTCTCAGGTAACACAGGGTCAGGAAGTTCACTGCTTATATAATTAACAAATTTCCATATCTCTTTAACTTCATTTACATGTATCTCATAAGGTTCATATATAGGATTCAGTGAATAAAGGACAAGCTTGCCATCTGTTCTCAGATTATTTTCAACGACCTTAAATACAATCCCTTCATCGAGGGTAAATACCACATAAGCTTTGCCACTTATTATATCCATCCAGTCCTGAAGATACTCTCCTGTTACCCACGAACCATCAGGTATGGGAAGCATTGAATCGCCTTTCAGCTGAAAAGTCCTGTACTTCTTTTTATCAGAAAGAAAAGGCAGAGTGAATACCGGAAGCTCGCCAATATACTCAGGATCAGCATACCCTGTAGCATATCCTGCTTTCGCCTTCTCATGCACAAGCTCAATGTTTTCTCTGTTCTGGGAATTGACAGTTGTTGTCAGTACCCTGAGATTACTTCCTTTAATATAAGCATCATATCCTCTTTCCAACTCCCCAAGCTGACTTTCCGACAACTTTGATATATCCAGTTTGAGTATTGTATCAATGGCTATGTTGAAATATCCGGAGAAAGAGATCAGAATCTCTATTCCAGGCTGGGCTACACCGTTCTCATAACCGCTAAGGGTTGAACGTTTAAGGTTAAGGGAAAACGCCACGTCATCCTGTGTTCTCCCCCTCCTTTTTCTTAAAAATTTAATGTTCGATGCGAAGTACATAATTAAATTTGATTATATTGTAACCAAACGATTGATTAATTTCTAATCAAAAGTAAAACATATTTTGGATATAACAAAAAGTTTTATAAAATATTATTAAAAAGTTTGGAGTGCCTAAAGTGCCTAGAGTGCCTAAAGTTAAGAGTAACCAAAGTTAAAGAAGATGGAAAATAAAGAGTTCAGCAAAAAGCTTGAGGTAAGAACAAAAGCATTTGCGATAAGGATTATCAAATTATCAACTACCCTGCCGAATACAGTTGAAGCTAAGATCATCAGAAATCAGTTGACTAAGGCAGGAACAAGTATTGGTGCAAATTACCGTGAGGCAAACAGATCTAGAAGCAGAGCAGATTTTAAGAATAAAATTAAAATCTGCGAAAGCGAAGCCAGCGAAACAGCTTACTGGCTGGAAATTAGTATAGACATGAAATGGTCTGAAACAAATGAATTAGAATCAACGCTCAAAGAGTCAAATGAGTTGCTGGCAATTTTCACTTCAATCGGTAAAAACCTAAACCTCTAAGTACTTTAGGCACTCTAGGCACTCTAGGCACTCTAGGCACTCTAAACTAACATTACCATGATTCTTTCCGGAAATATTGACCGCTCCATTCTTCACCTCGACCTCGATACTTTTTTTGTATCGGTTGAGAGGCTTAAGAACAGCAGGCTTAACGGCAAACCGGTGATTATTGGCGGCATGTCGGACCGTGGAGTCGTATCGAGTTGCAGTTATGAGGCACGAAAGTACGGTGTAAGCTCCGCAATGCCAATGAAAATGGCCAGGAATATGTGTCCCGATGCCATTGTGATCAGAGGCGACATGGAACTTTACAGTAGCTATTCAAACATAGTGACCGGGATAATTGCCGAAAGGGCACCACTGTATGAGAAAGCATCGGTTGATGAACACTATATTGATCTTACCGGAATGGACCGTTTCTATGGATGCTACAAATGGTCGCATGAATTGCGGCAGTATATAATAAAAGAAACCGGACTTCCAATATCAATCGGACTTTCAATCAACAAGACAGTATCAAAGATCGCAACCGGTGAGGCAAAGCCAAACGGTGAGATAGAGGTACAAAAAAATATTGTGCTGCCATTCCTCGATCCATTGTCGATAAGAAAAATACCAATGATCGGCCAGAAGACTTACCATGTGCTAAGGTCGATGGGCATCGCTACAATCTATACTCTTAGAAATATTCCTGTCGAGATGCTTGAAAAGCTGATGGGAAAAAGTGGTATCGAAATGTGGAAAAAAGCCAATGGAATAGACTCTGCTCCCGTCATAAGCTATTCGGAGCAGAAATCGATAAGCACAGAGCATACCTTCGAGAAAGACACCACCGATCTGGTGAGGCTGAATCAGCTGCTGGTGAGTATGGTGGAAAAGATTGCCTTTGAACTGAGAAAACAGGAGAAACTGACTTCATGCGTTACTGTAAAAATAAGGTATTCAAACTTCGACACCCATACTCTTCAGAAACGGATACCATACACATCATTTGATCATGTCCTGGCTGATATTGTAAAAGAGCTCTTTGGCAGACTGTACCAGAGGCGCATGCTTATAAGACTTATTGGTGTAAGGTTCAGTCACATGGTGAGAGGAGTTCAGCAACTTGATCTGTTTGACGATACCCCTGAAAAGGTAAGTCTCTATATGGCCATGGATAAGCTACGGAAGCGTTTCGGGCGTGATGCGGTAAGGAGAGCATCAGGAGTAATGACGATAAGCGAAAGAGAGGGAAAAGCCCTTAAACAGCTCGAAAACGCACTTAAAGAGCAAAATATGATGGAGGAACGGCTACGGGGAGGGTATTGGCACTAGGAAAAATAAGTCATGCAAGTCATGCAAGTCGTGCAGGTCGTGCAAGTCATTCGCTGCCGTAGGACCTGCAAGACCGCAAGACCGCAAGACCTGCAAGACCGCAAGACAAATAATTAAATGTATTTAAACTGCCACTCATATTACAGCCTCCGCTATGGAACAATGTCCGTTGAACAGCTTGTGCAGAAAGCATTGGCTGCCGGCGCGGATACCATTGCCCTCACAGATATCAATAACTCGACCGGGATACCAGAGTTTGCAGGAGAATGC
>Ga0209429_10002654_pt1 | contig 10454 bp, 7 predicted proteins | sample BarGraNGADG00212_3_FD_184493 | JGI IMG/M metagenome (GOLD analysis project Ga0209429, IMG submission 184493) | Arctic peat soil microbial communities from Barrow, Alaska - Barrow Graham LP Ref core NGADG0004-212 (SPAdes) (version 2) | ecosystem: Environmental > Terrestrial > Soil > Wetlands >... | reverse complement strand
ATCCGACGTGCTTGCGGCGCTCGGCATCAACCTCGATCTGGGGCCTCAGCGCGTTGCCGAGATTCTCGACGAGGTGGGCATCACCTTCTGTTTTGCGCCCACCTTTCACCCTGCCATGCGCTTCGCTGGCCCGGTGCGCAAGGAACTTGGGATTCCCACCATCTTCAACATCTTGGGCCCGCTCACCAACCCCGCGCAGCCCGCTGTGAGCGCGATTGGTGCGTCGTCGGCGCAACTTGCGCCCGTCATGGCGCAGGTTCTTGCGATGCGCGGACGCGACGCGATCGTGTTCCGCAACGACGATGGGCTTGACGAACTCGCCGCGACGTCGACCACCACCGTGTGGGAGGTTCGCGGAGGCGTTGTCGAGCAGAGCACCATCGACGCGGTCGCCGATCTTGGGCTCCACCCGATCCCGGTCTCCGCGTTGACAGGGGGCGAGTCCGACGAGAACGCCGCCGTGGCGCGGTCGGTCCTTGCAGGCGACAGCGGACCCGTGCGTGAGACGGTCATCGCGAACGCGGCGATCGCCCTCGCGGCCGATGGGACGCTCCCCGGGACGTCGGAGGGAACCTTGGTGGAGCGCTTGCGTTCCGGAATGCGGGCGGCGGCCTACGCGATCGACTCCGGAGCGGCAGACGCCACGCTGCAGCGATGGGCGAAGGCCACTCAGTCGTAACGTCTCGCAAGCGGGAGAACGGGGCGAACCCGCTAGCGGGAGAACGTGGCCATGGTGTCGCGATCGCTCTGCGGCGCCGTCGCCCAGCGCCCATGCCTGCCCGCGCCCCTCAGGGGGCTGGCCCACTCGCCATCGACGAACACCACGCGCGTTCCCTCGGCCTCGAGCCACTGCGCGATCATCTCGCGCTCTTCGACGAGCGCCGTCGTGGATGTCGTCGTGGATGTCGCTGCGGATGTCGTCGTGGATCTCGCTGCGGACGCCTCCGCGGGCAACTCTGCCCAGTCTTCGCGCAGGCGCGCACACACCGCCCACACTCCCTCGCTGACGCGCGCCGAGCCGGTGAGGACACCGTTCACCACCGACACCACGTCAAAGGCGTGACCGGAACGCCTCGCGGCCACCAACCTCACTCCTGCGAGAGAGCGCAAGCGCTGCGACCGGGACATCCCGTCAATGATCGCGGAGACGCCGTCGCGCAACTCGGCGGCTCTCTCGTATTCGAATTTGTCGGCGTGCTGGGTGATCGCGGCTTCCATCAGGTCCACGATGGGCGACGGGTCATTGCTGAGGGCCGCGCGCGCGGTAGCCACGGCATCGTCGTAGCCTTCGGATCCTCCCGCTACGCACGGTGCGGCGCACTGGCCAAGGTCCTTGAGGAGGCATGCCCTGGCTCCAGCGCGCGGCACGATTGTGAGTCGAGTGGTGCACGTGCGCACGCCGAGAGTCCTCTCAATCACGTCAATGGCCGCCCGCGTATTTGATGACCCGCGCATCGGGCCGACGAGGGCGTCGGTGCCGTCGCTCGATCTGGTGACCGTCAGCCGCGGGTAACGCTCGTCCGTCAACGCAAGGAACGGCGTGCGCTCCGGTCGAGCCGACCGCCTGTTGTATCGCGGCCGGTACCGATCGATCATGCGCACCTCGACGATTCGCGCCTCGATGTCCGTGGCGCACACGTGAGCGTCGACAGCGACGGCGAGTTCGAGCATTTCCCTGATCTGCCTGCGCTGCTCGCCCCTCGTGAAGTAGGTCTTGACACGCGACCTGATGTTCTTGGAGGTGCCCACATACAGGTGTTCGCCTTGGGGTCCCCTAAACACGTACACGCCGGGTTGCGAGGGCAGCCGATCGGCCATGGGCGCCTTCATGCGCAGCCTCTCCGGCACGGGGTTGCGCAGCGCGTCGAGGTCTTCCCTGTGGGTGATCCCGAAGCGCGCGAGCCGCTCGAGCATCCCGTGCAGCACCTCCGAGGTGGCCCTGGCGTCCTCGAGAGCCCTGTGGTTGGGGGTGACTCTTGTGCCGAAGACGCGAGCGAGGGTGGCCAGCTTCTTGTTGGGAGCCTCCTCCTTGGTCGTCGCCCTGCGGGCGAGAGTCACCGTGTCGACCACCTCATTCCCTGGCCACGGGTAGCCGTGAGCCCTGCACGCCGCCTTGAGGAACCCGACGTCGAAGGGCGCGTTGTGCGCCACAAGGACGGCATCGCCAAGGAACTCGAGGAAGGCGGGCAGCACCTGTTCGATGCGTGGCGCGGCGACGAGCATGGCGTCCGTGATTCCAGTGAGCGCCACGATGAATGGGGGAATGGGGCGGCCGGGGTCCACGAGCGTCTGGAACTCGCCGATGGCCTCTCCGCCTCGGGTCTTGACCGCACCAATCTCCGTGATGGCTGACGACTGAGGGGAGCCTCCCGTCGTCTCAAGGTCGACGACAACAAACGTGGTGGCGCGCAACGGCTCGCCGATCTCGTCCAGCCCCATCTGCAGGCCTTGGAGCTGGCCCGCGAGGTCGGGGAGGGGCGTGGTCATAGGGCCGACGCTACGTCACCCGTCCGACAAGCGGAGGCACGCGGGGAGGGCGTGTCAGGGGTGGGTCCTAGCGTTGACATCATGATGATCGATTGTGATTCGTGCACCGAGCGTGGCCCCGCGTGCGGGGACTGCGTCGTCTCGTTCCTCACCATCGAGCGCAGGCCAGGTGCGTTCGAGGTGGATAGCGACCAAGCCGCGGCGCTCGCCACGATGGCGGGTGGGGGACTCGTGCCCCCACTTCGACTCGTGCGCGCCGACGAGCGGGCGTCGTGAGTTCCGCAGTCGTGATCGCCACGACTCTGACAAGCCGGACTTAGCCGCGAGTGTCCTCCGAGTAGAGGGTCTCGATCGTGTCCTTGAAGTCCTCGAGGACGCTCGCGCGCTTGACCTTGAGAGATGGCGTCAGGTAGCCATTCTCGACCGTGAAGTCGTTCGGCAGGATGTCGTACTTGCGAATCGACTCCGCTCGGGAGACCGCCTTGTTCGCGCGAGCAACGGCCTTGTCGAGGTGGCTGCGCACGAAGGGGTGCTGGACCGCCTCCGCGATCGTCATCTCGGGCAACCCCTTGCCGTGCAACCAGCCAGGGAGCGCATCGGCATCGATCGTGATGAGGGCGCCGATGAACGGCTTGCCGTCTCCCACGACGACGCACTGAGATACGAGGGGATAGCCGCGCAGGCGATCCTCGAGCACCGCGGGAGCGACGTTCTTGCCACCCGCGGTCACGATGATTTCCTTCTTGCGGCCCGTGATGGTCAGATATCCGTCCGCGTCTTGAGTGCCGATGTCGCCGCTGTGGAACCACCCGTCGACGATCGCCGCCGCGGTCGCCTCGGGATTGTGGTGATAGCCCTGGAACAACTGCTCGCCCCGCAACAAGATCTCGCCGTCGTCCGCGATCTTGACCTCCATGCCTGGGAGGCACCTACCCACGGTGCCGATTCGCGGAGCGTCCTCGGGATTGAGGTGCGCCGCGGCGTTTGTCTCCGTGAGCCCGTAGCCCTCGAGCACCGTCAGCCCGACCCCACGGTAGAAGTGACCCAGCCGGGCGCCGAGGGGCGCCGAGCCTGAAACGGCCCACCTCGCCCTGCCGCCAAGCACGGCCGCGATCTTTGCAAGTACCAGGTGATATGCGATCGTGTGGCGGACGCGCAGCCCCGCCGACGGGCCGGCGGACGTATCGAGGGCCTCCGAGTACTCGATGGCCTGCTTGGCGGCCCAGCGGAAGACCTTGACCTTGCCTCCCGCGGCCGCGCGTTGCTCGGCGGCGTTGTAGATCTTCTCGAAGACACGGGGAACGGCGAGCACGAGCGTCGGCCTGAAGGTGCCGATGTAGGGCACCAGCTTCTTGGAATCGGGGCAGAAGCCGATGACGGTTCCCGAGGCGACGAGCAGCACCTCGACGAGCCGCGCGAGCGAATGGGCGAGCGTGAGGAACAGCACCGTCGACGCGCCCTCTTCAAAGAGGACTTGAGGGACAACCTCTTGAAGGCCCGCGACGTGGCTCGTGAAGTTCCTGTGTGTCAGGCGCACGCCCTTGGGCCTGCCCGTGGTCCCGGACGTGTAGATGATCGTCGCGAGGTCGTCTGGCCCCGGCCGTTCGGTGCGCGTGGATAGTTCCCCGTCGCTGACACGCGCGCCATCGGCGACGAGTGCGGGGATCGCCCCCTTGTCGATGACCTCGATCGCGAGAAGGGGAGATTCGGAGTCGGAGGCTACCTTTTGTGCCATTTCGGCGTGCGCCGCGGTCTCGACAAAGAGAGTGCGCACGGCGGCGTCGGAGGTGATCCAGTCGATCTGGGAGGGCGACGATGTGTCGTAGATGGGCACGGGAATCGCGCCGGCCGACCAGATGGCAAAGTCGAGGACTGTCCACTCGTACCTGGTACGGCACATGATGCCGACCGACTCGCCTGGGACGATTCCCCTGGCGATGAGTCCCTTCGCCACGGCGGCAACGTGAGCCGCCGCCTCGGAGCCGGTGACGTCGATCCATTCATCATCGCCGTCGGTGTACCGCATGACCACTTGGTGAGCGCGGAGGCGCCAAGAGTCGGTCACGAGCGCCATGATGTTGCGCGCCTCAGAAACTACGACCATGTCCGACTCCATTGGCAAGGCAAGAGGTTGCGCTCACGATACCCTCGACGGAGATGTTTTTAGGCATTTTCGAAGGGGTAGCAGTGGAAGCCGTAGGTGTCGATATTGGGGGGACCAAGATCGCGGTGGGAGTTGTCGACCCCGCGGGGCGCATCCTCGCGAAGGTCCGCCGTCCCACGCAGCCGGAGGATCCGGCGAGTATCGACGCGGCCATTGCCGACGCGATTGTCGAGTTGTCGGGCAAGCACGACATCAAGGCCGTCGGCATCGCCGCCGCAGGCTTCGCGAGTTCCGACCGCAACCACATGACGTTCGCGCCCAACATCGCTTGGCGTGACTACCCATTGGGCGACAACATTCGCGCGCTCCTTGGTAGGGACAACGTCACCGTCGTTGTCGAGAACGACGCAAATGCGGCCGGCTGGGCCGAGTACGTGCACGGCGCGGGCAAGGGCACCAGCACGATGGTGATGCTCACGATCGGCACCGGGCTCGGCGCCGCGATCGTCGTCAACGGCGAGCTCGTGCGTGGCGCATACGGTTTCGCGGCCGAGCTTGGCCACATATGCCTCGTCCCGGACGGCTTGCCTTGTGGTTGCGGGCAGCGCGGATGCTGGGAGCAGTACGCCTCGGGATCCGCCCTGACCCGCGAGGCGCGTCGGGCCGCGATCGATCGTTCCGTCAGGGCAGCCACGCTCTTGGAGAAGGCGGGCGGCAATCCCGCCGCCATCAAGGGCCCGCATGTCACGCAAGCGGCGATGGCGGGAGACGAGCTTTCGATCGAACTCCTGCGGGACCTCGGCCGCGCCATCGGAGAGGGCTGCGCGTCGATTGCCGCCGTTCTTGATCCTGAGGTGTTTGTCATCGGCGGAGGCGTGATTGCCGCCGGGGATCTTATGCTGGGACCAGCGAGGGAAGCGTTTGCCGAGCATCTCACCGCGAGTGGTCACAGGCCACTGGCTCCGATTTTGGCGGCCGACATGGCGAACGATGCCGGAATCGTTGGGGCGGCCGCGCTTGCACGCGAGGCTGTTCCGCTCGATTTCTGAACTCCCTTCCTAGATTGAGGATGTGAGGACCGATGTACTACCAGCTCTTTAAGCACGTGTTGCTTGGCCCAGGACTCAAGGCGTACTACCACCCGTGGTCCGAGGGCCTCGAGAACGTACCCGCGGACGGCGCGGCGATACTCGCGTCGAACCACCTGTCGTTCTCCGACTCGATCTTCTTGCCGCTCGTGTTGAAGCGGAAGGTGGTGTTCCTTGGCAAGGCGGAGTACTTCACGGGCAAGGGTATCAAGGGTGCCGCTACCAGGGCATTCATGGAGGGCGTCGGCACCATTCCCGTGTACCGCGGTGGCGGACGTTCGTCCGAGGCCGCGTTGCGCACGGGAATGCAGGTGCTCGATGCCGGTGACCTCCTTGGCATCTACCCCGAGGGCACGCGGAGCCAAGACGGACGGCTCTATCGCGGAAAGACGGGGGTAGCGCGCCTGGCGATCGAGGCGGGCGTTCCCGTGATTCCTGTCGCGATGATCGGCACCGATGTGGCACAACCTGTGGGCCAGAAGGTTCCCTCGCGGGTCGCGATCGGGGTGCGCATCGGCAAGCCCATCGACATCACCGAGTACAGGGGCCGCCAGGACGACCGTGAGGCGCTGCGCGAACTGACCGACAAGGTCATGGCCGCTATCCGCCAGCTCTCCGGCCAGGAATACGTTGACAAGGATTCGGCGCAGTACAAACGCGCTCTCGCTGTCGCCGAACGCGACTCCCGTACAAAGGGCGACGCCTAGCGTCGCTGCCGCACCGTCGCGCCGGTTTGACCGCCGCTCACCCCTAGAATGAGCGGGAAACTCCTCACCCGAAAGGCTTTCCGCATGTCCGTTCGTCGCGTTGCGCTGCTCACCGCAGGTGGCTTTGCCCCCTGCCTTTCCTCGGCCGTCGGCGGCCTGATTAGCCGCTATTCGGAGATTGCGCCCGAGATCGAGATCATCGCGTACGAGCACGGCTACTGGGGACTATTGCAGGGCAAGAAGATCGTGATCTCCGACGTGGTGCGCGAGAAGGCTTGGATCCTTCACGACTTCGGCGGCTCACCGATCGGCAACTCGCGAGTGAAGCTCACCAACGCGGCCGACTGCGTCAAGCGCGGCCTCGTCAAGGAGGGTGAGAACCCCCTTCAGGTCGCCGCAGAACAACTCAAGGCCGACGGTGTCGACGTGCTCCACACGATCGGCGGCGACGACACGAACACGACGGCGGGCGACCTCGCCGCGTACTTGCACGAGAACGGCTACGACCTCACCGTCGTGGGCCTGCCCAAGACGATCGACAACGATGTGGTGCCGATCAAGCAGTCGCTCGGTGCCTGGTCGGCGGCCGAGCAGGCCTCGATCTTCGCCCAGAACGTGATTGGCGAACACCGCTCCGGACCGCGCATGCTCATCGTCCACGAGGTCATGGGCCGTTCATGCGGTTGGCTGACGGCGGCCGCGGCGATGAAGTACCGCGGGTGGCTGAACACACAGGAGTTCCTGCCCGAGATTGGCCTCACGAAGGGCCGCTGGGACATTCACGCCGTGTACATCCCCGAGACGAGCATCGACCTTGACGCAGAGGCCGAACGTCTCAAGGCGATCATGGACTCGCAAGGCAACGTCAACATCTTCCTGTCCGAGGGCGCGGGCGTGCCCGAGATCATCAAGGAGATCGAAGAGGCGGGCGGCAAGGTGGCCCGCGACCCCTTCGGTCACGTGCGCCTCGACTCCATCAACCCTGGTAACTGGTTCGCCAAGCAGTTCGCCAGCCGACTGGGCGCGGAGAAGGTCATGGTCCAGAAGTCGGGCTACTTCTCCCGTTCCGCCAAGGCAAACGAGCAGGACCAGCGCCTCATTCAGTCGATGGTCGACCTGGCCGTCGAGTGCGCCCTGCGCGGCGAGGCTGGCGTCATCGGCCACGACGAGGAGGACGGCGACCGCCTCAAGGCGATCGCGTTCCCGCGCATTGCCGGCCACAAGCCCTTCGACACGACCACCTCGTGGTACACCGAGCTCCTGGAAGATATCGGGCAGCCATGACGACGACCGACGAGGCTCTTGCCGCCGCAGGCGTCGACGGGTACCTCGCGTGCGAATCGAGGCAACAGCCCAACTGGCCCGATGGCGACGCCCTCGCTAGCGCGATCGCCAAACTGAAGCAGGTCCCGCCGCTCGTGTTTGCCGGAGAGGCCGACGTGTTGCGCGGCCACCTCGCGGCCGCGGGCAGGGGAGAGGCCTTCGTCCTGCAGGGTGGCGATTGCGCGGAGATCTTCTCCGAGGCGACCGCCGACCGGATCCAAAACAAGATCAAGACGATCCTGCAGATGGCGGTGGTTCTCACCTACGGCGCCTCGACCCCGATTGTTAAGATCGGCCGCATGGCGGGTCAGTACGCCAAGCCAAGGTCATCTGACTTGGAAACGCGCGACGGCGTGACCTTGCCCGCGTACCGCGGGGACATCGTCAACTCTTCCGCGTTCACCGAGGAGTCAAGGATCCCGAATCCGCAGCGACTCGTTGACGCGTACCACGTGTCAGCGTCGACCCTGAATCTCATCAGGGCGTTTACGACGGGTGGCTTTGCGGACCTGCGTCGCGTGCACCAGTGGAACAGGGGATTCGCGGCCAACCCCGCCTACGCCGCATACGACCAGGTCGCAGGCGAGATCGACAGGGCAGTGCGCTTCATGTCCGCCGCAGGCGGTGACTTCGAGGCGCTCAAGACCGTGGAGTTCTTCTCGAGCCATGAGGCGCTCTTGCTCGATTACGAGCGTGCCCTCACGCGCATCGACTCGCGCACCGGCCTGCCCTATGACTGTTCCGGCCACTTCCTGTGGGTCGGCGAGCGGACGCGACAGTTGGACGGCGCGCACGTCGAATTCATGTCGAAGATTCATAACCCGATCGGCGTGAAGGTGGGCCCGACCTCGACGGCCGCCGAGGCCGTCGCTCTCGCCGAGCGTCTCAACCCCAACAACATTCCCGGTCGTCTCACGTTCGTGGCGCGCATGGGCGCAGACAAGGTGCGCGACGTGCTTCCCGCGCTTGTTGAGGGAGTGCGAGACGCGGGCATCTTCGTCACATGGCTTTCGGACCCGATGCACGGGAACACCTTCACGTCGGAGTCGGGGTACAAGACGCGCCGCTTTGAGACGATTTTGGGAGAGGTCAAGGGCTTCTTTGACGTGCACCGCGACCTCGGCACCGTGCCAGGAGGCATTCACGTGGAACTCACGGGCGACGATGTCACCGAGGTCATGGGCGGCAAGGCCGAGATCGACGACGAGGGTCTCGCGATGCGCTACGAGACCAAGGTGGATCCGCGACTCAATCACGAGCAGTCGCTCGAGTTGGCGTTCCTCGTCTCGGAGCTCTTATTGCAGCGTGAACACCCCGTGCTTCACGACATCGGCGAGGCGTAACAGCGAGGTGTCTCTCCGCGCGACCCGCGGAGCAGGGTCTGCGGCGTATCGCTCACTTGTGGGGCACGGAAGACGATTGGGCGTGCATGAAATCCGCCCGGTCGGGTCCCTGCCCGCACGCCCGCCTTGAGGGGCGACATTGGCGATGCGGCAACCGCGATCGGGGCGTCGAAAAAGGGCCGTAGTGAGCGGCTCCAGGCTCGGCGGAGTCAGTGGGCCATCGCGGGAATCGTGGTGGTGTTGCTTGCGGTGAGCGCCTTCGTCGTGTGGTCCCCGCAAGCTACGACGGAAGCCGCGGCCAAGGCCGGGGCGGCGCGGGTGCTGCGTGAGTTGGCCGATCTGGGGATAGACATCTCCATCGACGACTTCGGTGCCGGCTATACGAGCCTGGGCCAGCTCAAGAGCCTGCCGGTCACCGAGTTCAAGATCGACAAGTCCTTCGTGATGAACACGTCCAAGGACCCAAATGACGCGCTGATCGTTCACAGTGTCGTCGACCTGGAACACAATCTCGGGCTGAACATCGTCGCAGAGGGCGTGGAGAACCGCGCCGCCTTGGAGCGGCTCGCAGCCTACGGATGCGATGCGGCGCAGGGGTACTACCTGTGCAGACCCATTTCCGCCGAGGCCTTCGACGCCTGGCGTTCTGCCTACGTTGAGGGGATTCGCCTCGCGACCGAGACGTCTACGGAGCTCGAGACGACGTCGACTTGAGTCCTGGAATCACTTGTACTTGAGGTAGATCGTGCTGCCCACATCGACCTTTGGCATCCCGGGGTCCGGGTTTTGAGCGACGATGATGCTGCTGTCCGTTTCCGGGCCGTTGAGGAACGTGTTCCACTGCGGTGTGATGTCGAGTTTCAGCCCCAGGCTGTCCGCCTGCGCCTTTACCTCTGCGACGGTGAAGCCAATGAACGTGGGCACCACGACTTGCGGTTTACCCTCGGACACGTACAGGGTGATTCTGGCCGTACGCGTGGACTCGGACCCGGCCGCGGGGTCGGTCTTGAAGACCTCGCCCTTCTTGACGTCGACGGTGCGCCCGGTCTCCACGGTGACCACCATGGCATATGCCGCGAGTTGCGACTTGGCCTGGTCCTCCGTGACTCCCTTGAGGTCGGGAATCGTCATCGGCTGAGGCCCCTGCGAGACGACCATGTTGACGGGAGTGTCGTGCCGGACGGACGCGGCGGCGACCGGGTCCGTCGACATGACCTCGCCGCTTGGGACCGTGTCCGAGTACACCTTGTCCACGGTTCCCACCGAGAAGCCTGCCTTCGACAACTCGCCGGTCGCGTCGTCCTTGGAAATGCCGACGACCTTCGGCACGATCTCCATCTGCGGGCCCTGCGACACCACGATTTTGACCGTGTCGTTCTTCGCGATCCGTTCCTGCGCGGCG
>Ga0209429_10002652_pt1 | contig 10460 bp, 8 predicted proteins | sample BarGraNGADG00212_3_FD_184493 | JGI IMG/M metagenome (GOLD analysis project Ga0209429, IMG submission 184493) | Arctic peat soil microbial communities from Barrow, Alaska - Barrow Graham LP Ref core NGADG0004-212 (SPAdes) (version 2) | ecosystem: Environmental > Terrestrial > Soil > Wetlands >... | reverse complement strand
GGCGTCCAGTCCATCCGCTGGTAGAACTGGTCGCGCATGCCGGCGACGTCCACCTTGCTGCCCGCATGGGGTCCGTCTCGGAGCGGCTCGGCGAAGGCCGTCGGCAGCGTGTCGTCGCGGGCGCGGAGCCCGCGCTGCACGTCGAAGAGGCGTTCGAGCACAGCGACGCGTTTGCCGCCCACGAGCAGATCCTCGGCGGTCAGCGAGAGGCCGGCGACGGCCTCGGTCAGCGCCGGCACCCATTCGTCCGTGAACCACTCCCCCACCGTCTGCCGCGTCGGCTCGACCCATGTTCCCAACTCGCGCCCGCTCAGTTCGTCGCGCAGCGCGTTCTCTGCGTCCTTCTTCGTCTTGTACGGCTCCCGCGTCAGCGGCGTCAGGCGCCGGCCGTCGACCCGGCCGCGCTCGATAGCGTAGGCCCAGCTATGGCACTCCTGGCCGTCGTTCGTCTCCCACGTGCGCTGGAAGACGTGGCCTGTCATGCGGCCGTTCATGGCTTGGCCCCCTTCTGCCGTTGGCGGCGCCGGTACTCGCGAGCTTTCTGTGCCTCCTGGCAGGACACACTGCAATACCAGAGGGTACCTATGGTTCTGGGTTGCCCCATCGGGGAACCGCCTTCCTTGCGCTTGAACCGGCTGCCGCAGTTGTCGTTTTGGCATCTCCTGTATGGTGCACCTTCGGCAACATCGTTGTAGATCATCAGGCACAACGCCTCATGCAGATCGGGCTCGCTTGTCGAGAGCGGAAGGTGTGGACCTTCCAAGGTGCTCGGAAACACGCGAGGGTGGAAGACTTCGAGTCCCCGGTTGATCGCCACGTCGATGAAGGCGGCTGCCATCTCAGTATCCCCGGGGGCCACGACAAACGACAGTGCTTCTCTGTCGACCATGTACGCGCCCTCCCATTCCCTCCCCAGACTGGCCCAGTCGCCCGAGCCAGACAGGCAGTCCCAAGCCCTGACCGCGTTTCGCAGCTTCGTGACCCGTCCAGCAACCTCTTCGGCGAGCACGTACTCGGGAAGGTCTACACGAGTCGCCTGCATCTCCTCGAAGCTCATGTGTGCCCAGTCCGGACGAGGGTTGTCGTCTGTCCAGAGTTCGTCCATCACACGCAGGCGTCTTTCGCCGTAGGTCCGCACCGCGAAGTCCAGTGGACCCGCTTCACGAATCCATCCGTAGGTAGTCAGGAACCGCGCGACGTCGTCGGGCCGGTCAAGGTGAAGATCGAACAGGCTCCGTAGGTGGAGTTCGGCCGGCGGAACCCCGGTGCCCAGCTGCTCGCCTCGCAAGAAGTACTCGCCGCGGACCGCCGACACGGCATACAGCTTCACGGCAGGCGCCTTGAGCGGCACGCCTGGCCAAGCCTCCATCCAAAACTGCTTGTCTCCCGTCACTAGAAACCGTTCCTTGTCTAGTGCCTTCCAGTACGTCACTATGATGCCTGTCCCAAGTAGTAATGTCAAGGACGGAAGGTGAGACTTGGACACGAAGACCATCGACCCTCGTTTGGAGCAGCTTCGACGCGAACCCACATGCGACGTAGAGACCGCCGCCGGCCTGCTCGGCGTCTCGCGCGGCCTCGCTTATCAGGAGGCCCGTCAGGGCTCGCTTGGCGGGGTACCCGTACTCCGCATCGGCCACCGGCTCCGCGTCGTTGGTCAAACCGCTGCTGGAGGCCCTGGGGCTGGACGCATCGTGACCACGCCCACGCCGAGCACCTCGACCCGCGCCACCCCCATCGACTGACCCGTGGAGTTGACCATGCCAGAGAGCAAGAACACGCCCGAGATCGAAGACCTCTACGACGATGACGGTACGCCGCGCACCTGCCCCGGCTGCGAGCTGGTGGCCATCCGTGGAGCCGTGTCCGAAGCCCGCGAGCGGTGGGCGGACATCTTCCAGATGAGCGAGGACATCGAGGACCGCACCGTGCGCGAGGCCTTGGCCACCGCCTTGCACTACATGGAGATCGCCTGCGAGCATGGCGACGCCCGCCACGAGAACGTGCCGGACGGCGAAGTGATCCAGTGAGCGCCGCCGGAGCCGCCTGGATACGGCCGACGCCGCAGGCGTGACCTTCATCGGCGATCGCCACCTCGCAGAAACCGCGATGCAGGTCGAGCCCGATACACCGCCCATCTCCACCTCCTTGCTCTGCTTTGGCCAAAGACGGGAGACGGCGGGCAGAACGACACGTACGGATCCGCGCTCATGAGCGCACCCGGGCAAGTCGCAGGGGCGGCCAGGTACCCCATCGGGCTCTCTACGCCCATAAAAACCTATCGGCCGGCCCCACCGCGCTCTCCCAGAGCCCCTGTCCCGGAACGCTGACATCCTAACTGTTGGCGGCCGACGACACGGACTCTGGGACTATTCTCATGCCGGTACACTACGTCCCTGGGACGTCATTGCGACGTTTGAAAGATGCCAGCATCTAGACACATGTCTACTGTTGTGCTATAATAACAGTGGTGCTGTCCTAATATTCGGCACCCCCGCTCGCGGGGGAAGGGGATGGACGGACGGACATTCCTTGCGCAGGCGAAAAGAGCCATCGTAACGGAAAGACAAAGGGGGTCAGCGGGTGAGGCGATCAATCTCAGGGAAGACGGTTCTCTACCCCACGCCGATACTGGTGGTGGGGACGTACGATGCCGAGGGCCAGCCGAATGTGATGACCGCGGCCTGGGGCGGCATCTGCAATTCCAAGCCGCCCATGATGGCAGTATCACTGCGTGCGGCCACACTGACCCACGGAAATATTATGGCCCGCCAGGCTTTCACGATCAGTGTGCCTTCGTCTGACTACGTTCGTTAAGTGGACTACTTTGGGCTGGTCTCCGGTCGAAAGGCCGACAAGTGGGCGGTCACGGGGTTGACTCCCGTGCGGAGCGACCAGGTCGACGCCCCGTACGTCGGGGAGTTTCCTGTCGTATTGGAATGTAAGGTGGCGCAAGTCCACGAGCTGGGCCTACACACGCAGTTTATCGGAGAGATTCTTGACGGCAAGATCGACGAAGCGTGTTTTGACGAAGAGGGCAATGTGGATGCACGTCTTATCTCACCAATCTACTTAGCATTGGAAGACAACCACTACTACGGGAAAGCCGAGCGACTCGCCAGAGCGTGGTCGGTGGGGCGCGAGCTCGCGGGGGATGAGGGAGAAGAGCCGGTCCGCGAGGACGTCTAGAATCGAGGAATCACAGACCAGGGGAACTCTGTCCAACCCCTTGTACTCAAGTTGGGTGAGCACTTTTTGACTGGCAAGCCTAACTTCGTCGTTTAGGGATATTTGCAGGGAGATAGTCAAGACAAGGATATGGAAGGTGCGAGGCGATGATTAAAGGCGGCTACCGGGGAAAAATTCTGCGTGTTGACTTGACCAGCGGGGATATTTCGGACGAAGCTCTACCAGACGAGGAAGTACTGAGGAAGTATATCGGGAACTTTGGGCTCGGCCTCTGGTACCTTCTGAAAGAACTCCCGCTTGGCGTTGCTGCGACAGAACCAGAAAATCCACTGATATTCATGAATGCCCCTCTTGTCGGTACAAGAGCTCCTGCCTCTAACAACTGCACCATCACAACATTGAACGCTGATACTGGCTTTACGGCTGGTCGTTCTCACAGCCATGGCTGGTTTGGCGTCTTCCTAGGCCGAGCGGGTTACGACGGCATAGTAATAACCGGTAAGTCTGACAAATGGGTGTACCTATCTATCAGTGGCGCGAACATTGAACTCCGTGACGCGAGCCGGTACCTGGGCAAAGACACACATGAGACGGAAGGCCAAATAAAGGAGGATTTGGGCGTAAGCAAGGAGCTGGGTGCGGAGGGTGGGTGTAGTGTAGCAGCTATCGGACCGGCCGGAGAGAACCTGGTGGCAGGATCAGCTATCGCCAATGACAAACACCACCTCTTCGCCCATTCAGGTGTGGGGTCGGTCATGGGCTCCAAGCATCTCAAAGCTATCGTCGTCCAGGGCAGTGGAGCAGAAACGCCAGTTGCTGACTCAGTAAGATTCCAAACGGCGACTAGGGACTGGGCACGGGCAACAACGAAGCTGGGTCTATCTCCAATTGTCGGGAGAGCGGGGGTTCCTCGAGACCAGTACGAGGGAGTCCGTGGGCTCGTAGGACTGTCATCCAAGAACTGGCTCGTCAACGATATTCCAGGTTTTGGCAATGGGATGGCCGATCACGATATCAAGACGGTGCCATGTTACCGATGCCCTGTTGCCTGCTGTTATGAAGTGACGGTCAAATCCGGCCCCTTTGAAGGCTATGTTGCCACCCTTTCAGGGGGTGGGGAGAACATGGAAGGATCAGCTTCAATCGTCGGGGTGGGCGCGGACGACCCCGGCGAGGTCTTCTACCTGACGGACTTGAACGACAGGCTAGCCGTAGACTCCAGCACCGTCGGTTGTGCTATGGCCGTAGCGTTTGAAGCTTACGAGCGGGGATTGTTGACTAAAGAAGATACGGACGGTCTTGAGCTTGTGTGGGGCGATGGTAAGGTTGTTGAGAAGCTGCTTAACAAGGTGGCAAGAAGAGAAGGGTTCGGGGCCTTGCTTGCCGACGGACCACAGATTGCCGGCGAAAGGGTGGGTCTGCCCGATGCGGCGGTGCATATCAAGGGGGCCGGCATGAATATCCACGACTGGCGCCGGGCGTGGGGCGTCCTTCTTGGGCAGATCGTTGGAGGTGGTGCGGGTTGGCCCGCCCCTGGTGCCGACTGCTGGACAGCAGAGGCAGATGCCGGATACCCCGAGAAGCAAGACCCTCTTTCTGCATTTGGCAAAGGAAAAGAAGTAGCCAAAACTGGTATCGTCAAGATGTTCCAGGACTGTGTCGGGATTTGTTGGTTCGCCACGTGGGGAGTTCCGGGTGTTCTGTCTTGGGAATCGGAAGCAATCGGGGCTGCTGTCGGTTTTGAGGACTTTACTCCCGAAGAAGCGTGGAACATTGGCTGGCGTGCACTGACATTGGAACGTGTCTTCAACATTCAGCACGGGCTTACTGCGGCAGACGACCTAAACGTCTCTCCGAGGATTACTGATCCTGCGCCGCCTGACGCCGGGCCGGCGGCAGGCAAGAGCATTGCTCCCTATCTTGAAGGATGGGTGCGCGAATACTACGAAACCCTAGGGTGGGATCGAAGAACGGGGAAACCGTTGAGGTCCACCCTTGTAAAGCTGGGGTTGGAGGAATACATCGACACTGTTTGGCCGAAGTCCTAGTTAGACAACAGCTTGAACGTGCCCGGAAGTAGAATCTAGCAGGCCGTTGAAAAAGAAGACCCCGGTGAGCGGCGAGATGCAGGGAAATCTGGCGCGAAGGATAGCTTTCTGACCTCGGATTTGATAGGTTTGGCCTGCAAATCACGGGATGCGTGGGGAGGAGGTGCAGCTGCCTTTTGGTCGAGAACCGGCACGGCCTCATCGTCGACTGCCGCCTGACCCAGGCCACCGGCAAAGCGGAGCCCGAGGCGGTAGGGAAACTCCTTTGTCGGGAGCGGCAGCGGCAAGGACACGGGACTCCGGAAGGTGGAGGCCATCTTCACTCTCACCTGCGCGGCCTTCAACTTGAGACGCTTGAGCAAGCTGCTGGCGGAGCCACCGCTTCACACGGCAACGGCGGGAAGATGAGGGAAGAAACGACAGGAAAAACAGGCCTTGGGGCCGAGGTTTCCTCCCCAGCGCCCTTCAGCACGCTCGGCCGTTCACCGGGGCTGCGGCTGGGCGTCGATTGTCAAGGGCCTGCTAGGTCGGCTCGATTAGGTTCCCGGTCACTCGGTGCGAGAGCGTCTGGGACGACCGGGAACCGCGGGTCCAGGGGTGCGGGCGACGAGCGATGTCTGCAAGGGATTGGTCAGAGTTGGGTCGAGGCCGGCTGAGGGGCGGGAGATCAGGCTGCTTATATTGCCTCGATCATGCCAGTCTCGTTTCTTAGGGCTTGGTGCACCCCTGCTGTACATCATTCGCCTGTACGGTTAGTGCTGAGGTCGAAAACGAGTGGCTCGGCAGGACAGTAGGTTTGCGAGCCCGGGCTTCAGTGTAGCTGGCGGCGGGTGGACAGCGCAGAGTGAACGACCCTTGAACGCAAAGCAGATGAACCCAGGCCGAGGGCCGACGAGCCTGGTTTCCGTGGGGTTACTCATTCGCCTTGAACTAATGGCTGTGGTCGGTTCACCGGTAGATGGAGGAAGAAACGCTCCAAGGGCTGAATCAGGCTCGCCCATACCCAAGAGCCGGCGAAGTTTCAGAGGGACCGTCGTAATCAACAAACAGACTCCGTGAAACGATGAGGCTCAGGTATGAGAGGTACTCGCAGTGATTCCAAGAACGGCCTCGATTGCAAAGGGTCCGCCCTACGAAGTTGATGACCAGAGGTACCGGAGGTTTTCGGTCCGGAAGCAAGCATTTGTTACGGTTGGGTATGAGGAAACCGGTGAAGTGGGGATTCTTGAGTGGACTGGCCGGATGTTTGCCAACATGGGGAGAAACGTAGGAAATCGACTCAACGATTACTCCCGCATTCAGTATGCCATGGGCTTGGGAGGCAATGCCCTCAACCTTATTCTCGGCACTTATGGTATGCCAAATTCTCAGTTTCTTCAGTGGAACAATCCCCATCTGCCTCCTTTCTTTTCAGATGACCAGTGCGAAGAGAAGCCAGAAACCTTATCGGAGCTGGTTAAGTATGCTGCCTCCTTGTACGGAAGCGATATTACTGGCGTATCCCGATTAGATTACCGTTGGGTGTACGCAGAAGACTTATTTAAGCCGTTTGTTTTTGCGGATATAGATCGACCGCGCGAAGACGACGATGCTTTCGTGATTCCAAAATCGGTGGATAGGGCTATAGTCATGGCCGTCGCGATGAATTCTGAATATATCGCCAAAACACCCGGGGCATTGGCTGACGCGGCTACTGGTATGGGATATTCACGCATGGGTATCCTCGCCGTATCCCTAGCTGAGTTTATTCGCGGACTAGGTTACGTTGCTATTCCGTGCATGAATGACACTGCGCTCAGCGTCCCTCTAGCTATCGACGCCGGCCTGGGAGAGCTTGGGAGGCACGGCCTGCTCATCACTCCTCAGTACGGTCCGTGTGTGCGAATCTGTAAGGTTCTCACTAACATGCCCCTCCCGCTCGATCAGCCCACGGATCTTGGTATTGGTGACTTTTGTCGGCAGTGCCTAAAGTGCGCGAAAGCATGTCCTTCGGGGTCGATTTCACTAGGAGGGGCAACGTTTGACGCGGCCTGCCAGAACAACAACCCTGGGGTCAAGAAGTGGCCTATCAAGGCGGACGAGTGCTTGAGGTTCTGGCAGGCCAACGGCGCTTCCTGCGCGAATTGTATAGCTGTATGTCCGTTCACTGGAGGATTCGAGCCGACCATGTGTTTGGAGTGTAACAGGTGCGATAATCGGGTGGCATGCCCCCTTCAGCGCGTCACGTTTATGAGGGAGGCCCAAGATAGTAAAATGGCTGAATATTGCGGTCACTCATTTACTAGAGCAGGGCTATAGATATTTGTGGTGCCTATAGAGCTGTCTCTTGACGAGAAGAAGAAAGAGAAACAATGAAGCGTTTGGGCAGTTACGGACGGCCAGGGTATGCGACAAGAGAACAGATAGCGGGGGCTTCCTTCCACAGCCTCTCGACGCTCGTAACACTGAAGAGTACCCCCGTGAAATACCTGGAAACGGTAGGAGTTTCGCAATCACCTTCTGCCACGGTAGAGAGGGTTTGCTCCGTTGCAAATGTTATAGGTATAGATGCGATAGAGCACGTTGACCGCCGGTATACCGATGGAGTGCCTATCGTTAGAATCAATAGAGCCTCAGAACGAGCGAAGTGCCATCGAGCGCTCCATTTCTGGTCGGAAGCTCCTTCAGCCTTGAATAATCCCACCAGAGAGACATATGGAAAGGGTCTCACTCCGGAGCAGTCGCAGGCGAGCGCGATGATGGAGGCGGTGGAACGGTTCTGCGCGCAGCGCTTTGAGCATCACGACGTGGTTTACGCGAGCTCTAATGAGCTGGGTGACTCGGCGATGCCACTGTCGGAAGTCCTGACCCCTATGTTGCCGCTTAAATGTCTACGGTGTCCGGCTCGCGAAGTGCGTTGCTTTAACCACCTGGCAAAGGTTGCCGACGAGTGGTGTTGGGGCTATTCTTTGCTATCCGATAGGGCTGTGCTAGTGCCTGCTGCCCTCGTCTACTACCCCTATTTGTCTGAGGATGGATATTCGTACATGTATAATGACACTGGCGGGCTAGCGGCCGGGAACACTTTAGAGGAAGCCACGTGGCATGCTCTCGCAGAAGTATTTGAGCGGGATTCCTTATATAGTGTATTTAGCTGCGAACGAACGGAAAACCTTCAAATGGTATCTGTCGGGCAATCGGACCGTTCTCGGTTGCGTGAGTTACTAGACGATTCCTTTTTGGAAGACGGAGTGTTCGTGTTTCGCCTGCGCAATGATATTGTCAGAGTCGATATTGATACTTATTGTGCCTTTGTTTGTTACGAAGAGAGCGGACGGCGTAGCTTTTTTGGGGGATCTGGCGCGAGTCGTTGCCCGCGCGTCGGAATGTTGAGAGCTTTGACTGAGCTTCAGCAGCAGAAGGTCAGACAAAATCAATTGAGGGAGTTCCCGAGGGACAGCCTAATCAGGTTCTCTAAAGCTGAGTTTTCTATGGATCGGCTGCTTCCGATAGGGGAGATAAAGGATTGCTCTAGTCGGGACGTATTGGCGAACATCATGAGTTGCGTCGGTCAGTTGGCCAAGCGTGATATGGATGTTATCGTAGTGAATTTGACGCATCCCGACATAGGGATTCCCGTGGTGAGGGTTATTGTGCCCGGGCTTATCGGGTATTCGGGAAATCTGATAAAGGAGACGACCCTCTTCGCAATAATGAGAGCATTTGGGGGCAGGTCTTGTTAGGCGACGTCGGGCCGACGTAGAGCTCCTCTACCTGGCGCGCTTGCCGCACATAAAACCCAGACCGGGTTCGAGTCCTCGCGCGGGGGCTTCAGAGCGGAGACGCTTTCAGTCGACCCTATATCTCGCCGTGTAGTCAGTTCAGTCCCGCCTAAGTTGCTCGCCCCGCGCCTGTTCCTAATCGGCAGCTGTCCCACCCCGTGGGGTGCAAATACTCGATCATGCCGCGCTCTCGTACTCGTGAATGAGTCCACCGAGACGATCACGCCGGCAGATGTCCGGCACGCTGTCGAGTTCTGCGATCGGCGCAGCACTCTCGGGAGTCAAGAGCTGCAGTCCTCGATGCGGCCGCTTCTGGTTGTAGTGCTCCACGTAGATCCGAAGAACCCGATCCAGGTGCCGCGGGCCGAAGATCAGCAGCCAGTCCAAGCAGTCTGCGCGCAGGGTTTCTACCCAGCGCTCGGCGAACGCGTCCGCGTTCGGTGCCCTGATCGGCGTGCAGATCACCCGGATCCCTTCGCTTGCCAGGACATCATCGAAGGAGCGGGAGAACTTGGCGTCGCGATCGCGGATGAGGAACTTGGTCCTCGCGCCCTCATCAGGAAGTCTCATCGCAAGGTTTCGCGCCTGCTGGGTGACGAAGACCGAGTCCGGGTTGCTCGTTGGGACAGTGACGTGCACGCGCCGAGTCCCGATCTCGATGAAGAACAGCACGTAGAGCGTCTTCAGAAGCGCTGTCTCGACCGTGAAGAAATCGCAGGTGATGATGCCTGAAGCCTGCGCCTTCAGGAACTGGCTCCAGGTCAAGCCGCGGCGCGGTGCGGGTCCGATGCCGGATCGTCGCAGAAGTGCGGCGATCGCCGTGGCAGAAACACCGATGCCGAGCTTCTGGCACTCTCCTTTGATCCTCATGTAGCCCCACCGCGGGTTCTCCTTGGCCATCCGAAGGATCAGCCGCCTGACCTCAGGATCGATCGCAGGGCGTCCCGGCGGCCGATGCGGGCGTGTCCACTTGCGCACCACGAGTCCTTTGTGCCAGCGAAGCAGCGTCTCGGGGCGAACGAGGAACGTGTTCCAGCGGTTTCTCGGCAAGACCCGGCTTGCTGCGGCCAGGAGCGCGCGGTCCCGGCCCGAATAGACGGGGCGCTTCACTTGGCGGCGAAGGATCGTTACCTGGTGGCGAAGCACGAGATTCTCAAGCTGGACTTGCCCGGCGGCGCGATCCCTGGAGGAAAGGATGCCGAGCAGTCGACGAAGCACCATGTAGAGGAGCGAGGAGAACACGGTCGCGATTCTGCCACGCGCGGCTAGCTAGGCGCGAGCCGCCCCCGCATCTCGTTGGGCCTATCGGCGCAGCGAGTGTGAGTCGGCGGGATCGGCAAGCGCGCGCCGACGTCTGAGCGGACGGCCTCCGTTCGACTCGAGGTGGGTGCGGATGGCCCTGGCGTAGGCCTGAGCGTCGTCGTCGCCATTGACGTGAAGCTGCAAGAGCATGAGCAGGCGG
>Ga0209429_10002650_pt1 | contig 10466 bp, 11 predicted proteins | sample BarGraNGADG00212_3_FD_184493 | JGI IMG/M metagenome (GOLD analysis project Ga0209429, IMG submission 184493) | Arctic peat soil microbial communities from Barrow, Alaska - Barrow Graham LP Ref core NGADG0004-212 (SPAdes) (version 2) | ecosystem: Environmental > Terrestrial > Soil > Wetlands >... | reverse complement strand
GAGTGTCAAGCACACGCGCCGCGCGCCGCGCCCCTCTCGCGCAGCGCCAGATCCATCGCTGCCTCGTCGCTGAGTCTCGCGTTGGCGCTTGCTCGCGTCACGATCTGCTCCGCGCGCTCTCGCGTCCGGATGCCCGCCAGCTCGAGGCTCTCGTCGATGAGCGGGTGGCCGCCCGTCGGCGCTGGCGGAATGGCCGGCGCCTTATCACAGTGGCGCCAGAGACCGCGATCCGTAGGGGGTGAAGTAGCCGCCTACGCCCACAAGCAGGCGATCGGCGCCGCCTCGATCTTGTCGCCGAGGGAAAGCCAGTGCTCGCCGGTGTACAGGACGAGGCCGCGGACGAAGCGCTCGCCGGCCTCGTCCCTGAGGGTCAGAAGGCCGCGGGCATCGGCCGTCGTGGCGGTGTCCGCGGCCTTGACCTCGATGCCCACGATGGCGCCTCCGGGGCCTTCCACCACGATGTCGACCCAGCCGGCCGAGCGCGTGCGAAAGTGCGACAACGTGCAGCGCGTCTCGGAGAAGCTCTGTTGGCGAAAGAGCTCATCGACGACGAACGTCTCAAGCAGGGGTCCCGCCAGTTCGGGCTGCGCGGCCAGGCGCGCCGCATCCATGCCGAGGACGTTGGCCAGCAGCCCGCTGTCGACGAGGTGGAGCTTGGGCGCCTTGACCACCCGGACAGCGACGTTCGTCGCCCAGGCGGGCAGCCGGTGCACTACGGCGGCGACCTCCAGATAGGCGACGTAGCGTCGAACCGTGGTCTCGGGCAGCCGGAGGCTGCGCGCCAGGTCGGCGTAGTTGATCAGCCCCCCGCTGCGTGCGGCCAGAAGGGCCAGCAGGCCCGGCATCCGCGCGAGCCCCTCGATGTCGGCTACGTCGCGGACGCTGCGCTCCAGTGGTGTCGCGACGTAGCTTGAGAACCAATCCGGGCGCCGCTGGGCGGACCGTCCGACGGCCTCAGGGAATCCGCCCCTGAGCGCCTTTTGCAGAAGATCGCTGCGGCTCAGCGGCGAAGCCGTGCGCTGCAGCTTCCCCGGCTGGAAAGCCGTCGTGATGAAATCCTTGGCGGTGCCGTCGATCTCTCCTTGGGAGAACGGCCACAGGGTCGTGAACGCGACTCTGCCCACAAGCTCGTGGGCGACGTGAGGGAGCAGCTGCGTCTGGGCCGATCCGGTGAGGAGAAAGCGGCCGGGCTGCCGGTCGCGATCGACGGCCAGCTTGATGCAGACGAAGAGGCCCAGTGCGCGCTGGACCTCGTCGAGTACGACGGGTCCCTCGAGACTGTTGACGAAGCTCATCGGGTCCTCACGGGCGCGCAAGAGAACGCCAGGCTCGTCTAGGGTGATGTACGTCGCCGGGTGACGCCGGCGCGTGATCTCCCGCGCCAGGGTGCTCTTGCCGCACTGGCGGACGCCTTGCAGCACGACGACCGGCGTGTCGGACAGGGCTGTCACCACGCGTTCAGTGAGATGCCGTGGGATGTAGTCCATGGGGGCAGTATGGACCTTCGATGGTGCAAAATCCACCACCATGTGGAGGATTATGCACCACAAGGACGCGAGAAGACGGCGGCCAGCGGACGCCGAGACGGCGCCGGCCGGCGGCCGGCGCGGAGTCGGCTCAGCCCAGCTGACAAGACCACCATCGGCCTCGCAGCTTGACCGCGAGTGACAGTCGTGTACACAATAGAGACACGACTGGAGGAGGTACCGTGCGATTCGTCAGCGTCCGCGACCTGAGAGGCAAGTCCGCCGAGCTGTGGAGAGACCTTCGCCGAGAGGGCGAGATGGTCGTCACCAGCAACGGACGTCCGGTCGCTGTCCTCGCCGCGGTCAATGAGGCGAACGTCGAGGAATCCTTGGCGGCGTTTCGCCGGGCGCGGGCAGTCGAGGCGGTGGCGGCTCTTCAGCTTGGGTCGTCCAGTCATGGCCGCGACCGGCTCACCGCGCAGGAGATCGAACGCGAGATCGCGGCGGTGCGCGGACAGCGCACCGGGTGAGGATCGTCCTCGACACGAACGTCCTGGTCGCCGGGCTCCTGTCGCCGTTCGGGCCACCCGGCGAGATCGTCCGCATGGTGTCGGCAGGTGCGCTCACGCTCTGCACCGACGCCCGTATCCTCAGCGAGTACGGCGAGGTCCTGCGACGTCCCCAGTTCGGGTTCGCCGAAGACGATCTGGCGACCCTGCTCGATGCCCTCCGCGGGCAGGGCTGCGCTGTGGCGTCGGTCCCCCTGCCGCGAGCCCTGCCCGATCCCGGCGACGAGCCGTTCCTGGAGGTCGCCCTCGCCGGCGGGGCGAGATGCCTGGTCACGGGCAGTCGCGTCCACTTCCCCGCGGAGCGGTGCCTCGGCGTGCCCGTGCTGTCGCCCGCCGAGCTCGTCGTGGCGTGGCGGCGGCTCCACCAGGACGCCTCCGACGCCATTTGACGCCCGAGCCTCGGCGGCTGTAGCCTTACCGGGCATCCCTCAGCTGCTGGGAAGCCGGTGCAAGGCCGGCGCTGCCCCGCAACTGTAGGCGCCGACGAAAGCCGCAGCGATGCCACTGCCCGGAGGGCGGGAAGGCGCGGCCGGTAGGACGAAGCGCGAGCCAGGACACCGAGGCTGAGGGATCATCGCGACAACGCCTCGAGGGAGGGCTGCGGTGACACCTCAAGACCGATTCATCCTCGTTACCGGCGGCGCGCGCAGCGGCAAGAGCACCTTTGCCGAGCGGCTCGCGGCGCAGCTGGCCGAACCGCTCGGCGGCCGCGTGACCTACCTCGCCACCTCCGAGACCAACGACGCCGAGATCGCGGCGCGGGTCGCGGCGCACTGCGCCGCGCGGCCCGCCGCCTGGACCACGGTGGAGTGCCCGCTCGAGGCGCCGGCGGCGGTGCGCGAGCACGCCGGCGCCGAATCGCGCGCCGGCGCCGGAGCGAAGGCCGGCTCCGCCGCCTCCGGCGGCCCGGCCGGCCCACCCGTCTTCCTCCTCGACTGCGTCACCTTCTGGGTCACCAACCTGCTGTTCCGCGGCGGCGCCTTCGGCGGCAGCACGCCGCCCGAGGAGGGCTTCAACTACGACAAGGACCTGCTGCCGGCGGACGAGGAGCGCGCCGCCTCGGCGCGCGTCTCCGCCGGCGTCGCCGGCCTTCTCACGGCGCTCGCCGAGACCGGCGCCACCATGGTCGCCGTGTCCAACGAGGTCGGGCTCGGGGTCGTGCCCGAGTATCCGCTCGCCCGTCTTTTCCGCGACCAGCTCGGCTGGGCCAACCAGCGCCTGGCCGCCGCCGCCGATCGCGTCTACTTCCTCGTCGCCGGCTTCCCGCTCGACGTCACGGCTCTCGCCGCGTCCCCGCTCGCCCAGCCCCCCATGAAGGAGTCCGACCAGTGACCGATCTGCTCACCCGCACCATCGCCGCCATCACGCCTCTCGATGCGGACGCCATGCGCGCCGCCGAGGCGCGGCAGATGCAGCTCACCAAGCCTCCGAAGGCTCTCGGCCGCCTCGAGACGCTGTCCATCCAGCTCGCCGGCATCCAGGGCAGGCGCCTGCCGGTCATCGAGGACAAGGCCATCGCCGTGATGGCCGCCGACCACGGCGTGACCGCCGAGGGCGTCAGCGCCTTCCCGGCCGAGGTCACGCCGGGGATGGTGTTCAACTTCGCCGCCGGCGGCGCCGCCATCAACGTCATCGGTCGCCACGTCGGCGCCCGCGTGCTCGTCACCGACGTGGGCGTGAACGCCGACCTCAGCGCCGCCGAAGGCGTGCGCCAGAAGAAGGTCCGCATGGGCACCGCCAACATGGCCCAGGGCGCGGCGATGACCCGCGAGCAGGCCGTGCGCGCCATCGAGATCGGCATCGAGCTGGTCGAGGAGGAGCTGGGCAACGGCCTCGACATCATCGCCACCGGCGAGATGGGCATCGGCAACACGACCGCCGCGTCGGCCGTGATCGCGGCGCTCACCGGCGAAGACGTGGCCAAGGTCACCGGCCGCGGCACGGGCATCAGTGCCGAGGCGCTGCCGGCCAAGGTGGCCGTCATCGAGAAGGCGCTGGCCGTGAACCAGCCCGACGCCAAGGACCCGATCGACGTGCTGGCCAAGGTCGGCGGCCTCGAGATCGCCGCCATGACCGGCGTGTTCCTCGGCGGTGCTGCCCACCGCATCCCGGTGGTGATGGACGGCTTCATCAGCGCCGCCGCGGCGCTCGCCGCCGTGCGCTTCTGCCACGCGTGCGTGGACTACATCCTGCCGAGTCACGTGAGCATCGAGATCGGGCACCAGCTGGTGCTCGACGAGCTCGGCCTGGTGCCGCTGTTCGACCTGCAGATGCGGCTCGGCGAGGGCACTGGGGCGGCCCTTTCGATGAGCATCATCGAGGCCGCCGCTCGCATCCTCAGCGAGATGGCGACCTTCGAGAGCGCCGGCGTCGCCGGCGACCCCAGCGAGGCCGACGCCGAGCTCCGGCGCTGAGAAGCATGGCGAAGCTGTCGAGCGGACGAGGAGAGATGACGAGCCGATGATGCGGCAGCTCACACTGGCCGTCACGTTCCTGACGGGCATCCCGCTGCCGCTGCGCGGCGCAGTGGCGCCGACCGACCTGTGGCGCAGTATGGGCTGGTACCCGCTGGTCGGCCTCGCTCTCGGCGCGGCGGCTTGGGGCGTGTACGCGGGCCTGCTCGAGCTGCTGCCGAACCTGGTCGCCGCGGTGCTCGTCGTGTTGTTGCTCGAGGCCGTCACTCGCGGGCTTCACATGGACGGCCTCATGGACACCGCCGACGGCGTGCTGAGCGGGGCGCCCCGGGAGCGGGCGCTCGAGATCATGAAAGACAGCAGCGTCGGCGCCATGGGCGTCGTCGCAGCCGTGCTGGTCCTGCTGCTCAAGGTCGCGGCCCTGGGCGCGCTGGCGCGCGCCGACGCGGCCGCGCCCCTGCTCGCCGGCTGGTGTGCGGCGCGCGCCCTGCCTGCCCTCGACGTGTACGCGTGGCCGTATGCGCGCGTCGCCGGCACTGGCGAGGCGTTCACGCGCGAGCGCACTCGCGGTCCCGCCGTCATGGCGGGCGGGCTCCTCGCGGCCGGCGTCGTGATCGCCGGGCTGGTCGGCCTGGCGGCCGATGCCGCCGGCACTTGGTACGCCGGCCTGGCCGTCGCCGTCGTGGCGATGGCTGTGGCTCTGCTCGTGCAGGCCGCCGTGGCGAAGCGCCTCGGCGGCCTCACCGGCGACGTCTACGGCATGGGCATCGAACTGGCCGAGACGGCCGCGCTGGTCGCCGGCTGCCTGCTGGTCCGGCTGGCGGGATGAGGTGACCCGATGAAGCTCTATCTCGTGCGGCACGGCCAGTCGACCGGCAACATCGGCGGCACCCTGATAGGTCAGAGCGACCACCCGCTCACCGAGCTCGGCGAGGCGCAGGCGCGAGCGGCCGCGGAGCGGCTCGCGCCCTTCGGCCCCATGCCGGTGCACTGCAGCGATCTGCCGCGCGCCGTGGCCACCGCCGAGCATATCGTCCGCGCCTGGGCGGAGCAGCCCGACCCGGGCGCGGCGCTCGCCGGCGTCGTCCGCGCCCGGCCGCGCGTGCTCCCCGACCCGCGCCTGCGCGAGATGGACCTCGGCGACTACGAGGGCCGCTCCTGGGAGGAGTTCGAGGCCGACACCGAGCTCACCAGCGCCTTCGCCGCCGACCCGTACGGCACGGCACTGCCGGGCGGCGAGTCGCTGGCGCACCTCGAGGCGCGGGTGCTGGCCGCCGTGCGGGACGTCCTTGCCGCGCACGGGCTGAGCGACGGCGGCGGTCTCAGCACCGACGCCGTCGCGACCTCCGACGCCAGCGCCCTGGCGACCGGCTTCCTCGCGACGGAACCGGGCGAGAACGCCTGCATCGTCGCCCACGACGGCCCCATCCGCGCGATCCTGAACCACTGCCTCGGGGTGCCGCCGGAGAAGTGGTGGACGCTGTCCACCACCCACGGCGGCGTCTCCCTGCTCGAGCTCGCCGGCGGCTGGGTCAACGTTCGCTACGTCAACGCGACCAGCCACTTGGCCGGGCTGGGCGACACGGTGTACGTGCCGTCCGACGACGGCTGACGGCGCTCCTTGGACCCTGCCGTGTTCTTCGTCCCGCATGACTGGCGGCTGGCGCTGGCGACCGTGCTCCTCGCCGGGCTCTTTGACGTCACGATCGGCGAGCCGCCGAACGCGCTGCACCCCGTGGCCTGGATGGGCCGGCTTATCGGCGCCCTCATGGGGCGCCGCCCGCACGGCCGGCCCAGGAGCGAGCTCGCCTACGGCGTCCTCATCGTGCTGGTCACGGCCGGCTCGGCGGCGGGCGCCGGCCTGTTGCTGACGCTGGGCTTCAGCTACCTCCCCTGGTGGGCGGCGCTGCCCGTCGGTGCCTGGGTGCTCAAGACCGCCTTCTCGCTCCGCGGCCTCGTGCGCGCCGGCCGCGAGGTGCAGCGCGCCCTGGCGCGCGACACGGACGAGGCGCGCGCCCGGCTCTCGGCCCTGGTCAGCCGCGCCCCCGACCTGGAGCCGCCGCTGATCGTCTCGGCGACGGTCGAGTCCCTGGCCGAGAACCTCACCGACAGCGTCGTCTCTCCGCTCCTCTACTTCGCCCTCTTCGGCCTGCCTGGCGCCCTCGCCTACCGGGCGATCAACACGATGGACGCGATGATCGGCTACCGCGACGAGCGCGAGTACGTGGGCAAGGCGGCGGCGCGCACCGATGACGCCGCCAACTGGGTGCCGACCCGGATCGCGGCGCTGCTGCTCGTGGCTGCGGCTGGCCCGAGGCGGACGGCCCGGGCCGCCTGGGCGGCGCTGCGCACGCAGCACCGCCCCGAGCACGGGCCCAACAAGACGCTGGCGATCGCCACCATGGCCGGCGCCCTGGGCGTGCAGCTCCAGAAGCCTGACGCCTACGCCCTCGGCACCGCCGAGCGGCCGCTCACCGCCGACGTGATCGGCGACGCCGCTCGGCTCGTCTGGGTGGCCGGCGGCGTGGCCATCGCCGGCGCCGCCGGGCTCGCGGCGCTGCTCGCCCGGACGGTGTGGGCGTGAGCGCCGCGCCGCAGGTGGGCCTGCGCGGACCGGGCGGCGCGCCCACGCCGGGCGCCGCCTTCTTCCGCGCGGTCGCGCCGTCGGTGCACGGCGCGGTCGACCCGGCGGCGCTGCGCGCCGAAGGCGTCGACCCCGCCGCCCTCACCGACTTCAGCTCCAACCAGTCGCCGCTCGGGGCGGCGCCGGGCGTCGCGGCCGCCGTGGCCGGCGCCGTCGTCGACGCGTATCCTGACCCGCACGCGGCCGAGCTGACCGGCCGGCTTGCCGAGCGCCACGGTGTGAGCCCGGCGCAGGTAGTCTGCGGCAACGGCAGCACCGAGCTGATCCGGCTGGTCGCGCAGCTCGCCCTGGCACCCGGCGACGTGGCGGTCTCGCTGGCGCCGTCCTTCGGCGAGTGCGGGGTCGCGACGCGGCTGGCGAGCGCCCGGTTCGAGGAGGTCAGGCTGGTCCACGCCGGCGAGGGGGCGAGCTTCTTCTGCGACGAGCCCGCCCTCCGTGCCGCCCTCACCGACCTGCGCCCCCGCCTCTGCTGGCTCTGCTCGCCCAACAACCCGACTGGGGCGGCGCTGCCTGCGGCGCTGATCGCCGGCCTCGTCGCGGACTTCCCGGCCACGCTCTTCGTCCTCGACGAGGCCTACTGCGACCTGCTCCCGGAGACGCAGTGGCAGGCCGACTTGCTGGCCGCTGGCAACCTGCTGGTGCTGCACTCGATGACGAAGTACTGGGGGCTTGCCGGCCTGCGGCTCGGGCACGCCGTCGCAGAGCCCGGCTTGGCCGCGGCGCTGCGCGCCGCGGCCCCTCCCTGGAGCGTCAACGCCTGCGCCCAGGCGGCCGGCGTCGCAGCGCTCGCCGACCTCGAGCACCACCGCCGCTCCGTCGCGCTCCTGACCGGCGAGCGCGACCGCCTCGTCGCGGGCCTGCGCGCCCGCGGCTGGGTGACCGAGCCCACCACGGCCGGTTTCTTCCTCATCCACGTCGGCGATGCCCCCGCCGCGCGCCGCGCCCTGCTCGCCCAGGGCTGCCTGGTGCGCGACTGCACCTCGTTCGGCCTGCCGAAGTACGTGCGCGTGAGCCCGCGGCACCCCGCGCAGAATGACCTCCTGCTCGAGGCGTTCGCCGCGCTGACGCCGCCGCGACCGGCCGAATGAGCGCGTCGTCGCCCGGTGCCCGCGCCGTCATGCTGCAAGGCAGCGGCTCGCACGCCGGCAAGAGTGTGCTGGCCGCGGCGCTCTGCCGCATCTACGCGCGTCGCGGCTTCCGTGTGGCGCCGTTTAAGGCGCAGAACATGTCGCTCAACTCCTTCGTCACCCCCGGCGGCGGCGAGCTTGGCCGCGCCCAAGCCTACCAAGCGCGCGCCGCCGGCGTGGAGCCCCACGTCGACATGAACCCCGTGTTGCTCAAGCCCAGCTCCGACGCGACGAGCCAGGTGATCGTCCTCGGGCGCCCCGTCGCGCACATGACCGTGAGCGAGTACCACGCCTACCAGGCCGAGGTGTGGCCCATGGTCACCGCCGCCTTCAAGCGTCTGCGCGCCGCCAATGACCTGGTCGTCATCGAAGGCGCCGGCAGCGCCGGCGAGATCAACCTCCGCGACCAGGACATCGTCAACATGCGGATGGCGCGGTACGCGAGCTGCCCGGTGCTCCTCGTCGGTGACATCGACCGCGGCGGGGTGTTCGCCAGCCTGGTCGGCCACATGGAAGTCTTCACGCCCGAGGAGCGCGCCCTGGTCGCGGCGTTCATCATCAACAAGTTCCGTGGCGACGCGAGCCTCTTGGACCCGGGGATCGAGGAGCTGCGCGAGCGCACCGGCGTGCCGACCCTCGGCGTCGTGCCGATGCTCGAGGGATGGCGTGGCGACGACGAGGACTCACTGGCGATCGAGGACCGGCCGAGCCGGACGAAGCTCGATGCGCCGCTGCAGATCGCCGTGGTGCGGCTGCCGTTCATCAGCAACTTCACCGACTTCGACGCGCTCGCCGACGAGCGCGACGTGAACGTGCGGTACGTGACGACGCCGGCGGAGCTCGAGGGCGCCGCGGCGATCGTGCTGCCCGGCACCAAGAGCACGATCGCCGACCTCGCCTGGCTTCGCCAGACCGGCCTAGCGGCGACGGTGCTGACGCAGGCCGCCGCCGGCACGCCGGTGATCGGCATCTGCGGCGGCTACCAGATGCTCGGCCGCCGCATCCACGACCCCGAGCACGTCGAGTCCGACGCCGAGGCCGTCGATGGCCTCGGCCTACTGGACGCCGAGACGACCTTCGCCGCCGACAAGCGCACCGTCCGGGTCGACGGCGAGCTGCTGGGCGGAGCGGCTGGTGCCGCCGCCGACCCCCTTGGCCCGCCCGGCACCCCCCTGCGCGGCTACGAGATCCACATGGGCCGCACGACCCTCGGGAGCGGCGCCGCGCCGCTGCTGCGGCTGCGCGGCGCCGACGGCTCAGAGCACGACGACGGCGCCGTCGCCAGGGCCGGCGCCGGCCCCACTGCCGGTTCCGTCTGCGGCAGCTACGTCCACGGCCTCTTCGACCACCCGGCGCTCCGCGCCGCCTTCATCAACCGCCTGCGGGCGGCGCGGGGCCTCTCGCTGCGCTCGAGCGCCGCGCCGCCCTCCGCGGCCCCTGCCGACGACATCGACCGCCTCGCCGACCACGTCGAGGCGCATCTCGACGCCGATCTGCTCGAGCGCATCGTGGGACTCTAGCTCCCCGAGCCCCTCGCCCCGGGGTGACATTCCTCGTCACCCGTTGAACTCGAGGCGGCGCCCTCCACACTGGAACGACCCGTGGAGGAGCCGCCCATGTCCGAGCTGATGAGCCAGATGAGCGCCCCCTGCGCTCGCGCCACTACAGCCGGCGCACCGAACAGGCCTACTGCCTCTGGGTCCGGCGCTTCATCCGCTTCCACGGCATCCGTCACCCGGCCGACATGGCCGAGCCCGAGATCAACGCCCTTGTCACCCACCTGGCCGTCGACGAGCAGGTGAGCGCCTCGACGCAGACCCAGGCTCTCTCCGCGCTCCTGTTCCTCTACCGTCACGTCATCGGTCGCGAGGTCGGGGAGCTCACCGACCTCGTCCGCGCCCGCAAATCCCGGCGGCTGCCCGTGGTGCTCACGCGCGATGAGGTCAAGGCCGTCCTCTCGCAGTCGACGGCGACACGTGGCTGATGGTTTCGCTCGCGCCGAGGCGCTGCCGCTGAAGCGCCAAGACATTCGGCGACTACCCCGCGGCGATGGCCGCCGACCGTGACTTCTTAGGCATACCTCTTCACAGACCAGTGCAGCGGTGCTAGTATTGATACTGTAAACAGGGCTTTGAGCGGAGGAGTCATGCGAGTCACCAAGTTCTCCGAAGATGTCGTGCCGCTGACCAAGATGAAGGTCAACCCCGGCAAGATCGTGCGCCAGGTCGACGAGACGCGCCGGCCGG
>Ga0209429_10002648_pt1 | contig 10471 bp, 9 predicted proteins | sample BarGraNGADG00212_3_FD_184493 | JGI IMG/M metagenome (GOLD analysis project Ga0209429, IMG submission 184493) | Arctic peat soil microbial communities from Barrow, Alaska - Barrow Graham LP Ref core NGADG0004-212 (SPAdes) (version 2) | ecosystem: Environmental > Terrestrial > Soil > Wetlands >... | reverse complement strand
ATTGTTCCTGTTGCGCTATTGACCCTGATTTGCTTATTTCTTTTCTGGGGAACCTGGCGATATTCCTTAGAAAAAAACAACAGGAGTGATAACACACGTATTGCCGCTGATGTAGAAACAACCGTTGCCGCTTATATCAATCTGGCAGAAGAATTTGCACAGCAGAGCAACATTCTGGCAAGTAATCATGATGCCGGTAAGCGGGTCGAAATATTTGAAAAGATTTATAAAATCTCAAATGAGTTGGACAGAAAAGCCTGTTTATATGTATTTGACCGGAACTTATTGCCGGTGATCTCCAGCACCAAAACGGTTCCGGATTATCTCGACGGGAACTATTATGCCAATTGGGGAATTTTCCGGATTATGAATCAGGACCCGCAGGACGTTGCTTTGAAGCTCGTTGCGGATGATACCACGGATTCCGAAGAACTTGTTATCGGCAAAGCGATCATGAACGGCGGCGAAATTGAAGGCTATGTCATATTTACTCTGGACAGCAGACAGTATCAGAAACAGATTGCTGATCAGGAATCCCAGACGGTCATAACAGATGAAAACGGCGGAGTCTTCCTGAATAACAACTACAGTTTTCTGAATAATCTAAACCGGTTTGTATTAAGCGGTCAAACAGCAACCGGCAATATTGAGAATGATTACGGAAAATACTATGTAAGCTCAACCTCCCTGTTTAATAATCGCATCTATATATATTCACTTTCACCGCTAAGCAGTCAGACGACGGTTTTCCTGTCCATATTCCTTATTCTGTTTTTCGTTTTTGTAATGATGATTCTGGCAGTGTTTATCAGTACCAAAAAAATGGCTGCAAAAAAGACCAGGGATCTCTATACGATTATTGAAGCTTTTGAAAAAGTGAAAAAAGGCAATTTGGATACATATGTAGATATTTCCAGTAACGATGAATTGGCGGTCATCGGTGAATCCTACAATGTAATGATCAGCAGTTTGAACGAACAAAAGGACAGGAATAAGGAAATGGGCCTATTGGTTACCGATTCCCAGACAAAACAACTGGAATCGCAGTTTGACCCTCATTTTCTATTCAACACTCTCGAAAATATCCGGTTTATGTGCAAGTTGGACCCGCAGTCTGCCAGCAAAATGATTTTCAACCTGGCAACACTGCTTCGATACAGTATTAGTAATACACAGGAGGAAGTTACAGTTAAGGACGATATTTTTTACACCAAAAATTATATGAGTATACTTAAGTACCGCTTCAACGATCACTTTCATTATGAGATTGATTTGCCGGAGGAATTGCAGAAGTGCATTATTCCCAAGCTTATTGTTCAGCCTATGATTGAGAACTCGATAAAATACGGGTTTGTCGGAAAAGAAAACTTGTCGATCAAAATCAGCGGTTATATAGAAGACGGCAAACTGGTTCTTATCTGTTCCGATGACGGCGCAGGAATCAAGGCAGAAGACTTAACAGCAATAAGACAAATTATGCTGCTGAATACTAATACGAGCAGTCATTCGGGATTATACAATATCCATAGGAGAGTCCAGTTAAGATACGGCGATGAATACGGTATTCATATCGATAGCGTGCAGGGTCACGGGACATCCATTAAAGTTGTACTGCCTGCTAAATACGTGGAAAGCATGGGTGGCCGGTGATGCTGAAAATCATTATTGTAGAAGATGAAGAATTCATTCGCAAAGGACTTGTATATACCATTGATTGGCTGAGCATGGGATGCGTTGTCGTTGCTGATGCTGCAGACGGACAGGAAGGTCTGGAAAAAATCATTGCATTTCAACCGGATGTTGTTATAACGGATATCAGGATGCCCGGAATGGATGGAATCGAGATGATTCGACAGGCATCAGAGCAAGCTGATTTTGTCTGCATTATTCTGACGAGTTATGCGGAATTCGAATATGCTAAAAAGGCCATACAATTGAAGGTGTTTGAATATCTGGTAAAACCGGTAGATGAAGACAAAATCAAAAAGACAATGGCAGTTCTTCAAAAAGAATTGGGGCATAAAAAAGAAGTAGAATATATGCTCGAAAACTCCCGGAATCTTTCGAATAAAATTGATTTAAATAGTTTTATCCAATATGCCAGTACGGATTGCGAATGTGTGACCAGAGCAATTCACAAAATACAGGCAAACTATGCAGACAGGATTAGTATTGAGCAGATTTCTGAGGAGGTCGGGGTCAGTGCCCGGTATTTGAGCCGCAAGTTTAAGGAAGTAACAAACCACTCATTTTTGGATCTGCTGAATTGGTATCGAGTTCAACAGGCTGTCAAATTATTGAAAACAGGAAGATATCGAGTTTATGAAATATCAGATATTACAGGATTCACCGACTATAAACACTTTTGTGCGGTTTTTAAGCGATATACCATGATGTCTCCGACAGCATTTGCGAACAGGAAGATATAAATTAATATTAATAGGGGGGAAGGCGACTGATGACGAAATACGAAAAGATTATTCTGCTAAGCGATCTGGACGGTACGCTGCTTGATTCAAACAGCAAAGTTTCCGTAGAGAATCAACAGGCAATTAAAACCTTTATTGCGCAGGGAGGACATTTTGGAATTGCAACGGGAAGAAGTCAGCTGAACGCTGTGGCGTTTTTGGATAATGTTGAGATAAATACACCAAGCATTTTATATAATGGATGTGCACTCTATGATTTCGAGGCAAAAAAATTCCTGGCGCTGTATAAGCTGCCGAACAAAGAGCTGGAAAAGTATTTGAGATACTGCCTCAAAGAATTTGAAAATGTAGTGATACAGGCATATTGCCCGGATATGAATTACATTATCTCTCCCGAAAAATCAGCAGATCCCGGGATCGTATCCGATCATCAGCCGTGTGTGTTTTGTCAGATTGAAGACATTATTGAAGAACCGTGGATTAAGATATTATTCAGTGGGAAACCGGAAGATTTGAAGGCGATGGAAAACAAAATAGAAGACTTCGGAATCGAAGAGAAAATAAGCCGGGTATTTTCTTCTGAAATATATCTGGAATTTTTGCCCCCTCTTGTATCAAAGGGAAGCATGCTGCCGGAACTTCGGGAATGCATGGGGACAGGGTATAGGATTTATGCCGTGGGAGATTATAACAACGACAGGGAAATGCTGCTGGCTGCCGATGTTGGCATAGCGACGTCGAATGCACTGCCGGGTATTAAAGATATTGCGGATATGATAACTGTCAGTAATGATGAGAGTGCTATTGCCGATATTATTTATCACCTGATATAAACGTGAGACTGGGAATGGATCGGAGGAAACGGCATGCTGGGAAATCCCGCTAAAAACGCAAATTACAATCGAACATCTTTGCATGCTATGGTAAGATGTAGTCGATATTTGCATGCCCGAAATCGTTTTCACCAGGAGGGAGACATATGGCAAAAGTTCTTAAGGCCGCAGAAATGAATAAATGTATCGGCTGTTTTACCTGCATGAATATTTGCTCCATTGTAAACCGGCAGAATCATTCCATAACCAAAAGTGCAATTAAAGTACGCACAAGCGGAGGTATGACGGGTCATTTTGTAGCAATTGTCTGCATCGCCTGCCAGGACCCTGCGTGTATGGAAGCCTGCCCCAGCGGAGCTCTGACCAAACGCCCCGGCGGCGGTGTCATTCTGCAGGAAGACAAGTGCATCGGCTGCCATAAATGCGAGAAGGCCTGCATCATGCAGTCCGTCTTTTTTGATGAAGAAAAACAGAAGCCGATTATTTGCAGGCACTGTGGATCCTGTGCGCGTTTTTGCCCGCATCAGTGCCTGATCATGGAGGAGGTTGACGAGACATGATTTATGAGAAATTTATGCGTATTCTCTACGTTGACCTGTCTACCGGTAAAATCCGAATAGAAAAAAGAGAAGACCTGATGCCATATCTCGGCGGAGTAGGTATTGCCAGTAAGCTTCTTGAAGAAAATATGCGTCCGGAACTGGATGCGCTCGATCAGCAGCAGCCGATCGTTTTTGCTATCGGTGCAGGCACCTGGATGTTTCCTGTTCTGACCAAAACGGTTGCGATGTTCCGTTCTCCTCTGACAAATGAACTCGGTGAGAGCTATGCCGGCGGGCGACTGGCGATGACAATGTTTATGGCCGGCTATGATGCTATTGTATTGACAGGCAAATCACTGAAACCGGTTTATCTTCAGGTTTCCAGCAATGACGTCCAGCTGAAGGATGCCCGTGCGATGTGGGGTCTTCAAAGTGAAGCTACCGGGCAGGCCATCCGGGATCGTCAGACCGGCGGCGGTAAACGCAGCATCATCCGCATCGGGCCTGCCGGAGAAAACAAAGTGGCATTTGCCAGTGTATGTGTTGATTCATACCGGCATTTCGGACGTCTGGGACTTGGAGCTGTCATGGGAAGCAAAAACCTGAAAGCAATGACCGTTATCGGTGACCGCTCCATCCATATCCAGAATACGCAGAAATATTTCAAAGTGTATCAGCAGATTTTCAAAAAATGCACCAGTACGGATATGATGGCGAAATACCACGATGCCGGGACACCGATCAATATTGCTTCACTGAATGCAGCTGGGGCCCTTCCGACACTGAATCTGCAGACAGCAACTTTTGAACAGGGAGACCAGATTTCCGGAGAAGCTTTTGCCAAAAAGAACTTGGTCCGTAAGCTGGCCTGCACAGGCTGTCCTGTCGGTTGTATCCATATCGGTATGTACCGCCGTGAATTTGACAAGGGTCACGAGTATGAAGCGATCAGTGTCAGCTATGATTATGAATTGATTTTCGCATTAGGCAGTTTCCTTGGTATTCAAACCAGTGATGAGATCATCGCCCTTATTGATGAGGTTGAAGAAACCGGCATGGATGCGATGAGCTGCGGCGTCTGCCTCGGATGGGCGACGGAAGCATTCAGCAATGGCCTTATCACCGAAGAACAGACCCTGGTTAAACTGGCTTTTGGCGATGCCAACGGGTATCTGCAGGCCATCCGGTTCCTCGCTCACGGCAAGAATAAATTCTATCGAGATTTGGGAAGAGGAAGCCAGCATGCATCATCAGTCTATGGCGGCTCCGAGTATGCGATGCAAATTGCCGGTAATGAAATGCCCGGTTATCATTCCGGATACGGTGCACTTATTGGTGCTGCTGTCGGAGCCAGGCATTCCCATCTTTGCAACGGCGGATATTCGATCGACCAGAGCATGAAGGAATTTGACGAAACGGTGATGGTTGACAAAATTTTCAACGAAGAAGTCGAACGCTGCATGACCAATTCCCTGATCATGTGCCTTTTTGCCCGCAAAGTCTATGACCGGCAGACGATACTTGATGCTCTGAACAGTGTCGGCTGGAGTTTGACCGATCAGGATCTCACTGATATTTCCAAACGCATCTACCGTACTAAGCTGCGCATCAAGAATGCCTATGGTTTCCGTCAGAAAGCGGTCAAACTGCCAAAGCGCTTTTTCGAAACGCCGAGCATGCATGGCCCTCTTGATGAGACAACCGCACAGCATATGATCAAGGATTATGCAGCCAAAACAGATGCGCTGATGCTTGAAGCCGATCCACTGCTGACTTTGCCTGCAACGGCAGGAGCGGTAACGGATCCCGGGAAATGATGAACAAAACATATGACAGAGAAAAACAATAATAGCACTTCTTCCGATCCAAGATACAGCCGGCAGATCAGCCTGCCCGAAATCGGGCCGGCCGGTCAGTTTTTGCTGGCGCAAAAAAAGGTTTTGGTGATAGGTGCAGGGGGTCTGGGGTCGCCTCTGCTGTTTGCCCTGGCGGGCGCAGGTATCGGCCACATTACCATTGTAGACATGGATACTGTAAGCGAATCCAACCTGAACCGCCAATTCCTGTACCGGGAAGCAGATCTTGGTCGGCCTAAAGCGAAGATTGCGGCTGAACGGCTGCTGGCATATCATCCTGACTTATCTGTTGATGCGGTCGCGCAGCCTCTGTCGGAACATAATGCGCCTGAACTGATACGCTCCCATGATCTTGTCATAGCAGCGGTGGATAACAGACGAAGCAGGCTTTTGATTAATCAGTACTGCTGCAAGTTCGGGCGCACCATGATTGACGGGGGAGTCCGCGAACTCAGCGGATATGTAGCCGTGGTAGAACCCGGGCGTACGCCCTGCTATTATTGCCTTTTCGGCATCGATGAAAAAGCGCCGGTGAAGAATCCGCCAGGAGTGCTTGGTTCGATTGCCGGCACGATCGGCTCTCTCGAAGCAACGCTTGCCCTGATCATACTATTGGGCCTCGAAAACCCCCTTGCAGGAGAGGTTCTGTACTTTCACGCCAAAAACATGTCTTTTGAACGCCTGAAAATAGAAAGGGATCCGGACTGCCCGCATTGTGCGGCTCTCTGGACCGGGAAACGGATTGTGAAAAATGAAGATTAAATATTATGCAGAAATCAGCGACTGGACGGGATGTACGGAAGAAGAAGTATCCATTGAAATAGGAGTCGAACCGGAAATACCGGTCCGCCGAATCATGTCTGTATTGGCTGTCCGCCATGGAGATGCATTCCGGCATAAGATTTATGATCCGGCATCCGGTATTTTGCAGGACGATATTTTTATTCTGCTCAACGGCCGCCACCTGGCCCGGCTGAACGGTCTCGACTCGATGGCTGATGATAACGACACACTGGCCGTCATACCGGTTACGGAAGCCGGCTGATTGCATCACCCGACCTGATTAATCCGCCCTTTATTACGCGTGCAAAAATTCCTTCGCGCGGCATGATACAGTCAGCGGCCTGCTGGAAGATAGCACAGTTCTGATAGCAGGCCTTACCGATTTGTGTTACTTCAAACTCGCAGCAGCCAATTGTGAAACGGGATCCGACAGGTAATTCATACAGGCTTATGCCTTCGGTCGTAATGTTTTCTGCGAAGCGCCGGGTACACAGTCCCTCGATACCCAGCATTTTCATTTTGCGGATGCTTTCTATACCGAACAAAGAGACCTGGCGATTTCCGGAACCGGCATGTGCGTCTCCTTCGAGTCCCCAGTCTTCCCTGCATAATCCTTCAGGAATGGTGTGCCTGGGTACACTTTTTTTTTCGCTGATTTGGATGGCAATGACGATGGCCATATTGAATACCGTCCTCTGTTTTTTTCAGCCTGTCTGGTCTTTTGACTTTTATTCCCGGCGAAGCCATACCCCGGATTTGCCGCCGGATTTTTCCAGCAGGCAGATGTCATGAATGACCATGCCGCGGTCAACCGCCTTGCACATATCATAAAGGGTCAGGGCGGCAACCGATACAGCGGTAAGCGCTTCCATTTCCACACCGGTTTTACCGGTAGTCCGGACGCTGGCTTCCAGTATAACCTGATCCGGCAGGAGGGGTGAAATATTCAGATCAATGCCGTCTATCGACAGGGGATGACAGAGAGGAATCAGGTCGGGTGTCTTTTTGGCCGCCATAATTCCTGCTACACGGACAACCGCGAAAACATCCCCTTTGGGCATTTTACCGTCCAACAGCAGCTGAAGGGTTTCGGGCTTCATGGTGACCCGGGCTGCAGCGCGGGCCTCCCGGTGTGTAATAGCTTTCTCGCCGACTTCAACCATACGGGCGTCTCCGGCTTCGTTTAAATGGCTAAGAGAATGATCACTCATATGTATACCTCCCGGGGTAAATGAATTTTGAATATTAACGGGCTGATATGAGTTCACCCGGATTGAGAAGCCGGTAACCACCCATATTTTCCAACCGGCGCCGGAATTCCGGAGACTTCAGCAAAACCAGAAATCTTCTGATTAAAGGCGTTTCCAGTATATCTTTTCGTACCGCAAAATCATAGCACTCCTCTGCGACAGGGATAAAGTCCAGTCCGAACAGCCTGGCTGCCGCCATTATCGCAAGGCCCGCGTCGGCGCTTCCGGCAGCGATCTGTGCGGCAACTCCGCTGTGTGTTATTTCTTCACGGGTATATCCATTGATCATGCCCGGCGTAATCCGGAGCTGTTCCAACTGGTAATCCAGGAGAATCCGGGTTCCCGAACCGCCCTGACGGTTGACATAACGGAGACCGGGACGAACCAGATCGGACAATCCCCTGATGTCCTGCGGGTTGCCTGCGGCGGTGATAAGCCCCTGCATCCGCCTTACGCCTTCTATGAGAACAACCGAATCATCACCGAAATAGCGTGGCAGCAAAGGAAGGTTGTATATGCCCGAACCGGCATCTAACAGATGAATCCCGGCCAGCTGTGACTCTCCGCGCTTAATCGCCATCAGACCGCCCATACTGCCTGCGTGGGCCGACATCAGATGCATCACGGACTGCTGCAGGATCTCCTGCTGGGACTTACCGGTATCACTGTGGAACAGGTCGGACAACTCATCGAGAAGAGGATCGTGACTTCCGATCACACATAAAGTATTCCGGATATCATCCATATCACGAAGCAGACGGACTGTTACATCCTGTCCGGCCTCTGTCCCTTCACTGTTTTGTTCGATAACCGCGATACCATCCGCACGTGCAAAGCTGTTCAGAAGTCCCGCACCGCGCTCCATCGGTATAGCGACAAGCCGGCCGCGAACCTGATTCAGGCGTACGCGAATGTACTCCTGGTATTTGAGGGAAGACAACACCCTTCGGCTTAGTACTGCATCCACTTCGCGGCGCCGGGGAATATCCAGCCGCGCGAATTCACGCAGCAGCGGATAGAGGATCTCTTCAATTACAACCAGACCGGATACCGGATAGCCAGGAACACCTATAACCGGTGTAGTCCCGCATAGGCCGAGGACCGCCGGTTTGCCGGGGCGGACAGCCAGTCCGTGGATGACCACTTCGCCTGTTTTTTCAATGACGGCTGATGTAAAATCGCCTCTGCCGGCAGAGGAACCCGCCAGTATAAGAACCCAGTCACTTTCAGCCGCAGAATGTATAAGGGCTTCTTCGAGCAAAGAAGGGTCATCCGGTACAATAGGCTGAACTTCAACAACAGCTCCAAACTGTTTCAGGCATGAAGAAAAAACAGCGGAATTGAATTCCGGTATTTCGCCAGGCTTTAATGCGCCGGAGGGCGGCACTATCTCATCTCCGGTTGGAATAATGTGGATGACCGGCTTTCGGAGTACCTCAATCCGGTTGATTCCGCCTGCCAGCAAGATTCCTACAGCAGGAGGGGTTATCCTTGAGGAGCCGGGTAAAAGCATGTCGCCGGCACAAAAATCTTCGCCGATCTGGCGTATGTGCTGCCAGGGAGTCGCTGACCGGATCAAAACGGCATTATCAGCCTTCCATACGACATCTTCAATCATAATGACTGCATCATAAATATCCGGAAGGGCGTCACCTGTGTCAAGCACGGTAAAATCGCCGGAAGCGAGCGTAACCGGTGTTGTTTCGGTTGCACCGAAAGTGTCTGCAGCCCTGACGGCTAACCCGTCCATGGCGCTGGCCAGATAATGCGGCACGCTGCGGACTGCGTACACGGCGCCGACGGTGAACCGGCCGTTTGCATTTTGTACGTCAACTGTTTCAACCGGCAGCGAAATGCCGGCCTGCAGCATTTTCTCCCTGTATACAGACAGCGCCTGAATGAGAGGAGTATTTGTCAGATATCCCATGTGATCACTCAACCCCTTTCGACTGATCGAAATCCATCAGTATCACGGTAACCGTGGTTCCTTTGTCGAGTCCCTCACAGTCCCTTGGTATTTGTATATAACCCTGACATCGGCTCAGAAGGGTGATTAGTCCTGATTTGGCAAAAACCGGTTCTGCAAAAACAGAACCGGGTTTGCCGCCGCTCCCGTTACCGGATAGCTGAACCAGAACAAACTCCTCACGTCCGGTGTTGGAAGGGATTCTCCGGCTGAGCCTGGCCTCGATTGTTTTGGCCTTGGGCTCCGGCCGTTTCTGCATCCGGCAGAGCAGAGGAATAAGGAGCTGGCTGGCCATAAACCAGGCGGCTATGGGATGACCGGGCAGCCCGATGACAGGCTTGCCGTCGCATAATCCTATGAGGGTTGGTTTCCCGGGCTTCACGGCAATACCATGCTGGAGGATACCGGGGAGACCGGTCGCTTCGATTACAGCTGCAACATGATCCCGGGCGCCAACCGAACTTCCACCGGATATCACGATCACATCACAGGCGGATTGGGCTTGTTTCATTACGTTCTGCAGCTGACTGAATTCATCCGGAATAATTCCGTAATTACAGGGTTTTGCTCCCGCTTGGGTAATCATCACAGTCAGCATGACCTGGTTGACATCATGAATCCGGCCTTCAGTGAGCGGCTCGCCCGGATCAACCAGTTCATCACCGGTAGAAATTACTGCGACGCGCAGAAGGCGGATGACGCTTACCTGCCCGAGCCCGGCTGCGGCAGCTGCTGCAAGATGCCGGGTCTCAAGCCTGATGCCGGCTGGAAGCAGAAGATCACCTTCGCGGATATCATCTCCACTGAAGATA
>Ga0209429_10002646_pt1 | contig 10472 bp, 10 predicted proteins | sample BarGraNGADG00212_3_FD_184493 | JGI IMG/M metagenome (GOLD analysis project Ga0209429, IMG submission 184493) | Arctic peat soil microbial communities from Barrow, Alaska - Barrow Graham LP Ref core NGADG0004-212 (SPAdes) (version 2) | ecosystem: Environmental > Terrestrial > Soil > Wetlands >... | reverse complement strand
TGCGCGCCTGATGCGAGCACGATCAGAGTCGCGCATCACGTGCAGGATCGGCTCCGTGCCGTGTTCCGGCGTCGGGAGGTTCCAGAGCCCGCAGGCTGTGAGGTGGGAAAAGGCGACATCGTCGGGCAGGACGTGGGCGAAGGCCCGGGCCAGATCCACCACGTCCGCTGGTTGGTCGAGCGACCTGAGTCCCCGGGTCGCTATGTGGAGGTACGGACTGCGCAGCTGGCGTTCGGTCATGCCAGCCGCGACGCCCTCCCGGCGAGAGAACGGCCTAGCGACGAAACGGGGCGGCAGAATCAGAGTGCTCACACCCTGACAGTTGGCAGATGAGCGCCGAACGGTCACCTATCCACAGAGCTGGTCTTCGCCGATTTCGGCTGTGGAGAACCGAGCTGTCCGTCGAACGGCCAACATCCGACGCGACACGCCGCACGTACCGGGCGTGTCGTGGCCACTCGACGTGGGAGGGTTCGAGCCCCGAGTTCAGGAGAGACGATCAAGCAGCAGCGCCCGTACGGCGGCGGCGTCGGCCTGGCCGCGCATCTCCCGCATCACGGAGCCGATGAGCGCCCCCGCAGCTTGGACCTTGCCGTCACGTACCTTCTGGGCCGCATCCGGGTCTGCGGCGATCGCCTTGTCGACGGCAGCCTCCAAAGCGCCTGAGTCGGACACGACTGCCAGGCCCCGGGACGCGACGACATCTGCCGGTTCGCCCTCGCCAGCCAGCACGCCGTCGATGACCTGCCGCGCCAGCTTGTCGTTGATCGTGCCCGCGTCGACGAGCCGCTGCACGGCCGCGACCTGGGCCGGCGTGATGGCCAGCTCGGTCAGCTCGAGGTCCGCCTCGTTGGCGCGGCGGGCCAGCTCGGTGAGCCACCACTTCCGCGCCCCAGCCGGGGTGGCACCTGCTGCGACCGTCGCCTCGATCACGTCGAGCGCGGAACTCGCGATGACGTCGCCGAACTCGCGGTCGGCGAAGCCCCACTCCGCCTGAAGGCGCTTGTTGCGCACCGCGGGCATCTCCGGAAGCGTCGCACGGAGCTGCTCGACCCATTCGCGCGACGGCGCGATGGGTACGAGATCGGGCTCCGGGAAGTACCGGTAGTCCTCCGCCTGCACCTTGGAGCGGCCAGGGCTGGTGAACCCGCCGTCCTCGTGCCAGTGACGCGTCTCCTGGATCACGCGTCCACCGGAGCGGAGCACAGCAGCCTGGCGGCGGATCTCGTACCGCAGCGCCCGCTCGATGGAACGCAGTGAGTTGACGTTCTTGGTCTCGGTACGAGTGCCGAGCTCGGTTTCGCCCTTCGGCATGAGCGACACGTTGGCGTCGCAGCGCAACGAGCCCTGCTCCATCCGTACATCGGAGACGCCCAGCGAGCGCAGCATGTCGCGCAGGAACGACACGTACGCCTTCGCCACCTCCGGCGCCTTGTCGCCGGTGCCGCGGATGGGCTTGGTCACGATCTCGATGAGCGGCACGCCGGCCCGGTTGTAGTCGAGCAGCGAGTAGTCGGCGCCCTGGATCCGGCCCGTGGCGCCGCCGATGTGGAGCAGCTTGCCCGCGTCCTCCTCCATGTGCGCGCGCTCGATCTCGATGACGTACTCCACACCGTCGACCTCGACCGTGACCGACCCGTTGTACGCGATGGGCTCGTCGTACTGGCTCGTCTGGAAGTCCTTCGTCATGTCCGGGTAGAAGTAGTTCTTCCGCGCGAACCGGCACCACGGAGCGATCTCGCATCCGAGCGCCAGCCCGATCCGGATCGCCGACTCGACGGCGGCGCCGTTCACCACCGGCAGCGAACCCGGCAGACCGAGGCACACCGGGCAGGTCTGGGTGTTCGGCTCGGCGCCGAACGCCGTGGAGCAGCCGCAGAACATCTTCGAGTTCGTGTTGAGCTCGACGTGTACTTCGAGGCCGAGCACCGGGTCGTACGAGGCGAGCGCGTCGTCGTAGTCGAGGATCTCGGCAGTCATCGGCGGGCCTCCTTCGCGGCCAGCGAGCCGGGCAGGGCGCCCAGCGCGCCGAGCTGGTTCGGCAGTAGTCGTTCGAGAGCGGCGCCGACCCGGTACAACCGGTCGTCGGCGAGCGGCGGCGCCATCACCTGGAACCCGACCGGAAGCCCGTCCTCGGGGGCGAGCCCCACCGGGAAGGAACCCGCGCAGTTGCCGGCGAGGTTGCTCGGGATCGTGCAGAGGTCCGCCTTGTACATGGACAGCGGGTCGTCGACACGCTCCCCCATACGGAACGCCGTGGTCGGCGTCGTCGGAGACACGAGCACGTCCGCGACCTCGAACGCCGCCTCGAAGTCGCGCGTGATGAGCGTACGCACCTTCTGCGCCGACCCGTAGTAGGCGTCGTAGTAGCCGCTGGACAGCGCGTACGTGCCGATGATGATCCGCCGCTTCACCTCGTCGCCGAAGCCCTGGCCGCGGGTGAGGGCCATGACCTCCTCCGCGGACCGCGTGCCGTCGTCGCCGACCCGCAGGCCGTAGCGCATGGCGTCGAAGCGGGCGAGGTTGCTGGAGACTTCGCTCGGCATGATGAGGTAGTACGCGGCCAGCGCGTACTCGAAGTGGGGGCACGACACCTCGACCACCTCGGCGCCCGCGTCCTGGAGCAGGGCGACGGCCTCGTCGAAGCGCTGCTCGACGCCTGGTGCGTAGCCCTCGCCGCCAAGCTCCCTCACGACGCCGATCTTCATGCCTCGCACATCTCCGCTGCGCGCCGCACCGACGACGTCAGGGACGGGCGCGTCGATCGAGGTCGAGTCGCGGGGGTCGTAACCGCCGATCGCCTCGTGCAGGAGGGCCGCGTCGACCACGGTCCGGCCGCACGGACCGGGGGTGTCGAGCGAGGACGCCATCGCGACGAGCCCGTACCGGGACGTCCCGCCGTACGTCGGCTTGATCCCGACTGTGCCGGTGACCGACGCGGGCTGGCGGATGGAACCACCCGTGTCCGAACCGACCGTGAGCGGGGCCTCTTACGCGGCGAGCGCCGCCGCGGAGCCGCCGCCCGAACCGCCGGGGATCCGGTCGAGATCCCACGGGTTGTGCGTGGCGCCGTACCCGGAGTTCTCCGTCGAGGACCCCATGGCGAACTCGTCCATGTTGGTCTTGCCGAGCGGGATCATGCCGGCGTCGAGCAGGCGCTGAACCATCGTCGACGTGTACGGGGGGACCCAGCCCTCCAGGATCCGCGAGCCACACGTGGTCGGCGCGCCTGCGTACGTGAAGACGTCCTTGACCCCGACGGGAACCCCCGCCAGCGGTCCGAGCTTCTCCCGCGCGACGCGACGCGTGTCGATGTCCTTCGCGAGCGCCAGCGCCCGATCACCGTCGACGTACAGGAACGCATGAACATCGCCGTCGACAGCAGCGATCCGGTCGAGGTGCGCGGCGGCGACTTCTTCCGCGGACACCTCGCGACGCGTCAGCATGCCGGCCAGCTCGGCGGCGGACCGGGTGGTGAGGCTCATACTTCCTCCCCCAGGATCCGCGGGACAGCGAACCGGTTCTCCTCAGCGTGCGGTGCCATAGCGAGGACGGCCTCGACCGGTAGCGACGGCGTGACCTCGTCAGCACGGAACACGTTGACCAGTGGCAACGCGTGCGACGTCGCAGGGACGTCGGCTCCCGCGACCTCCGTGACCCGCGCCACGGACTCCAGGATCACGTCGAGCTGCGGCGCGAGGTGCGCGAGCTCGGCATCGGACAGGTCGATCCGCGCCAGCCCAGCCAAGCGGGCGACGTCGTCGGGCGTGAGCGCCACAGAACCTCCTCAAGCGTCGACTCGTCATCCTAGGGCGAGCAGCGTCGCCGCCGTGTCAGGGCCCAAATCGGTGGCGGTACGAGGGGTCACCTGGTTGATTGGGGGACATGGAACTGGTCGACATCTTCCCCGCGTTCGGTCTGCGCATCGAGTGCGGGCCCGTCACGCTCCGTCCCATGCGCGAGTCCGACGTGCCCCGAGTCGTCGAGCTGGTCGCCGAAGGCGTACACGCCGAGGGGGCACGGCCCTTCCTCATGCCGTGGAACCTCTCCGAGACCCAGCCGCTCGAGTCCTTGCAGTTCTACCACCGGACGTGGGCCGCGTTCTCACCGCAGAGCTGGACGACCCTGTTGGCCGTCGAGCGCGACGGCGTGATGGTCGGCGCACAGGACATGAAGGCGGAGTCGTTCGCCGTGGTGCGCCATGCAGAGACCGGGTCGTGGCTCACGCTTCCCCATCAGGGACGCGGCACCGGCACGCTCATGCGCCAGGCCATCCTGTCCTTCGCGTTCGACCAGCTCGGTGCCGTTGAGATGCACTCGGGGGCGTGGGCGGACAACGCGAATTCGCACCGCGTGAGCGAGAAGTGCGGCTACCGGCCGAACGGCTACAGCCTGTTGGACCGCCAGGGCACGAGCGTGCGCCAGGACAACTTAGTCGTCACGCCGGAGACCTTCGTCAGACCGCTGTACGAGGTGGTCGTCACCGGTGTCGAACCCTTCCGGCGTGCCATCGGGCTGGATGTCGATGCGTGACGCACGCACGGCGACGCGGCGGGTCGAGAGTGTCGCGGATATTACGTTCGCGAAACTTTCGCTGGCAATGCGGCCTACGTGGCCCAGAGAGTGGGAATTGCGGCGGATTTCGCACCGTCGTACCCCAGGATGGGGCCCATGTTGCTACTGCGAGTCCAGCTCCCCGACCGGCCAGGGTCCCTTGGCGCGGTCGCGTCAGCACTCGGCAGCGTAGGAGCCGACATCCACGCCGTGGAGATCATCGACCGCGGCCCTGACTACGCGATCGACGACTTCATGCTCAACCTGCCGGGAACCGTGCTTCCCGAGAACTTGCTCAGCGCGTGCGCACAGGTGGAAGGAGCGAAGGTCCTCTGGGTGTCGCACTATCACTCCGACTGGGGCGTCGAATCCGACATCGCGACGCTCAACCGCATGGCCAGCGAACCAAAGCAAGCCGGACAGATCCTCACCGAGGAGTCGCCGATCGTGTTCCACTCGACGTGGGCGATCCTCATCGATGTGACGGCCGGCACGGTGCTGGCGAGCAGCGCGTTGGCGCCGGAGATCGAGGGCGCTGACCTCGCAGTCTTCGGAACGTTGGACTCAACGTATGCGACCGAGCTGGCGGCGGAGTGGCAGCCCGGCTGGGGCGACACGCTGATCGCAGTGGCAGCCCTACCGGGCGGCCGGGCGATCGTGATCGGCCGCAACGGCGGCCCGGCGTATCTCCCGGTGGAACTTGTCCGGCTCCAGCACCTGGCCACCCTCGCGGGCGCCCGGTGAGACTCAGCTCCCGTTGAGCTTCGTGAACACCCAGTAGCCGAGCCCGAACAGGGCGCTGGTAGCGACCAGGAACGCGAGTGATACCCACACGCGTGCCCACTTCTTCGCACGAGTCGACGGTACACGGATCGGCCCCCACTCACCGATCCTGGGCTGCGCCCGGGCGGGGACGTGGGCGTTGAGATCGAGGTCGGTGAAGACTCGTCGGGCCACGACCACCAGAGTACGGGCTCAGCGAAGCGGTTCCCGACGAGCCTGCTACTCCGAGCGGGCCATGCCGACGGCAGCCTCGGCACCGTCGGCGAGCAGCACCTCGAAGCCTGCAGCGTCGAGGATCGGCCGCTTGAGCGCCACCGCGTGAGAGTACTTCGATCCCGCGTTGTCGCCCACCACCACGAAGTCGGTGCTCTTGGACACCGAACCGACGGCCTTGCCGCCCCGGGCCACGATCGCCTCGGTCGCGCCGTCACGGGTGTAGCCGGGCAGCGACCCTGTGACGACGATGCTCAGACCCTCGAGCGTCTGGGGGAGCTTCTCCGCTTCGGCCGTGTCCGTACCCAGCATGGCTCCCACCGCCTGCCACTTCCGGACGATCTCCCAGTGCCAGTCGACGGCGAACCACTCCCGGATCGAGGTCACGAGGATCGATCCCAGGCCGGGCACGCCGGCCAGCTCCTCGTCGGTCGCCGACTCCAGCGCAGCGATCGACGGGAAGACCGCCGCGACATCAGGGGCCACGCCCTTGCCGATGTGGCGGATCGACAGCGCGACTAGGAACCGCGCGAACGGCTTCGTCTTGGCCGCCTCCAGCTCGTTCAGCAAGCGTGTGCCGTTGGCCGAGAGCACCTTGGCCGGCTCGTCGCCCTTCCCAGCGCGAGTGAAGAACGGGCTGCGGAGCAGATCGTCCTCTGTGAGCGAGAACAGGTCTCCTTCGTCCGTGACGAGACCCGCCTCCCACAACGCCTGGGCCGCCTTCCACCCCAGCACCTCGATGTCGAGCGCCTGCCGCGAAGCGAGGTGGAACAGCCGTTCAGTGAGCTGGGACGGGCAGGACCGCTGGTTCGGGCAGCGGATGTCGACGTCACCCTCCTTCTCGGGACGCAGTTCGGTGCCGCACGACGGGCAGTGGGTCGGCATGACGAACTCCCGCTCGGTACCGTCGCGTAGCGCAACCACCGGTCCGAGGACCTCAGGGATCACGTCGCCGGCCTTTCGCAGCACCACGGTGTCGCCGATGAGGACGCCCTTCCGCTTCACCTCCGACGCGTTGTGCAAGGTCGCCTGGGAGACCGTGCTTCCGGCGACCACGACCGGTGTCATCACGGCGAAGGGCGTCACTCGGCCGGTCCGGCCCACGTTCACGGCGATGTCCAGCAGCTTCGTCGTCACCTCGATGGGCGGGTACTTGTACGCGATCGCCCATCGTGGCGCCCGCGATGTCGCGCCCAACCGCTCCTGCAGTCGGCGGTCGTCCAGCTTGACGACGACGCCGTCCATCTCGTGGGCGAACGTGTGGCGGCGTTCACCGGCCGAGCCGATGAAGGCCCAGACGTCTTCGATCGTCGCGCACCGGGTGGTCTCGTCGCTGGTCGGCAGACCCCAGCCGCGCAACAGTTCGTACGCCTCGCTCAGCGTGCCGATCTCCACTCCGGTGGCCTCGCCCAGACCATGGCAGAGGAACGACAGCGGCCGTGTGGCGGTGACGCGCGGGTCCTTCTGTCGTAGCGAACCAGCCGCTGCGTTGCGCGGATTGGCGAACGGCGCCTTCCCCGCCTCGACGAGCGACGCGTTGAGGTCGGCGAACGCCGCCACCGGCAGGAACACCTCGCCGCGCACCTCCAGAACGTCCGGGGCGTGTCCGGTCAGGCTGACAGGGATGGCCGAGATCGTCCGGACGTTCGTGGTGACGTCCTCTCCGGTGCGCCCGTCGCCCCGTGTCGCCGCCCGGACCAGCCGCCCCTGCTCGTAGACGAGGTCGAGCGCGAGCCCGTCGATCTTCAGCTCGCAGAGGTAACCGGATGCGGCGACGGCGTCCGCGCCCGCCTCGCGGACAGCCCGCGCGTTCCAGGCATCGAGCTCCTCGCGATCGAACGCGTTGTCGAGGCTCATCATCGGCTGGAGGTGGGTCACCGGCGCGAACGTCGTGGCCGGAGCGCCGCCAACTTGCTGCGTCGGCGAGTCCGGCGTCCGCAGGCCCGGGTGCTCCTCCTCGATCGCCTCCAGCTCGCGCATGAGGCGGTCGAAGTCGCCGTCCGAGATCGTCGGCGCGTCGAGCACGTAGTAGCGCCAGCGGTGGTCCGTGAGGGTCTGCGCCAGCTCGGCGTGGCGCTGGATCGCCGACACCGGCGGGTCGCTGCGAGCGTTCTCGTGATCTGCCACGCGTCCATCTAAGCAGCGACCACCGACAAGTCGCCCCTATCCGAACAGCCTCTCCGCCACGAGTCCCGAGGCCTCACGAAGCGTCCGTGCGACGCGGACCGCCCCGGCCGGCGTGAAAGACGCGAGGCCGCAGGCCGGGGTCAGGGTGAGGTGTCCCATCAACCGGTCGCCCAGCTCGAGCGGCCTCAGCCAGTCGAGCGTGCGGGTCACGATCTGGTCGGGTGTCAGCGGTGATGCGCCGGGCGTCGTCGGCACGATGCCGAGCCACAGATCGCCGCCACTGTCGACGTGCTCTGCCAGTACGTCCACGTCCCCCGGCACATCGGCATCCACTGCCAGCGTGCGTACGCCGGCGTCGATGAGCGTGCGCCAGGGTGCGGGGGCGCAGCTGTGGACCACGAGTCCCGAAGACGCGGCGTCGAGTGCGGCCAGGTCGCGGTAAGCGCGCCCGAACTCCTCCGCATCGACCGGTGGGCATTGGTTCAGGCCGCTCGACGACCGGATGGCGCCGTCCGCGACCGCGCCGAGCGCGGGCTCGTCGAGCTGGACGATCGGCTGGGCTCCGGGGACGAGGGCACGTACCCGCCCTACGAGCTCCTCGACGGCCGCCGCATGCGCCTGTACGAGGTCACGCCGGGCTCCGGGATCGACGACCATCGGTTCGCCGCGCGCCAGGTCGACCACGGCGAGCAGTGTGTACGGGCCGGCGAGCGACAGCTTCAACGGCCCCTCGTACGAGGCGAATGCCTCGGCGAAGACATCGAGGTCGTCGCGCAGCATCGCCCGCGCGCGCCGCTGCTCCTGTCCGTGCGCGGCGGCGACACGCCACCTCGTCGTCCCGCGCTCCATGCCGATCTCGAGCAGCCCCAGCGCACGACCCACCATCTCAGCTCCTGGGCCACGCGCCGGAAGCTCCGGGAGGTACGGCAGGTCCCACAGCTCCGCGGACTGCCGTACGGCCTCGTCGATCCTCGTTCCCGGCCAGGAGCCGATTCCTGTCGCTGGGAGACCTTTCATGCACGGATCGTACGGCCGCCGGTTTGTATACCCTGGGTCGCCCAGGGAGGTGATGGATGAGCGAACCCACGAACGCGAGCCGCAGGCCTGCCCTTCGGGGCTGGTTGGTCTTCGCCGTCGTCGCTGCTGTGGCCGTCGCCGCGGGGGGCATCACCGGTCGGATCATCGCCGGAGCGAGCGGTGGGACGGGCCCCTCGAACACAGTCCTGAGGTTCTTCCAGGCCCTGAGCGACAACGATTCGAACGCCGCGCTCGCGGAGCTGGCGACCGCTCCCGCCGACACGACGTTCATGACCAACGAGATCCTCGCTGCGGGTCACGCGGCCGGGGCGATCTCGGAGATCAGCGTGCCGGCGACCAACTCGACGGTCGTGCCCGTCTCGTACAAGCTGGGCGGGGAGGCAGTCACCGACCGGATCTCGGTGCAGCCCGTGGGCAACGGGTACAAGATCTCGACATCCCTCAACTCCGGCGGCATCGGCATGAAGGGGAAGATCCGTACGCAGCTGCCGCTGAGCATCGCCGGGGTCCGGGTCGCGTCAGACACTCTCCTGCTGCTGCCTGGGAGCTACCCGTTGACGACGGTCACCGACCACCTCCGGTATGGAGCCGGCTCACTGGTCATCAAGCGCCTCACCGACGCGCCGTCCGCGAACGACCTGAAGCTGGAGGTCTCGTACGTCGGCCAGACGGCGACCGCTACGGCAGTGACCTCGTCTCTCGACGCCTGCACGGCGCAGAAGTCGTTCACACCGGCAGGGTGCCCGTTCAAGCTCACCGTGACCACCGCCGACCCGAGCACTGTCACCTGGACGCTGTTGTCGAAGCCGGTTGACGACCTCAAGATCACGATCTCCGCCACCGACGTGACCCGGAGTACCGTTGAAGTGATGCTCAAGATGCGGATCTCGTACCTCAACGGCACCACCACGGTCCCCCAGGACCTGGCAGGCATCCAGGCTGTGGGAACGATCGACCTGCTCGCCAACCCGACGACGGTGGTCTGGACGACGTGACGGCCAGCGAAGCCCCGGAACCGACGAGGTTGGGACGATCCACACGGCCCCTGTAAAGTCCAGGCCACGCGACAGGTCGAACGCGAGGGCCCCTGGCCCTTGATGCGCAAACGGTTTCGGCCCCGATACGAGGAACTGATGAGCCTGGAGGCACTGCCGGCGCCGGCGCCGGACGCACAGCTCGGCGCGCACGTGGACGACAACGGAACATCGTTCTCGCTGTGGGCCCCCCGGGCGACCCGGGTTGAAGTCGCGCTCGTAGCGCCTGACGGCAGCCAGCACAACGTCGACCTTGAAGCCTCCCCGGACGGGGTCTGGTCCACGTGGGTGGAGGGTGTCGGCGACGGCGCCCTGTACGGGTACCGCGTCCACGGCCCCTGGGATCCTGAGTCCGGGCAGCGGTTCAACCCCGCGAGACTGTTGATGGACCCGTACGCACGCGCGTACACAGGCGGCGTGGACTACGCCGGCCCGATCCGGGACCACACGGCGGAGTCGAACTACCATCTCGATCCCACGGACTCCTTCCTAGCCGTTCCCCTGTCGGTCGTGGTCGCCGCCAGTCCCCCGCCGGTGCCTGTGACACGTCGGCCGATGTCAGACAGCGTCATCTACGAGCTCCACGTCAAGGGCTATACGCGGCTGCACCCGCAGGTTCCCGAGCACCTGCGCGGCACCTACACCGGCCTGGCACATCCGTCGGTCATCGAGCACCTCCTCGCCACCGGCGTCACGGCTGTCGAGCTGCTGCCGATCCACCAC
>Ga0209429_10002645_pt1 | contig 10473 bp, 10 predicted proteins | sample BarGraNGADG00212_3_FD_184493 | JGI IMG/M metagenome (GOLD analysis project Ga0209429, IMG submission 184493) | Arctic peat soil microbial communities from Barrow, Alaska - Barrow Graham LP Ref core NGADG0004-212 (SPAdes) (version 2) | ecosystem: Environmental > Terrestrial > Soil > Wetlands >... | reverse complement strand
CCATTATCAAGACGCCGGCGTGGCCGATAATTACCGAGGCGAGTTCTACGCAGGCCCGCACAAGTTCGACGTGCCTATGCAGGAAGCCGCGTTTGCCTGGCTCGATCGATGGCTGAACCGGTAGACGTGGTGCAACCTCCTGGCCCATAACCGCCCGCCGCGACTACACGGGCGGCTGGGCCAGGAGATGCCGGGTCAGCAGCTCGCAGCCGTCCTTAGTAACCAGAACCACATCCTCGAGACGTACACCCCCGACGCCTGGCAGATAGATGCCGGGTTCCAACGCGATCACCATGCCTGGCGCCAAAGGCAGGGCCTGGTAGGGCACGATGCGCGGCTCTTCGTGGTAGCTTGCACCTATCCCATGACCCGAGTGGTGCGGATGGGGTTCATAGCCGGCACTCTTGATCGCCCCGCGCACAAGAGCGTCGAGGTCGCGCGCAGGCAAGCCAGGCCGGACGGCCTCGATAGCGCGGCCGAGGACGTTACGCACGATGCGATAGATCTGCGCCATTTCCACGGTAGGCGATCCGGCAAAGTGCACGCAACAGTTGTCGCCCCAATAGCCGTCCAGTCGAGGCACCACGTCCACCATGACCGGATCATGCTCCTGCACGACAGAAGGTCCGGGCAGGCCGCCCATCTCGCTCGTGCGCTGGCCGGCCACCAGATCGCCGGCAATGGGAAGGCGTGCTCCAGCTTCTCTTTCCAGCCTGGCTTTCACCTGGCCCCACACCTGGATCTCGCTCATCCCCGGACGCAGGTTGGCCCTGACCTCCGCTTGGGCCAGATCACAGAGCGCCAGCGCAGCCTTGATCTTCGCAATCTCGTCCGGCGTTTTGACCGCCCGTAAGACATCCAACCCGCGGTCCAACGGCTCAAGCGACGCGTTGGCGAGCGTCTCTTGAACGGTGGCGAGCAGGGACCCGGTCAGGAAATCCAGGTCCACGGCGACCTTGCCACTCTTGAGCCGGGAGGCCATCAGGACATTATGGACGGCAGCGGTTTGCCGCGCGGTTACAACCCCCGGTTCCTCGAAGGCGTAGCCGACGTAATCAGAAGTGTTGGCGCCCGAAGCGCGCGCCGCTGCTGCTTCGGCATCCGAAGTGATGAGGGTCAATTCGCCGCTGCACCACCAGGCCACGGCCGGACTGCCCTCGAAAGGGCTGGGACCGGTCTGAATCGGCGGAGCATAGCCCGTCAACCAGGTTATCGTCCAGGGGTTGGCGATGAGCGCCGCGACGATGCCCCGGGAGATGAAGTAATCTTGCAACCGGTCCGCATTCTGCTGGTGCATCGGTCACCCTCCTCCACAGACACCCTCTTGCGAGGGTACTCACTATTGGCCCATCGTCCCGCACCAATCCAGAACGAACAACAGGAGCGCTTCCGCGAACTGGAAAACGCTCTCGAGTTCGATATATTCATCGGCGGCATGAGCGTTGGCGCCGGTTGGTCCGCAGAGCAGCGCCGGCATGCCGAAGATCTGGTGCAGGGCGAACATATCGCACGCATAGGGCGCACCCACGATCGTCGGAGCATGGCCGAAGACCCGGGCGGCGCTGTCGACCATCGTGGTGACCAGGGGATGCGCAGGGTCCATCGCGGTTGCCGGCATCCAGCGTATGGGATGATAAATCTGCGGCGGCGGGTTAAACACTTGTGGGTTGCTTGCCCACAGACCGGCCAGCCAGTCCTCCTGCTCCTTGAGCACGGCTTCACGCTCTTCACCGGGGAGAGTCTGTAACACCAGTTGGACGCGACCCTCAGGCGGAACGGCGATGGGGACTTTCGGTCCCCAACCCCCGGCGTAAACCTTAGTGATCTGTGCCGGCCGGGGATCAGGGTACGACGCGTAAAGCGGGTGTACCGGGTGGTGGCGCCGCGATTCCTCAATCTCTGGGATATGCGTCAAGAAGACGCCAACCTGCTGCACTGCATCTGCCCCGCGCTCGCCGCTGGTGCCTACTTCCAGCCAGGTGCCTTGGCCACTGGAGAATATGAAATTGGTCATCAGCACGCCGCGCGCGGCGGGATAAATATTCAACCCTGTGCCTTCAGGGATCACCGCGCCGTCCATTGGCCCGTAACGCAGCCGCCCGGCAATGGTGGCGTTGACGCCGCCTTCTTCCTCGTCAACCACGCTCTCGTAGCACAACGAACCGGCAAGGGGCACCTTCTCCTGGGCGAGCGCCTTGAAAAGCACCAACATGGTGCCCATAGCGCCCTTCATATCAATCGAACCAAGCCCATACAGCCGTCCATTCTCGATTTGAGCGCCGAAAGGCGGCTTTGACCAGACGTTGTCGCCGAGCGCTACGGTATCCATGTGACCGGTCAGCAACAGCGAGCGGCCGTTACCCTTGCCTTCCAGCAGGGAGGATACATTTGGCCGCCCGCGATACCTGCGCCCCGGCCAGAAGGCCGGATGCTCGACCATGCCCGGCACCTGATCGAGTTCATACATGTCGACGGGGAGCCCTGAATTGCGAAGGGAGGCGGCGATGTATTCCTGGCAGGCCAGTTCCTCGCCGTCAGGCGGTGTATTCTGCGATGGCATGCGCACAAGGTCCTGCATGACCTGCACAATCTCATCCCGGTACTTCAGCGTCAGACTGTGGGCAAGCGCGCGATGATCCATGGGACCTCCTACAATTCGATGATCTCTTGCCGGTATGAAGTCAGTTCTTCCAGGCCGTCGGCAGTGACCACGACGCCGTCCTCATAGCGTACACCGTACTCACCATCGCTCAGCCAGACGTCGATGTTGAACTGCATGCCGGGTTGTATGACCGTATCGCTCCCCGCGCCCAGCCACAAGCCCTCCACCTCAGACGTCCCGGTGCCGTGCGCCGGCCCGTAGAGCGTGAATTGCTCGAAACCGTAACGCGCCAGCGTGTCGTGATACCGCTGAAAGACGGTGCGAGCCGCTACGCCAGGGCGGATGTCGCGCAGCGCGCCGTGCACGCCTTCCAGCGCGACGCTCATGAGTTCGCGAGCGCGGTCCGGGACACGGCCGATCGCGAACGGCCGGCACATGTTGCCACAGTAGCCGTATTGCCGGGCGCCGAATGTCAACTGCACCAATTCATTACGCTTGATGCGCCGGTTGGTCGAGCGGCATAGACTCTGGCGCGTGTTGGGGCCAGAGCAGACCCAAATGGGGTACGATGTGCCTTCGGCGCCCAGCCTGCGCATGGTAGCATGGGCGCGCGCCTCGATCTCCCATTCAGCCTGGCCTTCGACGACTTCATTCAGGGTTTCGATCATGGCCTGCTCGGTGATCCAGTAGGCCTGCCTGATGGCCGCGATCTCATGCTCAGACTTGATCGCCCGTACCCGCAGCAGCAGATCATCGGCCGGCACAATTTCCGCCTCAAGTGCGCCTCGCTGCAGGTCGGCAAAAATGGGTTGGGGAAAGATATTCCAATCGGCCACGCCCAGGCGCCGGACAGGCCGACCTACAACCGCAGCCAATATGCGGGCAAAGTCCTCGTAGCTCACGCTCGGCACCCAATCGGGTGCCGAGCTTTCGACGTAGAGCGGGTGTATGTGGATGTTCTTGATACGCGAGAACTGGCGGGCGAATTCATAGGATTCCGGCCCGCCGGTAACCAGGGCCGGCTCCCCCTCGCGGGGAACGACCACGCCGGCAAAATCAAAAAAAGGCCAAAAATCTGCCAGGTACCGGCTACTCGCCGGTTCGGACTCTGAGGAGTAGGTGACAAGCGCGTCAAGATTCGCTCGAGCCAGTTGCTCTTGCACACGGGCAATGCGGCGAGCGAAATCTGAGTCCGGAATCATGGGGGTACGCATAGGTTCATTCCTCCCTGAAGATGGCCCGGCAAGGCGCCCCACTGACGCCCTGCAAGTTGAGGGGCAAAGCGATCAGTTCTCCACGGTTCGAGGTGATTTGATCGAGATTGACCAGAGGAGCCAGGAGCAAGACGCGGCGCTGGAAGATGGGTACCAGCATATTGCCCGTGGCCTCCCCGTCCGGACGCGAGCGGGGGGACTCGATGCACGGCACGTCGACGCCCAGAATCGAGAAGGGTTGGGCCAGCAGCCAGGGCAGACAGTCGTAGTGAAAGGCCGGGCTGCCGGTGACGTAGTTCGGTTCCCACACCTGCAGGGCCCAGCCGCAATCGATCAGGAGAGCGTCGCCTGCGCGGACTGGCGGGCAGTGCTCGGCCAACTCTGGGCCGTGGATCACCTGCCCAGTGGTCTTACTGGGCAAATGGCACACGACTGCAGGCCGGATGAAGTCACGGGGCGCCAGGTCGCTGAGCACAGGACTGTCATCCAGCATATGCCGGCCGGTCTCCAGATAGGTGCCTGTGAGGCTGCTCATTTCAAAGCGGAACGCTTCGTAGCCCTGGCGAGGGATAGTGGCGACCTGCTCAACGACCAATTCTGCCAGGTGAAGGCCCATATCTGGCAGCACGTTGTAACTCCACATGCCCGACTGCAAAGGACACGAAAGGTCTATTAATCTGGTCATGACCCCTCCAAATGAGTCCTATGATTGCAGCAACTCAAGCACGGACTGCGAAAGCGACACTCCGGTGCGGCCGGCCCTGATCCAGGCCCAGGTCCCACTCGGGGTGCTCGCTAATCGGATGCCGAGCCGTAGCGTCGGTGGCAGTGATCAGCGCGTCCGGGTGTTCCTGTAGCAAAGTGATCGGATATTCTGGCGTGAGTGGACCGAACAGCGCCACGCGCAGGGCCGTTTGCTTCCATGCGCCGGTGTCGGAGAACAACCGCACCTTGCAGGCCGACAAGACTTCCTTGACACCCAGGGTCACTGACATCGGCGGCACAAACTGATAAGCTGTGCCGAAAGTGCGCTGGTCGAGGGCCAGGATCGTGTCGACATTGTTTTCCTGAACGCGCACCGTGGAATTTCGGACGTCATCCAACGTCACATGGCTGTACGGGTGACGGCGTGCCTGGTTATAAGCAATGTGCCCATCCTGGCCCCAGCCACCGTAGCTTGTGGCTACCGGAGCCTGCCAGATCCGCGCCTTGACTTCCTCCACGTTCTGGCCATGGAGCCACACTCGATTGCCTGCGAGGACGGCCAGCTCAGGGTCCACCGGACCGTAAAAGTGCTGCTCCATGTAGCCGCGGAAGCTGTACGGGTGCCTGCGGGGCAACTCGCGGCCCTGCCAGTCGAGGCACTCGTCCATGTGAAAGACAGTCACGTTCCGCAGGCTGACACGTTCCCGGTTGACGAGGTCGGTAAAAGGCCGGTACCAGCAGCTTGGCCCGCAGGGGATGATCGCCCGCAAGGGCCGGCCTTCGGCGTTGGTGAGGGCGATCTCGTCCACGAGCTCGCGCGCCATAAGCCGGCCCATGCACTCGGAATCTGCGCACAGGCGGAACGGCACCCTGGCCCGCGGATGACCGGGCAACTCCTCATACGGAATGCGGCACCACTCGAAGAGCATCCTGGGCGCAATGGTTGAGTCCATGCTTCTATCCTGTTGGTGCGTCGCTAGGTGGCTCTTTCCTGCGACCGGGTTTAGTAGACTTTGCCGCGGCCCGCAATCGGCCAGACGGCAGCAAGCACGCCGTCACGGATCACCCAGTATTCGTCGTGCAGGTTAATCGTCGTGCAGCCATGGTTGGGCACGATCTCGACCTTATCGCCCGGGCGCAGTGGCGGCCCGTCCAGCCTGTGCAGGTGGCCATGCTCTTCCGCCAGCCCGGCCAGCTCCCAGCCCGGCGGATCGATCACCCTGGGTAGCCCGAAATCCTGGGTGATGGTTTTCAGCCCGGCATCGCACTCGGCCCGATCGGGCGTCGGCGCGCTGACGACCGTGCTCATGACTGTCAGCCCGTAGGCAAAGTCCATGCCCACTTCTTCCCGGTACTGGGCATCCATCGTGATGTAGGAACCGACCTGCAACTCGGTGATGCCCGGATAGCGCCCCGTAATGAAGCAGGTCCCCGTGCCTCCACTGCTCACGATCTGCACAGGGATGCCGGCAGATCTCACCAGGTCGGCGGACTCTACCAGCCCGGCCAGGCTCTCCTCAGTCTTGCGCCTGCGCTCTTCTGGGTCGCGGATGAAGACCGTGTGGCCTTCGTAGCCCATCAGCCCTTCGAAACGCAGACCCGGCGCGACCGCCACCCGGCAGGCAAGATCGTGGACGGGTTGGCCGGGCACCACTCCGCAGCGGTTCAAGCCGATGTTGACCTCAACCAGAATACGCAAGCTGCCCCGACGGTGGGGGAAGGCGTAGGCGTCGCGTTCAAGCCGATGTTGACCTCAACCAGAATACGCAACGTGACCCCCGCGGCACGCGCGGCGCGGTCGAGCTCCTCGACATTGGCAGCGTCATCCACCGCCACCATCACCTCGGTTAAGGCAGCCAGGTTGACCAGCCGGGCAATCTTCCCGGCGCCGACAATCTGGTTGGCGATCAAGATATCCTTCAAGCCCGCCTCGGCCATGACTTCGGCCTCACCCAACTTGGCACAGGTAATCCCGATCGCGCCCGCGGCGACCTGCATATGCGCCAGGACCGGCGACTTGTGGGTCTTCGTGTGCGGCCGGAGACGCACTGGGCCGTCCTGGAAGTAGCCGGCCATGCGGCGGATATTGGATTCGACGACGCCCAGATCCAGGCACAGAGCTGGCGTGTCAAGCGCCGTCTTGGGCGTACCGATCAAGGATCGCTGCATTACGTCACTCCAGAAGGGTCTGTTCGGTCTCGGGATCGAACAGGTGCAAGCGGTTCAGGTTCAGCCCGACACCCACCGTGGCGTTCTCGGCCGGGCGATCGTCGGCCGGCGTTCGGGCCACCAGCGTATCTTTGCCAATGGTGAGGCTGACGAAGGCGTCTGAGCTGGTTGAGGATCAAGGCCAGCGCGAGGGAAACGGCGACCGTCAGGGCCACGGTACCGAACGCAAACACGAGCGTCTGGCGCACGATGCCGGGCATTGCAGCCATGAAGTTTATGTCTCCTCATCTACTGCTCAGTGCATCAATTGCTAAAGTTGCCAGATCGCCTTCACGAGTCCCAACAAGGCGCCGACTTTGGCAGGCTGCCCAGTACGCCGTAAATCACGGCGTTAGCACCGCCTTGATCACGGCCTCCTGGCCGCTGTCATTCATGCGGAACATCCGTTCGGCGTCATCGAAGGTAAAGGTATGGGTTACGAGCTTGTTAGCGTCGACCATGCCTTCCTGGAGCAGGCGGATCGAGACCGGGAATTTCTCGGCCGGCTCCGCAAAGGTGGGCTGCAGAGTTATCTTGTTGAAGACGAGCTCATTCACATCCAGCTCGACCTTGCTATGGCCGCCCAGGCTGATCCCGATGAAGGATACCCGGCCGCCGAATTTTGCCACCTGTACGGCAGACGGCAGGGTGCCCGGCGGGCTGGTGACGATGATTCGATCGGCGCCGCCGCCCAAGAGCCCGCGGACCTCCTCAACGGGGTCCTCCCCCTGGGCATCGATCAGGAAATCGGCGCCCATCTCCTGGCCGGCCTTCATCCGCACCGCTTCTCGGGGCGTGTTGCAGCAGTTGCCGACCAGGGCGATTCTGGCTGCGCCGCGCAGCTTCGCCAACCTGACACACATGAGCCCGATGGGACCGGGCCCATAAACGACCACATCCCCTGCCAGCGGAATCTCGGCATGAAGGACGGTGTTCAGGGCCACTGCCAACGGTTCGACCAGCGAAGCATGGACGTAATCCAACCCATCGAAGCGATTGAGCAGGTGTTCGTTGACTGCCATGTACTCAGTCATGCCCGGCTGGCCGTTGAGATTGTAGTTATTGCGGCAGCGGTAGTACTCACCGTTCTTGCAGGCCGTGCAGACCCCGCACATGCCCACGTCTTCGACGATCACCCGGTCGCCAGGCCGGTAGGCGCTGACTCCCGGGCCGGTTTCCACGACCTCGGCCGCGATCTCGTGGCCCAGGGGCATAAAGTCGCCCGACCAATCGCGCGCGAAATGCAGGTCAGTGCCGCACAGCCCGCAGGCATGCACCTTGACGAGCACCTCGCCAGGCCCTGCAACGGGAATGGGCAGGTCGCGGATCTCAAACTGAAAGGAAGTTCGGGCAAATAGCGCTTTCATCTTGCTATCACGTCCATTCGTCAGGCAGCCATGAACATCGACCCGCTGTAATGGGCGACGATCTTATCGTCCTTGTGCTTGGCGACGACGTCCAGGTTGTTGAAGACCTTGCGGATGGCTTCGGCGTACATCTCCATCAGGCCGCGGCCGTTCGGTGGGTGGATGCCGGCAATCACCGTGTAATCTTCGCACAGTTGTGAGGCAACCGGGTAATCCGATCCGCGGTACGTGACGTCGCGGCCGTAGAAGTGGCAGGTCCAGGGGCAGCCCTTGGTGCCGTAGCCCATCTTGGTCTGGAAGAGGTCTTGCGCGGGCACCGGCATGGTTTGCCACTGGCCGGTGGCGATGCCTTCCATGTGCAGCGCCTTCTCCAGCGCAATGCGGAACTCGCGCGGCGACAGGTTCACGCCGGCTTTCTGGGGGTCAAAACGTACGACGTACATCCAGTAAACGTGCGTGCGGTCAGGAGGAACGAAGGGGGTCGTCACCCAGGGGAATTCGGCCAGGAGGCTATCCAGGAAGCGGGCGTTCTCCTGCCGCAGCGCGTTGTTGGCATCCAGCCGTTTGAGCTGCGAGCGCGCGAAGGCGGCGGGCAGCTCCTGCGTGCGATACATGAAGCCCAGGATCGAGGCGTTGTAGACACGCAACTTGGTCTCGTCATCGACCTCATCCCCGAACATACGCAGCATCTCACCCCGGGTCAGAAAGCGTTCGTCGTCGGCCATGAAAAAGCCGCCTTCGCCCCCGCAGAGATTCTTCGAGCTGTTCAGGCTGAAAGCGGAAAACTCACCAAAACTGCCGACTTTTTGGCCCTTGTATTCGGCGCCATGGGCCTGGCAGGCATCTTCAATGACGACCAGGTTATGCTTGGCCGCGGTCGCCTGGATCTCGTCCAGGTCGGCGGGCAGGCCGTGTAAGTGCACCGGAATAATGGCCTTGGTGCGCTCAGTGATCTTCTCTTCGATGCGGGCAGGGTCCATGTTGTAGGTACGCGCATCAATATCGACGAAGATAGGAATCGCGTTGGCGTGGAGCACACAAGAGGCAGAGGCGAGAAAGGTATAGGCCGGGATGATAACCTCGTCGCCGGGGCCCACGCCCGCCGCAGCCAGCGCCATGTGTAAGGCCGCGGTGCCGCTATTGGTCGCCAGGCAGTATTTGCGGCCAATGTATTGGGCCCAGTCGTTTTGCAGGCCCACACACTGGGGCGCGCCGCTGCCGCACACAATCTTTTGGTCGAAGACACTCAGCACGGCATCGCGGTCCGTCTGGTCGATGGGCGGCCAGGGTCGCACCGAACCCGCGGGTACGGCCCGCTCTCCGCCGTCAATAGCCAATCGCTTCATAGGATGAACTCCTCAGTGAGAAATAAAGAGCTGGTGTGCTCCTTGTCAACGGCCCTGGCCTTCCAGATGTGCGCTGAGCAGATCCAGAAACGCCGGTGGGGTTTCCGCCATCACCACGACCGCCGGCGCCTCGCCTGCGCAGCGATATGAGTGTGGGATGGTTGAAGGGTAAGCCATGCTGTCGCCCACGTTAAGGTGGAATTGCCTGTCGCCCAGGGTCACGACCAGCGCGCCCTCGAGAATCAACAGGCACTCCTGCCCCTGGTGCCTGTAGGTCAGGGTGGCTTCGGCGCTCAGCGGCCCGATGTGTAGGATGCTGAACTCGATGGGCCCGGCGAGCGTCGGGGTCAGGGACTCGTAAACCTGGTTGATCTTGGGGAATCCCACGCTCCTCCGCCGGTCCACTCGTACTACCGGGTCGTAAGGCAACGCTCCCAGACCCGCGCTTGTCGCATAATCCGGTCCCGCGTCGACTGCTTCCATAAGCTGGGCCATGGACATGTCGAGGGCGACGGCTATGCGGCTGAGCACGTCAAGCGACGGCACCGTGGTACCGCGTTCGATCTGAGAGATCAGTCCCTTGGTGACCTGCGCGCGGCGGGCCAATTCGGTACCGGTAATGCGCCGCTTCAGGCGATGAGCCCGTATCTGTGGACCCAGACCATCAATGGGCAAGTAGTGCCTCCCCCCGTTTGCGTTGCCTCGTGCGAGGACACGAGTAACCCGCAGTGTTTAGCTTGACTATACCACGTTTAGTCCCATTGTCAAGCGGGAGATCTGGCAGTGTCTGTTCACCGGTTGGTAAAACCCAGTCTAGACCGGCAGGGAGCCAACTTGCGGACCTGTGACGAGCCGCCAGGTGGGCCCGTTGGCTTATAATGGGATGGCCTTGATTCCGGCTAGCTCGCAAAACGCGATTAGGTCCTCGTAGAGATGCGCGCCATAGCCCAGCACGGCATACTCGTTGTTCCATGCCTGCAGCAACGCGTCGACGTCACATTCGGCCGTCACAAAGGCATGCGGCCAGAACG
>Ga0209429_10002644_pt1 | contig 10473 bp, 9 predicted proteins | sample BarGraNGADG00212_3_FD_184493 | JGI IMG/M metagenome (GOLD analysis project Ga0209429, IMG submission 184493) | Arctic peat soil microbial communities from Barrow, Alaska - Barrow Graham LP Ref core NGADG0004-212 (SPAdes) (version 2) | ecosystem: Environmental > Terrestrial > Soil > Wetlands >... | reverse complement strand
ATATGAATGTCAAGGATGATAAATTGTAATTTTGTTACAAGTCTGAGTTCGTATCGTCCATATCTTTTTCTAACTTTGGAGCTCAGAACCTTTGAATCTTTTAACTTTTTAATATTGACTATTTTACCTGTTCTTCCATGTACCTCAAAAAACTGGCACTGACCAATTTTAAAAACTATGAGCTGAATGAGCTTGAGTTTTCACCAAAGATTAACTGCTTTGTTGGAAATAACGGAGTGGGGAAAACAAATATTCTCGATGCAATTCACTATCTGTCTCTGACCAAAAGTTTTTTTAATAATATCGACAGTATTAGTATCAGGCATGGTGAAGACTATTTTATTATCCAGGGAACATTTGTCAGAGACGGGGAAGAGGACCAGATTTACTGCGCCTTTCAGAAGCAAAAACAAAAGCTGTTAAAAAGAAACGGGAAAGAATATCAGAAGCTTTCTGATCATATAGGTCGATATCCTGTAGTTATGATATCTCCTGCCGACAGTGCCCTGATTTCCGAAGGAAGTGAAGACCGCAGAAGATTCATGAATAAAATAATAAGCCAGTACAATATGGAATACCTTGATTCTGTTCTGAGATATAACAAGGCACTCCAGCAGAGAAACAGGTTATTAAAAGATTTCAAATTGTCAGGCAAATTCGATAGTGATGTTCTTTCGATATGGGATGCACAGCTTGTCAAATATGGAAGTTATGTCTTCAGTGAAAGAGAAATTCTGGTTAATGAGCTTATTCCCGTTTTTCAGGAATACTATTCACTGATCTCATCAGGGAAGGAGCAGGTTAAACTTAAATACCGTTCTCATCTTTCTGAAGGAAATTTCGATGATGCACTTTCTAATTCTGTAACTAAGGACAGATTCCTTGAATACACAACAATCGGGATTCATAAAGATGATCTTCTTCTTGAAATGAATGATTTTTCAGTGAAATCTCTTGGCTCCCAGGGACAACAGAAGTCATATCTTGTTGCCCTTAAACTGGCAAAATTCGATTATATTAAAAGAAAAGCAGGCTTCTCCCCGGTTTTATTACTTGATGATATCTTTGATAAGTTTGATAATGAACGCGTTGAGCAAATTATCAGGATTGTCGGGGATCATCAGTTTGGGCAAATCTTTATTACCGATACTAACGAAAGTCGCTTGCAGGACATCCTGATGGGTCATAAAACTGATTATAAACTTTTTAAAATTGCAGATAATGGGGTGGAAGAGGTATCTCAAAAAAGATCAAAACTAAAATGAGACGCAGTAAAACTATATCACTTGCCGAGGCAGTTAAGGATTACATTAAGGAGATGAATCTCGATGGAAAACTGAGTGAAGTCGGGGTTATCAACTCCTGGGAAGAAATTGTAGGAAAAGCAATCAGCTCGCGTACATCAAAAATATATATAAAAGATCACATCCTTTATGTCCATTTGAATTCATCCGTTGTCAGAAATGAATTGCTTATGCTCCGGGAAACTCTGAGAGAAAAACTTAATGAAAAAGCAGGAAGCGAGGTAGTTAAAGATATTGTTCTGCGCTAAAGAGTATTACCGCTAAGTCTATAAAGTTAAAAATCTGTAAAGTCAAAAGTCTGCAATAATCAAACAATCTTATAATTAGTTCCGGTTATCTGAATTGATTTCCTTAAGTTTTTATTTGAGTTGAAATGAAATTTATTCCCATCAGAGGTCAGAAGAACTTTTTTATTATCAATCTCTATAAAAATAGTTGAAAAATTATTCTTATGAATAAGAAAATCAGCAAGTAAAAAAGCTTTTTCAATTCCATCACCCCGTCCGAAGTTCCATACCTCATCAGGTAATGCCAGTCTCATTCCGTCGTAAATCGATTCATCCGGCATGGCTTTTAGAATGTGGAAAACATCTGAAGTAGCTTTCCCGTTAAGATCGGTAAAGCAGACAGGGTTCCTCTCAATTGCAGCTTTGATGAATGGACGCCAGTCAATTATATCCATTTGTCTGTACACATAAAGAGCAAGTGAAGCTATTTCAGAATTATCATTTTGGCCTGTTATTAAATCCATGATTTTTTCACGACTATCTTCATTTGTAATTTTAAGCCTTGCAGTTTTCAGATAATTCTTCTTCGAATCAGGAATTTTTGGATCGATATAAATAAAATCCTTCATTTCGATAAACATCTCATGAATAATCTCTTCAGAAATAACTCCGGTGACTTTAATAAATTCTTCCTCAATTTCTTTTAGGGTTTTATCGCTATGTTCATCCAGAATAATCTCAATGTCATTCAGCATAATTTTCCCTTGTATGGGACTAAGATGGAATTCATCTCCTTCTATTTCGTTTACAAGTGATGCGCGAGTCTCAGCGGATACATTGAATTTGCTGGTGTGTTCATATTCAAACATTTTTTCCAGCGATATGTATCTCTGTTTCCCGGAACAATCGCACCGGTACTGGAAAATAGCTTTATATTTTGACTTAAAACGAAGAAAGTTTATGAATATATGTTTGGTCAGATCAGTAACAAGAAATTCCTTCAGTTTAACTGAAAACAGATCATAAGCCGCCTTGTCAATTGTTGCTTCATTGTATAATGTGTGTATGTAACCGGAAATATGAGAAACAATCGTCACCTTTTCGTTCTCCATGGCCCTTCTTGCCTTTTCAGACAATGATGTTCCGTTATACCACATATTCTTTGTGACAATCCTTCGGTTATTTGTAATTAATCCGTCTTTTTCAATTATGAAATCCTGAGAGTGCAGGGGAGTGGCTATAAGAAAAATTTTCTCAAGTGGCACTCTTCCGACTACAAACATTGCAGCAGCATAAAGAGCTGAAAGAGAAACACATTCTCCGGCGCCAGAATTAAAATTCTCTTTATACCTGAAAGCTGTCATTGCCTCAATAGTTTCTGTCTTCCAGTACGGAATTATATCAGAATCATATTTATCGAGACCAAAATGTTTCCTTATGTCAATATCGAAATAGTACTTATCTCCCTCATATCCGAATAATGCATTAGATTGCTTAAGCATTTCCATATCGAAAAAATCACTGAACCTTGCGATTTCAGCTGTTTTGGAAGTAAGCCCCCAGGTTGAGAGATCGAGATTGAAAACATAGTTTTGAATAATATACTGCTTTATCCTGTTGGCTTTACTTGTGAAACTCTTCTTTTCAATATCCTTAAACCATTGATCATCTCTCCATTTCCATAACTCGGGCGACATTATATCTGCAAGAATCAAAGGATAGAACAGATCGGGGAATATGAAAATCTCCATATCCGAAAGTGTAAAAGCTGAAGAATATTTTTCCAGTGTTTTCTGATCGGAAAAGTCCCTGATGAAATTTGAATCCATATACTGTTTTAAAGTCCTGCTAATCTACTAACACAAAACTGGAATTAAAGTTTAGTAGAACCTCTCAATATCCGGGAAGAAAAAATTTGCTTCCTTAATTGCATTTTCAATACTGTCCGATCCGTGAACTGCATTCATCTGAACCGATACTGCAAAAGTCTTTCTGATCGTACCGGGTTCTGCTTTGGAAGGATCAGTGGCTCCAATCAGTTTCCTGAATGCATCAACAGCATTGTCATGTCTTAAAATTATAACAACCACAGGACCAGAGGTCATAAACTCTATCAGACCATCAAAGAATGGTTTCCCTTTATGGACAGAATAGAATGATTCTGCCTGTGGAAGAGTCATTTTAACCATACGCATGGCTTCTATTTCAAATCCTCCTTCGTTGATCATGGCAAGAATAGGCCCTGTTTTTCCTGTCCTGACAGCGTTTGGTTTAATAATCGAAAAAGTAAAATCACTGTACATTTGTAGATATTTTTGAAACTAATACAATAGAATCAGTCTTCGGTAATATTTTTTATCTTTAACCACTTAAAAAAAACTTACGCAAAAGTGATAGATTTATCCGAATATACAAAAGAATTATCAAAATTATTCTCATCATCTGAGAATATATTACTTATCAGCCATATCAATCCTGATGGTGATGCAATAGGCTCTCAATTAGCTTTATATCAATATCTTAAGGCAACGGGGAGAGATGTATGTATGATGGCGCCTAATCATCTCCAGGAGTTTCTGAAATGGATGGAAGGTGCAGATCAGATTAAAATCTTTATCAGGGAGGGGAGAATATGCAGGAAAATGATCGGGAAAGCTGATCTTATAGTTTTACTCGATTTTAATCAATCCAACAGGTTAGGAGAGGCAGAAGATTTGGTTCTTGCATCACATGCTCGAAAAGTTATTATTGATCACCATCTCGATCCGAAAAATTTTGCAGATTTAATTATTTCCGATCCGTCGAAATGTTCAACATCTGAACTTGTTCATGAACTTGTATGTGAAATGAACCAGGGCCAATTTTTAAATAAGTCTTATGCCGAAGCTCTCTATGTGGGAATTATTACAGATACGGGGAACTTTGAGTATGGATCCTATTCTTCAAGAACATTCAGAATTGTTGCAGATATTCTCGAATCAGGGATTGAAAAGGAAAAAATACTTAACCTTATTTATAATAATTTTTCTTCTGACAGGATCAGACTGCAGGGCTACGCTCTTAACAAAAGAATGGTTGTAATGCCGGAATATAATACGGCATATATTTTTCTTACAAAGAATGACTTAGCGGAATATAACCATGTTAAAGGCGATACTGAAGGATTTGTAAATATGCCTTTATCAATCAAAGGGATAAATTTCTCTGCTCTGTTCATTGAAAAGGAAGGTTTTATAAAACTTTCTTTCCGCTCAAAGGGTCACTTCCCGTCAAATTTATTTGCCTCAGAATATTTTTCAGGCGGAGGACATCTAAACGCTTCCGGAGGAGAATATTCAGATACCCTCGAAAACACCATTGAATTTTTTCTCAAAGTTCTTAAAGAGAATGTCTGGAGATTTGAAGATAAGATATAATCATATGAAAATAAGATATATCCTCTTTATAATCTTATCGGTTGCATTTCTTTCATGCAATAATAATTCTGAGAAAAAAAATTCAAATTCCGGACCTGGAAAAAATGAAATGGCTGATCTGAACAGATATTTTGTGCAGAAAGACAGAGAAAAAATTCAAAACTATATTGACCGGAAAAATCTAAAAATGAAAGAATCACCCACCGGACTGTGGTACCAGATAATTAAAGAAGGTAACGGAAACAATTATGCTGACAATAATAAAGTTATTATTGATTATGAATGTTGCCTTCTTGATGGCACCAAATGTTATTCATCAAAGGAGCTTGGCCCAAAGGAAGTTACAATGGGAAGAGGTGAAATGGAAGCTGGCCTCAATGAAGGGCTGCGTATGCTGAAGCCTGGTGCTGAAGCTATCTTCATTATACCACCATTTTTAGCATATGGATTGGTAGGAGACAGGAAAAAGATTCCTCCAAGAGCGATAATTGTCTATAATGTTATAGTAATTACAGGAAAAACAAATTGAAGATCCTGGCGGCAAGTAACAGGGATTCACTTCTCCCAGGCTGATCCGGTCAATTCCTTTTTGTTCGAGAGGTTATTATCCGGAACAATCACTGCCACCCATGGCTCATCTGTTAAACTTATTTTACCTTCCCATTTTATAGTTGCTTTTTCTCCTGATTTTAACACTATTTTTTTAGTTGGGACCTTAATTGTCAGATTATTTGACCTTATTGTCAACTGGTGACTTCCACTTCCATTCACTTTTGCAGTTATCGTCACAATACCATTACCTGAAGACAGTTTCGAAACTTCAAAATTAAATGCGTTTTTCGGACTAAGATTCATTTCATAATTTCCTGCAGGAAGGAGCAATGTAGTTTGCTCTATACCATTGCTTTTTATTTCATACTTTCCCTCGGGTAACGTTGCGTTAAACTGCCCGATAGAGTCAGTTTTAATAATGCTTAACTGACCGGAAGCTAAATTTTTGAACTCAACCGTGCCTTCAGCTTTTCCCTTCACAAGTGCAGGTCCTTCAAGATCACGCATTAGCCAGATCCATTGGGTTACCGGATGAACCCAAACCTCTTTATATGTCCAGGTACTCTGCACTGGCCAGTAGGGTATATCACTCTCCGCACGGGTCTGAATACCTACAGGAAGCGCTCCTACAATATCACCTGATGAAGGAGTATATAAAGGTGTAAAGTCATATCCCTCCCCGTACATAGTACTTTGCGAAAATGGATTTCTACCTACAACCCATTCCAACTGATGCTGGGCTAGCTTTGCCGATTCCATATCACCCCGGAGACGGGCTGCATTGTTCAGCGATTGCGCTTTGGGAAGAATAGTTCCAAAATGCCCGCGATAGTCCATCCATACAGGAAAAAGGCGTAGATAATGTCCTTTTCCCAGTGGAATTCCATTTAAAACCTGTTTTCTGAATGACTCTTGTCTGCTTTCAGGTACCTGGAGGTATTCTTCATCTGTATATATTGATGAAGGCAAAACCCCGTATGGTTCTGTGTACTTAGCAATTGTTTTAAGATACTCCGAATATAAAGTTACACCTGAATACCATTTCATCCAGTCCGGATGATCAGGAAAAGCCTCCCATAGTTGAGTGAGCGCAACAATTGGCGCTTGCTCACGACCCCGATGGCAATAATGAAGAATATGGTCTTTAGCCGGACTGGTATAAAAAAAGCCATTTATTGGTATATCCCAGTCAGGTTGCTTACGCTGCTGCGATTCAAGAATAACATCCGCCAGTTCTGCGGCTTTGTTTGCATATCGCTGGTTTCCCGTTGCACGCCATAACTCCAAGGAAGCTAAAATTCCGGCGGAAGCTATCTCATGTAACACATTACCGGAATCAAATGATCCGCTAAAAGTAGCCTTAGAAGACGATTCCTCATTTAAATTCAGGTTTTCAACTGCAAATTGCCAATCGGCTTCAGCCATTTTCAGAGAATAAGCTGCCAATCGTGGATCTCTTTCTTTCAAAACTCTGGATGCAATGGCTTCCGAAGCAGAAGCTACAAAATTTGTTTTTGATGAATTTTTTGCCGTTGAAGTAACATCGTCGAAATCACCAATAATTCCGTTTGTCCTGCGACTATTAATCGATCCTTCATTGCGAAACCCATCACCAAAACTGGTTTTAAGTATCCAATCAAGACCCCACTGAGCCTCCTCAAGAAGCCGTTCATAAAGTTTCGGATTTTCTCCTCTGGCGTGCATCTTCTCTGCAAGGCTGAACATTGCATATACAGCATCGCCAGTATTGCCAAGCCCCTGGGTGAAATCTCCTGCATCATGCCATCCGCCATTAATAACTATACTTTTATCGCCATGAATACATGTCCAGTCACGGTGACACGATCCATGCACTCCTGGAATAGAAGTTCCGCAACGCTCAACATAAAAAAAGTTAAGTGCTTTCCAGATAGTTTCTTCCCAGATATCCGGATCTATCCGAAAAGGTTGCGTTACTGTTTCTCCGGCTTCAAGAAAGTAGGAACCACTTTTTTGAATTTCTGAAAAATCAAGAAGCTGAAAGGTTCCCAAATGCGACGTGACATTTTGTATAGGTTTGCTAAGTACTGTCTGTCCTGAATTCTGATCAACTATCCTGAATTCATTTGTTTTCAGATTATTTGCGATAGCGCTTTTCGAAGCGCCGGACTGGTACCCGGTATGACTAAAAGAAATCCTTCCGGGCCAGACATTCCATCCTTCAATATATTCAGGATCAACTTTTTCCAGTACCAGATCATCAAAATAATAAGCTAAAGTGTCTGTTGCCTCCGGTTCATTTCCAGGCATCCATGAAGAAATCTCAAGTTTTGTTATTCTGTCACGTGCAACATTGCCAATTTCCCATACAATATGGTTCCACTCATTATTTCTTAACAGTACAGTATTCTCACCTTCCTGGGCAAAAGGTGCAGGAAGTTTTTCAACACCTTCATTAAAAAGCCTCATTTCCAGCCAATTTTCATAATACCCCGGACAATCAGGACGTATCCATATCGATATTCTGTTGAATTTACTCCAGTCCTCGTTTTCGAAATTGCGAATAACTCCGGCTGTACCCCAGCCTCGACCGCTCTTAGGACCAGGGCCATCCATTTTTGTGGGTAATTTCATAAGAAGAGACCTGTTGCCATTATGAGATTTATCACTGGAATATTTCATCACAGTCACCATACTTTTCGATTCTTCAATCTTAGCAGTAACTCTTGCATCGACAACGGATATTGCTCCATTCGTAAAGGGTACCCAATGGCCTGGACTTTCCATATCATCCAAAATCCTGCTTTCGAGTACGTCCTTATTGAGCCATCTAAGCGACGCCGAATTCTGAACATTTATTTTCATAGGCGCCTGGCCTTTAGTTATTAAACTGATGGCCAACATAGCAATGATTATTCTGATTGTCATTTTGTAATTTATATTTAAATCACTGATAATATGTTGAATGCGAATTTATTTTTTGTTTTTAAATATATTAAATTAAAATTGAAGCTCTTCGCAGCAAGCTACGAAGAATCTTCGATCCCCTAAGATAATTTCTTAATGCTCGCTGACTCCGCAGCAAGCAACGGAGAATGCGCTCGCGGGGATTCAACTCAGCCAGTCTTTATAAATTTTTAACATTATTTAATTTCATAATCAAAGATGTATATTTGCGGCGAACTAATCTATAAATATTTGGTTTAGTTCAAAAACAACTATTTGGCGAATTAGCTTACAGGGAAGGGAGTATAATATATTCCATGAAATCCTTCCTTGTTTACCGTACTAAACATAAGTATTTTGTGGACGAAGCAATTATTGGAATGGTTTTTACGTTATTTTTCAGACAATTTAATATTAAACTTAAAACTCAATCTATGATAAAAAGGAATATTCAGACAATTCTTCTGTTTTTGGCAGTAGTAACAATTATCTCGTTAGTTTCATGCGATCCTTCAAAAAAATATCAAAAAGAAGAAAAAAATCAAATCCAGGATTACCTGAGCAGTCACAGCGACCTGAATTTTGAATTGAAGCCAAGCGGATTATATTACCTTGAAACCTTAGCAGGTCTCGGAATTTCACCAGTTGTAAATGATTCTGCTTTTATCAGATACACAGGTATGTTTCTCGACGGGTCCGTTTTTGATTCTAATGTTTCGTCAGCAAAGCCTATTGGTATTATAGTCGGACAGATGATTGCTGGTTTTAATGAAGGAGTAATGCTGATGAAAGTGGGGGGTAAATCTACTTTACTTGTTCCATCAATACTTGCGTATGGCGCAATGGGTTCTTATCCTTATATATCCGGTTACACACCATTATTGTTCGATATTGAACTTGTTAGAGTTATACCTGCTCCAGTGAAATAATATTATTGGAGAACGAATATTACCAGTTTATCATTGAGAGCTGGAATATTCCTTTTCCATTCCGAAATTTTCATTGTTCTTATTGATTCTGATGAGAGAGTAATGTCGGCAGCGATACATAGCATAGTATTATTATCGCAGCTGGAAATTATTGATTCAAACATTTTCTGATTACGATAAGGAGTCTCCATAAAAATCTGGGCATACCCTTCCCGCGACTTCTTTTCCAGATCTTTTAACCTTGCAGCCTTTTCCGCAGGTTTGACTGGTAAATACCCGTTAAAAGTGAAATTCTGACCATTCAGTCCGGAAGAGATCAGAGCAAGCAGAATGGAAGATGGTCCGGATAATGGAGTTACTGTGATTTTTTTCTGATGTGCCAGGGCAACTATTCTTGCTCCCGGATCTGCAATTCCCGGCAAACCGGCTTCACTCATAATACCCATGTCTGATCCTTTAAGAACAGGGTCAAGATATTGTGCTATTTCTGAATCTCTTGTGTGTTCATTTAATTCAAAAAATACTGTATCATTAATTGGAAACTCTTTATCAATGAGTCTTAAAAACCGTCTGGCACTTCTCACGTCTTCAACAATAAAGAACCGCAAAAGTCTTGTAAGACTGATAACTCTTTCGGGGATCACTTTTGAAAAGTCATCTCCTCCCAGAGTCACAGGTATTAGGTAAATCCTGCCGGTCACGCTGCTAAGTTTATTTACTCAAATATAACAAATAAAGTGTTCTTGTCTGAAATAACAAAAATTACATTACCGTTGCCTATTGTTTATTTTTAGTATAGGTTTGTGATGAAATATTTTTATTGTGAAAATAACATTTCTTGGAACAGGCACCTCCCAGGGTGTTCCTGTAATAGCCTGTGAATGCAATATATGCCTTTCTGAAGATCAGCACGATAAAAGATTAAGAACTGCTCTTCTTCTGGAAACAGATGAGACTACGCTGGTTTTCGATGCAGGCCCTGACTTCCGACAGCAGATGTTAAGGGAACATGTTATGAAACTTGATTCAATTATTCTGACGCATGAGCATAAGGATCATATTGCGGGTATGGATGATGTCAGAGCTTTTAACTATAAAAGTCAGGATGCAATAGATATTT
>Ga0209429_10002643_pt1 | contig 10474 bp, 10 predicted proteins | sample BarGraNGADG00212_3_FD_184493 | JGI IMG/M metagenome (GOLD analysis project Ga0209429, IMG submission 184493) | Arctic peat soil microbial communities from Barrow, Alaska - Barrow Graham LP Ref core NGADG0004-212 (SPAdes) (version 2) | ecosystem: Environmental > Terrestrial > Soil > Wetlands >... | reverse complement strand
GAAAAACCAAATATATCTCCGAAATCTGATCCTGAAACTCTCATAGTTCTATGAACATTTAGGAGATTCTCTGAAAAACGGGAATCTTTTTTCAGAGAGGCAAGACGGGGTTCGCCGAATGCTTACAAAGATATGATACTTAGAAATAAAAATGAAGTTGATATAGCTTTTTTTTGTTTTTCTTGAAGTGTGCCACAAACTGGAATAGTTGGAGGGGTAGATGCCATTTTGTATGGTGAAGCCGGGGATGGAGAAGGTGGCTGGGTATTGTGAGGCGGAGAGGTTGAGTTCGAATAGGCAGAGGAAGAGGGTGGGGTTTATGAGTTAATAATTATCAGCCCATAGAATTAATAAATAAATAATATATATTTGCATAAAAGTAACGCTAACAATTTATTGTTAGAAAAAACAATCGAAAAATACAATTGCAAATGACCGATGAAGAACTAATTAAGAAATTAGAAGACCTTGAATGGGAAGACTTTGAGGTTAAATCGGCTAAATCCGAGTTGCCAAAAGATACGTGGGAAACGGTTAGTGCATTTTCCAATACTTCAGGAGGATGGTTGGTATTTGGCATAAAGCAAGATGGTAAAAGTTTCGAAATACAAGGTGTTAGCAATCCTGAAAAGATCGAACAAGATTTCCTGAACACCATTAGAGGAGGAAAATTTAATATTTTTGTTCCAACCAAGCAGGCCAGCCACTCCATAAATGGGAAAACTGTTCTAACTTTTTACATACCTGCGTCAAAAGAAAAACCCGTCTATTACAATAGCCTGCAAAATACATTTATACGAAGAGGAAGCTCAGACCAGCGAGCAACACGTGAAGAAATAGATGCCATGTTTCGTGACCAGACATTTGGCACCAAAACATCGGAAATTGCTGTAGGAACCAGTAGAAGCGATATCAACAACGCATCACTGTCAAGCTACCGTGATTATATGTCGAGGTTTAATCCAACTGTAAACTACAATCGGTATGATGAAACCGATTTCTTGCAGAAACTTCGAATTATGGAGGGTAATAACTGTACGTTGGGAGGCTTACTCTTTTTGGGAAATAGAGATACGATTGAGCGTTTTTTTCCTGATTTCAGAATCGATTTGCTGGAAATACCTGGAACAACGTATTCCGATGCAAAAGTACGCTACACCTATAGATTGGATGAATACGACAATTTATGGGAGTATTACTTCGAATGCGTTGCCCGATTAAAATCAAAAGTTGATGTAGAGTTTAAAATGGGAAGCGAAGGTTTTGCCCCCGGATACGCATCTTTACCGACCACATCGAATTTTACAATCCAGGCGGAATGCCAAAACCGATCGAAGAGCTAAAGGGGAAAGACATTTCATTACCCAGAAATCCTATCATTACAAAGTTGTTCAGGGTGGTAAAACTTGCTGAAAATGCAGGTTACGGTCTGGATAATATCGAATACAACTGGAAAAAATACAACCAGACTACACCGCAGTTTGATGTGGTTTTCGATTCAGTAATTGTGAAATTTCAGCTGGTTCAAGCGAAAAAAAATGTGCAAGAGATGAAAGAGGTATCTGAAGGAAAGGAAATGGAACTGCTTGAAACACTTCGGAAGACATTCGGCCTCATTTCAGGAAGAGTACAAAAATCACCTGAGGAGAACATGGCGGATTTAAAGGGTCTATACGAAACCTTTACCGCTTATCTACAAAATAACTTTGGTAATACTTTAGAAAACCTTCGTAAAGAGTTTGGTGAGACTTTAGAAGAACATCAACGAAAAAATACGGAGAAGAAAGTCTTCGTGCTGATGCTTATTACCATTGATAATTTCGTATTATCTGAGGATGTAGCAAGTATCATCGGCATCTCAATAACTACAATTAATAGATATCTTAAGATTTTGAAAGAGCTCGGTTTTATAAGCAGGGTCGGTTCTTACAAAACAGGTTTTTGGAATTTTAAAAAACTAGAATGAAATCAATGACAGAATAAATGATAGAATAAATGATAGAATAAATGACAGAATAAATGACACTGTAAAAAAATTAAATGACACTATAAATGACACTATAAATGACATTGTAAATGACACTGTACATCAAAACCAACAATTAACCGCTTGCACAAATTCGGAGTATTCGAGGGAGGTTCCACGGAAACGGTTGAGTTATTTGCTGGAACTGTTGAATTTGAAAAGTCTGTTGCAGAAAACGAATTTAAAATAGTTGCATAAGTAACCAAAAGCGTTACTTTTGTAATGATAGAAACAGATACTATGGAACTCCTAAAAGTCTTAATAAACAAAGCAGGAAACGGTGTATCTGCACATCTTCCCGAACTGGATGGTTTTTTAATAACGGCGCAAACAGTGACAGTCCTTAGAAAGGAGCTTCGTGAGAGTGTTAATTTTCACATGGAAGGATTATACCCTGAAGAACGAAAACAATGGATGGATGGTGATTTTGATTTTGATTTTGTGTTTTGTGACATCCCTTCATTGGTTTCAGGCTTTAGTGAAACAATAAACCAAAACAGCTTGGCAAGAATTTCTGGAATGAATGAAAGCCAGATGCGACAGTATGCGTCGGGTTTGAAAAAGCCTTCGCGAAAAGTATTGAAAAGAATTGAAGAAGGGCTGCATCGGTATGCGGATGATATTCGTAAAATTCATTTTGAAATGGTGTAAACCTTGTTGAATCCACTAATATCATGACAGAAAAGCAAATTGAACGTGTTCGCACTAAAATAGCTCGTATAAAAAGAGCCTTGGCTGCCGATAAAAAGGAGTGGGGTGGCTATTATCACGATGGTTCTGGTCTTCGATATAGGTGTCCGGAGTTGTATCTGGAGATCCGTGAATTCAAGGGTAGCTTGAATTACTTTCGGATTCAACCATTTGGAATAAATTTTTAGGTAGGAAACTAACCTTGGAGGATGAAACTGTTGATCTTCAACTAAAAACATGGTTGGCAGTGCAAAAGCTGAATCATTCGGCTGGACAGTGCCTTTTTGCTTTTGAATCAATGACTTATCATCCAAGCCCAAAGCCTTCGTTTTTTCAAATAATTCAAATCATGATCGTGAGCGTAAGCCTCTTTTTCAAAAGAAATATTTTTATAAGCTATGTACTTGTTTTTATACATTATCATACCAATACCAAACTCTACAAGATAGACTACGTAAAAAAAAAGAACCAGCAATTCCAATTGCTGTCGAATATGTATTTGTTCATGGTTTAAAGTTCGCTTACTTTTTTTCAGGGATCTGTCGCTAAGTATTACAAATGGGAAAAGTGTTATTCCCGAAATGCCTAATCGGCGTATAAGGGGTAGAATAATTATCATTGATTTTTCACTATTCAAATATTTATAACTTTACGGCTGATTTCTGATTTTTTAGTAATACGTTTAACCATGAGAATTTTACTTACAGGTGCAACAGGATTTTTAGGGCAACGAACGCTAGAACAATTTAGTTTGAATCCTGACATAAAAAGCGTACTAGCTACCGGGAGAACATTAAAAGTAACTCATTTTGCAGAAAATTCAAAAATAAAATATGAGCTTGGCAATCTCGTCGATTTGGGTTTTGTAAAAAGAATGGTTAGTCAGGCAGATATCATTGTTCATGCAGCTGCGCTTTCTTCACCATGGGGTACGTATGAAGAATTTGAGGAAGCCAATCTCACCAGTATCAAGAATTTGATTATTGCCGCTAAAGAATCAAGCATTAACCGAATCATTTACATATCTACTCCAAGTGTCTATTTCAATCTTCATGACAGATTCAATATCAAGGAATCCGAAGATTTACCAGGAAAATTTATAAATGCTTATGCAAAAACAAAATACGAAGCAGAATTGGAACTTATCAGATCTGGAATTCCCTACGTGATTTTAAGACCAAGGGCTTTGATTGGGAGGGGCGACACGGTTTTAATGCCAAGATTGATACGGGCTTACAACGAGAACAAACTTAAAATCGTTGGGAATGGTGAAAATAGGGTGGATTTAACTTCTGTGGCGAATGTGGCTTATGCGATAGAACTATCTTTAAATGTTGATGCTAAAGGGCTTAACCAGGTATATAACATCAGCAACGACGAACCGGTGAATTTATGGAACACCATCGAAAAAATGCTTATACTTTTGGGAATGAAATTGGAAAAGCGAAAAGTGCCTTACGCCCTAGCAACTTTTGTTGCTCGTTTGATGGAACTAAAATCAAAAATGACGGATTATAAGGAACCTGCACTTACAAGATACAGTGTTGGAACACTTGCGAAATCATTTACCATGGATATTTCGAAAGCAAAACAACTACTTGGTTATCGCTCCAAAGTGTCTACAGACGAAGCCATGATGGAGTTTGCTGAATGGTACAAAGACATCCTGGATGAAAGAGGTTAAACTATATCTGAATTATGCAGGCTATTGCTTTTCTAAAGAAAGTCATGCCCTTCGAGGAGGTGCCCATAAACCCATCAAGTTCCATGCTTTGTATGGACTTATCCTTCATCCTGTACAAGGTTGGATTCTTTTTGATACCGGCTATACCAGAAGATTTTATACAGCCACCAGCCACTTTCCGAACAATATCTATGCCAAGATTACACAAGTGCACGTTAATGCCGAGGATGAACTGAAATCGCAACTTCTGCAATACAAAATACAACCATCGGAAATAAAACACATCATCCTTTCTCATTTCCATGCGGATCATATCGGTGGAATGAAAGATTTCGAGAATGCTACGTTCTATTGTTCAAAAGAGGCTTACAAGCAAATAAATACGATAAATTCATATTGGGGCATTTCTAAAGGTATTTTGAAAGATCTCATTCCGGAAAACTTGAATAGCAGAATGGTCTTTATCGAGGATATGGGGAAGACCTGTGATGATGTGATTTTCGGGCGAAAATTTGATTTGTTCTCAGACCAGTCTATATTTGTCCATGAACTTCCCGGACACGCTGCAGGTCAAATCGGGATTCAGTTAAAAACTGTCAGAAGCCAGTACTTTCTTATTGCGGATGCTTGTTGGCTGAAGGAATCGTACACGCATTTCGTTTTACCTCATCCCATGGTGCGATTAATCGTAGATTCATGGAAAATGTATCTGAAAACGTTACAAAAGTTAAACAAGTTTCATGAAATGTCCCCCGACGTAATCCTTGTTCCTTCTCATTGCAACGTCTCAACAACGAATCTGGTTTCCACTAAATTTGATATGGATGCTCTTTAAATTAAAAATTCTATGGAGCCTTTTTGGGATAAAGAGTACAGAATTCATCTTCAAAAATAGATGGACGAGTTTGCAGAGATATCGCTTCAAACAACTTTTAAAGCAATGCAAAAAGGCCTCTTTTTACCAGAAGTTGCTCCATGAAAAGAACACCATCAGCGATTTCCCGGTCATTAACAAATCCATCTTCATGGCCAACTTTAATTCAATAAATACTGTTGGTATTCAACTCGATAAAGCAATGAAGGTGGCCATTCAAGCAGAAGAAACCCGCGATTTTTCTCCAACCATCAAAGGTATCACCATAGGGCTTTCATCAGGGACGAGTGGAAATCGCGGCATTTTTATGGCGAACGAAATGGAGCGGGCGAAGTGGGTTGCCTATATGCTGGACAGAGTTCTTGGTTTTTCACTGAAAAGGCGCACCGTGGCTTTCTTCCTGAGGGCAAACAGTAACTTATACAGTTCCGTGAATTCAAAGCTGATATCTTTCCATTTTTTCGATCTTTTAAATCCTCTAGAACAACATATCGAACATTTAAACACCCTGCAACCTACCATTTTGGTCGCTCAACCAAGTATGCTCATGGAGTTGGCAAAAGCCATTGAGGAAAGGAAACTATGCATAACTCCTGCAAAAATAATATCAGTTGCTGAAGTGTTGACGCCAGAAGATAATCGGTATTTATCCACTGTATTCCAGCAGATTATTCATCAGGTATATCAATGTACGGAAGGTTTTTTGGCATCGACCTGCAAAAATGGGACACTTCATTTCAACGAAGATTTCTTGATGATTGAAAAGCGCTACCTTGATGAAGAAAAAAGAAGGTTTCAACCGATAATAACGGATTTGTCACGAAAAACACAACTGGTGATCCGATATGAACTGAATGATATTATTCGGACAAAAGAGTCCTGTTCTTGCGGAAATTCCTGGCTGGCTATTGAGGCCATTGAAGGAAGGTCCGATGACATGTTGGTTTTTAATTCCAGTAACGGCGAGGAAGTGAAGATTTTCCCGGATTTCTTTCGGCGTGCCATCATTTTATCTGATCCAAAAATAGTCGATTATGCTTTGATTGAGAAAAGCAAGAACCAATTGGACTTGTATGTTGCCAGTAATCAATTAGAATCATTTGAAGCAGCATCCAAGGAAATTTTAAAGATTCTTGATCGGTACGATGTTCATGACGTTAGAATCATCCAAACTGGTAATAATGGATATATTCCTGGTAATAAACTAAGAAGAATAAGAAATGATAGTAGGAAAGTCAATTAGAATTCTAGGCCTTGCAAAGTATCTGCCCAGAGTCGTTTTATCGTCAGAAATTGAACAAGCTTATGGTTTGCCCATTGGATGGTCCGAAGAGCATTCAGGCGTCAAATCGAGGCATCATGTAACCTTTGAATCAAATGGTTACATGGGTGCACGAGCGCTGGAAAACGTCATGGAGAAATGCAACCTGAAAATGAAGGACATTGATCTCCTTATTTCTGCAGGTGGTTCCTTTGACTATGTCATTCCAAACCAATCGAGTGTGATTAAAAGTGAACTTACAGGTGGCAATACGGTTGATATCCCTACCATCGATATTGATACGGTGTGTTTAAGTTTTATAAGTGCCTTTGAAATTGCAGCAAGCTTGCTGGATGGGAAAAAGTATAAAACGATTGCGATTGTCTGTAGTGAGATATCATCAAAGGGCTTAAATCCTCAAAATCCGGAAACGTTGACTTTATTTGGTGATGGAGCAGTTGCAGCCCTGCTTCAATATGATACCAATTCCGATTCACTTTATATAAAGAGCCTTCAAAAAACGTATTCCGAAGGTATTGAGTATGCCATTATCAAAGGTGGTGGAGGCAAATACCACTTTAAAGATTATCCCTACGATTCAGCATTTCATTCGTTCAACATGAATGGAGTTAGGCTATTACGTTTAATTAAGAGTAAGTTGTCTTCCTTCACGACAGAATTCTTCGATGATTTACCTGTGAACTTCCCTGATGTGGATTGTATCATTATTCATCAGGCATCTAAAGCTGGTATTTCCATGTTCACCGATTTTTATCACCCCAAAAAAGACCAATTGAAAGGGAATCTGATTGATCATGGAAATTGCATCGCGGCTTCCATACCTATGATATTATGCGATGCCATTGAGTCTGGAGAAATTAAACGAGGAGCTATTTGTTTTTTAATTGGTTCTTCTGCTGGCGTTTCAGTTGGAGGCCTGCTGCTAAAATTTTAGGATGATGCATCGGTTTACAGATAACTTCATGAGGATGGTATTTCCAACTGTTGGTCAAGTCACCCCGCAAGTCACTGCCTAATTTGCACCCTTTTACCGGTGACCTTTTGCCGCAAGAGCAGCAAACCAAGCGCATTCTCAATTTCCCCAACCCCTACAAAAGCTAGCGCCACAGGCTCCCCGATATACATCGTTCGATAAGTTGTTAAAGGCAAAAAAACTATCTCAGGTTTTTTAGCCCCTCGCAGCCGGAGAACGTCAAGAGTATAGCAAGAAAAAAGCGGCAAAAGCCCTTTAACATCTAAGTGTGTCAACATCCAACAATAGAATCCCCCCTAATCATGATCTTTTACTAACATTATATCGCAACATGTTTAATATAAAAGGATTTAGGAGTTCTATCGATCTCAGAAAAAGTAAAGATAAAACACATATATAAGTTAAAGAATCGAAATTATCTTAATAGTTATCTTTATATTTGGGTTAAAAGTGCTGTTGCCGGGGGCAATTGTTCCGATTGTATAAAAGAAACCCGATCTATTTTCCAATGATCTAAAATACGACCGGAGTAAATCAAAAACACGGGTCATGATAAGATGGAGACCCCATTTAAATTAAAGGAGATAAACCAATGATTATTTTGCCATTTTTACATTTTTTCCTTTTTCTTGCAAATACGTACTTGGCAGTTTTTGTGTTATATAAAAACCCAAAATCGATACTTAACAGAACGTGTTCTATTCTACTGCTCTGTTTTGCCTTTTGGAATTTTGGAGATATCATTATACAGAATACAGACAGTACAATTACAAAAGGCACGGTGGTTATAATGCAGAATATTGAATCTATTGGTTGGCTTGGTTTTTCCAGCGCTATTTTATGTTTTTCTATCGCCTTTTCTAAAAGAGAGAAACTGCTTAAGAAAAAATGGTTCCTGTTTTTTGTTTTTATTTTGCCGTTGTTCCTTGTTTACAAACAGTGGACAAATTGTTTGACAATAAATCCTATAAGACAGTCTTATGGATGGTCATATTCTTGGACAGATACAATCTGGACTTATTTATTTTTTGTCTATTATTCCCTGTTTACATTGTTATCCATTTATTTTATTTACTTCTATGGCAGGAAAACAAAAAATATAATTGAAAAAAAACAAGCTAATATTATTACATTTTCTGTTATTGCCAGCTTAATAATTGGGACTATATCCGATGTAGTAATTTCAGAATTAGGTATTTATAATATTCCCTCTTTAGGAAATATTTATATTTTTATTTTTACAATAGGACTCTTTTATGCCATAGTTAAATACAGATTTCTAATTATTACACCAGCTATTGCCGCTGAAAATATTATTTCTGCTATGGATGAATTTTTAATTCTTTTAAATCAAGAAGGGAATATTCTTACTGTAAATAAAGCGACATTAGTCTCATTGCAATATGAACAAAACGAATTAGAAGGGAAACCTATTACAATACTTTTTCAGGAAGAGAATTTTAAGAAAAATCTATTTGAAAAAATTACGAAAGAAGAAGTTATAAAAAATCATGATAGTAATTTTCATACGAAAACCGGAAAAAATATATCTATAATCTATTCGTGCTCTCCTTTGAAAGATAAAGAAGGAATTATCATCGGAACTGTTTTTATAGCCAGAGATATCACTAAGCATATACAATTAGAAAATGAATTAATTAAAGCCAAAGAAAAAGCCGAAGAAAGCGACCGCTTAAAATCCGCTTTCCTGGCAAATATGAGCCATGAAATCAGAACTCCAATGAATGGTATATTGGGTTTTGCGGGACTGCTCAAAGAGCCGGAATTGTCGGGCGAAAAACAACAGGAGTATATCAATATTATTGAAAAAAGTGGTGCACGAATGCTCAATATCATCAGCGATATTATTAGCATCTCTAAAATAGAATCAGGAACTTTGGAAACATATATTTCGGACACAAACATAAATGTACAAACCGAATATGTTTACAACATCTTAAAACTTGATGCTGAAAAGAAAAAACTAACTATTATTCTTAAAAACGGTTTGCCCGACAAAAAATCCTTCATTAAAACTGATAAGGAAAAATTCTTTGGTGTTCTTTCAAACCTTGTAAAAAACGCCATAAAGTTCACCGATCAAGGTTCAATAGAATTTGGATATAATTTAAAAAAGAACAGTACTCTTGATGAACTTTATAACCTTGAATTTTACGTGAAAGACACTGGATCCGGGATCCAAAAAGACAGGCAGGAAGCCATTTTTGAACGTTTTATTCAGGTTGATATTCTCAATAAAATGGCTCAACAGGGAGCAGGATTAGGCTTGTCAATCTCAAAAGCCTATGTGGAGATACTTGGCGGCAAAATTTGGGTAGAAAGCGAAGAAGGCGTTGGCTCAACATTTTATTTCACCTTACCTTACAATGCTGAACCGGAAGAAAAAAAAGTTGTTCCGGTGCAAAACGAAAAGAATCAGATTAAAGGCCTGAAAATATTAATTGCCGATGATGATGAAGCATCTGAAATGTTTATTTCAATAACCGTCAAAGCGTTTAGCAAAGAAGTTATAAAAGCAAGTACGGGCAATGAAGCCATCGAAATTTGTCGTACCAATCCTGACCTTGATTTGATTCTCATGGATATTCAAATGCCTGATTTGAATGGTTATGAAGCAACAAGGCAAATCCGTCAATTCAACAAGGACGTTGTTATAATAGCGCAGACTGCTTTTGGACTATCTGGCGACAGAGAAGAAGCAATCGAAGCGGGATGCAACGATTATATCGCAAAACCCATTAACAAAGATGAATTACTTTCACTCTTACAAAAGTATTTCAAAAAATAACAAAAAAGGCTAATCACTCTAAATGAAGCGATTAGCCTTTTTGCATTGTACCCGAAGCCGGACTCGAACCGGCACAGCCGTTATGGCCAAAGGATTTTAAGTCCTTCGTGTCTACCATTTCACCATTCGGGCAACT
>Ga0209429_10002642_pt1 | contig 10476 bp, 9 predicted proteins | sample BarGraNGADG00212_3_FD_184493 | JGI IMG/M metagenome (GOLD analysis project Ga0209429, IMG submission 184493) | Arctic peat soil microbial communities from Barrow, Alaska - Barrow Graham LP Ref core NGADG0004-212 (SPAdes) (version 2) | ecosystem: Environmental > Terrestrial > Soil > Wetlands >... | reverse complement strand
ATTACTTTTTCATTTTCACCTATCTCCGACATCCAGATAATGGATTCCAGTGTATTGTATAAAAAATGCGGGCGGATCTGCGCCTGCAGGGCCTGAAGTTCGCTGATTCTTTTCTGTTCCTCAATAAGAAGTTCCTGCGCTACAAGGTTTTTGATCTGTACCGTCATATTATTGAAGCTGTCTCCCAACTCAGCGACTTCATTATTGACTGTAATATTTGCTTTTGCATCAAAGTCACCCTTTTCAAACTGCTTCATCGACGCTTTGAGCTGAAGAATAGGATCGGTAAGCCGTTTGGACGCGACATAGGAAATGATAAATGTAATTACGGAGAAGAAAATGCCGATAGCGAAAAACAGAATAATGACATCCGAACTGATCGAAACCAGTTGATTTGTGTCAAACACGCTGACGGTTACCCATCCGGAGGTCGGTGACAGCGAACTTGTATAGATATAGCCGTCACTGATCACGGATTTGACACCTTCGGAATGCGTTACAAGATCCAGACGCTCTGTCTTAATACCGCTGTATACCAGTCGCTGCTGAGGATGGTACACAAGACGTCCATCTGCTCCGACTATAAAAATGTACCCGGAATCATTATAGGAAAGGCTGCTGCAGATATCGGCAATCTGCTGATAGTTCAGGTCAACAAGCAGTACTCCGGCTAATCTTCCATTCGAATACAGTGCCCGGCTCATCGAGATAACCCAGTCATATTCACCGGCCACGACATTTTCCACACGGGAAGACGAAAAAACAGGCTCTCCTGCAGCAGATATTGCATCTATATACCAACTGGATGCCCTATAATTCCAATCCGGGTTAATCCCCATCAGATCCCGGTTGGACACAAAGACCCCGTCTTCCCTGAATATAATCAGGTTTACAAAATCAGGTCTTGTTCCGGCTACTGTCTGGAGTTCTTCCTTTACACTTGCACTTGTATCGGGAATGTTTGCAGAAATGTAGCTGACAACATCTTTGTTCTCAACGATATAATCCGAAACACTGATCATTCCGTCGATGTAGTAATTGATGCTGTTATCCACCTGCCGGAGCATCTGGTTCGTATAGGAGATGGAATTCGTCTGCAAAATCGACGACGCAATCGAATAGGTAACGGGAAAAAGGATCGCAAGAATGCTCACAATGATAAACAGCGAGGTAAACAGGATGCTGTTACGCAAATGTCCGGGGCGTGCCTTTGCCATAGCTATCCCTTCCTTCCGAACGTTTTCCGGTATTCCTTTGGATTCATCCCGTTATTTTTTTTGAATGCAACTGTAAAATAGGCCGGATTCTCATATCCGACTTTCTCTGCAATGGAATAAAGCATCATATCCGTATTGGTCAAAAGTTCTTTGGCCTTATCCATACGGACCTCTGTAAGGTATTCAATAAATGTCTTTCCGGCATTTTCTTTGAAAAATGTACTGAAATAGCTCATGCTGACGGACAGGTGGTTGCATACGGTCATCAGGGAGAGGTCGCTTTCGGCAAAATTATCCTTGATGTACTCCATCGCCATGACGGAAAGGCGCCGGACTCCTCCGTGTCGTTCTGTCCTCAGGAACTCCACGCATTCGCAGCAGAAATTTTCAAGCCATGTTTTCATGCGCGGAAGATAATCCGCACCATTTTCATCGGGGAATGGCGTTGCGGCTTCAAAGCTGTCATTTGCATTTTCCGACCGGATGCCCGAAATCAGACGATTCACAATACTGGAATATTCATATTGAATATCTTTTTTGGACATGCAGGACAACTGAACCGTCTGTATCATATTCTCAACAAGCTCATGAATCTTCCCTTCATCCTGCAGTCTGATCTGAAGGAAAATTTCCTCTTTGAATTTATCAAAATCAAATTGTCTGATTTGTTGTTTAATATCCTCCGGAGCAATAAAATAATTAGCCGGCATCAGGAATTTATAATTGAGGCATTTCAGCGCTTCATTATAAGAGTCCTTCAGATTGGAAAGTGAAAAAACCATTTTACCAATGCCAATCGTTACTGATAGTTTTAATGTCTTCAAAATAGTGTCATGGGTATTTGCACAGAGACTCCTCAGTGTTCTGCTGAGTGTACCCTCATCGTCGCCTGAACCGAGGATTGCTGTTTTACCGTCTGTCAGAGAAAACGCAAAAAAGCCCATCCCCTCACCAGCTAGTTCCGTGACAATATTCGTAATCATAAACTGAAGAAGCTCGGTGCTGACGTTAAGCTGCAGCGTCGCTTCAACGACGTCTTCCAGTTCAATGAGACTCAGGATATAGAAATTTTTATCCGTAGCCAGGCCAAAGGAATGCGCTTCCGTCTCGATCGACGACGGCTCGACCGTCCCCTGTACAAGCCGGTTCATGATCTGATTCCTGACCAGTGGACTGACTAAATAGAGCATGCGCTGTGCAGACTCGATTTGGTTTTTGCGTTCTGCCTGCTCATCGAGAACTTTTTTGGAATTGGCAAGAACTTCTGCGAATTCCTTCGAAGTAACCGGCTTCAGGATATAATCACTCACCTGGTGGCCTATTGCAGACCGGGCATAATCAAAATCGTCATAACCGGTAAGAATGATAACACGGGTACCATGTCCGGCCTCCACAATAAGACCGGCTAACTGTAAGCCGCTGATAAACGGCATGCAGATATCCGTGATAACCAGATCCGGAAGCAGCTTATAATACAAATCAGCAGCTTCCCGTCCATCTTCACAAATCGCAACAACCTCAAAATCACAGGCAGCAAAATCAATGCTTCTCATGATAGCATCCCGGGCGAGCGGTTCATCTTCGACAATCATCAATTTGTACATTTTTATTGTTCCTCAAACAGACGGTATTCACATCAGTAAATAGCGGACGCCTCATTATTCGGCAGGAAATGAATGGTATTCCTGATTATATTAACAGAAAAACGAATGGCATCTTATATTTTCGGAGTGATCTTATCCAAATACATTCCGCTGACAACGGCCTCCCCGAGAACGTGCCCGTGCATTGCATGAAAAAGTTCATTCATATAAAACCCGGTCTTCAGCTGAGGCATAAAGTCGAGGGCGTATGCGTGAAGCTCATACAGATGCGGTCGGTCAGGCGGCGACATCCCGTCATAGCAGGCTGCCTCCATCCGGTTCAGCGTTCCAAGCTTCCCGGACAAACTGTTGGTACCCTGCACAAAGTCCTTTGCATGGATGCTCTCGTTCTCTTCAATCTTCGTCCGGGTCAGGCCTGCGGCAAGCCAGTGAATCCAGGAGAATCCGCACACCGGGACAGCATCCTTATCCTCAAGGAACAGGGCATACGACACGGTACCCTCCGGCGCCTCCGAAATCTCAACCGGAAGCGAGTATGTCGCCATCCCGGACTTAGCGAACTGCGTCCCTCTTTTGCCGAACCTGTCCTGAATCATTCCATCTATAATACCTGCACTTGTAACTTTCATACTGTATGCGCCACGGGCACCCCTTGCTTTACCTGGGGGATGAAGTGGCTCTCCTTTCTTGCTGTATAAGCATCGTCTGTGATGTTTGCAGTTTTCTGATTTGCTTCCTGCGTCAATGCCAAGTGTTATCGGAGTGTTATTTCAAGCTGCTTATTCAGTGCACCCGCTATCTTTTGCAGGAACTCCACGGAAGGGTTGTAGTTTCCGCTCTCAAAACGGCTGATATTGCTTTGCTTTGTATCAGCACGCTCAGCAAGTTCGGCCTGTGTCATTTGATTTTCGATACGGGCGGCAATCACGGCCTCAATAATCTCGTATTGAGGCGCAAGGGCTTCATACTCTTTACGAAGTTCTGGGTTTCCCGCAAGGGCATCTTTTTTATACTCCTTGTAATTCATAGTATGTTCCTCCTCTGATAGTCATCGAGAAGTTTATCTAAAAAATCTTGAACGGGTATTTTGCCGTCCTCTTTTTCGTAAAAGATGATGTTCCACATGCTTTCATCCTCCTTAGCACACTCCAATTATATCATATGCGATATAATTGTAAACAGACTTATTCGAACAGCATGATATCTGTTCTTTTGCAGGCCTGATTAACAAGGCCTGCACATTGTCTGATTTGTGGTGTACAGCAGAACAAGAGGATTCTGGACGACGCGTTAACGCGGTATGTGATCGATCGGAATACTCAGAATGAGAAAGGCGGTCTTCGGGCCGCTTTCTATATGCTGCAATTAGGACAGCGTTTTCGGCAACTGAAGAACATTTTAAGTCGGCTATCGGCGGGTGCGGACAAAATCCGTCGGCACAAGCACCTACGGTTACATTGAAACGGGACAAAAACGGGACAACTTACAAAATGTGATATTGATAACAACTGGCTCACACCATTTGAGGCTCGATCAACACGAATTAGGACATAGTGTTACAGCAACGGTTGACCACAACATATGTAAATTTAGATTACATGGTAGGTTTTCCTACATAAAAATCAATAACAAAGAAGATTTCTATGCTGGATGGAAGGCTATTATGACGTCCGATAGTTTTATTTGATATTACCGGCATTATCCAATAACATCGAAGCTGTATCCCTGAGCCTTGAGAAAAAGTATCATATCATTCAGCGCATCCGAGTCAGTTTTTGAAGTGATGTGAAGCAGAATAATGGCTCCGTCATGGTAGTTGTTCTGTACAATGGCCATGGCTTCGTCATATGTCGGTTGGTTATTAACATCGTAATCTTTATAGGCAATGCTCCAGAATACTGTTTTGTATCCCAACTGCGATGTGACATAGAGGGATCTTTCACTATAATTTCCCATCGGCGGACGTATGCATTTCGTCAAAGATGCGCCGGTTACAATGGTGAACTCGTCCTCTACGCCTTGATATTCCTGCCGGATCTCTTCGTCTGAGAGGCTGGCAAGGTTCGAGTGACTGACGGTGTGGTTAGCGACGACATGTCCGTCATTTACCATTCTTCTGACAATATCAGGATTATTCGTAATATAGGACTTAGTAACAAAAAAAGTAGCCTTGATGCCCTGATTATAAAGAACATCCATAATCAGATTGGCATAGCCTGTATCGGAACCGGCGTCAAAAGTTAAGTAGAACACTTTTCTGGATGTATCACCGACAAAAATACCATTATAAGCACTCAACCACGGGCTAGCATTTCCAGGGATTCCGGGGATGATGTGCGTGCTGTTTCGAATATTGTACCAGGCATAACTTGTTGTATCAAATACACTTCCTGCCTGTGCCATAGTGGATTGGGTAGTGGTCTCTGTTGCAGCTTGGGTTGTGGATTCAGTCGCTGCAGTTGTCGGAGCTTCAGTCACAGCCTGGGTTGTGGCCTCAGTTGCGGCAGTGGCGGTCGGAGCTTCAGTCGCCTGCGTTATTGTAGCCTGTGTTGTTTCCGTCGTTTCTTCGGTTGTTTCTTCGGTCGTTGCCTGATTTGTTAGCTTATGAGTAGAAGAGACGTCTGCAGTCGGCACCGAATCTACTGTTTGTGAAGATATGGAGGTTTCTATTGCGGTTGAAGACTCCATAGACTCGCTCAAATTATTTCTATCTGTTGCAGTGCATGATGAAAGAAATACACCTTCGGCAACGACCAGGCTCACCAGAACAATATTAGTTTTCTTGTTCATTCGTTCACCCCCCTCGCCTATATGTATATATATTGTACTCCTGGTTAGGATTGGTGTTAATGCGTATAGCGTTTTGAAAGAGCCAGTAGTGCCCCGGTTTGCCGCGATTCGCACTTACGCTTTTTCAAATAGCGGGCACACTTTTGCGCTTGTACAATACCCATACAGATATTTGTCACATTCAAAGTTAAGCTTCAATGTAATTGAAGAAGGATCTGTTGCAAATGGGAGATTCATAACCTGAATGGTGATAGTTCTCTGATCTCCTGAAACAGTGCAGAAATCGGTATATATTTTTCTTGGCATAATATTTATCCCATCTTGATGCCTAATAATGGAACGATATAACTTTTTCTTCATGTGTGCAACATCTTCATACTTCTGGTGCTTTATAATTTTTTAAAAACCGGCAGCGAGATAACTACCTTCCGTTTGAGAATTTTGCTTATCAACATCCGAAGTATTGGTTAGCGGAGTGCTAATTATGTTAAATTGCTAGTTGGTTCCAGATGTTCTTTGGGATACTGCTTGTGCGACGGATTTTGTCCATCAAGGTCATTTTTCGCGGGCGGAAACAATATGCCACCCATAAGATTATTATTTTTCAGTGCAGGCAGCTGTACTGTCCTCATCAATTGAATATACATGACAGTTTTCGGGCAATGATCAACTCATAAAAACAACTGGACACACATCGTTAAATGCTTATTCATTTACCGAGAAGTTGATATCCCTGACCTGCCTGCACTGTCCTGATCAAATCCTCGACAGATTCCATCTTCCGGTCAAAGGCAACGCCTCCTCCAAAAATCTGATCCGCAGCGTGTGAATCCGATCCGGACATATACCTGAGATTATTCTCTTTTGCGTATTGCAGTGCCTTTCGATTAAAGGACGGGTTTGTATGACTTGCATTTATTACTTCAACTGCATCGACAATCGCGGGAAACAGACGAATTTTGTTAATATAGAAAGCTTCCCGGAAAGGGTGTGCATGCGTAATAAAGCCGCCGTGACGATGAACCTGCTGCGCATATTCATCGTCACGGCAAATCCAGTGAACTGATGGTTCAAATGACCAGCATCAAACGTTCGAAAAGACACCTGACATACTGGCAATCTCCAAAAATTATATCAAATTAGCAAAGCATAAGTTCCCAAATACACAAAGTCATTTATTTCAAAATAGCAAAGTTGCGTTGACTGTAATCGTTGGCCCAAAGTGGTGCGGCAAAACGACAACCGGCGCACAGAAGGCCAAAAGTATTTTGCGTATGCAAGATCCGGATGCAAGAGACGGCTACCTGATGACGGCTAACACCAAGCCATCTCTTTTACTTATTGGCGAGAATCCCAGACTGATAGACGAATGGCAAGATGCTCCTGTTAAAAGACGTCATCGCGAACGCGGAGAGCATCTCAACTGATCATTAGACCCGGTGTATCCGCCAGGTGTGTGATTCTCTTTGATCTATAGGATTCTGTCTCCTCAAATTATTCTCAAACTTTTGCTGTCCAGTAGAAATTCTATGGCATTTATCTTCTTATAACCATTTTACAATATGGTAAATGGGTCGTCATCCATGGTTATTACAATCTTCTTATAGCCATCATCTATTTTTCTAAACGAACTAATTTCCTGTTCGCGTTTATCCGCATCAATCATACTGTAAGCCACCTGAATATAAACAAGGCTAAAACCAGCTGTCGTCCTCAGTTTCAACCAGACCGGCTACTTCCTTGATACGCCGTTTGATCTTGTAGCTATACCGCGTTTGGCTGAGCAAATTTTCGATCGGCGCCTGGATTTCGTCATGGGGGTAACGGCTCAGTTCTTTCAAGATTTCCGTATACAATCTACGCGTCATGTTGTTAGATGGTGTCCGGGTCAGTTCCCGGACATAAGCATCAACAATCTGCGCAGCACGCGGCAGGCTTGATAAGATCTTTACGAGTTCGACCCGGAATTCTACTTCTTCAAGACTTGTCGCCGGACCCAACTCCAAGCAGAAGCGGATCAAGTTATCGTAGGCCTCATGGTTGTCTTGGCGGGCAAAATAGCTGATCCAGTCTAACGCGCGCAGCACGGATTTCCGATCCGTTTGGTGCAGGCACTGGTAAAGATCGCTTGTGTCGGCATCCTTCAGCGCCCTGATGTGCAAGTATGTATCAACGCTCATGCCTTCGGGGATGTCCATCATAGCTTTCTCGAATTTGTCGCACGCCTCCCGCGAGCCGTCGAAGCACTTTTGTAAATACAACTCACGGCAGCATGAAAAATCAATTTTCTCCAGCAGGAGATCATCCTCCCAGCAGGATTCAAAACCCTCGTCGAGTGAACAGATGCCCATGCAGTCGTCATCATCGTCATGGTGGAAAAAACAACTGCAGTTTTGGCAGATCAATTCAACCATCAGATCGTCATCAAAATCATCATCCAGACACATTTCCGAGTCATTATTCATTTCCTGCTCCTCTCGCATCTATGAGCGACATGTCAGTCACTGGTTTTTATTTCACAATAAATCGCTCCCGAACTTGGAAATCTGTTGATATTTTGTCGCCTCTCACTTCTGATCCAGCAAAAAATCAATAAGATTTAGATGAATGATTCCATCCCGTGTTAATGTTGTTCTGTCGAGCGTGATGACGTATTTCGGATAATGATCACCGATGCTGTTATACGCGCCAAATTCGCGCTCGATTACCTGCTCATCACTGAGCAAGTAAGCCGCCTGAACATAGAATTTCTCTTTGCCCTTTTCGGCTATAAAATCGACTTCACCTTTAAACGTCTTGCCGATATAAACCTTATAACCTCTTGCGACTAATTCGTTATAGCAGATGGTTTCCACGATATAGTTATACTCATCTTTTACCCTGTTCTTTTTCAGATGGAAAAACCCCAAATCGCAGACATATATCTTTTCTTCAAACGACAGAACTTTTTTTCCGCGTATATCATATCTTGAGACCTTATCACAAATGCAGGCCTCTTCCATGTACTTTAGATAATCATACACAGTTGGCGCCGAAACGGATTGATTCTTATCTGAAAGTGACAATGCTACTTTATTTCCTGAAAACGTTGTTGAAGAATTTGCTACCACATAATTCAACACTTTTTCTAATGCCAGCGGAGAAGCGACTTTATTTCTCATGATGATATCTTTCAGAACAACAGAGTCGTAAATATTGGATAAAATAACTTCTTTGCTGGTTTCTTCACTTTCCTTGCATACCAAAGGAAAACCTCCCCACTTCATATATTCATCCAATAATTCTTCCTTGGTCTTGACACTGCGAATTTCATCATTATATTCGCAGTATTCGCAAAAAGCGAATGGCATAATACGAAATGAAAGAGTTCTGCCGCTAAGATGCGTTGCAAGCTCGCCCGATAAAAGCCTGGAATTGGAACCTGTTATAAATATACTTACATCGTGCGTAGAACGAAATGAATTGATTACAAGTTCAAACTGATTGACATTTTGAATTTCGTCAAATAACAAATAGTACTTTCCGTCCTCGACAATCCTCTTTTCAACATACTGAAACAGCGAGTCGGCATCACACAGATCCCGATACTGATAATCTTCAAAATTAATATAAATAATTCTGCCGTCAGGGATACCGCTGTCACTCAGTTCCTGAATAATTTGTTTGATAATTGTTGACTTCCCACACCGTCTGATGCCGGTTATCACTTTAACCATTTCCGAGTTAAAAAACAGTCTAATTCGTTTGAGATATAATTCCCTTTTCACCATATAAGTTATTCTCCAATCAGAATTGCTTGGAATAAGCATACCAGATAATCGGGCGAAAAACAACACGGAGTTAAATGTGTTTAATTTTATAAGCAATATACGGTATAGTTTTAATCGTGTTTAATTGTTTATCGTTATGTTTTATTGGAATTAGCTGTGATTAATTCAAACACAAATGATTCATTTTTATCGGGTCGCGCGAAAAACCTCGTCGTTCAGGGCGAGGATGAATAGCGCAAAGATTCCCTTTTCTGTTGCATTTTGCAATTGAAAAATCAGGTATAATAAATATATGAAGATATTGCAAGCCTACAAATTCGAATTAATGCCAAACGGAGAGCAGCGCAGAAATATGAGCCGCTTCGCCGGCACGTGCCGCTATGTCTATAATCGGGCTCTTGCTTTGCAGCAGGAAAGCACCAAGGCAGGTACCGGGTATATCCGCTATGCCGATATGGCTAAGTGTCTTCCGCTTTGGAAACGAGATGATGACACAGCATGGCTGAAAGAGCCTCCTTCACAGGCACTCCAACAGACGCTGATGGATTTGAACAAAGGCTTCCAAAAATTATTTAAGAAGCAAGCCGGGTATCCCAAATTCAAAAAGAAGGGGCAGTCCGACAGTTTCCGTTTTCCCGACCCGAAGCAACTGAAACTGGAGGAAAACAACAAGCGTGTCTTTCTTCCCAAATTGGGGTGGATACGCTACCGGAAGAGCCGCGGCATAGAGGGCGCTATCAGAAATGCTACGGTCAGCCTTCGCGGCGGGAAATGGTATGTTTCCATCCAGACCCAAAGAGAAGTGGATGAACCAGTGCATCCTTCGCAAGACATCGTGGGCATAGACGTAGGCATTTCCAAGTTCGCAACACTTTCCACCGGAGAAGTGATCGTACCGATCCACAGTCTCCGCCAGATGGAGAAGAAACTTGCCCGTCTCCAGCGTCAGCTCGCCAAGAAGAAAAATTGCAGCCGGAATGCACGAAAGATCAAGCACAAAATTCAAAAATGCCATATACGGATTGCCAACGTCCGAAACGACCACCTGCACAAAACAACAACAATGCTCTGCAAAAACCACGCGGTCCTTGTTGT
>Ga0209429_10002639_pt1 | contig 10478 bp, 7 predicted proteins | sample BarGraNGADG00212_3_FD_184493 | JGI IMG/M metagenome (GOLD analysis project Ga0209429, IMG submission 184493) | Arctic peat soil microbial communities from Barrow, Alaska - Barrow Graham LP Ref core NGADG0004-212 (SPAdes) (version 2) | ecosystem: Environmental > Terrestrial > Soil > Wetlands >... | reverse complement strand
ATCTCTCCTCGCCCTGGCGTGGGGGTCCTTAGCGAGGCGTCTGGCAATGCCGATGTGACTCTGGGCGGCGAGCGCGACCTCCATGGCGAGGTCGGGCGCGATGCCGTCCTTCTCGATCAGGAGAGCTGCCACCACCTCGGGCGCAGGGGTGCGCAACGACACGGTCCTGCACCGTGAACGGATCGTCACGCCCACGTCGTGGGAGTGGGGCGCACACAAGAGCCACACGGTGCGCGGCGGCGGCTCCTCGATGGCCTTGAGGAGCACGTTGGACGTGCGCTCCGTCATGCGATCGGCGTCCTCGATGATGATGACCCGCCAGCGCCCACCACTCGGGGACCGCTGCGCGAGGCCCACCAGGTCGCGCACCTCGTCAATCGAAATGGTGACCTTCTCGGTCGCGACCCTCGTGACGTCGGCGTGGGTTCCGCTCAGCGCGGTGAGGCACGCATGGCACTCCCCACAACCGCCCTTTTCGCACTGAAGCGCCGCGGCGAAGGCTCGCGCGGCGTGGGAGCGACCCGAGCCGGGCGGTCCGGTAATGAGCCACGCGTGGGTCATGGCGACGGGGTCATCCACCGCCGCGCGGAGGGGCTGTATCTGCGCGTCCTGGCCGACGACGTCGGCCCACACTCCCGGAAGCGTCACGCGACGCCCGCGGTCTTCATAGAGTGCCCGCCTTGGCCATGGCCGCCGAGACGGCCTCGCGCACGTCGGCCGCCACATCGGCGATGGGGCGGGCGGCATCGATCACGGCGTAGCGCTCTGGCGCCCGTGCGGCGAGCGCAAGGAAGCCCTCCCGCATGCGTGCCGCATGTTCGGAGGTCTCGCGCTCGACTCGGTCGAGTTCGCGTTCCAAGCGATCCGCGCGGGGCGCCATGTCAAGGACGACCGTGAGGTCGGGCACGGCGCCCTCCGTCGCCCATAGCGAGATCTGCTCGACCATGTCGCCAAGGCCGCGAGCGCCCCCCTGATACACGATCGACGAATCGAGGTAGCGATCCTGCACCACAACCGCCCCGCGATCGAGCGCTGGGCGTACGAGCGTCGCGATGTGGTGGGCGCGGTCCGCCGCATACAGCAGCGCCTCGGCGCGCGGTGCGACATGGTCGCCGTGCATCACGGCCTGTCGCAATTGCACGCCGAGCGGCGTGCCGCCCGGCTCGCGAGTCGTCACGACCTCGCGCGCCCTCGCATCGTCGCGTAGCGATTCCAGGAGCGCGCCAATCTGAGTCGACTTGCCCACGCCGTCGCCGCCTTCGAACACTATCCAGAATCCGCGGCCAGCCATGCGCCTACGGTACCGTCACGCGGCGACACCACGTGCGGCGACGGCGCATATGAGGACAGCGCACGCGAGCGCGCCGCATCGGGTCGCGCCGCATCGGGTCGCGCCGCACGCGCCATCGCGCCGCACGCGCCACGACGCCGCGGCACCGTGGCGGCGACCGAGTTACTTCTCGTTGGGGTAGACCACGCCGATCTGGGCACGGATCTTGTCCAGGAGTGCCACGACCTCGCGGGTGTCTTGCCACGTCTTGATGGGGCTCTCGCTGAGCCCCTCGGCGATGCAGCGCGCGACCTCGGCCGCCTGGAACTGGAAGCCGTTGTCGACGTGACCGTCGTACTCCCACTCGGTCACGTCGTCGCGGACCAGGCGGATCGTCGTGGGCGTGTAGAACCAGCCGTCCACCTCGAACCGTCCGGTGGTGCCGATGATCTGGGCGGTGTTGGCCGACTTGGCCACCATCGACGTGTGGAGAGACGCTTGCGCGGTCGGGTAGTCGAAGATCATCGCGACCTGATTGTCGACGCCCTCGTCGGTGAGGTCACCCACGGCCGTCACTGCCGTTGGCATGCCAAGGAAGTCGTGCGCGAAGGCGACCGGGTACACGCCGAGGTCGAGCAGCGAGCCGCCGGCAAGGTCGGCCCTGTACATGCGGGGCACGTGCGTGAGCTTCTGGCCGTGGTCGGCGATTACTGCGGTGACGTCGCCGATCACCCCGGCCTCGACGGCCTCGCGCATCTCATACATGTGCGGCAGGTGGCGGGTCCACATCGCCTCCATGACGAAGACGCCCGCCTTCTCGGCGGCGGCGAGAATCAGTTCGGCCTGCGCGGAGTTCTGGGCGAAGGGCTTCTCTACCAGGACATTCTTACCGGCCCGGATCGCCAGAATGGCGGGCTCGTGGTGATTGTTGTGCGTGGTGGCCACGTAGACGGCGTCGATATCGTCGCGCGCCACGAGTTCCGCATAGGACTGATAGGCGTCGCCAGCATCGTGTGCCTTGGCGAACTCTTTCGCCTTCTCGAGTGACGACGCGGAGGCCACTGCGACGACGGACGACTCGGTGTAGTCCTTCACCGCCTCGGCAAACTTGGCGGCGATGCCACCGGCACCGAGGATTCCCCAGCGAATGGCGGGGGCTGACATGGGATCGGGAGCGCTCATGCGGCCAGTCTAGACCCGAGGCTTTCGTAACGTTTCGATTGGGGCCGGTGGGGCCGGGTGGGGCCCGCGCTGCCGCCCAAACGTCCCTAGGCTCCTGCTCACCGCTTACCGCTCATCACTCGTGCCGCATCGCGCTAGCACCGCCAATCGACATCCTGCCACTTCACCCCACCGGTCCACACCCGTGTCGTGTCGCGTGAGCACCACAAATCGGCATCTCTTCACCGAGTTGTGCGGCGACTGCGAAGTCAATGTCGATTTGTGGTGCTAGCGCGACGGTAAGTCGGTCGACCCAGGCCAGGCCTGCCTCACATTGCCTGCCCCAACGCCCAAGCCAGACGCCCCTCGGCGTCCCGCCGTACATCTCGACCCACCACCTTGGCCACCTGCGCCACGACGGCCTGCGGATCCGCCCTGAGCTCACGAGCGGTGAACCTCATGACAGGCACACTGCGCGCGAGCAACAGGCGGTCTCGCGCTCGGTCGCGCTCGAAGGCCTCACGGCTCCGGTGGAACTCCCATCCGTCAAGTTCCACCGCCACCGCATCCTCGACCACCAAGTCCACCCTCCCCACACCAGGAACGATCACCTGCTCCTTGACAGACAGTCCCGCTGTCAACAATGCCGCCCGCGCGACAGTTTCGAGCGGCGACTCTGCCGCACCGGAGGCGATACGCCTGAGCCAAGCACGGCGGCGAGCAGGACCCACCTCGAAGTGGGCAAGGTCGCCTGGCATCAGCACCCCTGCGTGAAGCGCCGCATCAACCATCACCAACTGCCCCACGGGCGACGTGCACCATCCCGCCTGGTCAATTGCCTGGGCGACGGACACCCAGAGCGCGCTCGGGAGAGGTTTCGAGGTGCGATGAAACACCGCGCGAGCGAGTTCGCGCGGATCACGCCTGGATGAGGACCGCCCCCACGGCACGACCAGGTGCGGCAGTCCGTGGTGCTCCCACACCGGCAGACCCCAGTGTTCGCACGCCGTCACGCAACCAAGACTCGCGCGAAAGAGCGTGGCAATTCCCACCTCGGGCGCCGCCCACGGGAGCGCATAGGTGCCGTGACCCAGCCGCTCGATCCGACCGTCCAGCACGGACCGGCGCAAAGACCGCTCGGGCACGCCAGCCAACAGCAACTCGGTGCGGTGGGCCGCTCCCCCGAGCTCGTCGAGTGCTCGAACGATGTCCATCGCACCACGGTGCTGCACGGTGCGATCGTTCGCAGCCCGCCACCGCGATCTGTGGACAGAGCGCGTCGCGTGAGCACCACTATCCGACATTCGGTTACTGCGGCGAACGGCGGCTACGAGACGAACGTCGATTTGTGGTGCTCGCGCGACGCGCATTGGGTCGCCATGCGGTCGCCACGGGACCGGCACGTGGTCGGCATGGGCGCGCAACCTCGCACCAATCAGGCTAGACGCCGTCACGGACCAAACGGGTCGACCCATGTGGCGACGGGCGAACGGGGACCCGACGGGTCTGAAGGGGTCACGGCCTGAACGACCACGTGCTGCGAAACAGCGCCCGTGACCTCCCCCAGCGCGTCCGCAGAGCACGCAGCCATGTCGGGAGACGCAATGGTTGCCGTATCAAAGGCGGGAGTATCCAGGTATACCGGCGCGGACACCCCCACCACGCGCCCACCGGCCACAGCGAACGACGCTGCCATCCAGCCGACGTCGGGGCTCACCTCGCCGGGAGCGGCCAGCGTCACGTCCCAGCCACTACCCGACGCGGCGGGCGCCAACGAGATTCCCGTCGTGGTTCCCGACGCCGTCCCGGAGTGGACGGCAAACGACGGGTCAAGGGCCCACTCGTCACCACACTTGGGCGCGCTGTCTGCCAGGGAGAACGGAGGCTCCGTCACGGTCAACGAAGGACCGACCACGGGCGCGACATCGATGGGACCGAGCCGGAACACCACCGCGGCCTTGACAGGCGACACGGTCGAGCCATACGCGATGAGCGCCTCCTGCAGCACATACACGTCCATCGACGAGGGCGAACTCACCCCGCACGGCGAGCTCAGATCGAGCGAAGCGGAGTAGTTGAGGGCGTCCGACGTAGTCCGGACCTCGCCCACGGCGACCACCACCCCATCGACCACCCCAAAGGCTTGGGCGATGGCAAAGCTCTCTTCTGGGGTCAGCGGCGCGTCCAACGTATTGGTCACCAGCGGGGCATTTCCGTCACCGAGGGAAGCGGACCACCCGGGCATCGCGGCTCCGACGGGGAGCGTCTCCGAGTAGCCAGCGTCGTCCCAGAAGCGACCGTCCGCGGAGCTCGGGTCACCGCATTTGATGGGGTCGAGCGACAGGTTAGGCAGCCCGTTGAAGGTCGACGACCTGTTCCAGTAGTCCGCAATTCCCGTCACATTGAGGGTCACCGGCGCGACCGGGTCCACCACTGTCGCCACCGGCGTCCCCGTGCCATCGACCAGTTGCACCCACAGGTGGAAGGTGTACTCGCCATCGTCGGGATTGGTGTTGGCAACAATCCCGCCGCACAGCCCAGGGACCGGGGCGTCGAGCGCATCGAGCACCCCGCCTCCAGCGGGCTCCTGGCTGGCGAGGGGTTTCGACGCCGCCACTCGGCCGTCGTGCTCAACCACCGCATAGGCGGTGAAGGCCAGGTCCTCCACGGCGGCGCGGGGCGACACCTGAGCGGTCCACGTGAGCAGGTCCTCGCCGGGCCCAAGAGCCCCGGCGTTGCTGCCGTGCACGGTCGCCGACGCCGTCACTGTCAGCGGCAAACGACTCGCGCCGTCGACTTGTCGAGTGGCGCCCGAAGGCACCGCGTAAAGCTCCCCGCACGCCAGCGGCGCCTTCTCGAGGTAGCGAGGGAATGAGAACGGCGCATCGGCGAGCGGCGTCGACGCGTCGATCACGGTGGTGCCCGTCGCCGTGGGGGTCGGCGCTGCAGGGGAAACGGGGCCAGGTGACCACGGCCCCACGTACACCGCGGCGACCACGAGGGCCGCCACGCACGCGGCGCTCGCGCCAGTCACGACGGTGGCGCGACGCCGACGACGCCTGCCAACGAGGGCAACGAGCACATCGCCAGCCGCAACGGCACCGAGCCGATCCGCAGCTGCGGCGCTCGCCAGCCGTGCACGCCGTTCGAGTTCTTCGTGGAGGTCCATCACTTGCCCCTCTCGGTTACGGCAATGCGTTCGAACTCAAGGTCCTGGTCGCCCACGGCGGTCGCCAAGCGATCAAGGGCGTCCGACAGGTAGCGCTTGACAGTGCCCACGGCGAGCCCCATGGCCTCGGCGACATCGGCCAAGGCGAGGTCGTCGTAATAGCGCAACACGATCGCTGTGCGCTGCTGGGGGGTGAGGGTCGCGAGCGCCCGGCCCATCGCGTCGGCCGCGTCGATATCTGCGGCCGAGTCGTCGACGGCGATAGGCGGCACCTGGCCGGGCATGACCCTGTGCCAGCGCACGGCCCTGCGAATCCCGTCGACGTGCAGGGTGCGCATCGTGGCGCGCACGTATGCCTCTCCCGCACGGGCATTGGGGATCGCTCGACGGCGCGCGAAGACCTTAACGATTGCCTCTTGAACGAGCTCCTCGCCCGCGTCTTGAGAACCGGTCAGCAGGTAGCCGTAGGCGGCAAACCGCGCCGAGCCCTCCGCGAGAGTCTCGCGCAACACCGCCTCGTACTCAGCCACCGCTCCCCCTTTGTCGGCATAAGAACGACGAGCTCCCCGCTGAGGTTGTGATGCGACATGACTCGGGCGGGGAAGCAGCTTTGCGGCGCCCTACTTCCTCTTGGGCGCCCTACTTCTTCTTGGGCGCCGCCTTCTTGGGAGCCGCCTTCTTCACGGCAGGCTTCTTGGCTGCAGGCTTCCTGGCCGCCGGCTTACGGACGGCCTTCTTGGCAGGCCCCTTGGCGCGCTTGTCGGCAAGCAGTTCGACGGCCCGCTCGGGCGTCAGCGTATCGACCGTGTCACCGCGAGGGATCGTCACGTTCGTGGTGCCGTCCGTGATGTAGTCGCCAAAGCGTCCCGACTTGGCGACGATGGGCTTCTCGCTCACTGGGTCGATGCCGAACTCGGCGAGAGGCGGAGCGGCAGGTCGCCCGCGCCCGCGCTTGGGCTCCGCGTAGATCGCGAGGGCCTCGGCAAGGGTGATGTCGAGCAACTGGTCCTCGCTGTCGAGCGTGCGCGAGTCCGTGCCCTTCTTGAGGTACGGGCCGTAGCGACCGTTCTGGGCGGTGATCTCGGCGCCGTCGGTGGGGTCGACCCCCACTGTGCGGGGAAGCGACATGAGAACCACGGCATCGGCGAGCGTCACGGTCTCGAGAAGCATCGAGGAGAAGAGCGACGCGGTGCGCGGCTTGTCCTTCGAGCCCTCTGGGAGCACCTCGGTGACGTAGGCGCCGAAGCGGCCGGCCTTGGCGATGACGGGGAGCTTGGACTCGGGGTGGACGCCGAGTTCGCGCTCGTCGCCGCCCTGGCTGGCGAACAACTCCTCAGACACCGCGACCGTGAGCTCGTCTGGCGCCATGTCCTCGGGAACCGAGGCGCGCTGCATCTCGCCGTCGACATCGCGCTCGACGTAGGGCCCGTAGCGGCCGACGCGCAGCGAGATTCCCTCGCCGACGGGGAACGTATTGATGGCGCGCGCGTCGATGTCGCCGAGGTTCTCGACGAGCTTCTTGAGCCCCTCGTCGCGGCCCTCGGTGGCGCCGTCCTTGCCAAAATAGAAGGTGCTCAGCCACTCGGTGCGATCGGCCTTGCCCGTCGCGATGAGGTCGAGGCCCTCTTCCATGTCCGCGGTGAAGTCGTAGTCGATCAGCCAGCCAAAGTGCTGCTCCATGAGGCCGACGATCGAGAACGCGATCCACGTGGGGATAAGCGTCTGATTCGCGACGCGCACGTAACCACGCGCGACGATGAGGTCCACGGTCGATGCGTACGTCGACGGGCGGCCAAACTTGCGGTCCTCGAGCTCCTTGATCATCGAGCCCTGAGTGAAGCGAGGCGGCGCAGTGGTCGCGTGCGTGACGGGCTCGAGGCCCTCGGCCGCGACGGCCTGGCCCTCGGCGAGCTGGGGAAGGCGCGCGTCCTTCTCGTCGGCGACCTTGGCCTCGTCGTCCTCGTAGCGGTCCTTCTCGCGGCTCTCCTCGTAGGCGGCGAGGAAGCCGGGGAACGTGATGATCGTGCCGGATGCGGAGAACTCGACGGCATGGCCGTTCGCGCTCTTGGCGCCGATGCGCACGGTCGAGGTGGTTCCAGCGGCGTCGGCCATTTGCGACGCGACGGTGCGCTTCCAGATGAGCTCGTACATGCGGAACTCTTCGCCGCGCAGTTCAGAGCGCACCGACTCGGGCGTACGGAACGTGTCTCCGGCTGGGCGGATGGCCTCGTGGGCCTCTTGGGCGCTGTCATCCTTGCTCGAGTACACGCGGGCCGCGGAGGGCACCGAGTCGGACCCGTACAACTCGATGGCCTGCTTGCGCGCGGCGCGCACCGCCTCGCCGGACAGCGTGGGCGAGTCGGTCCTCATATACGTGATGTAACCGCGCTCGTACAGGCCCTGGGCGACGCGCATCGACTCGCGGGCGCCGAGGCGTAGCTTGCGGCTGGCCTCCTGGATGAGCGTCGAGGTGATGAATGGGGCGGCGGGACGACGCTTGTATGGCTTGGAGTCGACGCCGGACACGGCAAACGCGGAGTCCGCGAGGCCCGCGGCGAGCGCAGCGGCGGCGCCGGCGGTGAGGTGGGTGACCTTGGAGGCGTCGGACGTCAGGGCCCCACGGTCGTCAAAGTCCTTGCCCGTGGCGACGCGCTTGCCGTCGACCGATGCGAGGCGCGCGGCGAATTTGCGGCCCTCGTCGGCGCCCGATGTGGCGGCAAAGGTCGCGGTGAGGTCCCAGTATTCGGCGGCCTGGAACGCCATGCGGTCGCGCTCACGGTCGACGACCAGGCGCAACGCGATCGACTGAACGCGGCCAGCCGAGAGCCCCGAGGCAACCTTGCGCCACAGCACCGGTGAGACCTCGTAGCCGTACAGGCGGTCGAGAACCCTGCGCGCCTCTTGGGCTTGGACCAACTCCATGTCCACCTCACGAGGGTGCTCCATGGCGCGCATGATGCCCTCTTTGGTGATCTCGTGGAACGCCAAGCGCTTGATGGGCACCTTGGGATTGAGCACCTCGAGAAGGTGCCACGCGATGGCCTCTCCCTCGCGGTCCTCATCGGTTGCGAGGTAGACCTCGCTCGCCCCCTTGAGCTTCGCCTTGATCTCGGCGACGACCTTCTTCTTCTCCGGACTCACCACGTAGTACGGCTCAAAGCCGTTGTCGACGTCGACGGCGAACTTGCCGATGCCGCCCTCGCGCTTGTCCGCAGGGAGTTCGCTTGGCTGGGGAAGGTCGCGGATGTGACCCACACTTGAGACCACCTCGTAATCGTCGCCCAGGTAGCCGCCGATGGTGCGCGACTTGGTGGGCGACTCTACGATGACGAGCTTGTGAGCCATGAAAACCTGACTTCCGGCGGTGTTGTTTCTCGGGTTCGAGACGGTCACAGAATACATACGGCCTCAAGCTGCGCTAAACGACACCCCCTCGATGGCTCCCTTTTGGGCGCCACACCGGGTTCATATGAGGCTACGTAACCGTCTCTCGCGACCACCATAGACGGAGCGCCTTCCCCGCCGCTCTCCATACCTGACAGCATGGGGGGGTGACTCTTCCTTCCCACATCATCACCGAAGACCTGTCCAACGCGGTTCTCGCCGCCATGGCCGACACCGCGGCCGCCGAGATCATGCCCCGTTGGCGCACCCTCAAGGCGAGCGAGATCCGCACCAAGTCCGCCGATTGGGACCTTGTGACGGACGCCGACGTGAACGCCGAGATCATGCTCACCGCCGCACTCAAGACGCTGATCGACATTCCCGTCGTGGGCGAGGAGGCGACGGCCGCCGATGCCTCTCTCCTCGACATCGTGGGGGCGCCGGGCGCGTGCTGGGTGGTCGACCCCGTCGACGGCACCCGCAACTTTGTCGACGGCAAGGAGTCGTTCGCGTGCATGATCGCCCTCGTTGATGAGGGCCGGACTCAAGCCGCGTGGATCACGTACCCGACGACCGGGCGCGAGATTCATGCCGCCGCCGGCATCGGCGCATTTCTCGATGGCGAACGGATCGTGACGCCGCCGCCCGCCGAGCCGCTCGCTCTCCGCGGCGCCATCGGGGCCAGGTTCGATCAGGGCGGCCGCGACGCGGTGCTCGAGCGGGCGTCTGCGCTCGGTCCGGCCTCCCCCATCAGGTTCTGTGCGGGCTGGGACTACCTCGATGTCATTACCGGCCTCACCGACTATGTCTCCTTTAGTCGCACGCTGCCTTGGGATCATGCCCCTGGGTCGCTCATCGCGCGCGAGGCGGGGCTCGACTCGCGCCGCCACGACGGCTCCGAATACCTTCCGGGCGACGGCGGGAGCGGCATCCTCACGGCGCACCCGAGCGTATGGCAGCGCGTCGCCGACGCGCTCGCGCAGCTTCCTGAGACCCCGTAGGTCGAGGACCTAGTGATCCTCTAGGCGCCTCATCCGACGCGCCACCACGAGCAGAAATGCTCCAACCAAGAGCGTGATGCCCGCGAGGCCCGCGAGCCCTGCCACATCGGCCCCCGTTGACGCGAGATCCCCTCCAGCAGCCGCCACCACCGTCACGCTAGCAACAGCCGAGTACTCCGTGCCCTCGGTGTTCGAAACCATGGCACGGTACTGGGTGCCGTCATCGCCGGTGCCCAGCACTGCTGTCGTGTAGCTCAGGCCCGTCGCCCCCGGCACATCGGACCAGGTGCTGCCGCCGTTGGTCGAGACCTGCCACTGCACCGTCGGCGAAGGCGAGCCCGTGGTGGTCACCGTGAACGTCGCGGTGCCGCCTTCGGTCACAGCTGCGTCGGCAGGATCTGTCACGGTGGGCGGGAGAAGAATGGTCAGGGTCGCCGCAGCGGAGTAGCGGGTGCCCTGTGCGTTGGTCGCCGCAAGTCGGTACTGGGTGCCA
>Ga0209429_10002638_pt1 | contig 10478 bp, 12 predicted proteins | sample BarGraNGADG00212_3_FD_184493 | JGI IMG/M metagenome (GOLD analysis project Ga0209429, IMG submission 184493) | Arctic peat soil microbial communities from Barrow, Alaska - Barrow Graham LP Ref core NGADG0004-212 (SPAdes) (version 2) | ecosystem: Environmental > Terrestrial > Soil > Wetlands >... | reverse complement strand
CCATCCTTTCATAATAGATGGTCTTATCTGCATCTAAAAGCTCAATTACAGGCTTATAAATGGCATCAGGCACTCTTCCTTTAATGATATGAGACACCATTATTTCAGGGTTCTCAATGGTTTCATTCGGTAAGAATTTATAAGCTGCTTCAAGCACAGTTTCAATGAAATTGTGGTGGCTGATTGTTACTTCATTGTCCTTGCTGAATACAGGCACAACACAATCATTTTTAAGATGAATCATGCTAACTTCATTTGTATTAGCTTCAATGAAATGCTTCCTGCTACTTTCAAGAATAGGCTCTATTTTACTACTAGTAGCCAAATTTAACTCATTCTCTACAGGTCTTTCAGGTATAGGCTCTGTAAGAACTGCATTGTTGCCAAAAAACCTCATAGAATTTGGCAATCTCACATTAGTTCTGGGGGGTAATAATTGCATTGTTTCCATATCGGGAGATGTTTGATTGGGGTAATAAATTGGGTAATAAATTGATGTTTTTTTGAATATCTACTAGGGTACTTTTCTTGGTAAGAAAGTCTGATGTGAGCTGTTGATACCACTCAGGGTATTTGTGATAAATGGCATTCAGTTCTTCAACTGTCTTAGATGCAACAATTTGACCTCTTATCATCTCCACATTGATGCCACTATTGCACCAGTCTAAAATTTTCTTTCCTGTTTCAGAGGTAATAGTAAAATCAGGTTTACCCATGAATAGTCCAGTTCTGTCCTTACTTGCTGTAACATTGTGTTTAATGTCAATATCAAGCACCAAAGTGAACTCATAGTCAATTCCATCCCGCATCACTGCCTTTAACCCCACCTTTTCAGGAACCATCTTACCATTTTTCTCAGTCAGGACGTAATCCTGCTTAGTTCTCATGGTTGAGATGATGTGTGAACTGCTGTTGAGTATCTTCTGTACAAAAGCATTCTGTCTGGGTGTGATTTTGGACCAATTGGTGAAACTGTTTCCCTGCAATCCTGCATGATATTCCAGGAGATTATCCCAACATTGACTTATTGAATCAATGATGATAACTTCAACACCTGCACTCTCACACATTTGAATTGCTTCAATGTAGTTTTCAGGGGTAAAAGGAGGAGTAAGGGTCAATACATTATATGACCCCAAATGAGCATACAAATCTGCTGACCCATTTTCAGAATCAATGATTGCAATACTTTTCCAATTGTTTGTGATGCCAAATGCTAGGAGCAGACTACTGTATGTCTTTCCACTGCCTGAAGCACCTTGTAATGCCAATTTTATTTTGGCTTGTTTTCTTGCTGATGTTCTTAATTGCATGATATATGTTTTTAGTAGGCTATAATAAAAAAACAGGACAGAGAGCACAACACTCCTATCCTGTTTCAAATAATAAAATAGACCCTGAAAATTACAGGGTCAATATAGTAGCTGCTCCATCACCTCTTTGGTGTAGCAGGAGGAACATTTCACCAGTTTCAGGTGAACATACTTCTGAAATGACAGGAGAGGTAAGAGTGCCATTGTTTACAGCTTCACTCACAGCTCCAGTTTCAAATCCATAGACGAAAAAGCACTTTCCAGTCTCTTCGTTCCTTTTGACTTCAATGTTTTCTACGTTGTGTTGCTGTTTAAACTCCTCAACACCCCATGTCTTCAAAAACTTTAACTTTTCCATAGCAAATTATTTTGATTATATTTACATGCCAGGGGTCTATCCCCAAGTCCAAAGAGTGGGGGGAGTAAAGTTTGTTTAGGGTGCTTGGGAGTAAATACAGTTATATATTATTTATAACCCCAAAAAAATAATTTTTCAAAATTTTTCAAATTTGGGCTTGAGGGATTGGGCTGCACTCTGGTGCATTATTTGTCGATTTTTAAATACTGCTTTCTATAGAGTAACCAATAGAAAAAATTCGACAAAAGATGGAGCACCCATAACAGATGCTCCATAAATTCCAAGTTAAATAATATCAATCAAATATAGGATTCTACGATTCTTAATCCATCAATGCGTTTGCCTTTATCAATTGAAATCTTAGCTTTTCTTGTCTTAAAATAACAATTCAAATCCGTTGCTTTGGCAGTGAAGTGGATTTTCAACTTTTTGTAGCATTGCTCTAGTATGGATTTAATCTCGCTGTTGCTGTAGCTCGTGTTTATTTTGAATTTTAGCCTTAATTCAAATCTCAGGGCTTCTTGAGTTTCAGGCAACCTAAGGTGTACGTGGTCACGTATCTTTTCTTCGTTGTAGAGCAAATCTTCTACAATTTGTTCATCTAAATATTGATAGGCCTACCATACTAGTGGCTCATTTTTTTCAAGCTCTTCTGCAAATTCAGTTTTTCCGATGCACATTTTCTTCCTTTCACCAATATAAAGCAGATAAAGCTCCTTGAAACGTCCTCCTGAACTACCTATAAAGACATTTGTTTTTATCTTCTTTTCCAATTCAAAGGCATCTTTCAGATTGTACCCGTTACGTTGGTAATCCTCCCTGATTGAAATCCCAGTTTTGTATATTGCATCTACCGTTTCAAATCTGTGTCTGTGGTGGGCTTCTTTCAGCTTGTCAATCACTACAGTGTCATTTGGCTAATCGTAGTAGGCCAGTTCATCAGGATCATCAACTCGTATCCTTCCAGTTATGGCTCTTTTCTGGTCTTTAGGTAATGACTGGTATGCATCAACGCTGGTCTATGCATAATCAAGACGTTGCTCAATCCAGTAAGCAAATTCGGATTCTGAAAGCAGTTGCGTATTCTCGGAGGAATAGATGTGCAGGATGATGTTCCTAAATGGGTTGTCAAGATTTCTAATACGTCCTGCAATCTGCTGTATATCAGTAGAAATGTCTAATAGTGTGGATTTTATGTATCCATCACTTACAATTACAATCAATCCTGAATTTGAATAAAAGTCAGCTCCATAGAAAACTGTTTTCGTACAAAAATTAAAGGTTTTGTTTGGTGCAGTCACATCCTTGATTTCAATATTACCCAATTTCAGACGATTTAACTCGGATTTTCCACATACTACCTTGACATCTTCTGGTCGTAGTTTTGCCTTTGAAATGATTCTCCTAATTCCTTTGACAGTGTTTACGAAGAAAAAATATTCCTCAACCTTTTCGCCTCCTAGCTCAAATGGTCTCCCCAATTTATGGTTCTGAATCATATTCACGATAGCCCCAAGGGGTTTATCTGTACCAAGTCTATGTGGAATTACTTTTACAGCATCTGGCCAGTGGATTTCATAATTTTCCAAATCTTCCAGTTCTTCAGGTACGTATGTATATGGTATTGGAGTGGCAGACATAAAGGTTGTATTTTTCTTGCCCTTCAATTCACGGAGTAGATTCTTAATTGCCGCATTCCTATATACACATGCATCCAACAGCTCTTGGTATTCATCTACCACAATGTGGTATGAATCTAAATCCTCATCAAGAATATTGGCGATTCTTGGGTAAGAGTCATAGGTTACCATTATTTTTACAGGCTGCACCCCTCTACATGCGGTTATATAATCTTCAATATCCTGATTATCAACACCCTTCATAATGCCTAGTACCCTATATGGGCATTTTTCATTTGGATACTGGAAGGTCTTACTGATAATTAGCTATCTAGTAGGGCTACAGATGATTGCATTCTAATTGTTTTCAAGTATTACAGAAGTTGCACCACAGCCAGTTTCCATTTTGTTTAGAATGCCCATCGGTAAGTTGGACATAAACTCACTCAGGTACTTTGCACCAACAGGTGCATTAATAACATGCTTGCCCTCATTCTCATGCACGGACAAGCCTTTTCTCAGATTTTCATCTGAATCAATTAAGTAATTCATATTGAATAGATTAAATTAAAAAAATGCGATGTTGATTTTTTTCAATGGCTTTCTTATAGGAAGCCTATATGAGAATTTCGACAACGCAAAGTAGATTCAAAGACCATATTGGTTAATGGCAGATTGAACCTTTAATAAGTCTAAAATATCGGGGTTTGTTGATTTCAACTTGAGCATTGTACAGGAATGACCAAAATAATGTTGAAATCGACTTTATTCGAAGTGGGTGCAAAAGTATGTAAAAAAAATGAGATATGCAAGGATTTTGGCCTTTTAATTATCGGATATTTAATGTAGTGGCGTTATTTTTCATCATTTTTCTTTTGTTTTATTTGGTTTGGGTGGTCATGCTCCGTTTTATCCACTTTGTTAACAAATATGTCAACCAAGGAATTTTGCAAGAAAAAAACATTTACCAAATAATTGGTGCCAGAATCAAGAGTATTCGAGAATTAAAAGGCATGACCCAATTTGATGTTGCAGTAATCTGTAACTACGATAAAACTACTATTAGTCGTATTGAGGCGGGAAGGACAAATTTTACCGTTAAGACCTTGCAAAACTTATCACAAGCACTGGGTGTACCAATGAAAGACATAGTTGATGTAGAAGCACAAAGGGAATAACTATTTTAAGCAAATGAGTGGAGTATCTTTGGAATAAACGGAGCATGCCCACCCAGATATTGTGGATTGGGCTTAAATCCACCACCGGATAACGGAGCAATGCCACTCAAAAACTCTTTGTAATAAGCTACAGAACGGGCCGGAACTCAGCTGCTTCACTGATACCTAACATCGATACACCCATGCGGGTAATAAACGATTTTTCACGTAGCGTTTGCAGTGTATAGGTGCGACCGTAATGTTTGGAAATCATGCGCAAGTGGGACCGCAGTCCATGGCATCGAGTTGTATATAGTGAGGGAATTTGAATGACATTTATTCTAAATTATTATTTAGGCAATTACTATTTCTTTATAAAGTAGCCAACTCTGCTTTTACAATCAAACAGAATTTTTTCGTACTGTAAAAAGAAATCCATGCCAAGAAGACCATAGATATGATTCGTCTCAATTGAGTTTATTTTCTTTTTATCAAAAAAACATTTTGGTATTAGATTTAGATTCACATAAGACGAATCAATTTCTAATTCAGGCAATTGCAAACGAGTGGTGGGAAAATTGCTACCATATTTTTTTGTAATCTTTTTTTTATATGAAATCATTTTTTTTAGTAATAAACTATCATAAACTACTATGACCGCATATCGGTTACAACCAGTATCAAATAAGAAAATGGGATGTAATTGAATGCTATCTGCAACAGTCAATACTCCTTTAATATGCGCATATTTAGACCATAGATAAGAATTTTTTGTTTCTTTTCCAAAATCAGATTTCACCAAAGTTACTTTTTTCGCGTCAATATTGTTTAAATAAGTTTGAGGCAATGAATCCCAGAAACACAATTGATTATTTTTAAAATCAAGCTCCACAACTTTATTTTTTTCAAAATCAATACCAACGAATCCATCAACTTCATCACCTAGATTTAACGCTTTTCGTGCTATATTCATGTCTGTAAGACTCCAACCACCGTTAAATATACTATCTGTTTTATATAAGCCATCAGGTAATATAATTTTGCATGTTATATTATCAATTGTTGTCATTGTACTTTCCCTATTGTCTTTATGGGATAAAAAATTTACTTGATCCGAAACTTCAGTGTCTAAAACGCAATCAGAACATCCTGTATCCAAGTACAAATTAACTCTTTCTCCTTTAATGGTGTATTCCAAAATAATTCTTTTTTTCTTATCCAAATGGAATGGAACAACTTTACATTGTGAAGATACACAGAAAGTAAATAGTAATAAATATATATTTAATATATAGATTTTTTTTTGCACCATAATTGTTTAATTTTTTGTTTCTAATTAACAATATATATTATCCCATTTTTGCAAACTAAAATCGAATAATTAAACAAAGCATTTCACTAGTGTCCCGTTAAACTTTTCCGAGACCGTTATAACTGATTAAAATACAATACATTATATAGCCTTTTTAGTTTCAACGATTTGAATTTGTACTTTCAATGTCAAATCGAAGAAAATCAGGCTATGAATACCGGAAAAACCGTTTTTGCCCAATTGATGACCATGCTTCCAGAATACGAATTTGACAAATGTGTTGCTCGCTACAAAGGCAATTAACGCGTCAGGAACTTCTCCTGCCGGGATCATTTCTATGTAATGAGTTTCGCTTAACTGACGCGTAGGGAAAGCGTTCGGGATATTGAGAATTGTCTGACAGCATTCTCTTCAAAGCGGTATCATCATTTTTTACAGTCACCAATTCTGGTGAATATAGTACTTTCTTGATGTCATCATATTGGCCATTAATAGCGTAACAATACATCAATGAAATTAAACTGTCAGGTATTGTAAACTTATATGAATTTTTGATTGTATCAATTTTCGCATCAACTCTAAACAACTTTCCATCTATCTGATGTCCAGTAAGTCTAAGGGTTTCGTATTTCTTTCCGTCAAAGACGAACTCAACTGATTTGGATTGAGAGTTCATTAATTGAGCAATACAAATGGATAAGAAAAGTAATAATGCGATTCTTCTCATATTTTTTATTTTTAAATGATTAGACAATGATGAATGACGGTATGTTTAATTGCGCACAATGGGTTGCTAGACTGAATCCGCCTTCAGGTGCATGTGACTTTGGTAAACGGAAGTGTTTATTATTTATCCACAGGATATCAATCTATAATCCGAATCTAACTATCGATTGAATTGCTATTTCATGACATCAATTAATAACTGACTTAATTTATCAAGACTGTAATCCTTTTCTTCATCTTTATTATAAATCACAACACCATTTTTATCCATCAATATTAATTGAGGAATTCCACCAACAGCATAATCTTTGACAAGTTTCTTTCCATCAAACACATGTGTTGTATTTGTGTTTGTCTTTTTTAATGCATTTGTAAACATTCCATAATTATCATCAAGAGTCACTGAAATTATCTCAAGCTTATTTACAGGAAAATCGCTTCTGAATTTCTTAATAGTAGGAGCAAGTTTCATACATGGCACACACCATGATGCCCAAAATTCAATTAATAAATACTTACCCTTGAAATCACTTTTCGAAAGTGTTTTTCCTTCAATATCTTTTACCTTAAAATCAGGAGCTTCGCTACCTTTACGACTATTAATTCTGCTCATCAAAGTAGCTGAAATCTGTTTACCAAGAGTTGTTTGTTTTAGGGAATCAGGGAAAACAGAATTGAAATAACTTATTAATTCTATTGCTGAAAGTGAATTTTGTACTGATACTATTGCATCATGAAAGTAGAATAAATAGAAATAGTCATTTGATTTTGACTTGATTAATTGTAGACCCTTATTGGCAATGCTATCCAACATTGAATGAAAAGTTACTCTATTCTCTGGTTGTGCATCAAAACTACCCATATTAAGTCGAAAATAGTTATCTATTTTTGATTTGAATTGCCTAATATCAGCGGGAATCTTCTCCTCCTGTAAATCGTTTAAGGATATTACATTTTGAAGTTTATATCTGCTAAATGGATTCTCATTTGGTTTATGGTCTAAACTGAAATCAATCTTTGCAGCATTATCAGAAATCCAAAAACGGTAAACCTGAGTAGCACCGTTGTCATTCGCCATATTATAGAAGAACATCATCCTACCATAACGGCCAACACAAGAATCATTAAAAATCCAGGTGTTATTATTGATTGTTGGTTTTACAACTTTATCTCCAACTCCATCATTATAGTAAACACCCAATTTGCCAAAATCCAAGTCCGCGGGGAATATGACCTCCAGTTTAATAGTTTTACAAAATGCTGTAGTACAAAAACAAAATGATAGAATAACCAATAAAAGTGAATTTTTCATATTGTGGGTTTTATTTTGTTGTTCAATTTGATGCTTTAAATATGTGCGCTTCTAAAATGCCGCCTAACGGGTAGCTAGGGCGGGCGGAACGAAGGCGTATTTCGCCTGAGTGGCAGCCTGTGGCTTAGCTGGTGTTGGGCGCAGTTATTATTTATTGAATTTCAGGTTTTTTTCAGCAATTTTATTCATTTCTAAAACCAATTCATCTTTTTTATTAAAAAAGGTTTCCATCATTTCCATTAGTTTTGTGATATTTATTGCAGACATATTTGCTACTGTCCCCTCCCAATATTGATAAATGAAATACAATTCCCTTCTAACTTTCAAATAGAAAACTCTTAATTCTTCTATTAAATCTTGATCAAGATATTCAAATTCAAGGTTATATAACTGGCTAACAGACATATCCATATCACTAAAATCTAGAAATGTAAAGAAAAGGCGATTTTTACTAATAAATTCATCCTTTTGAGACAATTCTGTTAAAAATTTTGCAAAGATAAAAGTCAGGTGATTCTGTAGTTTCAAGATAATTCTTGAAAGTGTTCGAAATTGTTTATCCTGAATTTGTACTTGATTGTAATGTTTTAAATCTAAAAAATCAGAAACAGGATTGTCTGATTGTTTAGCATTATTAATAACTGAATTGATTTGTACATGTAATTTTTTCTCAAATTTCTTATAATATTCGTCATATAAATGTCCTTTATCAGAATACTCATATGAAAAACAGTAATATGATTTTAAGTCAGATGGAATCGCATTGAAATCTTGCGTAATTATAATTGTGCCTAAACATAAAGAATGACGTATGCCCATCTCATAATAAACATTTGGTTTTTGACCTGTCAAGTCAACTATGGTAATATCTGAATTATATATATCCTTAATAATACCTTTAACAAAATTGCCTTGGATTGTCTCAGATCGTTTACATTGAATATTCTTGTCGGAATAGCTCTCTACAGCTTTTTTTATCCACTTCTCGAAAATATGGTTCCATTCGCTAGAACTAATTGAAACATCTTTTCCATTAAGAGAATGGCTTGTTTCAGAAAATGGCATTATCACAAAACATTTCATATTTGCAGATTTATTAAACTATCAAGTTTGGTTTTATTTATTTTTTGTGAGTAAGAATTTATCCTAATAAACACTCTTTGAAACTCAACAATATTAAGCTTTTTTATCACTAGATAATACGTAATTGGTATGGAGGCGGTACTGCTATAATTGCGCCCAACATTGCAGTAAAACTTAATTGACGCGCTCTATGATTTATAACCTTATCTTTCCCTATCCAGTGTAATGTTGGCATATCTAATTGCAATTTTTCTTTTAAAGCTCTAAGTTAATCTTTTTAAAATAAAGTGTTTGTCAATAATTTGATTTTTTGATGAAGAAATATTTTTTCAGTAAAGTATTTTCAATAATCATATGTTTGATTTTAAGTGTATTAATTATCCCAATGAAATATTATTTAAGGTATTTGAATAAGAGGTTGATTTATTAATCAACCCCTTTCAAGATTGCATCTACATTCGCCATATCATTAGCGATGGATTTATTCATAATCCGAGCATATTGCTGTGTCATTTTGATGCTACTATGCCCCAACATTTTGGAAACATTTTCAATTGACACGTGATTTGCCAATGTTACTGTTGTAGCAAACGTATGCCTAGCGCAATGGGTGGTTAGGTTTTTATTGATGCCTGATACATCAGCAATTTCTTTAAGATATGCATTCATTTTCTGATTACTCAGTACTGGTAGAAGCCTACCTTTAGGGAAAGGGAAAGACTGATATTTCTCCAGAATTAACAATGCGGGTTTTAATAATGGGATGTTGCACATATTTTTTGTTTTATTCCTTTCCTTCCTTATCCAAGACTGACCTTGGGCATCTTTGACAATGTGTTCAGTGGTTAGGGTAAAAACATCAGTATAGGCAAGGCCAGTGTAACGATAGAATGCCACAAAAGCAGTCTGATGCAAAATCAAGTAAGTGGTACGTAATCGGTTGTAAATTAGTAATTTCTCTGTGTTTTGCATTTTGCATAAAAATCCGAATATAGCAGATTATAGTGAGCTTTCCACTACCAAACCATTACCTGTTTCTGTCGCATGGGAGGGAGTTTATCCCCTTGTTTAAGGCTCTAGGCAATGCAAAGATAGCATTAACTCCTAAGTTTGAATAAAGGTTTTGCTTCTCCGGATTTTGTTGCCCTGTTTTACCAAGGTTTTCATATCGAAAAATGACTTGAATGAATGTTTATTGCACTCAAAAAGTAATTATCGTATGAAAACAGAAATGAAGGTGCTGCTCTACCTCAAAAGAAACGGGCAAGATGAATCAGAGCTATGTCCTTTGATGGGAAAAATCACGGTGAAAGGAAAATACAATTCCACTGCCCAATTCGGATGCAAGATTAAAATCAATCCGAAGATATGGAACGCCACTTCACAACGTTGCACAGGCAAAAGCCATACAGCAATCAGGACAAACAAGGAAATCGAATCATTCCTGTTATTGCTTCGTGCTCGTTTTAATGAGTTGACGGATCTGAATGACAAGGTATCTGCCGAAGAGGTGAAGAATGCCTTTCAGGGAATAGCTGCTGCACAAATGACCTTGTTAAGGCTCTTTGGTGAGCATAACCGGGAATATGCCCTTCGCG
>Ga0209429_10002637_pt1 | contig 10481 bp, 10 predicted proteins | sample BarGraNGADG00212_3_FD_184493 | JGI IMG/M metagenome (GOLD analysis project Ga0209429, IMG submission 184493) | Arctic peat soil microbial communities from Barrow, Alaska - Barrow Graham LP Ref core NGADG0004-212 (SPAdes) (version 2) | ecosystem: Environmental > Terrestrial > Soil > Wetlands >... | reverse complement strand
GGCCGCGTCACCCACTCACTCGACCTGGGCATGCCGGGAATAATCGTCGCGGCCATCTAGCAGAGCAACGTCACGGTCTCACTGGAAACGACATTGGATCATGACAGGCCCTCGTCACAACGAGGGCCTGTCTCATTATGAAACGGGGAGAAAGCATGGAACAACAACAGTCAGGCGCCCGCATCGGCAGGCGCGCATTCGGCGGCATCGTCCACGACCAGGGCCTGATCTCCTGAGAGGAAGGGTTCCGAGGAACGGGGTCCGGTGTCACAAATCCCGGACGGAGACTGGAAAACCGTTGAAACTAGTGTTCATGCCGCTCCAGCGACTCTCACAGATCGATCTTGACAAGAACATCGACCTATCCTGACGATAGATAGATGTCGGATTCCTGTGCCAAGTACGGTGGAGACAGAACGCACCATTGTCCAGGCAGTCAGGAATGTGTTGAGGTTCGGGTTTGTAAGGTACTCGGCATCGGCGCAACAACACAGAGGTCAAAGGTTATCATCCGCACTTTGGTAGAATCCGTCGTAACTCGCAGAGAGCGTTTCGTGCACCGCCCCCGATTGGAGGCAGCATGGACCAGACGATCCTGTTCGTCTTTCCTCGGCATAGCGACTTTGGACGTCTCACAACTGCTGGTGACGTCCGCACTGCTGCGTCTGACCTTGCCAACATCTAGCGACTTCTCGAGGCAACCCCGGACGACCTGAGCAGGGAACTCGGCTTTGTCGCTCAACGCATCCTGACTGATGCAGCCTTTGCTGTCCGCTACGAGTCACTCCTCATGGCGCTGACCGACGATCGTTCGTTCGACGCGTGGGCTCTGCTCCGCCCCACACTCGAGCTGGTCGAACGTGAGCACTTGCGTCTGCTGTATCATCACAACGTCTTCGACCTCTATGTCCTTCTCCAGGACATCCTGTGTCCTGACAGCGCCGATCTCATGAACGCTCCGTCCGAGGAGGCCCATTCACGAAGGTCCCAATTCTCATCTGTGAAACCAGCTTGTTGCTTGACCCGCGCGACCTTGGTGGTCGACACGACGTCCGGGTCCTCGTCCAGATTCATTGGGACAATGTCCGCGAAAGCCTCAAGGCGGAGATGGACGAGGGGGCAGAGAACTGTATTGCCAAGTCCCGAGAGGTTCTGGCAACAACCGCTCACCGGATTCTTCAGGGTGATTTTCGTGGAAAACGTGGCAGCAAGTGCTTTTCCTGCGACTACCGAGACGTTTGTTCCGTGTTCCATCGCTCCTAGTTCCACGATTCGCAAAAAACAGACAACCCCTGCCTCGCGACACGCTGGCAGGGGTTGTTCCACAGCTCTTTCGGTCAGCTGCTATATCTTCGACTTGAGCAAATCACCCAGGCGGTGGACTCCTTCAGTGATGTGCTCGGAGTCCACCGCGGAGAAGTTCAACCGCATATGGGTGTTATCGTCTCGATGAGGGTAGAAAGCAATGCCCACGACATACCCGACCTTTGCAGCGATTGCCTCGCGAAACATCGCCGCGGTGTCGATACCGTCCGGAGCCTTCACCCAGACAAATAGACCACCTTGTGGGTTAGTCCAGCTGCTACCAGCAGGAAAATACTGTTCAAGAGCAGCGATCATTGCGTTCTTCTTCTTGGGATACTCACGCCGAACGACCTCAAGGTAGTCATCAAGCCACCCGCGGCTAATGAACTCGTAAGCAATGTATTGAGTCATGGCCGGAGAAGAAAGGTCCGCGGCCTGTTTCGCAATGACGATCTTGTTCATGATGTCTTCGCGGGCGATGATCCACCCCAGGCGAAGGCCGGGAAAACTGATTTTCGAAAACGTGCGGAGGGCAACGACGTGCTCCTTGCCACCCAATGCCAGCAGGGAAGAAACTGACTCGCCCTCGAAGCGAATCTCTCCATATGGATCGTCTTCGATAATCAGCAGGCCATACGTATCGGCCAACTCTATCAGCTTCTTGCGGCGCTCCAGGGTCATGGTGACGCCAGCAGGATTGTGGAAGTTGGGCACTGTATAGACGAACTTTGGGCAAACGTTCGCCTTCTGCAGCTCCTTGAGTCTCTCCTCCAGAACGTCCATTTGCATGCCGTCCTTGTCCAGTGGAACTGTGCAGAACTTGGCCTGCATGCTTGCGTAGGCCTGAATTGCGCCAAGGTAGGATGGTTCTTCCACGATAACGGTGTCGCCTGGATTCACGAAAACTTGGGCCACGAGACTGAGGCCCTGTTGTGAAGCAGTGGAGATAATGATATTGTCCAGATCGATGCCGTTGACACCCTCTTTCTCCATGCGATCCATGAGTAGAACACGCAACTTCTTGATGCCCTCGGTAGATCCATACTGGAGTGCCTTCTTGCCATATTCTCTGAGCGCAAACGTGCTTGCCTCGATAACTCGGTCGATGGGAAAGAATCGATCGTCCGGCATGCCTCCGGCCAGCGAAATGATTTCCGGACTGTCAATGAGTTTGAGGCTCTCCCTCATCTCGGATGGTCGAGAAGCCAGCGCCCGTTCTGAGAACAACTTTTCTGCATTTAACGACATCGATCTGCCTCCACATTATGATGACATCTTGACAAGTGTTACTTGCACAAAAACGGACAAGATATACCTAACAACGAAGTGTACTCCGATTACGAACAAAGAAAAACCCGCGCGTTGCATCATCTCAATTCCGTACGATGAAAGGGACACTCATACGACGAGGAAGGAGATCCTATTGAGAGGCGTATGGGTGAGAGGAATGGGTAGATCACACCTCAATTGAAGCAATGAGCAATCTTCATGAGCTTGTACCAGAGATGAATCGCCCTTCCAAAGTTTGTGGTGGATCAGAAGCGGAAGAAGGTTCTTGCATGTCCGCGTTCCTTCTAAGGCCGCGAATTGCGGAAATATTCCACAAAATGCATCGATTCTGACGAAGGTCAGAATCGATGCGCCGTTCTATAGATGTCAGCCTTTGGCAAAATACATGTCCTGGATCATCTGGTCGCCGTGAATTTCCGGTACAGAACCTTCCATCGCGATCGAGCCCCGTGAAAGGATATAGATGTAGTCGCTCAGGGGCAACGACAGCTTTGCATTCTGTTCTACAATGAGAAGCGTGAGTTTAGTCTCTCTCACGATTTCCTTCAATGTTCGGAAAATCCTCCGCACAATAATAGGGGCCAAGCCCATAGAAGGCTCGTCGATGAGAATTATCTCGCATTCCGAGACTATGGCGCGACCGATTGCGAGCATCTGCTGCTCGCCGCCACTCAAGGACCCTGCCTGCTGGTTCTTCCTAACCGCGAGTTCCGAAAACAATTGATATACGGAGTCGATGCGCTCCTTCCTGCGTCCGCGCGATATCCTTATCGTAGCGACTTCCAGGTTTTCGTTCACCGACATCGCGGGAAAAACCTGCCTCCCTTCCGGAACGTGGGCGATGCCCTCCCTCACTATCTTATAGGGCGGATACCCCACAATTTCTTTTCCACGCAGCCGTATGGTCGAGCCCTCTTCCGGCTTCACAAGTCCGGAGATGGCGCGCAACAGCGTGGTCTTACCCGCTCCATTGGGACCGAGGACCGATACCACTTCTCCTTTACCGACAACCATCGAAATCGACCGGAGGGCGACTATCCCGTTGTACACTACGGTGAGGTTCCTAATCTGAAGCAGGTTCTCGCTGTTCTCCCTCATTCTTCATCTCCAAGATAAGCGGTAATAACCGCCTTGTTTTTTTCGATTTCCTCAAATGGTCCCTGTGCGATGACTTCGCCAAAATTGAGGACGTACACCCAATCCACAGCCTTGCGAATGAACTCCATCGTATGTTCGACGAGGAGCATGGTCATTTTTCTTTCCTTCAAAATATCCAGGATTCCCAGAATGTCCATAAATTCTTCTTTGGTCATTCCCGCTACCGGTTCATCCAGCAGAAGAAGCACAGGTTCAAGCGCAAGCGCGCGGGCTATTTCCAACGCTCGCCTCTTTCCGTAAGGCAGACTCAAAGGCAGCTTCCATGCATCTTTATCCAGCCCGAATATGCCAAGGAACTCCATTGCCTTATCGAATTGGGCCTCCTCTTTGCGACGCACTTTGGCCGTTCCCAGCGCAATGTCCAGAGCAGAAGCACTCATGAACTTGGACCGCGATACAAGCACGTTTTCGACGACATTTAGATGGTTGAAAAGCTGGATTCGCTGGAAGGTCCTCGCAATTCCCATCGATGCGATTTTGCACGCCGGTTTTTTCGAGATTTCTTCCCCCCGAAAGAGAATATTTCCCGACGTCGGGGGGAATATGCCCGAGACTTGGTTGATGAATGTCGTCTTTCCGGAACCGTTGGGCCCGATGAGCCCCGTGGTTTTGCCTTCCTCGATCTTTAAATTGATGCCATGGTTGGCGACGATTCCCCCAAATCTCTTGGTCAGCATCTTTGTCTCCAAGATGTTTGCCATAGTCATTCTCCCTCTTTACTCTTGGAGTTGTGCAGGGTGACAGCGCCCTGCTTTTCGCCCCATAGCCGGGAGAGTCCTTTGAAGAGGATCGCGCCCAGTCCACTCGGAAGGAGGACGACTACCAGAAGGACTATTACAGAATCCACCATGAGGTAGTAATTCTCGAATCCCTGGATCTTGAGCTTAAGAAGTTCAGGTAACCACGTCAAGACGAAACCTCCGACAACCCCTCCGCCTAACTCCCGTAGCCCTCCGACGACAGCCATCGCAACGAAGTTGACCGAGTTGGACAAGGTAAAGGGATCCGGCGTTAGAAAGCCAACCATGTGCGCGGTCAAGGCTCCGGAAAGCCCCGCTAGCCCCGCGGACAAACCAAATGCGAAGGTTTTTGTTTTCCTGGAGTTTATTGCGCAGGCTTCGGCCGCCACGTCATCATCATTGACTGCAAACATCTCCCTGCCGATATGCGAATACTTGAGCCGGTACATCAGAAGAATGACCAAAGCGACGATAACTAGGAACAGATAGTAATACAAAGTGTTCGTGAACGGAGTATCACCCAATTTCATGGGCGGGATATTGAACAATCCCTGTGAGCCTCCTGTGAGGGCGGTGAGGTTCACGAGCAACAAGTGTATGATCTCTCCGAAGGCGATCGTCACGAGCGAAAGGAAAAATGTTTTCAACTTAAATGAGGGGATTGCCACGAACAGTCCCACAATGACACTGACGGCAACACCCGCGACTATTCCAATCGGTATTGGCATACCGAGCCGCATCGTCACAAGAGCAGATGTGTAGGCTCCAATGGCGGAGAACCCAACCTGTCCCAGAGATATCTGTCCCGCAAAACCTGTAAGAAATACCAACCCTGATACCAGTATTATATTCAGAAAGGCCGTGTCCGTTACGAACAAGTTGTACTCATTTCTGCTCAGCAAGGGCAGAAGAAGTATGAGCACTAAAAACGCGCCATACACGATTCGTTTCAGATTCCGCCGCATTTTCAATCTTCCTTGGTCGTCCAGTTGAATATCCCTCGCGGCTTCCAGATAATGACGACGACGAGGATTACGAAGGAAATGACGTCCTTATAGACCGACGAGATGAAAAGAGCGGAGAAATTCTCGACCAAACCGATTGTTATTCCTCCAACAATAGTCCCAAACGGATTAATCATGCCTCCCATGATTGCCGAAGCGAAGCCTTTGACCCCGATGGGCCCTGCACCAAGGTCGAGCGAGACAAAATAGGTAGGAGCGAGCAGGATACCACCAATTCCTACGATAGTAGTCGCCAACATAAAGGCTAGGGACGTCGTCATGTTAACGTTGATTCCCATCAACGATGCCGTCTCCTTGTTTTGAGCGGTCGCGCGAAGCATTTTGCCAATCATTGTCTTCCATAGAAGCAGATAGAGGGCACAAATTAGCACCAACACCACAAAGAAAACCGAGAAGTAGACGAAAGGAATGCTGACCGATCCTATTCGCACAAAACTTGTAGCCTCCCCGAACACGGGGGGAAAGGGTCTGGGAACACCGCCGTAGAAGGCTTTGATGGCTGAAAGCCAGAAAGTGCTCAGCATTACGGTTGCCACTACGAATTCCAGCTCGCCTCCACCATGATGATTGATGGGCTCGAACAGGAGATACCGAAGCAGCAATCCGTACACGGCAATGATAGCGATCGAAGCGACCAAAGAGATAAAGAAAGGGAGGTGAAGTTGAGCGTAGAATGTATAAAAGAGATACGCCGCGATCATCGCCGAACTTATATTGGCGAAATTAATCCGCTCAATACTCTGCCATAGAAAAACAACACCAAGGCCGATAAGACCATATGTTGCTCCCACCGACACGCCGCCGATAATATTCTGCAATAAATTGCTCAGAACCATTTATCCCGCCCGTCATAGCCAAGGAATGGAACAAATCGGACTCTTGCTTCCCCTTTCAATTTTCTCCTCAAGGAATTCTGACGAACAGTATCCTATGGAATCTTGGAGAGTATGTCCCAAGTTTTACCATTGAATTGCGAAATATAGCATGTGTTGGTGAAGTTATGCAGAGCGTCGCACTTCATGAGGCCCTGAACGCCAGTGTACTCAACGGTCTTGAGAGCCTCGTCGATCTTCACACCATCGGTGCTTCCCGCCATCTCAATAGCCTTTTTTAGCAGGTACACACCATCATAATAACAGTTAGCGGGATCGCTCGGCTCCGTGCCCCATTTCGCCGTGTATGCATCCACGAATTTCTGGACTCTGGGATCAGGGTCGGCCAGATTCAATACCTGAAGCGATATAACTCCGATCGCCGCATCACCAGCCAGGTCAGTGAACATCGGAACACCCCATGCAGACTCTCCTATACAGGGCACCGTTAGTTTCAGCTCCCGCACCTTCAACATCACAACTGCACCCTCGGGCTCATGGGTCATTCCGATGAGCACGTCAATTCCCGCCTTCTTGAGCTTGGTGACCTGGGCTGTGACATCCTTATCGCCTTCCTTCATATTTTCAATGTCGACGATCTTGATGCCATATGTATCGAAATCTTGCTTGAGATCAGCGAGGCCCGAAGTGCAATAGGAGTCTGAACCAACGATAATACCCGGTTTTTTTGCCTTAAGTACTTCAACGACATATTTCACCAGCTCAGCACCCTTCACACCATCGTCTGTCTTAATGCGGAAAAGGTAGTCATTCTTTGTCTTGTCATAGCGCAGAGAAGTCGCAGTAGCCCCGACGAGCATCGGTACCTTAGCCTGCTGCGCAAGAGTATTCACGCCGAGGACCGCTCCGCTCATGTTCGGACCAAATATAGCGACGGCCTTGTCACTACTAATCGCTCGGCGTATAATTGTGGCCGCGGTACTCGCATCACTTGCGTCATCGTATGTAATTAGATCAAAACTCGCTCCTTTAACTCCACCGCTGGCATTGATTTCATCGACTGCGAGCCGAGCTCCCTTTTCACACCACTCACCAAGCGCCGAACCCGTTCCAGTGAACGGGGCGCTTAGAACAATCTTAATGGGTGTTGAAGAGCCGGGTGTTGAGGAGCCGGTTTTACCACAACCCCATATCGATATGCTACCGCCTAACAAAGCCAAAATCACCAGTCCTACAAAAGCCTTTCGACAGAATCTAGCCACAAAAACCTCCTTTTGAATATAATCTCCTGGCTTCAAGATGCGGTTACAGGTTGACATTCCAGAACCTCCCTATTTCTCTTCTCTATTTCAACAAAATCATAGACAAAAGACAAATTCCCTTGCACCTCCTTTTCGCTCCTGATTGATTCCAGCTTTCCTCCGTTTGAGTAATTTTTGATTTTTTGGAGCATTTAAGTTAACATTCATTACTTGAGGTCAAAGATCTTCCCCGGATTGAGTATGCCATCTGGATCAAAGACCTTCTTTATCCCTCTCATAACGGATATCGGGTAGTTACCCAAGCTTTGTCCCAAAACATGCTTCTTTGCGAAACCTATGCCATGTTCACCAGAAACCGTACCCCCCATTTGAGATCCAAGCAGGCAAACCTCTTCATAGATTGTTTCTGAAAATTCCATCCATTCTTTGTCTGTCCGGTTTGCCGTATCTATAAGCACTGGATGTATATTCCCATCGCCAATATGACCGTAAAACGATATCTGAACACCCGAATACTTCTCCAGGATTTTCTTTGTTCTTCCTATGAATTCTGCAGTCTCTGAACGAGGGACAACGACATCACCTCCTAAGACATGAGGCCATTTTTCAAGTACTACGGCAGGTGTGTTTATCCGTACGTTCCACACTTTCTCAGACTCAGTTTTTGTTGAGGCCACAAAGACATCAAGCGCACCCATCTCAAGACATGCAGTGCCTGCTGTTTCAGCAAGTTCATCCAATTCATCCCGGTTCTTCCCTTCCAGGGTAAACAGTAGATAGGCTTCAGCTTTATCCTGGGCTGGAAGCGGTGGCAGGTTGAGGTGCTCTACAGTGGTCTTTACTGAGAAGATGTCCATGAACTCCATTGATACGGGATATACCTTGGTGGTTCGTATGACATTGCTGGATGCTTTTACCGCATCATCAAAACTGCCAAATGGGACCAGCAAGTCAACTGTCGCATTGGGTGTGGGCATGAGATTGATGATCACCTTTGTAATAATGCCAAGCGTACCTTCAGAGCCGATCATAAGGTGAAGCAGGCTGTACCCGCTTGTTTCCTTTCGCCTTTTTCCACCTAAGGAAAGCTTCTCTCCTGTTGGTGTAATAACTTCCAGTCCAAGCACGTGGCTCCTCGTGCTCCCGTATTTGATGACCTTGGCTCCCCCTGCATTTGTGGCGATATTACTTCCAATATAGCTTGACTCGACACTCATTGGATACCCTGCATAGAAGAGACCCTTATCCGCGACAGCCTTGCAGAGATCGTTTGTAACGACACCAGGCTCACAGACTGCCACCATATTGATCTCGTCTAGTTCAAGGATCTTGTTCATCTTTTCCAACGAAAGAACGATACCTCCATAAAGTGGAACGGCGGCACCTGCAAGTCCAGAACCGGCACCTCTTGGTGTAACAGGGATATGCTCTGCATTCGCAAGTTTCATCAACTGGGCGATTTGCTCTTCGTTCTCGGCTTTGACAACCACATCCGGCATATGCCGAAATTGTTTTCCTCTTTCATCATAGGCATATGACTCCATCTTCTCGACCTCGGTCAGAACATTCTTCTCACCAAAGATCGTTCCCAACTCCCCTGCAATTTCGGGGGTCACCTTGTTGTATTCCACGTCAACTTTCTCCTTTACCATTGACTGTCTTGCGTTCCCTGAGTCTCTCGATAAAGACCGGCAAGATTTCAAAGATGTCTCCTGCGATGCCAAAATCACACATTCTGAATATTCCAGCATCTGGATGTTGCAATTGCCTCTCTAATAACATAGGTAGCATTTGATGGTCCCATTGACATGACAGTAATTTCCGTCCCTTCTGTTTTTTCCTTTACCCTCACAACTTCTTCCACTGCATACAGACCCAATGGATTCAACTCAGCTTCCATGGCACTTCTTACCATCGTTCCCGTTTTTTCGTCCATCGCTACTTTTCTGTTGTCGGAACTTACTTTACGAGTACCACAATTTTCATATTTCTATCACCTCTTCTGTTTTTCTTCAAGACTTGTATAACAGAAAAAATGAATTTTGCAAACGTTTTCATTGCCTAATCGAGAAACTTACTTCTTTCTTACTCCCTTCTAATCGCCGTTCTTGCGATTCTATAAAACAATTTTTACCTTGGTCACAGGTCAAGCTTTTTACCACTGCAGGATCCAGCTTCCCCCAGCAACGCTCCAGGCTCTTTCGTACCGCCACGCGTCATACGACAAAAACCTAGCATCCATCACATATCTTGTTTTCCTTTCTACGATAACACTTAGTACTGACTTATGCTGATCGCTTCTTCATCCTAACGCTTTATGCGCTAGGAGTTACTGGCGGCCGTTGCAAAAACAGGACGTTCATCTATGATGAGGCCAGAGGGCTTGACAGTCCTGCATACTTGGAGGGCACCAAAATTGCGCAGCGACTGGCAGGAGTCTGACTTAAAAAGGAGGAGCAAAGATGAACGTATCGCTGGTGGTACATCGTGTTGGGCCGGATACGGCGAAAAATATCGAGCGAATGGACCTTGCAGTGACACAATCGGCAAAGGCGGGAGCGCATCTTGTCCTGTTCTCGGAAGCTGCGACCACAGGGCTGATCCTCAACAACGATCCCAGGCATGACCTGATGCTGGGAGAACCGGTACCTGGGCCGGCGGTGGCTCATTTCGCCGATCTCGCCAAGTCCAACCGCATCCACATCGCGTTCGGCATCCTTGAGCGGGACGGAGCAGCATTATATGACACCGCCGTCTTGGTGGGTCCGAGCGGCGACATGCTCCTGAAGTACCGTCGCATCGATCCACAGTGGCACGACCAGATCAGTAACTCGAAGCTCTATCGTGAGGGAACAGAATGCCCTGCAG
>Ga0209429_10002635_pt1 | contig 10494 bp, 9 predicted proteins | sample BarGraNGADG00212_3_FD_184493 | JGI IMG/M metagenome (GOLD analysis project Ga0209429, IMG submission 184493) | Arctic peat soil microbial communities from Barrow, Alaska - Barrow Graham LP Ref core NGADG0004-212 (SPAdes) (version 2) | ecosystem: Environmental > Terrestrial > Soil > Wetlands >... | reverse complement strand
TACTTGGAGGTGATACGGCAAAACAGCTGAATACGCCTAGCTTTCTCATCAAAAATATCTCAGCAGGTTCCAACCCGAAAGTTATTCTGCTCTCCTGAATGACTTCCAGAAGCATCCGGCCTTCTTCGAGACCGATATCACCCGATACGATGAGTTTATCTACTATATAAGCCGACAAAATGTCGTTAAAGTCCAGCGGATCGTCATTGCCCCTGAAATCCATATATATTTTGAGTGTATCGAGTGAAACAATGCTTCGCTGTGCTACTTCATCCGACCGCAGGCTTGTTTCATCGAGAGACGGAGAAAACACATCAGCCAAGTCATCCAACGATATATCTTCTTTCATGTTCTTAATTTTTTCGATGCGGTAAAGTACCTTTCCTCGTGGAAAAAAGGTCTCCTGCCCCGTATATGAGGACTTTCGAACAAACCAATCCTCTGGAATGAGCCCTTTACGCTTCCATCGGTAGAGTTGTCCATAAGAAATACCGGTCAACTCCAACAGTTCTTTTTTTGAAATGAGTTCTTCGTTTTCCATTCCCTGTACCTCCTGCAACATAGTGTAACAAAACATTGTTACGTTGTAAAGAGGGGAATATCCGGGAATTTAATAAACGGGTATGTTTGACATACGACAGGACAGATTATAGTATAATAAACAAGTATAATTATTTTCAGGTATAATATGTATCAAGGGAGCATTTCATGAAGAGTACTTTGGACATTGCTGATTACTTAAGCCGCTCCGTCAAAAGAATTGCCGCCGGTGCGCTGCGCACCGCACTGCATAATCCCAAGGAATACGCCTACATCATGAAGTTCTCGGCCTCAGCCCGCCATGCCGCTAAAACAAGAATCCAGTACGAAAAGTCCGGACGTCACATTCCGGCTTTCCTTATAGGAAGCATCTGTACAGAGTGTAACCTCAATTGCACAGGCTGCTATGCCCAACAAAATCAGCTCACAGGTGATCATGCCCCGCAGGAGAACATGTCGGCTGAAAAGTGGAACAGTATTTTCTTCGAAGCACGAAAAATCGGCGTGTCTTTTATTCTTCTGGCTGGAGGAGAACCGCTGACCCGTAGAGATGTGATTGTATACGCAGCCTGCTATCCTGAGATCATATTTCCCGTTTTTACCAACGGCACGATGATCGACAACGATTATCTGCGAGTATTCAGCAATCACAGAAATCTCGTACCTGTCTTAAGTATGGAAGGCAGACGCGACGATACCGATGCGCGCCGCGGTATAGGAGTATTCGATCAGCTAACGGAAGTCATGAAGAATCTTAATTCTCGTGAAATCTATTATGGTGTCTCCATAACGGTAACTTCGGGTAATATCAGATCAGTCACTGATCCGGCTTTTATTTCAGAGCTCTCGAGTCTCGGATGTAAAGTCGTGTTCTTTGTTGAATATGTGCCGGTCACCCCTGATACCCTTGTAATGGCACCGGGAGAAGCGGAACGAAGCTTTCTGGAGAAACAGCAGCAGATACTCAGGTCTTCCTATCCCGGGCTTATGTTTATATCGTTCCCCGGAGATGAGAAGCATACGGGGGGCTGTCTTGCCGCAGGACGGGGGTTTTTCCATATCAACTCCAACGGCGGAGCAGAACCATGCCCGTTTTCTCCCTATTCAGATATAAATGTGAAGGATCACACTCTGCTCGAAGTTCTCGAATCACCACTCTTCGTGAAGATTCGTCAATCAGATATGCTCATCGGTGAACGCAGCGGCGGATGCCTTCTTTTTGAAAAAGAAGAAGATGTGAAGAAATTCCTGCAAGACTAATTTCCATTTATGGAAATTATGATTTCCATAGGCACGTGCCGCCTACCGGACGGATGTTCATGATATGACATGCGCCGGCATATATAGCTTTATCGATCGTCTCTTTCATCAGGGCCAGCATCGAATCGGGTACAAAAGCCTGAACAGTGCCGGCAAATCCACCTCCATGCACACGCCACGCACCCTTTCCATCAAGTATTCTCTCGCAAAGCGCAAGAACTATTGATACCGACTGCTCCTGTGGCAGCGATGAAGCGAACACATTCTGCAAATACATGTCCGATGATCTCCCTGACTCAATAATCAATTTCCTGAACTGATCAAAGTCTTCATTTCTCAGTGCACTCACCTGCTGGCCGACACGCTTATCGTCAGCAAAAAAATGCATCGCACGCAGAACTGCACGGTCACCTGCGGCAGCACGCACTTCGGGAATTCGTGCATAAAATTCTTCTTCGTTGACTTCACGCAGGTATTTCCTGCCGAACACACCGGCCGCCGCTGTCATTTCGCGCGGGATCGCCGCATACTCATCTGTCAGATCACCGTGTCCGGCACCGCTGTCAATAATGCAAAGCGAAAAGCCGCTCTTGCTGAAATCAAATTCTACTTTCTCTACTATCGGGGATTCCGTGCTTGCGAAATCAATCGTGACGATGCCGCCGACAGAGGAAGCCATCTGGTCCATCAGACCGCACGGTTTACCATAATATACATTTTCTGCGTACTGCCCGATCTTGGCAATGGAAACCGCATCCTGCTCTCCCGCCGCAAAAAAGGTATTGATAATATTTCCCACAAGGACTTCAAAGGCTGCCGAAGATGACAATCCCGAGCCCTTCAGCACATTGGAAGTCGTGTATGCGTCAAAACCATTTACCGGGTAGCCCAGTCCCTTAAATTTCGCTGCAATGCCGCGTATCAGTGAACTGGAACGGTTATATTCATTCGTCCTGACATGTAAGTCGTCAAGTTCGACAGTATCCATGACATGCCCTTCCGATTGGATACGGATAGTATTTGTTCCGTTGGGAGCGGCGATGGCAATGGTATCTACATCTACACTGCCCGCCAGTACATGACCATGCTGGTGGTCGGTATGATTTCCGCCGATTTCCGTCCGGCCGGGAGCAGAAAAAAGTGAAATATCAGCTTCCCCGAATTTTTTCTCGAATTGCTCAGCCGCACGTGCATAACGACTGGCATAACCCGCTGCCTTGTCCGGTCCGCATCCATACACGGATATGATTTTGTCGTCCAAATCCCCGTTGCTGATGAGTTTTTTTACTTCTTTGGGAGATGCCATAATCTTATACTCCTTTTTCGGACAGCTTCATGCAAGAAAACGTCCAATATTATCGTTAATGTATTTCGATATTGTATCACGCGCGGCCATGGAATGACTAGTCAAAAATCAAGCGAGTTATACGCAAATTACACTTCCAATTATAGTCCAATTATGGAACAACTATATCGCCGGATGCGTCACATATTCCACTGCTGCTTTATTCTTTCCTTCCGGCAGAAAAACCTCCTGCATTCCAGCCCAGCTGCCCCTCGGGAAGCAAATCTTCGCGGGAAGTCAGCTGAATGCCCCGGAGAATGGACTGTTTGCCGAAACGCAGACGCAGGTTATCTATGACAGCCGCCACATTCCGCTTCTCATCCGTCTCATAATTAGAATCGAACAGAGAGATCTGCTGCCTCGCATCAACCTTTGTTACCTGCGCCGCACGGACTCCGAGACTGCGTACCGGCAATTCCCAGTTATAGCTTCTGCGAAACAGGTCGATGGCCACACGCGAGATTTCGTCAGTCAGATCGGTAGGAGCCGCAAGATGCTGCTGACGCTCAAAAACATGCAGTTCTGTATCACGTACATGAATCTGTATGGTGCCCGCAGCCAGTTTGTACTTGCGCAGCCGTGCGGCCACCTGGTCGGAAAGCGTGACAATGGTCTTCCAGATGTCTGCCTCGCATGTCATATCGCGGGCGGTTGTTGTACTGTTGCCTACCGACTTGATTACACGCTGGTCGGTACATAAACTGACAGGTGATTCGTCCAGACCATTCGCATATATCCAAAGACCTTCGCCGTTCCTGCCAAGGTAACTTCGTATAAACTCAAGAGGGGTGGCTGCGAGTTGGCCGATTGTATGTATATTTATCCGGGCCAGACGCTGCTGTGTTGATCGCCCTGCATACAGCAAGTCACCCACAGGCAGCGGCCAGACGATATCCTTGAAATTATCTTTGGTTATAAGGGTAGTCGCATCGGGCTTTTTGTAGTCCGAGCCAAGCTTGGCAAAGACCTTATTGAAGCTTGCCCCCACAGAACATGTCAGTCCGAGTTCCTCCCTGATGCGGCTGCGAATCTCGTCTGCCAGATAAAAAGCACTTGCCTTTCCACAAATATCAGTTACATCCAGCCAGCATTCGTCGAGTCCGAACGACTCCACACGGTCAGTGTACTGGCAGTATATTTCGAAGGCCTTGCGGGAATAATATGAATACTGATCATAATGGCCGGGTACGATAATCAGCGACGGGCATTTCTGTTTGGCCTGCCAGATTGCTTCTGCCGTCTTGATACCGAAGGCGCCTGCCAACTGGTTTTTAGCCAATATAATGCCGTGCCGTTGGTCCTGATCCCCTCCGACCGCCATGGGCACATCTCTAAGTTCAGGATGAGCCTTCATCTCAACTGAGGCAAAAAAACAGTTCTGATCTACATGCAGGATTTTTCGTTCCATTTGGTATGCACACCCTTCTGAATCTTCTTCCGGTCCAAGGCCGGCAAACAGAACATTTGTTTTATTAGAATAGCATGAAGACCGTCCATTTTCAAGAGCGGCTCAAGAGCGCAGATATTCCATAATATTTCTTTGCTTTCCTCAAATGATAATATGGTATATAATAAAAAATAGGCATTTGATTTTATCTAATTGGTTTTATCTATTAAATAACAATCTGCTGTGCGGGAAATCCGGCAGATAGAAGGTGGTAATTATATGGCAAGACACCGTATCTTACTTGTTGACGATGATCCTGATATCCTTGAAGTTAATCGTACCTTCCTTACAAACGAGGGCTATGAAGTCAGCGTTGCAATGACAATTTCGCAAACGCTTGAGAAAGTAGCTACAAATTCTTATGATTGTATCGTACTTGACATCATGCTTCCGGACGGAAGTGCATACGACTTACCAGTCAAGCTCCGAGTCTACAGCAAAGCCCCTATTATCTTTCTCTCAGCCAGGGATCAGCTCGAAGATAAGATTGCCGGCTTCAAAGTCGGCGGCGATGACTATATGACTAAGCCATACAGTCTGCAGGAGCTTTCTGCCCGCGTTGCCGCACATATCAGGCGCAACATGACTTCAGACGGTCTTCTGATGGAATTTGTCCCGCTTTCCATCAATCTCAAATCCCGTGAAGTCTTACTCAATAACCGCGTCGTTCACCTGACTAACCGCGAGTTTGATATTCTGCGCCTTTTAGCCGAGACGCCCAATGTAATTGTTCCTTTCACGAGAATCTATTCTCTTGTGTGGGGAGATGACGGCATGTGCGACAACCACCTTGTAATGGTCAACATCAGCTACCTGCGAAAGAAGATGGAAAAAGCTGCTCCGGACATTCAATTTGTAAAAACTGAATGGGGCAGCGGGTATTCTTTCGCTTATCCGCCGATCAGGAATACTCTGCGGGCTGAATAATATATCCGTACGTAAAGCGGAGATAACAGATGATTAAAAAAGATGGTATATCCGCCGGCAGAAAGTATGTTATTCAAACATTGATTCGGTCTGCGGTCTTTCTGCTGGTTATTTTTGTTTTATATCTGACCTTTTTGAGTGTCAACCAGAGACACGGCAAGAATCTAGTGCTCGACAAAACGCAGGCGCTCGACCTAAGCACATGGATTTTTAACAAGCAGGGGATGAATTTTCTGGAATCCGGATGGCAGTTCTATCCGGATATATTACTGGCGCCTTATGACTTTCTTGAGAACAGTCCCTCATGTGTTGACAGTCTGCCGCGAAGTGACGATTCTTCCCTTCCCCATTTCAGTAATGTATCAATAACTTCAAAAGGTTGGAGTGACATGGGTTCCCATGTCACTTCCAACAGTGAAGACCTGCATGCGTCCGATATTGACAACTATGGATATGGTACCTACCGGATTGTAATCAGAGTTTCCGATCCCGAACAGCTTGTAGCCATTGATTTTCCGGAAATAAATCAATCGGCGAAGATTTGGGTCAATGGCCGGCTGATAAAAAATCTTGGAACAGTGGCTGCCTCAGAGGACGATGCCATATCGCAGGAAGCCTCTATGAATATGAAGGTAATGCCTTCTTCGTCCGGTCATATAGATATCGTTATTTCCTGTGCCAATTATGCGTCGCCTTACGGGGGCATTGCATGGATACCCGCGATAGGTACTGTCCCTCAGATAGACAATCTGAATACAGTATCAAAAATGTGGATAAGCGGTGTTTTCACTCTCCTTATCATGATAATTATTACCGGATTTTATATCTCGTTTACTTTTGAAAACAAGAGAAAATACTATTACTTCATTCTTATCATTTCAATGTCGCTTGCCTATGAATTCTGTGACAAGGCTTTCAATCCACTGACGGGCAATTGGAATCTTCTTTTGCAGACTACGTTTTTTCTATTGATGACACTCGTCGCTACACTGCATTTCTCTACTCTATTCCCCAAAGATCCTAATACTTTCTTTGATCGACTGAACAACTGGGATGTCCATATAATTTTCTCCTTAATCTGCGTCTTCCTGATTATCTTCTGGCTCTTTCCCGGGTTACTATACAGCATAACGGCAATTACTATCTGTTCTCTCTTTGTTGCAGCAGTAAATATATATAATCTGATACGGATTTTCTTGACAACGATCCGCCATGCTGAATATTCAGCCTTCCATCTGATTTCGGCGATCACTGCCGTGGTTGTTTTTTCAACAATGCAGCTGCGCACACAGCAGATCTACCTGATTCCCCTGCATTCCATCGGAATAATGCTGCTGATCTTCAGTGCTGCCTTATATTTCACCACCCGTTACGTCAGCGCATATAACCAGGTCTCAAGGTTTTCACTTGAGCTTGAGCAGGCTGTACAGGAAAAAACAAGAAACATCGCCAAGGTTAATTCCGAACTTCTTCTTGCTAACCAGAAGCTTCTGGAAAACGAAGAAGCCCGCAAAAAGATGATGTCGAATGTTTCCCACGATTTGAGAACACCGATAGCCGCTATCCGCGGTTATATAGAACTGCTGCTTAATGCCGGCTGCAAGATCTCGGAGGAAACTCACGAGACATATCTTAAAAACATGCACACGCGCAGTATCCAAATGGAACAGATGATTGATGATTTAGTGCAGCTTACCCGACTCGAATCCGGCGGAGTCAACCTTAACACGCAGTCACTCAGCATGAATCAAGTAATAGAAAACTTGTTTGAACTGTATGAGACGGAGTGCAGGAGTACCGGAAAGACCATTTCCATGGATCTTCCGCTCAATGACCCTCTCAACGTAATCGGAGACCCCAACCACCTTATTCGCGTTCTCGACAATCTGATCGTAAATGCGATGCGGTATACCTATGATAAAGGACATATCGAAATTAAAGCGTTCCGGGATAACCCGGAAGACCATGGCGAATGCGTGCATATTGTTGTCTCAGATGACGGCTGCGGAATTCCGGAATCTGAAATTGCTTATGTATTTGATCGTTTCTATCGCGCCTCTAATTCGGCAAGTCAAAAAATGGGAAGCGGTCTCGGACTGGCCATCGTTAAAAGCATCATCGAAAAGCACGGAGGGAAAGTCTGGGTGGAGAGCGTCGAAAAGCACGGTTCATCGTTCCACATTCTGATTCCGGTCACAAAAAAGCCGTGACAGTAATTCTGCATACCATCACGACTTATTCTGATTGATTTCCCTGTAAGAAATCAGGTATCAGACATTTGCCTCCGGAAGAGACTGAAGTGAGAAGAATTCATTCAATTCGTTCAGCAGGCTGTCACAGTCCAAACCATGAACCGCACAAGCTTCTTCAATTGTCTCTCCACTGGCCATGGCGCAGCCCAGGCAGTGCAGGCCATTCTGCAGAAAAATCGGAATGGTTCCCTGATTCAGGTTCAGAACATCCGAAATATACATATCTTTATTAACTGTCATATATTGTGTCCTCCAAATGAATAAAAATGATTAGATCCGTGATTACAGTATCATTTTCTTACGTTCTGCGCAAGACTCAACCTTTACTCAGCGGTCGTATAGGCTTATGCCAAGACTGTCAATCAAAACGATTGCCGGGAAGTCGTACATCTCCAGTTTCCGAACCGCTTCAGCAAGAAGGTCCGGGTAGGCAATGACTTCGGAAGCAATAATCCGCTGCGAAAGGAGTGCACCTGCACCTCCGGTAGCTCCGAGATATACCGCACCGTACTCCTTCATTGCATCAATCACTTCCGGTTTGCGCAGGCCTTTGCCCAGCATAACCGTTTGTCCGAGCGCAATCAGCCTGGGCGCGTAGGCATCCATCCTGCCGCTCGTAGTGGGTCCTGCCGATCCGATGACACAGCCGGGCCTTGCGGGGCAGGGCCCCGTATAATAGATGGCACTGTTCTCCAGATCAAAGGGAGGGTTCTCACCTTTCTCAATGGCATCGGCAATTCGTTTGTGCGCAGCATCCCTGGCTGTATAAATAGTACCGCGCAAAAACAGCAGTTCACCTGCACGAAGCTCCCTGGCGTCTTCGCGAGAGATTGGCAGTTGAATTATTTTGCGTAAAGCGGTATTCTGTGACATCTGACAATCCCTCCTACAGACGTATGTGTGCATGACGGGTCGCATGGCAGCTCATATTCACGGCTACCGGAAGTCCGGCTATATGCGTCGGATACGTATTGATATGAACAGCAAGCGCTGTGGTTTTGCCTCCGAGACCGGCAGGACCGATATCCATCTTATTGATTTCATCAAGGAGTTCCTCTTCGAGCTTCTGAATGTGCCCCAGAGGACTCTTCTCGCCGACAGGCCGCAGCAGAGCCAGCTTGGCTTGCCTTGCCGCCATGTCCATTGTTCCGCCGATGCCTATGCCCAGAATAATCGGAGGACATGGATTCGGACCAGCCCTCCTGACCGTCGACAAAATAGCTTCGCGTACGCCTTCAATACCCTGCGAGGGACTCAGCATAGTAAGACTGCTCATGTTCTCACTGCCAAAGCCTTTTGGCGCAACAGTAATGTCAACCGTCTCACCCGGGACAATATCCCAAAGTATTACCGCTGGCGTGTTATCTCCGGTATTCTTTCTCAAAAGAGGATCCGATACAACGGAAGCACGCAGATAGCCCTCCGCATAGCCTTTAGCAACCCCTCTGTTGATTGCTTCTTCGAGAGATCCGCCGACAAAATGTACGTCCTGTCCGATCTGCACATATACGACGGCCATGCCTGTATCCTGACATATCGGAAGACTCTTCTCCTTAGCTATGGCGGCGTTTTCAAGAAGTTCTTCGAGAATAGCCCTCGGCCGTTCGTCCTCTTCCAAGTCCCGCATCCTGCAAAGCTGCTGCCGGATATCATTGCCAAGAACGGTATTGGCTTCGATGCAAAGAGCAGCTACACTTTTTTCAACAATATCTACTTCAATTTGTCTCATTTCGTCCTCTTTCTATGCCAAAAAATGCATAACGTTTCACTTATCATACGAAATTACGTCTTATTCTACTATGCAAACACGTACAAGTGAAGTAAAATAGTTTTATGTCTCGTAAGATAGTGACTAGAGGATATTGTTTTTTGAATGAACGGGTCTGCTAAGCAGAAATTTACACAGAAGGCTTGACATCAAGCATACTTACATACGATAATAGCCGATGTGAATACCGCCTAAAGGAGGCAAATTTAGTATGAATAAGACAGATTTGATTGATGCAGTTGCTCAGGAAACCGACTTGACAAAAAAACAGTCCGAGGCAGCTATCAACGCCACTCTTGACGCAATTGTAAAGGCTTTGGCCGACGAAGAGAAGGTAGTTTTAGTTGGTTTTGGAACTTTTGAGACCAAGAAGCGTGCCGCGCGCAAAGGCCGCAATCCTAGTACAAAGGAAGTCATTAATATTCCTGCTTCCAAGGCACCGGTCTTTAAGGCTGGCAAGGGAATGAAGGACAAGGTCAACAAGTAATTCATAAAATTTATGTTTTTACTGGATTCATGAGCAGCCGCAGTTTTTAACTGCGGCTGCTTTTTGTTGTGCGGCTGCTTTTTGTTCCGCCGCTATTGGATCACGGCAGCCCGTCTTACTGGCGCAAGGTTCAGACAGATACCTCGAATGAGTATGGATGACAGTCAAAGTGCTGCACAAGAAGAGTAGCTACCTCGTCATGCAGATGCTGGATAATATGCACGTTCCTATATCCCTCCTCATACAAGGATATGCGTCTGAGCGTGTAACGAAGATTACGTTCCACCTGTGATCCCGATATCCCGAACTCTCTGCCTGCAAGAGGATAAAGGCGCTTGGAGACCGTAGTCATCAGCGATGGATCCCGTAAGCTCTGCATTAGTATGAAGCGGATAATTCTTGTACCGAGAAGACCTCTGTCCATCTTGTACCTCGACAAGACTTCTTCAACCGTCTCGAGTACGCATG
>Ga0209429_10002632_pt1 | contig 10503 bp, 8 predicted proteins | sample BarGraNGADG00212_3_FD_184493 | JGI IMG/M metagenome (GOLD analysis project Ga0209429, IMG submission 184493) | Arctic peat soil microbial communities from Barrow, Alaska - Barrow Graham LP Ref core NGADG0004-212 (SPAdes) (version 2) | ecosystem: Environmental > Terrestrial > Soil > Wetlands >... | reverse complement strand
GGGCGACTTGTAGCTATTGCCTCAGCAGGGCCAAACGACTTGATGGCTCATACCTGCGTGCTTTTGCGCTTGAATTGAAAGAGCAGCTTGCCTTAACCTTTGCAGCATGTGTCACATCCATTTTGACTCAGCCGCACCACTTAGACAGGGAAGGAGTTACTCAGCCGCCTCTCCGCCAAATCGTCGAAATGTTTCAGCAGGTGATGTGCACACACGACGCAGAAAAGCTTGCGATTTGTGTGCTGGAGATCTACGAAGATGGTCGGAAAGAGCTATTTTGAAGTGGTGAAATTCTGAGTTCACACATTTAGATGTTGCCCTTACCCGCGTTTTTAAAGCATTACGTTATCGCGGAGGTTCTGAAACGCCGAGCATTACATATGCTCAACGGGCTCAAACATCTCAATAGGTGCTTTCAGGTAAAAAACACAGCCAAACCAACGCAACTTTTATAGAAAAGCGCATATAGGTAAGCAGTTTCGCATTACTGGATCGATGGTGTCTTCAATACGGGCTAAAAACACTCTGTTTTGTTTGTAGCATCGATAAGGGTTGTCGTATGATCGAAGCACTCGCAGCATTAGGCAGGCGTTCTATAGCGCAATGGGGTAGCATCGATGAAAGCAACTTACGAACGCTGATCGACAATCCCGCGAGCACGCCTAGGTACAAACACGTATTGCTTATCACATTTGACTCGGCCAACGACTGCCGATTTGTGCGGGTCGAGTATGAGGAGTACTCAAAGGAGAGGATTTACGAGTATCTCTATAAGAAGGGGGCTCCGAACGGCCCGGATGTCACACCGACGGCAAGGGTGGCTAAAGACATCGAAAAGACATTTGAAAACAAAATCGTGAACTGGTTCAAGAACGCGCTAAATGACGACTTGGTGCAGCAAGATGAAAGCAATTTCGCATTTTTGCAGCGGCTATCCGATTCAATAGAGCGTGACCACGATCGCATCCTTGCGGAGCTTAAAGCAAAGTTCGACGCAATCGACAAGAAAGACCGTGCCATCATCTCGATCCTCATCGAGAACGATCCTAACGGGAAGTACGCCGGTGATTTTTCGATATTCAGGCAGATCGTATCAGAAAAAGGTGTAGAGGCCTATTATAAGAGGTACGGCATCGAGTCGGTCGCGCATGACCATACGTGTTCCGTCTGCAAAACGGTCACTCCTGAGGTGTATGGATTTGTCAGCACCTTTGCCTTCTACAACGTTGACAAGCCCGGATTTGTCAGCAGCGGGTTCGATCAATCAAAAGCGTGGAAGAATTACCCTGTCTGTGAGCGGTGTGCGTTGATTTTAGAAGCTGGCCGTAAGCTCCTCGAGCGTGATTTTGCCTTTCGCATGTATAATTTGAGCTATTTCATCATTCCAAAGCCTTTGTTTGACCGGGATACCGACGAAGTGGTCAAAAAATTCGAGTTTTTCAGAAGTGAGTTTCGGTCACTGAGCCCTAAGAACAAACGCTTGATCGACGCGCGGGAAGAGGACATCTTCAGCTTTTTGTCCGAGCAGCACAACTTTTTCAACAACAACCTCCTGTTTTACGAAAAATCCAACGCTGCCTTTCGCATCCTCCTCTATGTCGAAGATATCCTCCCGTCACACATCCGACAGATGTTTCAGGCTAAACAGGCCGTTGACGAAAAATCCATATTCAAGACTGCAGGTAAAGATGGAGCGGGGATGCCCTTCGACTTCCGTGCAGTGTACCACTTCTTCTGGGGCCTAGACAGGCGGAAGCATTTCCTTGAAGTTATTAATAGCATTTTTACCTCGAAGCAGGTGGACCGCTCATTTTTGATAAGGTCGATAATCAACAAGATCCGCGACGACTATGCGCAAGACAACTATACGAAATATTCAACGCTGCGCGGTTTACAGCTCTTGTTCTTTTTGCACGAGATGGGCCTGCTTAATCGATCTGAAGGTGATGGACAAATGATAGAAACGACAATTTTTGATGTGGATGATTCGAATCCCGTTGTCGACGCCGTGAATGCATTATTCAACGAATTTCCTGACTTCTTTAATACCGATGCAAAACGCGCGGTATTCTTAGAGGGGGTCTTGACTCAGAAGCTGTTGCGTCTGCAATATGTGGAAAGAGGCGGAGCCACGCCGTTTACGTCAAAGCTCAACTCTCTTAATCTGGATGAGCGTCTTCTTAAGAAACTGCTGCCGCAAATCCAAAACAAGTTTCAGGAGTATGGAAAGGACTACTATCGCAGGCTGGAGAAGCTGCTAGCCGAATATATGGTGAAAGCAGGCGCACACTGGAAGATGACTCCCGACGAGATTAGCTTCTACTTTGTCACGGGGATGAACCTTTCAGATTATGTCAAGGGCAGCTCTGCGGCCTCCACTAAAGGTGATACAGATGGTTGAATACGTAAAGAACAGGTCTGAGATTGTTTTTTTGTACGACGTCAAAGATGCAAACCCAAATGGTGACCCGCTTGACGAGAACCGTCCGCGGATCGACGAGGAAACCGGCATTAATCTGGTCACCGACGTTCGTCTGAAGCGGACGATTAGGGACTACTTGCACAATTTTAAGGACGAAGAAATATTCGTCAGGGAAATTGAGTACGGTGACGGCTACATCCAGGATGCGAAGCTGCGTGCTGAGGATTTCCTCCCCCCTGATACGCGTATACCGGCAGGCCTCAATGAAAAAAAGAAGGCAATCGACGAGGGCGTGCTGAACGCCTGCATCGACGTGCGGCTGTTCGGGGCTACCATTCCTATAAGCGCGGCAAAATCGGCTAAAGGCGCTGACGAAGCAAAAAAGGGATCGATCACACACACGGGTCCAGTGCAGTTCAAAATCGGCCGGTCGATGCACAAAGTTCACGTCAAACATTTTAGGGGCACAGGGGCATTTGCGTCCGGCAAAGGTGCGACGCAAAAGACGTTCAGAGAAGAGGACTTTCTACCCTACTCACTAATCAACTTCTATGGCATCATCAACGAGAACGTCGCACCGGAGACGCAGCTCACCGAGCGCGATGTCGACGCGCTGATGGACGCTATGTGGAACGGCACGAAGAACCTCATCTCACGGTCGAAAGCAGGACAAGTCCCACGACTGCTCGTAAAAGTGAATTATGGGGCCCGTAACTACCACATCGGTGATCTCAACTCAGGCATCAAGCTTGTGTCGGAGCTGGAAGATGAGGTAATACGTGACATCTCGGAAGTACAGCTTGACGTCGACGAGTTCATAGCCGCATTGCGGCAGCACAAAGAGACCATCGAGAGTGTACAATACGAGGTCGACCCGAAAGTCAGGCTGCGGTTCAAGGGCGCTGAAATGACATTCGAGGAGTGCCTGGAAAAAGCAGGCGTAACTTACTCTGCGTTCAGCTTCTGAGGGACGATATGCAGCCCGTGATCGTATTTGATCTCTGGGGAGACTACGCACATTTTCGTAAGTACTTCACAACGACGTCACCCCTTACCTTCTTGCTCCCCCCTCGAACGGCGTTAATGGGGCTAATAGGGGCAATCAGTGGGCTCAAAAAAGAAGAGTACATTCCGGCCCTCGCAGGCGACCGGGCACAGTTAGCCGTCTCTATCTGCACCCCAGCGAAGAAGGTCAGAATGGCGGAAAACCTTATCGATACCAAGACTGCTCTCCTTATGGGCAAAATCAAGAACCGCACACAGATAAGGCTTGAGCTCGTCAAAGATCCGCGATATCGCGTTTATGTGGGTTTGCAAAGCCAGGCACTACGCGACCTGTTAAAAGAGATGCTCGTCGCGCACAAGTGCGTCTATACGCCGTATCTTGGAATCAGCGAACTCATTGCAAATTTTTCCTTCGTCGGTGAGTATGAGGCGGAAGCGAGAGCGCCAGACGAACACGTGAACATCGTCAGCGCGCTGAACGCCGACCTCATCCGGGATCTTACCATAGAGGACAACAAAGAGTACTTCTCAGAGGTGATGCCGTGTGATATGGCTGCTGACCGGTCTGTCACGCGGTATTCAAAGATCGTGTACGAACGCAACGGGCAGGCGATCAATGCCCACGTTACCGAATGCGTGGAACTTGAACAAGGCGAATTCATTGCATTCATGTGAACTCCTCTCCCATCCCGAAAAAACGTTGCTTGAACACCTCGGTCAGGTCTTGCTAACGTGTCGCGAGATAGCCGCTTCAAAAGAGATCCGGTACAGCGATCTAGGGCTAACGCGTGACCTATTCATACGTTTTATTGAAACAGTCGGAGCGGCCCACGACTTTGGTAAGTCCACGCGCTATTTTCAAGAGTACCTGCGTTCCACCGACGATCCGGACTATGTAAAACCCATAGAGGCAAATCACGGCGTCATATCAGCGATATTCACCTACCACGCCTTAAAAACGATCATAGGCACTGCAGATAGCGAAGTTGCAGCGTATCTTCCCTACATCGGCTTTTTCATCGTAAAGCGGCATCACGGGAATCTTAAGAACGCTAAGGATGAGATTTTGGACGCGGTTCACCCCGAAAGCGTCGATCATGTAAAAAACCAAATCAAAAGCATCGACCATGACATGGTGCAGCGTCTCTACGACACGCTCGTGCCCGGCTTACACGCCGACGTTTTTTTACAGGATTACCGAGCCGTCATAAGCCAGATCAATGAGGATAAGTTCGTTTTTGACAAATGGCTCGGTGCGTACCCGACCCCTGCCGTCTGTATTCTCATGTTGATGAGCTATTCCATACTCATCAGCGCCGACAAGACAGAGGCATCGGGGACGAGCGTGCAGCGCTGTGAGGGGGCCCTCACCGAAGACCTCGTCGAGGTGTATCGGGAGGCAAAGGGGTATGGCGAGGCGGTAACCGACATCGACGAGATGAGAAACGCCATCTACACAGCGGTATCGGCATCGGTCACTTCGGCGGACCTGGCGACGAAGATCATGTCCATCACCGCGCCAACCGGCACTGGAAAAACGCTCACCGCGCTCTCTGCTGCGCTGAAGCTCCGCCATATGGTGCACGATGCGCATGGGTATTATCCGCGCATCATCTACTCGTTACCCTTTCTGTCGATCATCGACCAAAACTTCGGCGTTTTTGAAGACGTGTTAACCTGCAACGGCATTCCCATAACGAACGACGTGTTGTTGAAGCATCACCACCTCGCGGAGGTCTTCTATGCTACGCGCGACAATGAATTTGAACCGGATCGCGCCCAGTTCTTGATTGAGGGCTGGAATTCTGAAATCATCGTCACCACCTTTGTCCAGTTCTTTCACTCGCTTTTTACGAACAAGAACCGGTCGCTCCGGAAGTTTCACAATATCGTAAACTCAATCATCATCTTGGACGAGGTGCAGGCGATCCCTCACAAGTATTGGAAGCTCCTGGACGATTTTCTTCGGGCCCTCGGACACTATTTTGGGACTTATGTCATCTTGGTCACTGCAACTCAGCCGCTCATATTTGAGGGCGACGTGACCGAGTTGCTGACTGATCGATCTACATATTTTGAAAAGCTCAATCGTGTGCGTCTCTATCCGCACGTCAATGCATCATGCACGTTTACTGAGTTTACGGACATCGTGCGAACAGATATTGCAAAACACCCAACGAGAAGCTTCCTGATCGTCTTAAACACGATCAACTGCGCGCGCGAGATGTATGAACGCTTGCGGGAGGTCGGTGACGATGACACCGCGTACTACTACCTAAGCACACACGTTACCCCGCGCGAGCGGTTGCAACGAATACGCGACATTAAGCGCGGCACAAAGCGTGCCGTTATTGTGAGCACCCAGCTTGTCGAGGCCGGCGTGGACATAGATGTCGACGTTGTCTATCGGGACTTCGCACCGCTGGACTCCATCAACCAGGTGAGTGGGCGGTGCAATAGGAACGATCGCAGTGATACATACGGTATTGTACACTTGTACGTCGTGAATGACAATAAAAAGGACGTTTACAAGTACATCTATTCAGGATTGCCGGTAGACAAGACGCGTGACGTTTTTAAAGCCTATGAAGACAGCGCAACAGCGCAAAACGGAATAAAAGAGGCCCATTTTTTGGACCTCATAAACCGCTATTTCACAAAGATCAAAGGGGCACTTTCTGAAGACGAGGCGAAAGAGCTGCTTCAGTCCATCAAAAAGCTGGAGTTCGACGACGTAGCCCACGGGTTTAAGTTGATCGACGAAACAGGATACGAAAAGTTCGACCTCTTTGTTCAGCTGAACGGCCATGCCGTAGAGACATGGGAGCGCTACATGCGCGTTCGAAGCTTGGAAAACCCGTTTGAACGGCGGAGGGCTTTCCTACAAATCAAGCGTGAGTTTTATGAATACGTCATTTCCGTGCCTGCTCGTCAGGTTTCGAACGAAGTCATGGATTTCGAGTACATGGGAAGACTGCCTTATGAGTCGCTCGACACGTACTACGATGCGGTGACGGGCTTCAAGCCTCGGTCACACGGAGTTATGATCTTGTGAAACTAAGAGTGTTTACGCTCCGGGTGCTCACCGACGCGCCTATTGACGCGAGCGCAGCACAGTTAAGGGGGTTTTTCGCGACCAAGTTCAACGATTATCAGTTGTTACACCATCACAGCGCTGACAAGCTGATCTACGATTATCCCCGGGTGCAGTACAAAGTCATTGACGGTCAGCACCTTGTCCTCGGCATCGATGAGGGCGTAGAGGTACTCAAGGAGATCTATGATCAATACGAGTCGCTCCGTCTCGGGTCGATGACCTACAACGTCATCGGTCAGGAGTTTGGCGTAAAACAGTGTGAGCTCTCTGTCTCTGACGAATATTGTGTGTATACCTTCAAAACACCGTGGCTAGCGTTAAACCAGGCTAACTACCAGAAGTTCTATGCGTGCAAGAACCGGATGGAACGGCTCGAACTGTTATCGCGAACGCTCATCGGGAACCTTCTCTCGATGTCGAAATCCTTTGGGTATGCCGTGCCGCAGCGTATTGAAGCCGTTGTCGACGTTAACGCCGCTAAAACACATCTCAAGGGCGTGAGCGTTATGGCGTTCCATGGAAGGTTCACGACGAACTTTGAGATTCCCGAGTTGTTAGGAATCGGCAAGTCCGTATCGAGAGGCTACGGAGCGGTGCAGAAATGCAATTAGTCCTCAACACGCGTGGCGCCTTCTTGAAGAAGAAGGGGGACGGCTTTGTGGTAAAGAATGAGGAGAATTCATATGAGATCGCGGCACGAAAGGTAGAAAGTATTCTCGTAACCACGTCCGCGACTATTACCACTGACGCTATAAAGTGTGCGATGGAGAATAATATAGACGTTGTATTCTTCGACCACTTTGGCAACCCATTCAGCAGGGTATGGCATTGTAAACTGGGAAGCACGACCCTCATCAGACGTCGCCAGCTCGAAGTGTCGATGACGCCACGCGGATTGCATATGGCACGCGGCTGGGCCCTCATCAAGATCGAAAACCAAGCCCGGTATCTCAAAGAGCTGAAGAAGAACCACCCGATTATACAGTCAGATTTAAATGGATATATTGAGCAGCTCGAGCAATTGAGCGAAAGGATGGCCTCCGTTGAAGGGACTCTTGATGAGAATCGCGGTAAGGTGATGGGCATCGAGGGATCGGCGGCCAGACTGTACTTTGGGGCATTGGCGCGCGTGATGCCTGAAAAGTGGACGTTTCACGGGAGAAGTCGCGACCCTGCCGAAGACGGATTTAATTGCATGTTAAACTATGGATACGGGGTTCTTTACTCAATGGTTGAAAAGGGGATTATCATCGCCGGACTAGATCCGTATATTGGATTTATTCACGCTGATAACTACAACAAGAAGTCCTTTGTCTTTGACTTAATTGAACTTTATCGGACGTATGTTGATCAGACGGTTGTCCGGCTATTTACACGAAAAATGGTAAAGGAGGGCATGTTCGAAACCGTTCCAGGGGGGTTTACGCTCAACGCCGACGGCAAAACGCTGCTGTTGGAGCAGTTAAACGACACATTTGAAAGATCGATCAATCACCGCGGCAGGAACGTAAAAATACGGAACATCATCCAACTCGATTGCCACAGGATCGCAAATGATCTGCTTATGGATAAGGATAAGTAATGTCTATCGTGTGGGTCGTGTACGATATCGCTGAGAACAAAGTGCGAACAAAAGTGAGCAACACATGTATCAGCAGCGGCTTGTATCGCGTGCAAAAGAGTGTTTTTCTCGGCACCTTAAGCGCAAATGACCGGGATGAATTGGCGCTTAAATGCGAGGAACTGATCGATGTAAACGTTGACTCCGTCTACATCTTTCCCATGGATCAACAATCATTCAAGAGCGTGAAAATGCTTGGTCAGGCTTTTAGCAAAGACCTTGTGAGTGATAAAGTGCGTGCTCTCTTCGTTTAAGGGTATTTGTCATGTCGTACTATGATGCTCAAGTGGAGAGGGCAGTCGTTACGCTAACTGACGTATTAGAGTACACCTTCTGCCCGCGCTTCATCTTCTATATGCGTTGTCTTGACATCCCACAGCACGAAGAGAAACGGTTCAAGGTGCGAAAAGGCCGTGAGGTCCACGAAGCACGCGCTATGACAAATAAGAGGTACTTGCGACATAAGATAAACGTCGTAAAAAAAGAGAGTGAGGTGTTGCTAACGTCAGAGCGACATCGGATAAAGGGTAAGGTAGACGAAGTGCTGTTTTTAGCAGATGGGACCGCTGCACCGCTTGAGTACAAATTCGCGGAGTTTAAACAAACGGTGTGGGCCACGCATGCATTGCAACTGACACTCCAGGCTTTGTTAATCCAAGAGAACTATGGTGCACAGGTTAAGTGCGGATTTGTGTGTTACACGCGGAGTAACGACGTAGTCAAAAAAGTCGATATAAAGAATGGCGATTACGCTCACGCCTTGCTGACCATTAAAGATATCCTAAAAATGATAGATACAGGGTATTATCCAGCTAACCTAAGACCAAATAAGCGCTGTTCCGATTGTTGCTATAGAAACATATGTGTTTAGTTTTTCTGAAGTATTTAAAGGTACCAATAGAAACGGCATCAGAATGTTCAGCACGAAGATAAGGGTAGGATATAGGGGATATTCGACAAAAGGAGCGTTTTTGGCGGCTCTTACAGAGCTACATCCAACAAAACAAGGATTGAAACTCGCTCAATAAGGGACATCCCTTTTTCCGTTATTCTAACTTACAGAGCTACATCCAACAAAACAAGGATTGAAACGTAATGAGTAAATATTCTGGTATTGAAATATCTACTTACAGAGCTACATCCAACAAAACAAGGATTGAAACACACCAAGCTGCAACTCAAGCGCACTAAACGCTGTACTTACAGAGCTACATCCAACAAAACAAGGATTGAAACTCGGTATGTAAGGGTTCTTCAGTATCGTCGCGTAGTACTTACAGAGCTACATCCAACAAAACAAGGATTGAAACTACATTAGTGGAGCGGGCACCGCTTACGCAGCAGACTTACAGAGCTACATCCAACAAAACAAGGATTGAAACAAAGATGCTATAGTAGACTCCGAGAAGCGCAGTATAGCATTAGACCCTTACAGAGCTACATCCAACAAAACAAGGATTGAAACGTAAAGACATCGAAATTGAGGGTTAGTAAGGGGTGAACCTTACAGAGCTACATCCAACAAAACAAGGATTGAAACTTCAACACTTGCGTGATGCGCAGGCGGTAATATGCCTTACAGAGCTACATCCAACAAAACAAGGATTGAAACCGATTTGCGGCTATTGTCTAAGTTTCGAGAACAAAGCTTACAGAGCTACATCCAACAAAACAAGGATTGAAACTTTAATAGTTTGTGATAGAGCAAGGGATTTAGAACGTCTTACAGAGCTACATCCAACAAAACAAGGATTGAAACTTAAGTACAAAAGGTGTACCGGTAGCATCATACCACGCTTACAGAGCTACATCCAACAAAACAAGGATTGAAACTTAATTGCTACAGTCTTGACATGGTTAGTCTCTACTTACAGAGCTACATCCAACAAAACAAGGATTGAAACAACTAGGTGGGCAGGTAACAGTGATGGACGATGCTTACAGAGCTACATCCAACAAAACAAGGATTGAAACACATCTACAAGAAGACGGGCGCAACGTTAGACGGATTCTTACAGAGCTACATCCAACAAAACAAGGATTGAAACTCGTATTAGCTATCCTCGTTGCGCTGTGGTATTATGCTTACAGAGCTACATCCAACAAAACAAGGATTGAAACTCCAAAGCGTATCGCTTCCTACCATCTAACAATAGATGCTTACAGAGCTACATCCAACAAAACAAGGATTGAAACCAAGTAAACTTAGCGCGAAACCATTACCTAACGTTCCCTTACAGAGCTACATCCAACAAAACAAGGATTGAAACTTCATTACCGGTGAAACGCCAATGTCGTTACATTGCGTCTTACAGAGCTACATCCAACAAAACAAGGATTGAAACACGTAAAAGAGCT
>Ga0209429_10002631_pt1 | contig 10503 bp, 9 predicted proteins | sample BarGraNGADG00212_3_FD_184493 | JGI IMG/M metagenome (GOLD analysis project Ga0209429, IMG submission 184493) | Arctic peat soil microbial communities from Barrow, Alaska - Barrow Graham LP Ref core NGADG0004-212 (SPAdes) (version 2) | ecosystem: Environmental > Terrestrial > Soil > Wetlands >... | reverse complement strand
GTCTTCGGATTCACGCCCTGCTCCACCTGATGCATTTACTGGATTAAGGACAGATTTCAGGTAAAGGGAGGAGTCCACCATTCCTGTAATGGTTCCCGTGCTCGTATTCCCTCCTACGCCTTTTCTATATCTTGCGGTTATATTGTCTCTTGCTGTTGGCGGCTTTGCGCCCCCTGTTCCATCGCCAAATGTTATGGTCATTTCATCTTTTTCATTTATTTCGGTTATGTAATGCCTGTCCATTGGTCCGCTATCAAGGAAGCTATCCCTCTCATCCCATAGGACATCATTCACAAAAAGCTCAAGGGAACTGCTTGCGCCGTGCAGGGCTTCGGGATCAGGCAGGAATGTTACAGGATTTTTTCTGATATTGAACTTTTGAAAGCTCAAAGAAGCATCCCCGCTTCCAAGTATTTCATTCTTGACCGGTTCGCCAAAGGAGGCGGGAACCACATTTCCGTATATGATCGCGCTGTTCTTTTTATAACTGGATTCTAATGCCCTGTCCAATCTGATAGTCGTTGTACCTTTTCCCGGCATAATGGATGCTATCCTGCGTACCTCACTGCGTGGATTTCCTTTTGCATCCTCTCCTGATATAGCAATGTACGAGCCCGGATTCAGACTTTTGAATATGCCTTCAATTTCAAGTTCTCCAGGCATAGTTGGTGTTGGATCGGTCTCTTTCGTGACATGAGCGAGAGGCTCGTTATCACAGAGCAGGGTCGTTTCTCGCAATGCGAAATTTTCCATGTGCAGATCAGTATCAACCGTTGCGACAGTTACCTTGCTGCTGAGCCCGAAATCCACTTTAACAATTTCATTCACCTTTTTAACCCTGTAAAGTTCTACATCATTCGGCTTTACTGCAGCTATGTATGACCCAACTTTAACGTTCTCGTAAACAGAATCGAGGTAGATCGTATAATTCGGTGCGGTTCCCTTAAGATAATCAAGGTTTTTTTTATCGGCGTCATTTATTATAACGTCTTTTTGTTCTTTTGTGAGCATTCTGAAATCAGGTGCATTGTTGCCAAAGGGCATCGCTTTTTCACGAAATACAAATACCTTCGGGTGGGTATCGTAATCTTTCCATATTTGTTCACTCCACTTCACTAAGGTTGTTTTATCTTCTTTCTCTGTGACTTCCGTGAGCTGTCTTAGTTCCCATTTTTCGCATTCCTTACTGGGATTGGCATCCCATTTTTCCCTCTCATCATCAAGGATCAGTATCCTATCCCCAACTTTCAGATCGAGATTTATGCCTTCGAGCAAGAGCTGTTTAGCCGTATTTATAAGCTGCCTGAATTGCCTATCTGAAACATGCTTGAGAATGTTCAACTCATTGTATATCTTTACTGCTTCTTCTGTCTGGAACATCTTTGAGGGCTCTCCCGCAAGACTGCTCTCTACCCTGAAACCGCGCGGCACAACACCCTCTTTGTCCGCTATCATTGCGATATATGTCGTAGCAGCGACCCCTGGCGCCAGCCTGTAATCTACAAAATCCGTAAGAGCAATGACCGATTCACGAAGCACGGCAGTCCTGATATAAGCTTCATTGGCGATCCTTTCCTGGTAGTAGGCCAGGATATCGGCAAGGTACGCCCACATCTCAATAAGTGCGATGCCATAGTCGTCCTTTTCACGTGAAGTCCATGCAGGTAGCTTGCTGTCGATCGCCCTTAGCATCGCGCTTCGAAAAGTTCCATATCTTGCGATGCGGTAATTGATGACCGGAAGGTATGGCCTGTTGTTGATCTTCCCTGCGCTTATGTTTTCATCCCTGGGGCAACTCATTTATTTCCCTCCAATAAACTCAAACGTTAATACCCCGTTCTCCGGGTAATTGCTATCATTATCAAGACGCGCTATTTCCAGTTCACCTACAGGAATTGAACCCTCTTTGCGGTTCCCAATAGTTGCAGTTTCAGGTTCTCTAAAACGCTTAAACACGAGAATTTCTGCAGAATCGACCCCCTGTATCATCTCAATAGCCCTGTAGAGTCTGCTTGCCAGCACTGCATCTCCAAAAGTGAAATTGTCCGGGTGGAAGAATGCTTTGCTGCTCAATGCATCTTCCAGCACTTCTTTTACATCTTTTGCAAAGTAGTTCTTTTTAATACATATCCTGAGTTTTATTTCAAGAGGCACATACACAGCTGGCTCGATCTTAAGGTCATACCCTGAAAGTTTCCTCCTATTGAGATATTTTTCAAGATTATTTTTCAATTCGTTGGACATTTTCACTGTGCCTGAAGGATCGATGGAAACGAATACAGTGTACCAGCTTCCCGTCCAGACAAACCGGGCCTTTGCACGGCCGATCATCTGGACATTGTTCTCTGTATAGCTTTTTGCTGCCATCTCGTAGTCCTCAGGCGTGATCGCCCGGTACAGGAAAAGATCTTTCTTTATGCTCTTTGGGGCAAGCATCATCACCTCTTCTATACGTTCGGGATCAATACCACCTATAGAAGGCAGAGGATTTGTAACTGATTCTATGGAGTCGACATATTTGAACCCGGTGAGCGTGTCCCTCCCGACATTCCCTTCTGCCCAGCAGCCTACACGGTATGAGATAGTTATTTCACTTCCTGGCGGAGGTATCTGTCCGAACTGACCGTTCCCAAAAAAGACTACGCCGTACCCATCATTATCTGTTGTAACTGTGTAATGTCTATCAAATGGTCCGCTTTCGAAAATATCCTCTGTTCGTATCCAATCTTCACTTCCAACTTTTACATGTATCTCTGGTTCTGCCTCCCTCGGGTTACCACTCTTTGCCAGGTAAGTAAGAGGAGCATGCATTAAGGTGAACATGAGCCTTCCCCCTATCTCAGGGATGTCTTTTTCATTCAGGGACTCTTCGATTTTTTTCCCATCAGAGGTCATGCTTTTTCCATGAGATGCTTTTGCGATGTTCCCTGATGCGATCGCAGCGCTATTATCAAGACAATATTCATACTCCAGTCTTTCTGACCAGACGATCTCAGTAAGTGCGATCTCCTTTGACTTATCGATTGGATCCTTAACGATGCTTTTTTTGGGTTCCTGGGTTAATCGCACCACCTCTCTCATCCATGGATAAGCATCATCCTTACTATTATTTTTCCTGGCATCTCTAATAAGAATGAGATCCCCTTTGTGAAGTCCTGAAAAATCCCCGTGAAGCATAGCGCCTGTTGATCCCCTGGGCAGGTAGCAGCCATTGTTCCCCCATGTGTAGAAATACATATCATTGAATTTATTATCCAGCATCTTGTCTTCATCAAGTTCGAACACGATCTCACTTCCGCTTACAGGAAAACCTTTTAGTATCAGGTCTGCTTTCTTTGCTCTGAAAAATAAATATGTGGTCGCAGAAGCCCCATTGTGCATCTTGTAGTCGATCAGGTCTGTATGGAGCTTCACGGAGATCCTCTGCGTTGCCGTCTTCAAAAAAGCCTCATTCGCAACTCTGTCCTGATAATAGCTCAACTGGTCTGCAAGATGCGAGAAAAGCTCCACCATAACGATGCCAGAGTCAGCTTCCGACGTATCTGTCCATGAAGGCACTTTTGATGGTACAAGATCAATGAGCACTCTTCGGAAGCTATCATAATCCTTTGCCATATAGTCAATTACTTGCTCATCAGCCAGCGTAGTAGGAACTTCTTTTGCAACTTCCCTGCAATCGAACTTATTTAAAAAGCAGTGAATCTTGAAAGAAAACTTTTTGGTGGCAAAGAAAGGGTCTATAATTCCTATGTTCTTTATTTCAAGAGAATAGATCGAAAAATCTCCTTCCTGGTTGAGCAGGATATCAACCCTGTCAACGACCCCGGAAGGAACCACTACAGAGGAGACCTTTACATTGATCCTGCTTCCTCCGGTAATTGTATAGTTCTTTGGGTCTTTAAGCTCTGGATCGACAATTGCGCTCTCAAGAAAATGAACAGTAAGCTTTTTTCGATCGTCCTTGTCTACTTCAATATATTCTATACCCTGACCACGGGGGATAGGATCTTTACAGGCAGGAATGATCATGCTCGCTCCGTGAACTCTACCCGTTTACGTTCCTGGGTCTCTTTTTTAGTAAAGATCACCTCTATATGGAGCGTTTCCTCCATATTTTTCACAGTCACTTTGTTCACTGTAATAAAAGCCCCCATCCATCTCTCCAGGTTCTGAATTACAGTGAACTGGAGAGTGGCGGCGATTATCTCGTTGTTCCCTTCGAATATGAAGTTCCGAAGACCACATCCGAACTCCGGCAGGTTCACCCTCTCACCCGGATTTGTGAAAAGTATCTGCTCGATTCCATCCCTCAGGTGCTTGTCAGCGTCTGCAGTGGCTATCCTTCCTTTATTGCCAGCATGGAATGGATAATCTATCGACATACTATAACCCCTTCACTTTTGTCTGGACACCTGTAATAACAGCCGTACCCTGAGGCGCATTCTCTGCACTATTGCAAAGGCCTATACTGGTCTCTAGAAGAACGGGGGTGCCGTTCACTTTTACTTTCCTGGATTCATTCTTCCATTTTATGCTCATGCATGGAGAAGGTTTGGAGGTAATGGTGAACGAGCAGCCAGCTATGATCATTGTATCTGTGACAAGTATCATTGAACTGCCATCTGCCTTTGCTACCATGTTGCCAGGCACGACAGTAACCGTCCCACCGTGGGGACATTTTATTTTGCATCCCGTATCCAGTATGTTTGCTGCCATCATTCCACGACCAGGTGACCACCATTTATTGAAACTGAACTATCAGTGAGTTTGATACTTTTGGAACCCTTTTTTATCAGGATGCCATCAGAGTCTATTTTTACAGTTGAATTATCCTTGTATTTGATCTCGATCACGTCTTCATTATCATCTATCATTATCGTGTGTTTATTCTTGGTCTTGAATACCTTTTTTGAGGCCATCTTCTTTTTATCCTGTGCGGGTTCGGGCACTTCCCCGGAACTCCACCACGTCCCGCTCCATATCGGATGCGAAATATCCCCTCCTTCGAATTCGATCCAGACGCCTGCCCCTTTCTCAGGGAGAGCGAAAAAGCCTTGATCTTGTGCGCCTCCATAAGGTAAACACGCAAGACACCAGCCGGTCACTATATCTCCAAGAAGTTGTGGCACTTTCGCTTTTATCCTGCCCAGCCCTTCTTCATCATTGTTATCTTCAACTAATCCTCTGTATTTCCCATAGTACCTGTTCTCTACTTTATCGATTAATTTTGCGAGTATATTTTCGATCAAATAAACCACCTCTAAAGAAGTTTCATGCCACCTGGCTGGATAAAGAACTCCACTGGTAATCGCCGAATTTCTCTCGTCCATCAGGGTCAAGTGCGTTCCTTCGTGCTTCAAAACGCTGCACATACTTCTTTTCCTTTGTAAAAATGTGCGATACTTTCGTTACATAGTATTTTCCACTGAAGACCTTGCCTGCCCCTTTCACGATCACGGTACGTTTTGCTTTAAGTATGGACTGGTAGGCAACGCTGTCAATTTCACCCTGTACTGAAACAAACCAGGACCCCTCATCCAGGACTGCCTGCGCAGAAGATTTGAGAATTGAAACTGGTTGTTGATTAGTTAATCGGATATTAGAAATTGGGACATCAGATGCAGGTAACAGAGATAATAACCTGGTTTTTATCAAATCCGGAAGAGCATTTTTCCCCATTTTTTCAAGACCAGGACTCTTTGCAAGTTCTGATTTTGTCTCTTTTGCTTTAATATCGATCTGCACAGCCCCTACCGCAAGTGGCTTCAGGGAGTCAACATGCGATTTTAAGTAAACAAGGTTTGATTCTTTACCAAAACGTATAGACAGTTCTTTCTGGGGTGTCTCATTAAGCACCGGTCTTCTGAAATAGCCTGTAGCCATGCCTTTTGAATCCGTCTCCACATAACATTCAAAACCGTTGCGCTGTGCAAGATTTCGAAGGAACTGCATATCAGTTCCTTTTTGCATCACGGTAAAGTCCTTCTCGTTATGGATCGTTGTGGTATCTTCGACTACAGGATCAAATCCATACTCATTCAGAATTGTTTTTGCGATTTCGCTGTCCTTTTTATCCGGCCAAGCTTTTGCTTTTTCCTGTAGGTTCATTAGTACAGTGGGATCCATGCCCTGGATCTCAAGGTATGATTTCCCCTCCTCTGCATCAAAATGTGTATTGACCGTCGTAATATAACCCTCAATAAGGACCTCGCTGACCCCGTTATCGAACCATGCTTTTATCAATACCCTGTTGAATAGGAAAAATTTATCATCATAGACGTACTTCCATTCCCCGCTTTGAAGAGGGGATATAGCGAGTCGGATGTTGAAAATATCGGCAAGTGCCCCATTATCTTCTACAACTACCTCCAACAGGTCGTCGTACAGTTCAGGGTCAACTGGTGTTCCTTCTATGGAAATCTCAAAAGCTCGATCAGCCATTCAGTTCTCCTTTTATAGAAGTGTATATTGCTAATGCGCTCTTCCTGGCAATTTCCTGATCACTCATCAGGTCAAAATGAACTTCAAATTGCGGGACAATTACCTCATCAAGCACAACTCCGGAGTTGCTGAGATTATTTTGTAATATTAGTTTATGCAGGAATTTAAAAGTGAGATCCGATATTGTCCTTATTCTGTGCTGTTCTATTCCATTAAATACGATATTTGCAGACTCGATAGTGATATTGGCCATGCTATGACCTTCCAGGCGGAATGATTATCTTCTTGCCTTTTTCAAGCAGGTCACCAGGGTACATCATATTGTTAGCGTCGCAGATATGCCAGAACGCTGTCGGATTCTTATAATAAATACTTGCAAGAAGGTCGAGCCTATCGCCTTCTTTGATCGTGTGCATGAACCTGCCATTTGTATCTGGAATTCTTCTTATCTTTTTAACGCGATTTTTCTGACCTGTACTATCAAGAGGTGCATATTCTTCTACTCCCTCGTAGCGACTTCCTTTAATGAACATGTGTACTCCTAAAACCTCATCGAACCAAGAAGTTCAGCGCTGTTGGCGAGGTTAAATGCAGCCATACTTTTTTTTATTGCCTGGGTGTATTTGTACGCCCCTTCGGCAAAACCATCCAGATTCGGTGGAGTTACCACATCAAGGGAAACGTTGACTTCTGCCCTGGTAGGGTTAAGCCGCGTGTCATACTCCTGTTCCGTTATGCTAAGACTCTTTATTACCACAGGCAGCATTCTGTGGATCCCCCATATGAACAGCACAAGTGGCAGCTTCTCAGGCTTATAATAGTATTTCTTTGATTTGCCAAAGCTAAGATCAATAGTTTCCACTGGATACATGAGTAATTCCAGAGCGCACAGGGATGGAAGTATTCCACCCTCAATAGCGATCGGGTTTGCCCTTGCAAGTTGATCAGAGGCGTCCAGGCGCAACATGAAACCTATGGACTCTGAAGGCGGACCCTGCATATTCCACCATTCAGCATTGCTTGTTGGTCCATGTTCGAAATATGGGTTTCTTGTCATTGTTTCCGGGTTGAATTGGAACATTATAATATTCGGAGGTCCTGTAAGTATGTCATTGTCATATTTTATAAAAGCTCCTTTTAGTGTCGGCAATTTTTCATCTCCTGTTTATTTTTCCATTCTTACCAGCGAATAGTACTTCCCGAAATCAGACTCCATTAACATTTTTCCTATCTTTTCGTATTCTCTCTTTGTCGAAAGAATAATGTGGTCCATATCTATTACTCCTGAGTTGCTCGCAGCAAGAAACGCCGCATTCAAGACGATATTTTTTATATTCCCGCCCGTTATTTTAAATTGCTGCGCAAGGAAACCAAAATCTATGTCCGCTTTTATGGCTTCTTTCGGGAACATGCTTTCCCAGATCTTTCTCCTTTGAATTTCATCAGGGAAAGGGAACTCAATAATAAAATGAATGCGCCGAAGGAATGCCTCGTCGATGTGCTTTTTGAGGTTGGTGGCGAGTATGATTATCCCCTCATATTCCTCCATTTTCTGCAATAGATAATTTATCTCTATGTTCGCATAACGGTCATGGGAATCCTTAACTTCAGAACGCTTGCCAAATAGTGAATCTGCTTCATCAAAAAAAATGATCGCATTGCTTGTCTGTGCCTCGAGAAAAATCCTGCTAATGTTTTTCTCAGTATCACCGATATATTTGCTCACAACGCATGAGAGATCTATTTTATACAGATCAAGCTCAAGTTCACGTGCAACAATGTCTGCCGCCATCGTCTTTCCTGTGCCGCTGGGTCCTGAAAAAAGTATATAAAGTCCCCGGCCAAGCGAAAGTTTTCGTTCAAATCCCCATTCTCCAAATACTTTCTGCCTGTATTTTACCTGGTTGTAGATTTCTCTAAGCTGCGCCATGGAGTCTTCTGGCAGGATTATATCAGACCATGAATAGAACGGATTGATTTTTCTTGCAAGACTCGATAGCTTCTGATTTGATTGGGCTCTGCATCCACTAGAGAGGTCTTCATTGTTTATCCTGCCTTCTTCGGGGTCTCTCAACAGGGCATAGCTACCTGCAGCCTTCGCAGCATCTCGTATCTGACCCGCTGTGAGCTTGATCTTGGATGATATAGTATCGATACGTAAATCTTCTGAAAGTGGCATCCCCTCAAGAGCTTTTTTCCAGTGCAACGCCCTCGCATTACAATCGGGATATGGAAGTTCTATGTTACAAATTGGCCTGCCCCTGGGTTCCCATCGCATCTCTCCCGCTGTAAAGGTAATCCCCGAAATCTCATCCACTGCTCGAAGAAAAGTTTTCAGTTTCTCACGTTTATCTTCTTCAAGGAGTATATCGAAGTTCTCAAAGTAAATGGCAGCGGGGAGGAGTAGTGTTTCGCGCATTGACCTGCGGAGAAGGGATTCAAATTCGGGCGCTGTAATAAGACCTTCCATGTCCACAACAATAAGCGGGAGGTTAAATTCAAAGCAAATCCCCTTAGCAAGTTCTTTTTTTCCTGCGCCATAAGGCCCTCTCAAGTGCACTATTGTCTTTTCATTGTGTTGGAGCAGCCGAACAAGCCTGTATTTTAGATTCTCATCAGCAAGTGAGTTCCTGGTTTGCACAATTGTGAGGAACTCTTCTGTGCCCTCAGCTATGCTGTTTAGTCCGAGTATATAATGAACAAGCCTCTCATCCAATCTTAATGACCGTGTTATCAGAGTGTTCGACTCGCCTAATGATAGTATATTATACCTGGAGAGTGGGGAATATGTACAGAAACAGAGCCTGTCTTTGATCTTCTCCTGGGCAGTTTTGCAGGCCATGTCAAGGACAAGCCCAACTGTTGGCTTCTTCTGCGTGGCATCATTATTCAGGTAGGCGTAAATGCTTTCGTACTTGGGGTCAAGCTCCGGAGCAAGACATATGAGCACTGCAAGCTCTTCAATATTGTTAAGGTTACAGAGAGAAGACAATTCAGGAAGTCCGAGGAAGATTCCTTTATCTATGCTTGCCCTTTTTCTCTCATTTATCTGTGCGCTCATAATTTCAAGTGCGTCCGTTATCTCTGAAGATACTTTAGCTGCATTCTCATCAGAGCAGAGAACCCTATCTATCTCGTGGTCGGAAAGGCATATGCCATGGAATGGATTATCCTCCCCTTGCAACATAGCACGCATTCCGGATACCTGGATCTTAAGCATCAGGTCTAGCCTTTTTAGCTCATCCTGTATGTGCTGCAGGCTATTTTCGTATATGAGTTTCACAAAGTTACCTCAAATGAGAGAGAGTTTGAGATGTGCCCATCAATTACAACTATTACTGGATATTCCCCGGGTGAAATAGAAGGGATCTTGAAGGTCAGCTCCGTTGCGAGTGTGTTAGTGTTAAGATCAAGGATGGTATTTCCGAAATTGATCTGCGCCCTGCGGTTGAGTCGCTCTCCTGTAATTACCACAGGCTGCCCGACTCGCCCACTTGCAAAAGAAAGACTTTTCAGAAGAGGTACGACCTCAAAACTCATGCTATTTGAACGTTTACCATCGGACATCACACTTATTTTCTTTATACCGTTGTTCATTGTTGGAGGAATGTTTACTTTTAATTCACTTTCAGTGATATTTACTGGTATGATGTCTGCTCCATCAATTATCACATTAACTGAACCTTTAAACCCATCACCGCTGATAATTAATTCAAAAGGTTTCGTAGAATCGATGCATCCCCGAATGGGTGAAATCCGGCCTATCCATGGAGAGACAATGAATATGGCTGCGGCGCTTTCATTTCCCACCGACACGCCTATTTGCGCATCATGACCGCATCCGGGTATGTCAGGGAAATCAAAGACTATTTCGCTATGATTGCTGGTTTTTTTGCGCACTTCAGTTCCATTCACATATACTAATGTTTCAAATCCCTTCTTTATAAAATTACTTCCGGATAACGTTATCACTGAACCGACATCCCCGGATGGCGGTGAAACATCAGAGATAAAAGGAGGGGAGGGAACTGCAACCTCAACTTCTACTTTCATCACTGAAGA
>Ga0209429_10002629_pt1 | contig 10509 bp, 18 predicted proteins | sample BarGraNGADG00212_3_FD_184493 | JGI IMG/M metagenome (GOLD analysis project Ga0209429, IMG submission 184493) | Arctic peat soil microbial communities from Barrow, Alaska - Barrow Graham LP Ref core NGADG0004-212 (SPAdes) (version 2) | ecosystem: Environmental > Terrestrial > Soil > Wetlands >... | reverse complement strand
GCGAACACCGTCCGGGGCTACCGTTCCACGGTGAGTTACGGCAAGACCGTGTTCGGAAGTAAGCGGGTTCGGAGTATCACCCCCGCCGATCTGAGCGCGTTGCTTGAACGGCTACCAGAACTCGGGCGCAAACCGGCGAAGCCGAAACCGGGGAAGGCTCCGCAACCTAGACCGCCGATGAGCGCTTCGACTCAGGCAAAGCACCTTCGGCACCTAAGCGCCTGTTTCGAGATCGCAAAACTGCGCGGCTACACGGCGCAGAATCCCGTTCGGGGATTGCACGTCAGCCAACGGCCAACGGCGCAGACAAACGAGGCGGGCTACTTCGAGAACGACGAGTTACCCGTCCTGTTCGCTGAGATCCCGGCCGGGCTGTACCGGGCCTACTTCACGCTGGCGCTTCATACGGGGATGCGGCTCGGAGAACTGTCCGCGCTTAGGTGGGGAAACGTCAACATGACCGACGCCTACCTGTCCGTCAGTGAGAGCTACACGGACGGGGTACTCGGCACGCCGAAGTCTCGGACGAGTCACCGCGAGGTCTACATTGACGGCGGCACCGTGGAGTACCTAGCGGCATGGTGGGCAGAGTGCGGGCAGCCGGGCGACGAGGTACAGGTCTTGAGTCCGCCTACGCAGTCCGGCTACCTGAATCCGAAGATGATCGGCAAGCAGCTCGAACGGGCGATGAGTCGAGCGGGTATCCCCAAGGTCGATTCACAGGGACGCCGCCGCAAGCAGCATTCGTTCCGCCACACCTACGCTCGCATCGTCCTAGAGAACGGCAAGACCCTGTTCTGGCTACAGCGCCAGCTCGGGCATTCGAGTTACGGAGTAACCGAGAAGGTCTACGGACACCTGGCCCGCGAGCATCGGCAGCAAGTGGCGGCCGAGCTTGAAGGGGTGTTCGCGGTCTGACTTTCCAGGCGGCGATCAAATCGACGCTAGGTGTGTAAGGATCTGGTCGATGAGACTCGGCGTTGTCGCGATCCTTTCGGCCGCCATCTTCGGCGCCGGAGGATTCGCGCTCGGACACTTCACGGCTAAGACGACCACATCGGGACCTTCCGCGACCCGTGTTCGTGCTTATGCGGCGGTCGCCGCGCAGGTGAAAACCTCGTCCGACTCCGGCGGCCACGTATGGAAGGTCGCGCGTTTGAAAGATGTCGGCGATGGACTATGGCTGGCAACTCTCGCGACGAGTTGGCACGAAACTTCCGCCTCCGGCTCAAACAATCCCTTCGCTAAGCCCGGTCGGCACAGCGAGCGCGCATGTTTCCTGATCGACGCTCGCGAGGTTCGAATAACGACAACTCTCAGCGGCGTCGCTCTCGTGTCGTGCAGCTATCGGGGCTGAATGCCGACCCGTTTCGGGGCGCCGGTTCCATCATTAGCCCAACATCCCCCGAGTTCCGCTGCGCCGTTCGCCCGCATCGCTACAAAACACCTGCTAATCAGTATGGGCCGTACAGGATTCGAACCTGTGACCTTGGGATTAAAAGTCCCCCTCGGTAGCGGGAGGCGGGGTGCGGTAGGGGGAAGCCGACCGGGCGAATACCGCTCTCAGACCGCGATCTAGCCACACCTACCGGGGCGACTTGGAAGGCCAGGGGGAAGCGCGGGGAGACAAGCGCCGCCCAACATTCAACCCAACGGGGCGGGGTTCAGAGACTAACCGCCTTACCCGCTTCGCAGGTTGCTCGCTGCCTGGCGTTGCCTCGCCAAAAACGAACGTCCGTTCGGGTGCCGATCTAGCACTATTTCCCCGATCCGTCAAGGGGTTTAGCAAAGTCCGCGGTAAACCCGCAAATCCGCTGCTAGTAGCTCCCTTTCTGGCGGCAACTAAACATAACGAACCGTCTCTAGCGTTTGACAGATGGGTATTTCCCCGTACAATGTATGTAAGAGGGGAAGATATTCAGACCACGAAAGCAGGCCGCGCTCAGGACGCGGCTTTTTGGGTAGACTCATTGTTGGCAACCCCAAAAGCAGGCCCCGCTCAGGACGGGGCTTTAGGGGTGGGACTCGGCAAGTGCGCCCTAAATCAAAGCGCGGCGCATCACTCCCTCTCGATCCGACTAGCGCCCTTCTCTCTACAGGTTGCATCCGTCAGCGAAGCTCTAAGGGCTGCGCCGATCGTGGCCGCTGACGTGCCCCATTCGCCCGGTACCGATCAGCCGCCGCTCTCGCGATTGATCGAACGCAACCACCGATCGCACGGTTCAAGACTCTCCGGTTAGGAGCGTCTTGACAACTAGAGCGATGAAAAGAATCGGGCCACGGTTAACCCCGGGTATCCCGGCCCAAGTGCATCCCGCGCGAGGCGGGAGTTACCTATGGCTGAGGTATCGGGGCCAAGGACACCGTGGCCCGAGTTGACTCTAACTCGTCAGCTCGGAAAACGAAAGCGCGTCAGCGTCTTAGCCTATCGCGGGCCGTATCCAGTCCGTCCGGGCGGTTTGCTACCTTCACCGCTGGACTTATTATCAGCAACCCCGAATACCGAAGGCCGGGCATTGATCCGGCCTTTCTAGCGCTCGGACTCCGCTCCTAGACCGCCCCTCGCAATCTCCCTGCGCTCGCTCTAGCGGTCGATGCCTTGGCCGGGCGCGGGGACTCCTTCCAATTCAAGCCAACCCAACTCGGGAGGTAAACCCATGCCGGAAACCGTTACCCCGCTACTGCTCTCTCGTCTCAATGCGGCCGCCATGCTCGGCGTCTCGCTCGAAACGATCGAGAACCTGATAGCTCGCGGCGAGCTTCCCCCCGTTCGCTTCGGCCGCGCCGTCCGTATCCGCCGAAGTGACGTAGAGGACCTAATCGCTCGCGGTGGCGCTCCTACGCAGCGCGCAGCCTAACGACACCCGACAAACCCAAGACGCCCCCGCCCCCTACGCCAGCGAACAACACAACCAACGCGGTGGGGTCTTGCCACGCTTTCTGAGAGCGCACGTCGCGCGAGTCGCAGTAGACCGAGCCATAGCCAGGCAGATGCTGAATGCATTCCGGGGCCGTGTTGCGCACGAACTCGTATCGGTGCAAGGCGAGCGCCCCAGCGAGAGCAAAGCCGACGATCAAGAACGCCGCGAATAGCCTCATCATCACGACCGCAGTATAGGCCGCTAGCGCGACGCTTCCGGCCAGATCATCTACGAACTAACCTAGAGACAATCGGTAGGCAATCCTTTCTCTTTCCTCCCCGCTGCTCTATGTGAGCAGACAATCAAGCCCCGGTCGCCCTCGGGTTTTCCAAAGCGATCGGGGTTTTCTTTTCCTCGATCCTCGCCCCAATTGAACCGCACCTAGAAAGGTGTTGACCTATGCACGATGACATAACCGAGCTTGTTAGAGCCGGGGCTAGTCACACGTCCCCACTCGTTCTAGCTCGGACGCTGCGAAACATTACGCAACTAGAACTCGAAACAGCGGCGGGATTACCTAAGCGCTCGGTATCGAAATACGAATGCGGGGCGCGATTACCTGACCCCGCAACTAGAGAGCGCCTAGCGATGGTGCTCGAAGTCCCGTCCGAAGTTCTCTTCCCCAACGCTGCCTGGTTTGTGGGGAAACGATGACCCCGCCACGTATCGACATAGACGAAGTCCTAGCCACGGTAGCCGAGGTAGATCGCATCCGTGCAGAAAAGCGCCGAGCGCCCGTCGTAAGCGAGCGCCCGGTTGAAGCAATACCACTCCGCGAGACACCGCCTAGTCCTACTGCGAATCCCGCACCTAGCAGCGTAACAACTTCCGCCCCGCTTCATACCGAAGACGCCGCGATCTGGTTGGGCGTCTCGACGCGCACCGTGAAGGAGTGGGCGAGGCTCGGACGTGTGCCACATCGCAAGGTCGCAGGCTGCCGGCGACTCGTGTTCTTCGAAGCCGAGCTAGCCGAGTGGCTAAACGGCGCAGCGCTGGAGGTCAAGCACTTGAAGGGCGACGGCCGCACGGTCCGCCCCGTCACGGCAGAGAGGGCGGCAGCATGACCCGCGCCGCGCTCGTTGCAGCTCGGGAAGCCCTAGAGATCGGAGATGCGGACTATGCGCATTCGATCCTCGTTTCCGCTCTCGCGGACAAGCGACAAGACCGCAAGCACGCTTGCCCCGATTGCCGTAACTCCTACAAGTGGCCCGGCCTACTTGCCGAGCATCGCCTTCTAATTCACAGCGACGGGGGGACGGAATGACGCCCCCCACACTCCGCACGTTTGCCGACGTGTTAGACGAGTACGAAGCCGAGCGCAGCAACCCCGACTACTCCCCAATCCGCCTCGGATTCGCTGAGCTTGATTCGGATATGCGCGGCGTCTCGGCCGGGCAAGTCTGCCTAGTTGTAGCTCGCGCCGCCGTAGGAAAATCGTTCCTGCTCGGTTCAGTTCTTGACCACTTCGCAGCTGGGCGACCGGCGGAAGGTGCGTTAATGCTCTCGCTTGAAATGCCCGCCGTCGAGTGGGCCGAGCGCCAGCTTGCGATCTACGCGAACGTCAGCCCTGAGGACGTAGAGAAGTGGGCACAGCGGAAAGAGATCGGGGAGCGCTCACAGGCGTTCCGCGAACGTACCCGCAACCTGCTCCTCTGCGAGTCCGGCCTACGGCTAGCCGAGATCCCGGCCGCAATCGAACAGGCCCGGACGATGCTCGCTCCCGTCCCGCTTAGCCTCGTCGGGATCGACTATCTAGGACTCGTCGTAGGCGTCGGTAACTCAGACTACGAGCGATCCTCGGGGATAGCCCGCGGACTCAAGCAGGTTGCGAAGGACAAGCACGTTGCCCTACTCGTCGCCGCCCAGCTCTCGCGCGCAGCGGGCGACGGTAGCGAGCCTGTAGGAATGGAGATGATTCGAGACTCAGGCGCGATCGAGGAAGCCGCAGACTTTGTAATCGGATGCTGGAGGCCGGGCGAGGCAAAGGGCCTGGGGTACGAAGAACAGTCCGACCTAGAAAACACGATCCGGGCGAAGCTACTCAAGAACCGGAAGGGCAAGAAGGGCCGCGAACTCGATCTAGCTTTCCATACTCAAAGCCGCAAGGTCTACGCGCCCGCCGCAGAAATGGAGAATGACAGTGGCGCTCTCTAACTGGAACTGCTACCTCAACCGGAAACTAGCGGTCAAACTCAACGGCACCGAAAGCCGTCTACTCGATGCGCTGGCACGAAAGACGCTCGGGTATAACAAGCCAAGCGTAACGATTGGAGATAGACAACTCCAAGAGCTTGCTTGCATAGACAGACGTAATCTCTCGCGCTCACGCCAGAGATTGATTCACGAAGGACTCATTACCTACAAGCCCGGCCATCCGGGGCGGGGTGGAATCTGCGCCATTTACGTAATTGAGCTAGACGAAACAAATAGCGTCAGTTCACGCGCATTAGATACCCGGTCAAATAGCGTCAATTCGCGCTCATTAGAAAATCGAGCGATTTCCAGAGGTAAAAGCCCTGTAAACCAGAGGAAACAAATAGCGTCAATTCGCCCGAAACAAATAGCGTCACCTGACGCTCACCTAAAGGGAAGGGTTAAAAGCACCGGGAAGCCTCCGAATCAAGAGCTAGTCGGAAGGGTGATTGAGAACTACTCGGCCAACGGCGGAAACCTCGAACGTGAAGGCTGGCGCTCGATGCTAGCGAAGCACACTACCCAACTCTTGAAAGCGGGCAACGAAGTAGACCTGATCGTTACCGCGGCCGGACTACTCGCTCGGGACGGCGACGGATACCCCGGAAACCTCACGAAACTGGTCAAGCAGATCCAAACCGAAGGGATGCCCTGTAAGCATCGGGGCGATCTTCGGGGACTCTCGAAAGCGCTGCTTACCGAGTGCGGCTGTCCAGCCTGCTTAGACCGTATCGCCTACTGCGAGGCCCACGGGCTTGATACAGCGTTCCTGGACCCCCTCCTATAGCAGCATGAACGGTTTGCTAGAGGTGACGGTCAACGGCGAAGCCCGGCCCGCTGGGGCGCTCGCTATCGGTCTGGCGAAAGACGGCACCCGCTACCTGCACCATCGGGACGGCCGCGAGCTAGGGAAGTGGAGAAAGGCGATTAGGGCCGAGGTCGCGCCCCGCGTCTCGGGCGGGCTGGCAACCTGCGCTGTCTCGATCGCGGCCACGTTCTACGTCAAGCGCCCCGCCCTTTCCGATCAAGCGCAGCGGCGGGGACCTGGACAAGCTCGCCCGAGCGCTGCTCGACGCTCTAACCGGCGTCGTCTACCGGGACGACTCACAGGTAATCGAACTCAATCTGCGGAAGCGCTTCGCTGACTCGGGGCCGATCCGATTAGAGCTTCAATTGCGCCCGCTTCTTGAGCCGGTTGACTCTCTACGGCTAGCGGCATAAACGCAACCCCTAGAGGGACCCGGCCGGATAAGCACTAGAGACGTTCGTGTGTCAAATACCACTACCAGGAGGGACCCAAACCATGAATGAGATCGTCGCCCGAATCCCCACGAACCGGCAAACAGAACAGGTCTACGTCGGGATGTTCGACTACGAAGGGAAGCGCCGTATCCATCTTCGAGTTTTCTATAAGAAGGACGGCGAGTGGAAGGCAACCCCGCGGGGGATCTCTCTCCCGCCCGAGCGAATCGGAGAGCTAGTAGAGGCCGTGACCGCGCTTGAGAAGGCGGTAGGGAAGGGACCCGCGCAATAGGACGAGGCCAGTATTTGATCGAGGGTGGTTAATAGTAGGGACCCTTGCGTTCCAATCAATCTGCGGGGGTGGGGGGGCTTCTTTTGTAAAGGTAGGGTGCTCGGCTCTCACAGGGGCAACGACACAGATTCCCGAATCCATTCACAAAACACCGCTCCATTCCCCAAGCAACTAAAAAAAAGCGCGGGGTATCACCCCCCCCTAGGGGTGCTCTTTCTAGCAGGCAGGGGGCAGGATCTAGGCTCGATAGCCAGGGGATAGGGAATCCCCTACCCCTCTCAAAACGTGGCGAATAGCAGGGCTTTCCTAGCCCGTTGGGTTGCCGTTGGCAAGGATCGGCAGATCAAGCCACAGCCTCAGCGCCTATGTACGCGCGCATGATCGCTTTACTTTTTGAAGTGGCGACAGCACTACTTGGAGGCTTTCGATCATCTCGGGTTCTTTCTATCTACAGGAGGCACTAATGGTTTCTAGGGTCCATGTATTGGTCAAGAACCTGCGCCGCGTGAAGGCGTACAAGTCCGCATCGATCGCAAGCGAGGCCGAGCGCACGGATAGTGGTCGGCGCGGGGTCGATCGGGATGTTGGCGATACTCCCGAGGGGAGTCCACGCCTCACCCTGACAGGACGGACACTTCGAGCTGACGGGAGTCTTTTCGATAGCCTCGATAAGGCGCTTCACCTCGGTATCGGCCATGTCCATCTCCTTTACTGGCGGGATCGATCTTCCTCCTCTACGGAAAGCTAGACGCTGCGCGTTCTAAGTGCTATCGATGCTGGTCATGCGGGTGTTCGTGCAGTCGCACATGCGGGATGCGCTAGTGACCGCCGCTGTGATTGGAGCCGTTCTCCTACTCGCGTGGGTAACGATGGCTCCGGCTTACACCGGTCCGTCCGATGCTACTGCGCGCTGTAGGGATGGATCTCTCAGCTACTCGCAACACAGTTCGGGAACGTGCTCATGGCATGGCGGCGTGAAGGCGTGGAATCACACGAACATCTTCGATCGAGTCATACACACACATCCGAGCTTGGCCGATGATCCCTGCTACGGCGAGGATTGCTAAAGGGGATGGGTTCTCATCGTCGGAGCCGCACGAGCGCTAGCGGTCTAGATGAGGGATACTGCGAACGATCGGCGATGAGCGCAACGGCGAAGATATTCCTGGGCGTCCTTCTAATCGCCGTAGCTCTCGGCGCTGGACTCGCGCTTCATCGATACGACAGACACACGTACACGTACGAGTACAACTGCCGCCACGATCCCAACGCCGAAGGAGGCCTCTACTCCCGTAGATACGCCGAGATCTGCGCGAACGCAGAAACTCGCACTCGCGCACCATCATGGACGGATCCCGCGGCACTCGTCGTCGTGGTCGCTGGACTCGGAGCAGGTGCCGTTCTGATAGCCGGCGGCGTGCAGCGTTCGCACAACTAGAGGAGTACGGCTCGTCTCACGGTGACGCCGTGTTTCACAAGACGGTCCGAATCGGCGCGCAGCCGTACCGCAACACGGCTCTAACGCTCACATGGAACAAGCGCGGTTACGACGGTGTACGGGTGCCGCGCGGATACCGGTACTACGTGAGGCCAGCCGCGACCGATCTCGATATTTCAGGTCACACGAAGTGGGGAGCTGCGCGAGCGTTTGTCCTGAAGTGGTGACAAGGGCGCAGCTTTCTTGCGGCGCAATCACTTGCGGCGATTTCCTTCGGTTCTCGGCGTAGTGTCGAGGCACACCGCCAATCGAAAGGGAAACGATGCAGACTCTTACTAAGACGATCCCCCCAATAGACCGCCTAGATTCAACGGCCGATCGTCTCGCCTCGGCTCTCAGTGTTCTAGACGAGATAGAGACGGTACTAGAGCACAGTCGAACAGACCAGACAATGAAGCTCTCGATCAGCCTCGAAGGGAATCGAGACGCCGTAGCGCGACTCGTTACCTTCGCCTGCGACGTGGAAGCGATAGCCGCCTCGATGATCGCAGCGTGCGGACGAATCAAGCCCGCTTCGCTCGCGCTTTACGCCGAGACCAGAGACGCCGCCTAGATAGCTCGCGCTCTCATAGGCAATTCGACAGGGGGACGGGAAACCGTCCCTTTGTCATTCCCCCGCCCTCTCTAGAAGGAAGTGCCCGCCGTGAATGACTCGCCCTTGGATGACGTTACCGTAGTGATCCCGTTCGATCGGGTAGACGGGAATCGGGATTGGCTCGCTCAGGCGATCGGCTCTTTCCCCAAAGGCACGAAGTACCTCGTCTTGGAAAACGAGGACGAGTTAGCCGAGGCGAAGAACGAGGGTCTGAGAAGGGCGGCTACTGAATACGTGGCCTTCTTTGACGCGGACGATATAGCGGTTCCCGGCTTCCTCGAATCACTACGGGCGCTTGCCGGGTCAGCCGATGTTGTCTATCCGACGGCGATCCTTTTCGATGAGGACTACGAGTGCTTAGACCAAGCTATTTACGCCGAACCCTTTTCGGGAAGCCGCCTTCTAGATTTCAACTTCATTCTCAGTTCGTCGCTAGTGCGAAGGCGCAAAGCCCTAGAGATTGGAGGGTTTGACCCCACGCTGGAAGTCTGGGAAGCGCAGGACCTTTGGATTCGTATGCATCGAGCTGGCGCGCGTTTCCAACCTTGCCCGGCTGCCGTCCTCCTCTACCGGCAACACCCCGGCCAGCGATCCGAAACCTTGGTTTACAGAGAGGCTTTGCGAGCGCGGATATTGGCTAACCCGATCCTTTTGCGAGCACCGTCCGTAAACACCTATTCGCTGCCCTCCACTGTCTCAATCCGCAAGGGACGTTGCGGATACTCAGCAAGGAAAAGGAAGAACCGATGACACCTACGAACCCCCGAAACTACTGCCGTTCCTGCGATCAAGACTTTGCCAGCGTTTCCCTCTTCGACACTCACCGCGTCGGCAAGCACGAATACACGTACAGCGAAGGCGTCAAGATGGAGCCGATGAGGGAAGACGGGCGACGCTGCCTCAGCGTTGACGAGACGCAGGCGAAGGGTTGCGCGCTCGATGCTCGGGGCTATTGGTTCGACCCGGCGCACACCGCCGAGGTACGGGCGCAGTTCGAGGCACTAGCCGCTTGACGGTTTGCGATGCACCGAAGGCCCAAACCCGTTTAGGGGGTACTTCCACCTGCGATCGGCCCCGCTGACGTTTCTAGGCGCTCCATGTACCCCTTAAAATCGACGCTCGCATTCTGCTCCAACCTGCGTCGGGCGGTTTTCGGCCGGGCCGGAGTTACCATGATGTCGGCGGGGAGCGATCGGCAAGCGGATCTAGACACTCTGCCTCCCCGGTCGCTTTCCCGCCCCTCATCCTGTTGGGTTACGTAATCCCCTTGACATGGCCGCGCGGCGGACCTATGCTCGACGTGTCTAGATTCGCAACTTAGGGAGGCAGAGAACAATGGCATCGCTACAGGCAAGGCACTCCCGCAAATGCGCTCTCGGGCGCAGACCGGACGGGACCACTAGGCCGCGCGAGCTGGCAGCGGAGAACCGCGAGGGTTGCACCTGCCAGCCAATCTACTTTGTCGCCGTCTGCACGGACGGCAAGAAAGAGCGGATCGAGCTGGGCCGCAACTTCAAACTCGCAAAGCGGGCGCAGACCAAGTTCCAGGCGCAGGAAGATGCGGGCGAGTATCAGCCTCAGAAGAACATCGGCTTTAGCGAGTGGGCGGACGAATGGCTTAGGTCGCTCAAGCGCCCAAAGGCGAACACCGTCCGGGGCTACCGTTCCACGGTGAGTTACGGCAAGACCGTGTTCGGAAGTAAGCGGGTTCGGAGTATCACCCCCGCCGATCTGAGCGCGTTGCTTGAACGGCTACCAGAACTCGGGC
>Ga0209429_10002628_pt1 | contig 10510 bp, 10 predicted proteins | sample BarGraNGADG00212_3_FD_184493 | JGI IMG/M metagenome (GOLD analysis project Ga0209429, IMG submission 184493) | Arctic peat soil microbial communities from Barrow, Alaska - Barrow Graham LP Ref core NGADG0004-212 (SPAdes) (version 2) | ecosystem: Environmental > Terrestrial > Soil > Wetlands >... | reverse complement strand
GGCGCGGTCGCGGTGGTACCGAGGGCGGATCGGCCGAGGGCGGCAGCGAGGAGTTGCGCGAGTTTCGGTTGAGGCGCTCTTCAAGATCGGCAACGCGGATCTCAAGCCGCCGGTTCGCCTCGCTCAGCTCGGCGACCTCTCGCCTGAGCAGAGCGTTCTGCGCCGAGAGCTCCAGGAGCACAGCGACGACCGTCTCACGTCCCTGCTCATAGACCGCCTCAGCCTCGGCGCGTTCCATGCCCAAGGGCTTCGCGGCGCGCGGGTGAGGGCCTGCCTATGCCCCCCCGGCGGTCTCCTCCTCGGCGCCTTTGGGTAGACCAACTGAACGCTTACCGGCAGTTTGCGAGAGGGGTCGAAGACCTTCGCAGTTCGGACGTCGTCGAAAACAAGATCGAATGCGGCTGCGACCAGAGCCTGAGCCCTCTTGCCGCTCTCGACGCTCTTGTTCAGGAAATGACTGCATGCATCCTTGAGCCTGATGAGATCGGCGCTGGTGTGGCCCAGATCTATGGGGACCGCTTGCTCTGTAGCGGCAATGCGATGCCGCAGGAACGCAGCAAGCGCCTCCACTGCTTCCTCCTCGCGAAGGTAGTCGACATCTTCGAGGCACTCAACCAGGTACTGAATTTCGTCGGGGTGCTTCACACGCGGCATCGCATCAACCCGATCGGAATGGAAGAAGGGCTGGTTGTTCAAGGGTTCTCGGCCCGTTGTCCGGAGGTCGAAGCGATGGTCGATCGACGCCGGCACAAGCACCTCGTGAGCCAATCCTCGAGCAGAGTAGGCCTTGTTGCCCGCCCGAGCCTTCAACGTCAGGGCGTCGACGGCGTCGTCGGTTGCGGTCGCCAGAAGCGCGGTCCCCAAAACGACGAGGCAGGTCTTGTCCTCGAACCGGGAGACTCGTTCTGTACGCTCCATCCAGTTCACGGGCAACACGGCATCTGACCGGGCGAGCTTCAATGCCCGCTCAAGCTGTCTCCGGGCTCGCTTCTTGTCCATCCTCAGCCCCATCAGACGCTCAAGTCGCAGAGACTGGCGGTGAGGACTTCATCGCGGACCGCGTGATGCTCCGGCGAACGGTTCAAGACGCCAAGCTGTTCGGCCAGCGCGCCGACGACCGCCTTGCCTAGCTCCAGCGGGACCGCGTTGCCAAGCTGGCGCCGGATCGTAGCCCCGTCTCCCTCGAAAAGGAAGTCATCCGGAAGAGACATCAGTCTGCGCAGCTCGGCATTGCTAAGCCGGCGCGCCCGCGGGATTCCCTCGTCGTTGCAGACATTCTCCCAGTGAAAAGGTCCAACCCACGGGCCGGGCTGCGCCTGAAGGGTGGAGGATGGCCGGCGTGGATCCAGGCGCAAGAGAAAGGTCCAGTAGCGGCTCCGCCACCTGAACACGTCACGGCCACCGTAGCGCTCAGTGTGCCACAGGTAGTTCTGGCCAGGCGGTATCTCCGCCAAGAGGTCCGCGTACGTACCTTCCACAATCTTGCCCGGCTCGGCTTGACCCGACAGCAACGGCCCGATTGCGCTCCCCGCTGTGACATAGGGTTTCTTGGTCGGGTCGAAGGTTCGAGTGTGCTCACTCCACCCCGAGTGCGTCGGCTCGGGAAACCGGAAGCCGCCACCATCCCTCCTGCCGACAACGAACACGCGTCGACGCAGCTGAGGATCACCGTAGTCCGCCGCCATGAGCACTCTGTACGTGGGCCGATACCCCGCGCCGGTGAGCTGCTCGAGCACCCTTTTGAGCTGCGCCTTGTGCGTCGCGTAGGTCAGTCCCTGAACGTTCTCGAGAATGAACGCCCTGGGCTGAGCTTCAGCGACTATGCGGGCATATTCGTCGAGAAGGGACGCGTTCGGATCGGAACTGCTGCGTTTCTCCTCCAGCCAGAAACCGGATTTCGAGAACGGCGTGCATGGGGGGCCCCCGACTACTAGGCCAGCCTCACCCTTGGCCACGCCCGCCCTATCCAGGAATTCGTGCGTGGACAACTCCCGAATGTCCCCACATATCGTCGGGACATCTGGGAAATTGGCCTGGAGCGAGCGGAGGGCGCGCGCCTCGTAGTCCGTCGCAACCGCGACTCTGAAAGGGCCTCCCACTCGCGCTCCGTTGGATCCGAATGGCTCTGCGCAACGTTCAACCGCCAGATCCAGGCAGCCAGCGCCAGAGAACAAGCTAAGAACCGGGAGCTGGTCGGCCATCAGAAGATCGACCAGTGTGTGGCGAATGAGTCCCTCACGTCTGTCGTAGGGTAACATCCTGGGAGGATGGAAGAAACGATCAGGAGGGTGGACATTGAAGCCAACTGACCCCACCTATCCCTTGCCGTCCAGTGAAGCCGTCTCCAGCGTGATGAGAGGCAATCGAAAGACCGGCTCGCAACCCGAAGCTCGTCTGCGACGCGAGCTGCACGGAAGAGGCCTCAGGTATCGCAAAAATCCAGCCCTGCGGACGAGCATCGGCGTCGTCAGACCCGACCTCGCCTTTGTCGGCCCCAGGGTCGCTGTGTTCGTAGACGGGTGCTTCTGGCACTATTGCCCGCTCCACGGGAACACCCCGAACACGAATCGTAGCTATTGGGAGCCGAAGCTCCGCAGAAACCGGGAGCGCGATCACCTGGTGACGGACACGCTCGCCGCGGAGGGGTGGCTGGTGGTACGCATATGGGAACATGAACCGCTTTCGGATGCCGCCAGCAGGGTGGAAGAGGCGGTCAAAAGCAGAGTCGGGTGAGACCCAGTCCTCGTCTCGGATCCCCGAACCACCCACCGGCGGTGGCGGCAAGACCTTCGTCCGCGACGTCAAGAATTACGTGAAGCAGTACCTCGGCGACCAGGCCGCGGTGCCGCCGCAGCACGTGATCGTGTACGACGAGGCGCAGCGCGCCTGGGACGTGGAGCGGGTGGCGGCCAAGCACGCCCTCCCCTTCCCCGTCTCGGAGCCGGAGGCGTTCGTGGGCTTCGGCGAGCGCATCCCCGAGTGGGAATCGCCGGAGATCCACGTGGGCGAGGAGGCCGCGAATCGTCCACGCCCCAGGCACCCTGGATGACTTCGCGCGTCAGTGCGTTCCGCTAGGATGGGCATGGGTATTGCGACGCCGATGATGATGATCATGATCAGGCGGGGGGATGACCGTGGCTGACATCACGACCATAGACGACCTCCTGATGCTGTGTGAAGACGAGCGCTGCGAGTTCAAGGCCGCGCGAAGCCACTTCGATTTCTCCAAGCTCGCGGACTACTGCGCCGCCCTGTCGAATGAAGGTGGAGGGATTCTCGTCCTCGGCGTGAGCGACGCTCTGCCCAGGCAGGCCCTCGGCACGCAGGCGTTTCGCAGCCTCCAGAAGACCGTCGCCGACGTCACACAGCAGTTGCGGATCAAGATCACAGCGACCGAGACCAGCATCGATGGTGCGCGAGTGATCACGTTTCGCGTGCCCAGTCACCCCATCGGCCAGCCGATCGCGTTCAACGGCAGGTATCTCATGCGCGGTGGCGAGGGTCTCGTGCCGATGACGACGGATCAGCTCAAACGAATCATGGACGAGACCGTGAGCGACTACTCCGCTACCCTCGCGAGGGGAGCTGCCCTCGACGACCTGCATCCCGATGCCATCCGCAACCTTCGCGAGCTCTGGGCACGCAAGAGCGGCGATCCTGCGGTCGCGTCGCTGTCTGACACACAGATGCTGGAAGACCTTGGTCTGACGATCGCCGGAACGCCGACCGTTGCGGCACTCGTGCTGCTTGCGCGCCCGGAATCGCTGGCTCGGCTTCTCGCGCAAGCGGAGGTCGTCTTTGAGTACCGGAGTCAGCCGAGCAGCCTGCGCTATCAGCAGAGGCGGGAGTTCCGTCAAGGGTTCTTACTCTGTCACGACGACCTATGGGACGCCATCAACGCCCGCAACGACGTTCACCAGATCCAGGAGGGCCTGCTGGTCCGGGACATCGCGATGTTCAGCGAGAAGGTGGTCCGAGAGGCGATCCTCAATGCGATCGCCCACCGCGACTACAGCCGCTCCGGGTCGATCTTCATCCGCCAGGCACCCGACGTACTCGAGGTCGTAAGTCCCGGTGGCCTGCCGACAGGAATCACGACCGAGAACATGCTGTGGCGCCAAGACCCGAGAAACCGGCGCATCGCCGACGTGCTGGAGCGGTGTGGGCTGGTCGACCGTTCCGGCCAAGGTGTCCGTCGCATGCTTGAGTCGTGCATACGAGAGAGCAAGCCGCGGCCCGACTACTCTCAGACTGACGAGCACCAGGTAAGCGTGGAGCTCCGGGGCAGCATCCGCAATCCACTGTTCCTGCGATTCCTCGAGCGCGTCGGTGAGGAGACTCTGAAGACCTTCTCGACCCGCGACTTCATGGTTCTGGACCTCGTCGATCGAGGCGATAAGCTCCCTGCCGACCTCTCATCCAGCGCGCAACGTCTCCGAGACATGGGCGTGGTCGAGTCGGTCGGAAGGGGCCGCGGCGTTCGTTACGTGCTTTCTCGCAGGTACTACCAGTTCACTGCCTCAGCCGGAACGTATACGCGTACGCGTGGTCTCGATCGCGACACGAACAAGCAGCTGCTGCTGACGCATGTTCTGGACAGCGGCAGCAGCGGATGCCCGCTCGCAGAGCTCCAGCAAGTCCTTCCGTCTCATTCGCGACGCCAGCTTCAGGGACTTCTTGATGCCCTGCGCCACGAAGGAATGGTCGAAGTGCGCGGCAAGGGACGCGGTGCGCGCTGGTTCGCGAGCGCCTAGTTGTCCTGAACCTCGGATTGCACCGCCAATGTGCAACTGGGGTGCCAATCCGTGCAATTCTCGTGCAATCAGATGCCAACCCAGGCGAGTTGTGCGGCGCCGGAGGTGGCGGCAAGACCTTCGTCCGCGACGTCAAGAACCACGTGAAGCAGTACCTCGGCGACAAAGCCGCGGTGCCGCCGCAGCACGTGATCGTCCACGACGAGGCGCAGCGCGCCTGGGACGCGGAGCAGGTGGCGGCCAAGCACGCCCTCCCCTTCCCCGTCTCGGAGCCGGAGGCGTTTGTGGGCTTCGGCGAGCGCATCCCCGAGTGGTGCGTGCTGGTCGGGCTCATCGGCACGGGGCAGGAGATCCACGTTGGTGAGGAGGCCGGCCTGGGCCAATGGCGCGAAGCGCTGCAGAAGGCCGGCTCACCGGAGCAGTGGACGGTGCACGCGCCGCAGCGGGTGTTGGATGAGTTCTTCGCGGACCCGCCGGCGGCTGCGGGCGAAGGCGCGGGCGGGCGCCAGCCGGCCCCGCGCCTCGAGGCCAGCGAGGCCCTCGACCTGACCGTCGAACTCCGCTTCCATTTCGCCGCCGACCTGGACGAGTGGGTCGACGGGCTGCTGACCGACGACCGTGCGTGCGCCGCGAACGAGCTCTCCGAGCGCTGCGACGCTCTCGCCGCGCGCGGGCGCAACCTGGCCGCGCGCCTCGAAGCCGCCGGCTATCAGCTGCGCATGACTCGCGACCTCGATGTGGCCAAGTCTTACTTCCCCAAGCGCTACGATGGCGACCCGCAGGCGCGCTACGGCCTGCTCGCCTCGTCGCGCGACAAGAGCCTCACCGAGTGGGGCATCCCGAACGGCTTCCACTCCACCAGCGCCATGCGCCTCGGACCCTGGTACGGCGACGGCGACGAGAGCCATCGCTCCTGCCGCCACCTGCGCGAGTGCGTCACCGAGTTCGGCGCCCAGGGCCTCGAGCTCGACGGCGTGCTGCTCGCCTGGGGCACCGACTTCATCCGCAGCGGCGACCGCTGGTCGGACCAGCGCGCCCGCAAGTACAAGGCCGGCACCAAGATCCGCGACGCCTACGCCCTGCGCCTCAACGCCTACCGGGTGCTGCTCACCCGTGGCCGCAACGGGGCCGTGATCTACCTGCCGCCCCTCCCCGAGCTCGACGCCACCGCCGCCTGGCTGCAGGCGTACGGGGTGAAGGTGCTCTAGCCTACCGAGGCCACTCCCGGAGAAAATCCGAAAGTGGGCTCCCACCTGTACCGACGAGCCTCACCACCTGCGGCTGATATCGCCCCACGAATGCGTCGAGCCCGCGTCGATCGTCGTCACGCTCGCGGCCGCTCTTGACCTCCAGGGCGGCCAGGGCCGTGGGCGTCTCGACCACGTAGTCGACCTCGCGGTCGCGCTCGCGCCAGTACATGACTCGCTGGGGAGCCAGCTGCGCTTGGGCGAGAAGATGCGCGCCCACCGCGGTCTCGACGAGTCTGCCCCAGTAGTCCTGGTCGCTGCGCGCTTCAGAGAACGGGATCCCCTTCACGGCGCTCATGAGCGCCGTGTCGAGCACGAGCAGCTTGGGGCTGGAGGCGCGCTTGCGAACGACGGACCCCGAGTACTTCCGCAGGCCGGCGACGAGCCAGACGTCCTCGAGCAGCTGGAGGTAATGGGCCAGCGTCGTCGTGTTGCCTGCGTCATGCAGCTGTCCGAGAAGCTTCGTGTACGACACCACCTGGCCCGACATCTCGCAGGCGAGGTAGAAGAGCTGCCGGAGAAGGGCCGGCTTGTCGATACGCCCCAGCGCGAGCACGTCCCGTGAAACGGTCGTCTCGATCAGAGAGTCGAGCACGTAGCGCCGCCAACGCTCGAAATCGCCCACCAGCGGCGCCGCCCCCGGATAGCCGCCGTAGAAGATGAAGGTATCGACGTCCCAGCCGAAGGCGGCCTCGCACTCGTCCCACTGCCAGTGAGTGGCGAGAAGGGTCTCGAACCGGCCGGCAAGAGACTCGCCGAGGCGATGACGGACGAGGAGCGGCGAAGACCCGAGCACCACGACACGGACGTCACGTCCCTCGCGTGTATCCCTGTCCCAGTTGGCCTTGACCCGCTCGGCCCATCCGGGGATCTTGTGGATCTCGTCCAGAACGAGGACCACAGAGTCTTGCACAGAGGCGGAGCGTGCCTCCTCCCAGCGTTCGTCGATCCAGGCAGGCCCCGGCAGAAGTGGCTGGTCTCCCGAAGCGAACACGACCGGCACACCCGCGGCTTCGAGTCGCCGCTGCGCCTGCAGCACAGCCGTCGTCTTGCCCACCTGGCGCGGCCCCACCAACGCCTGCACGAAGCGCCGCGGCTCCTGAAGCCGCGCCACGAGTGTCGCCACGATGGATCGTTCAAAAGTGCTCATATGCAGGTGGGTTACAATTTACTCAGTACGGTGAGTAAGATTACTCAACGGGCTGAGTAGCTGTCAACACGCGGACGCGCCAGCTTGGCCATCCTGCCCAAAGAGTAAGGCCGGGACCCGCTACGCAGTTCCCGACCTCTGCCAGCAGTATCGGCAGCGCGCGGCGGAGTGTCAAGGGTGACGGCGGCTGCGTTGGCGCGTCATCCGCAAGCAGGTGCTCCTGGGAAGGCACTCTGCATCAGGCCAGGAGAGCGAGGATCTCGCTTTGAGCAGCGTGGTCAATATCCTTCGAACCGACCGCGAGATTTATCTGCATGGTCGTCTGGGCCAGCTCGGCGAGATCTTCCTCGATGGGGTAGTTCTTCTCCTCGCGAAGCCAGCCCAGGACCTTCGCCAGATGCCAGATGGTGGGTCTGCCCTCGTGAACAGGCGCGGGTGCGACGGCTTCACAGTCGAGGATCAGCTTTCTCACGTTCTGCCGCGTCACGTGGAGCAGCTCGGCCACATCCGTCAGGCCGACCAGGTCCGGAGAAGCCTCGATGAGCGTCGCATCTGAAATCGCTCGCTTGACGTCCGCGATGCCGCTGAGCACCGCCTTCGCGGCGGACTCGGCCTCGCGAATGAAGCTCAGGGCGAGGCGCCCTCTCTGACCGACACCGATCGCCGCATCTTCACAACCGGCATCGCCAAGCCGCTCGACCAGGTCGTCGACGTCAACGCCAGTCGATCGAAGCGTGAATGTCAGAGTGAACTCATACTCGTTCACGACTCAGCCCTCTTGCTCATCGTCCGTCTCGCCGGCCCGCCGCAGGCAGCCATCCACGACTCGCCTGATCTGCCGGGCGTGGTTCTCGGGACTCCTGGGCGTGAGGGCGCAGTATCGGCAGGACTAGGGTGGTTGTCAAGTGACAACCGCCAGGTACCCGATCCATTCAGCTGCATGACAGTGGCGCGGGAACGGTGCGCGAAGTGTGTCTCGCGGAGACGCGCGGTCAAGAGGCGGGGCTATCGTCAACGCCGCGTGGCTCAACGACGTTGTAGGCCATCGGCCCGACGACCAGGTTGAGCGCGATCCGGCTCCAGCGCGCGCGCTCGACGCTCAGCGTTCCTCGAGCCCCATGGGTCCGGTCCGTAGCCGCCAGAGCAGGCCGGGATTGCGGCGCACGCGTTCTCGCGACCCCTCGTCCAGCTCCAGCAGCTCAGGACGGAGGTGTCCTTGGTCCAGAAGTCGAAGGAATCGGAGGTGCGAGTCCTCGAGGCTCGCGACTTGCTCGAGGTGGCCACGCCCGATCGCCCTTGCCTCTTCGATCTGGACCGGCAGAGGTCTGCGCGCCAAGGACACGACTTCCGAGCGCCAAGCGGCGGTACTTACTCGGTCGACGGCCGCCGCCTGGTACTCCGCCGGAGAAGGGGGCGGGTAGGCAGCGCCGCGAACGACGACCAGCGTGCGCACCAACGACCACGGTACAGCATCCCGCTGGACGAGCAACGCAATGTCGAAGAGGTCTCGGGGTGCTTGTCTCCGGGCCAGCGCCACCGTCTTTGCGGCCGCCAGCTCAGGCAGGTCTAGGGTCTGCAGCATCAACGGCGCGAGGTCGTCGCTGAACGGATGTCGCAGCTCTGCGCGCACCGGCGGCAGGATGGGCACCCGGTCCAGGAAGTTCACATCCACCTTGATCGATGCCGGTCGGCCTTGCGCATCACGGTAGCCCAGCCGCAGGTGAGCAAGGGCGTACGAGAGCCGCTCTTCAACCACGCCGTAGCCGGCGACATGCGCCGCCGTGCGCAGTGAGGCTAGGATACCTGGCCGCTCGGTGGCGGCCGTCTTGGCATCCGAAGCGCCCACGTAGTCGAGGTCGACGTCAACGGAAAGGCGCGGCATGTCCAGGTGAGCCAGGTTCAGCGCGGTGCCGCCGCGAAGTGCGAAGCGAGCCATGACTGCGGGGTCTACCGACGCAAGGAAGTCGAGCAGACGAAAGACGGTCTCGAGCGGTCCGACCGGGAAGTCGGTCGCGTCAGCTACGCGTGCATAGTAGCCGGCGTCGGGAAAGATCTTGGCCACGGTCAGTCCGTCAGGCCGTGAGGATGTCCGGCACGATGACGTTCCACCGTGCGACCAAATGGCCCCCGGTTCGAGTGGGATCGAGGTAGACCGGCGATCGAGATCGACGGCGCTCAAGCTCGAGAAGCAGGTGTGACTCGTCGAAGGGCCGACCGGCCTGCTGCAGCAGGAAGCCCAGGCGCGACGCGACAGACGCCATGTTGTGGGTGTCCACCCATCTGGTGACGGCTTCGGCCTGCAACCGTGGATAACCGGGCAGACTGCGAAGAAGCTCAGAGGCGCCGCCCGCGTTCCCTGGAACCCGGACGCAGTCGACGAGGGTGCGCTCCACGTCGGTGACCCAGACGAACTCCCGCCCGACCGAGAGTCGTGACAGACCGTCCGGTCGCCAGGGCCGTGCCCAACGATACAGCGTCCCCTCGAACTCGAAGCTTGTGAAGCGATGAGGGCTCGTGACGAGCAGCTCGGTATGGATCGACGCGGCGCCCGCGTGGAGTCCCCAGGCTGTGCCGTAGCCAAGCGCATACGTCTGGGTGATACGAGCGGCGAGCCGGTGCGGGTCGGCGGCGGCCCCTGCCTTGACCGCCAGACGTTTGCGGACCATTCGGAAATCGCTCCGGTCGACCAGGTATTCCAGGGCTCGTGACGCGACGCGCCTGTCGCCCCCCACAAGCCGTGTCGCCTCATCCAGGGACAACGGGTCTCCGGGGCTGAGTGCATCCCGTAGAATCGTCGCCGGCCGTTTGCTTGTCATCGCGTACCGTATCCTCGTCTTTGGACGTGGTTACGGTACTCGCTGGCAAGTCCCGCGTCAACAGCTCGGGCACAACGTCAACCCACCGCCCGGGTGCAGGCTCCCGGGGTGAGGGGACTCGAGCGCCTGGCGCGAACACGCGTTCGCATCCGTCCCCGATCAATGCTACCCTGCGGACACTGCACCGACGAGGAGTCCGCCCATGCTCGACGAGCTCAACCCCGAGCAACTCGCCGCCGCGCAGCACGGCGACGGGCCGCTGCTCATCGTCGCCGGCGCCGGCACCGGCAAAACGGCCACGCTCGTGCACCGCGTGGCGCACCTCATCGGCCGCGGCGCCGACCCGCGGCGCATCCTGCTGCTCACCTTCACGCGCCGCGCGGCCGCAGAGATGCTGCGGCGCGTCGAGGCGGTGCTGGCGGCGACCGGGAACGGCAGGGGCAGCGCCTCCGAGCGCGTCTGGGGCGGCACCTTCCACGCCATCGCCGCCCGCCTGCTGCGCATCCACGCCCGCGACATCGGCATGGAGCCCGACTTCACGAT
>Ga0209429_10002625_pt1 | contig 10515 bp, 9 predicted proteins | sample BarGraNGADG00212_3_FD_184493 | JGI IMG/M metagenome (GOLD analysis project Ga0209429, IMG submission 184493) | Arctic peat soil microbial communities from Barrow, Alaska - Barrow Graham LP Ref core NGADG0004-212 (SPAdes) (version 2) | ecosystem: Environmental > Terrestrial > Soil > Wetlands >... | reverse complement strand
GCGATACATTTTCACTCCCGAGATCTTCGACTGCATCGATAGGGTGAGCGTGGACGTGGGTGGAGAGATCCAGCTCACCGACGCCATGAACCTGCTGGCCGCCGAGCAACCGGTGTACGCCCTCGCATGGCAGGCTAAACGGTACGACATAGGCAACCGTGTGGAGTACGCCAAGTGCTTCATCGACTACGCACTGCGAAGGCCGGACATGGCAGAGGAGATTCGCCGCCACCTGGCGCAGTCCGGATCTTGAACGAACTGGTTATGTGCAAAGTATAGTATACCCCGAAAACTGGACAGGTCGTTACGTTAAGATAGCTGTGCCGTTTGTACTGCCCCACCTCGACCTTTCCTCCTGCCACTCCTCGGCATAGCCATCCTAAGTCGGGTAGGCGGATGACGTTGCCATCACCCTCCCCCCTCAGAACCGTGCGGCCGAGTTTCCTCGCACACGGCTCAAGCCTCTGCTAACGCCCGTGTCACCGGACGCGGTTACACAGCGTTTGTTCCGTGGCAGTTTATTGGCCTCAGGCCGGTTGGTGTTGCGCAGGTTGGCCCCAGGTGGCAGATCTCTTCTGCCGTGCCTGGCGTCGAAGTATGCTTGCCAACTAAGGTCGTACGGGTTGGCCTATCCTCGGATCTTGGTGTGCCGCTTGATGGCCACCGCGGAAGCCGAGAAGAGCCGTATCCCACGAGATACTTGGTGAGCCGCCCGTTACCTGTCCCGTGAACACCCACTCCCTGGAGTCGTGTCTCCGGAAGTACTGGTCTTTCATCCAGTGGCGGTTCTTCCTCTGGTGCCTGCGTTTTGCCCAGCTCCAGAGCGCCACGAAGATGGCGTGATCCACGGTCCCAAAGGTCCTCTCGCTGACCACGTGCCGGTGATAGTTGGCCCATCCCCGTATGAGGGGGTTGAGCCGCAGTATCAGTTGCCCGGTCGGGGTCTGCCGGTTGGTCTTGATTACCTTCCGGACTTTGGCGAGGAACGGCTTGACGTTCTTCCTGGACGGTTTAATGAGCAGCTTGTCCCCGTACTTGCGTACGTTGAAGCCCAGGAAGTCGAAGCCGTCTTCGATATGCGTGATGACTGTCTTCTCGGGTGAGAGTTCCAGCCCTCGTTCCCCAATGAATTACTCCACGCGGGGTTTGACTTCATCCTCAAGCGGCTCCTTCGAACTGCCATGGCCGGCCAGCCGGCGTCGCGCTGGCCTCGGCAGGGCTATCCAGCCTGGAGAAGGCCGGCCAGGTGAGGGATCGGACACGGCTACGCCGCCCCGTTGCTGGAATAGGCTCGGGGAAGGTGCAGGCATGCTGGTACTCCTCGTAGCCCACGAGCGCCTCTCGCTTGGTCGTCGGGACCAGGTGGGCGTCCACCTCCGTCGCGAGCATTCTCCCGGAAGGGCCCCCTTCACGCAAGATGATGAGGATGGCAAGCCCATAATCTACAGCTGGAGGGGGCAGCTGCGGACCCACAAAGATGGCGTGGAAGCCGTAACGCTACTAGCATTGAGGAGTACGGGAGGGCCACAGGGGTCTCGACTACTTCTACTTCCCAAAACCACCCAGGCCCGACCGCCCGCGTCACCTACCGCCCAAAGGCGTCCCGCTCCGGCCTAAATGGGCGAATCTTACCTCCGAGGTGCTGACTCCTCCCTCCCACAGAACTCACGGATTATGGCCTCTCCGCGGCTGTTGACCGACAGACTGCAAGCTGCTAACCTCATGGAGGTTGAATATCGTCGCCGTGGAGTGCAACATGGTTGGCCACCGCGACATCTCCGGTGTTGTTCCCTGCCTCGATAGGAGTGAGCTCTGCCCGTTTCCACCCCGATGGAATGTAGAGAGGCCCCTTCAGCGGATGGCAAAGCTTCCACGCCATATCATGGCTCCGGAATTGGACCGCAACCGCCTCCTGAGGCAGCCGAGCGCCGGCGATATTGCCTGCCCTGGGCCAAATGGTTGGCCGGCAGCGGTATCACTACAATCACCGGCCTGCCAAGGCTACCTAGGAGTCACTGTCACTGCTGGGATCTCTCGCTCACCACCACGTTCCCACCGCGTTCCCCTAACGCGATGGGCTCGGTCTCTGTCCAATGGCATTGCCTTGAATGCACCTCAGTCGGATCGTCGCTTAATTCCGTTTTATGGAGAATGGGAATGAAAGGCTCAATGACGCGTCGCGACTTCATGCGCATCCTCGCTCTGGGATCAGGCGGGGCACTCCTGGTTGGGTGCGGCCAGCCCGCCGCTCCCGCCCAGCCCACGGCAGCGCCCAAGGCTGCCGCCCCGGATGCACCGACCGCCGCTGCGGCCCCTGCAGCTCCCGCCGCAGCCGCAGCCGCCGCGCCGGCCGGTGCCGTCACCGCCAAGTTCGCGGCGGTGCAGGCTGATGACCACTCGCACACTCAGGGCTACAAGTACTTCGCGAGCAAGGTCAAGGAGTACACCAACGGCAAGCTGATCATCAACGTATTCCCGAACTCCCAGCTGGGCAATGAGAGGGAGTACATCGAGCAGCTGAGAACCGGACAGATCGAGTTCGCCCGTGTGGCCACCGCGGTGCTTGGCCCCTTCGTGCCGCAGTACCAGGCGTTCGACCTGCCCTACCTCTTCGAGAACGAGGCGCAGATGCTGAAATCCGCCGACGGCCAGCTGGGCATGCAGCTTCAGAAGCTGCTGGAGGACAAGCTCGCCATCAAGGGGCTCGGCTTCTGGCCCGACGGCTCCCGCAGCGTCTACAATCGGCTGAGGCCCATAAAGACCCCGGCCGACATGAAGGGCATGAAGATCCGGCTCATGGAGAACCCGTTGATGCTGGAGACCTTCAACGCCCTGGGCGCTGCCGCCACCCCCATGGCATACGGCGAGGTGTACTCGGCTCTCCAGCAGGGTGTCATCGACGGCGCGGAGGGTCCGATCAACGCTTACGGGACCATCAAGCACTGGGAAGTAGCCAAGTACTTCTCTTACACCGAGCACTTCAACACCCCCGTGCTGCCTATGGTGAGCAAGAAGTGGTATGACGCTCAGCCGAAGGAGTTCCAGGACGCCATCGACAAGGCGGCCAAGGATACCATGCCATGGGTACGCAACCTCCAGGCAGAGCAGGAGAAGGCGGCGGCGGCTGACCTGACGTCCAAGGGCGTACAGATCAACAAGGTTGACGACAAGGCGCCGTTCATAAAGCTCGCGGAGACCGTCTACCCCAAGTACGTGGATAAGATCGGGAAAGACTACATAGACTTGGCCCGCAGCGGCAAGTAGTTCAAGCAGAGTAAGACCGCTCTCCAGCGCCAGAGGGGCGGGGGACCTGCCCCTCTGGTCTGAGTCCAACCGCCATGTTGGTGGAGGTGTGCCATTACTACGATCAATAATTGGTTGGGAAAGGTCGTTGAGGGCCTGACCATCGCTATGCTCGCTATAACCACCATAATTATCTTCCTGCAGGTGCTGTTCAGGTATGTACTGACGCAGCCCTTGTCTTGGACGGAAGAGACCGCTCGCTTTCTATTCGTCTGGGTGGCGCTGCTCGGGGCTGCCGTCGCCTTTAAGGATCGCTCCCACTTCACGATAACCATGTTGACAGATCGCTTCCCGCCTCGGATGAGGCTCGCCATGCAGGTGGTAGTCGCCCTCGGCACCACCTGGCTCCTCGGGATACTGATGCGGGAAGGGTTGTTCGTGGCGGGATTGAACCACATTCAGGAATCCCCAGCTATCGGCATACCGATGAGCGTCCCGTACATGGCGATCCCTGTCGGGGCTGGCCTCGGGATAGTCTTCCTGTGGCTGGATCTGTTCATCTACTGGGGGAAGCCGCGCGCTAGCGATCAATACGAGGAAGAAACCTCTGGCGGCCAGGGGATCAAGCAGGGGGCCGGCTGATGGCGTGGGTACTTTTCCTATCGTTCTTCGTGTTTCTCTTCCTGTCCTTCCCCATCGCGGTTGCCATGGGGCTCGCCTGCGTCCTGGCAATTCTGTTCCAGGGCGACATGTCACTGACGACCGTTGCCCAGAAGCTGTTCACGGGGCTTGACTCCTTCCCGCTGCTGGCGGTGCCGCTCTTCATCCTGGCCGGCGCCTTCATGGAAACGGGAGGCATTTCCGTCCGGTTGGTTAAGCTCGCCAGCGTGATGGTAGGCCGGATCCGCGGCGGCCTGGGGATGGTTTCTATAGTAGGTACCATTTTCTTCTCCGGAATATCCGGGTCCTCTACTGCGGATACCGCGGCTATCGGCTCGATCATGATCCCTTCCATGGCCAAGCGCGGATACCCTCGTCCCCTCGCCACAGCCATAGTCGCCTCCGCCGGTGCCATGGGGGTGCTGATTCCGCCCTGCATCATCATGATTCTGTACGGAGTCGCGACCAACACGTCCATAGGGTTTCTTTTCGCGGCCGGCTTCATGCCCGGCGCTCTCATGGGACTGGCCCTGATGGCGATGACCTACGTCATCGCCGGCAAGGAGAACCTACCCCGTGAGCCGCGCGCGAGTTGCGGCGAGGCGCTGCAGGCCACATGGAACGCAATTCCGCCCCTGCTGATGCCGATAATAATCCTGGGGGGCATCCTCTCGGGGGTCTTCACTGCGACGGAGTCGGCGGTGGTCGCCGTCATCTATGGGTTGCTCCTCTCCATGGTGGTGTACCGGGAGTTGAATCTGCGGGACATCCCCGGTATCTTGTTGAGTTCGTCCAAGCTCACCGGCATGGTGATGCTGATGGTGGGGATGTCCTCCGTTTTCGCATGGATCGTCACCGCCCAGCGCATCCCCCACGGGATCACGGAAGCCATGATGAACTTCTCTCAGGAGCCCTGGGTGTTCCTGTTGCTGGTAAACGTCTTGCTCCTGTTCGTGGGGATGTTCATCGACGTGACGCCTGCCATAATCACCTTCTCGCCGATCCTCTTTCCTATCGCCATGCAGTTGGGGATCGATCCTGTTCACTTTGGCATCGTGATGGTGACCAACCTCGGCATAGGGTTCATCACTCCCCCAGTCGGCTCCTGCCTCTACGTGGCGGCTGGTATAGGGCGCGTGTCGATCGAGTCGGTGGTCAAGCGGATCATGCCCTTCTTTGGGATGATGGTGGTGACATTGATTCTGATCACCTACTGGCCGGGCATGACCCTGTTCGTCCCGCGGATGCTGGGGTACGCCAAGTAGTAACCTGGGATCCAGGGCGGCACCAACGGAATTCACAGAGACATATATAGGCAGGGTCGAGGCCAAGGGTCCTCGGCCCTGCTCGCATGTTAGGAAACGCTGGCCGCCGGCGGCATCGGCCGGAAGCACCGGGCTCGCAAGAGGCAGAATGGACAAGTTCCTGACCATCGGTCTGGGGGGTTTTCTGGGGGCAAACGCCAGGTACATCATGGGAGGATGGGTGGCCGAGCGATTCGGGGCCACCTTCTCCTTCGGCACGATGGCCATCAACGTCAGCGGCAGCTTCCCCACTGGCCTCTTCATGACCCTGGCGGTGGATCGATGGGCGGAGCTGGATCGTGCCCGTACGAGTCCGAGTCTCTCCAGTGGCCCTGGCGGTCCTGGATCCGGAGCCCGGTTTGGCCAGTCTGCGCGATCTCCCTGCCGCGATCGATCGCGTCGCGCTGGGTGTCAAACACACCACTAGCGCGGTCCGCGTTATCTTGAACCACAGCCCAGCCCTCGCCGCGGCTCACGACGTTCACCCCTGGTTTCTTCGGCATCTCTTCTCACCTCCTTTCCTGTGAGATCGCGTAGCGCTCTATTGCTATGTCGTCCCCACGCCCAGCATAAGCACACTGCACACAACCAGGCTGCGCCTCCACTCGGGTTGGCTGCGGATTCCGCTCTGTTCAGGCCACTGACTCGTCAACAACGCCTACGGGATCTCCCTTTCAGGAGAATCCATGAGACGCAAACTGTCTGGCTTGACCCAGGCGAGCCAGGTAGAGCCATAATGGGGCACCCTCGTCGTTGCGCTTCGATTGCACGGATCCGGTCGGATCAAGTGGAAGCAATGGAGCGGAATCGGTGGACGCAATGGCGTGGAATCGGTGGCTGCCATCCGGTGGACTGAGTGGATGCAATCAAACGGATTCGGTGGAATACGCAGGCGGATTGGCCAGCACCAGTGTGTAGGCTTCTTCATCTGCCGCGTGGTCCTGCGCCACCGAGTCGCGGTAGCGGATGTCCGGGTTCTCCACTCCGTGCAACAATATGTTCATGCTGCCGATGCGCAACATGGTGTTGTCGAAGCCGAAGCCATGGAACACGCGCTGGTGAAAGTGTTCCCTGAGCTTGGCGTCGTGCAGGAGGTTGGGCTGGCGCTCGCGCAGGTACTCTCCCGCCGTCATCAGAAAACCAGCTGTGCCGCAGGCGGGGTCGCAGATGATATCGGTTGGCCGCGGAACGGTCATCTCCACCATCAACCGGATGATGTGGCGCGGCGTGCGGAACTGGCCGTTCTGGCCGGAGGTGGCGATCTTGCCGAGCATGTACTCGTAGAGGTCGCCCTTGGTGTCGCGGTCCTCCATCGGCACGCCGTCGAGCAGATCCACCACTTTGGCCAGCAGTGCTGGCGTGGGGATAGTGAAGCGCGCGTCCTCCATGTGGTGGGCGTAGGTGGAGTCGTCGCCACCCAGGGTGCGCAGGAAGGGGAATGCATGCTCGCCGACCACTGTGTACATCTCGGCCGGGGCCAGATGCTTGAAGCGCGACCAGCGCAGGTCGTCGTAGGGACGGCCTCTGGCGTCTACGCCTTCCGGGAAGACGTGGCGCTCTATCGGCTTCCTAAGCCGGACGGACTTGTTCTCCTCCAGCGTGTGCAGGTCATCCAGTCGCCGAAGTAACAGCAGGTAGGTGATCTGTTCGATAACCTCCAGCGGGTTGTAGATGCCGCCGGACCAAAAGGCATCCCAGACGCGATCGATTTGGCTCTTGATGTCGCCGGTGATTATGTCGACTCCGTTGTGTTGCGAATGCGCCGGATAATCGCATCCGTGAGACAGCACAAGGCATTGCTAGCGGGCGGCACGCCTCACACCCAGCGTTTGTCGCGGTTCAGCGGATCGCCGCGCCAGTCACTATAGTTAAAGGGCGCAGTGGCGAGGCGAAGTGCAAAGTCAGTACGAGCGCCAGGCTAGGGGGAACTCAGATTCCTCTAGCGCCGCTGATGGCGCCTCACGAGTATGGCGCCATGATGGCACGAAGATGCTGATGATGCAAGCATCGGGCCTACGGGACCAAGCCGTCCCCCCAAGATGGCGCTGTCGATTCATGCGCGATGGAATGCCTGGGAGTATCCGGGGGGCGTCTGGGGGGCCAAACGAATCTCAGGATCAGGAACCGGGTGGAACCAGAGGCCGCGATGGATCAGAATCGGTGGCCGCAATGAGCGGAATACTCAGAAGCGAGCATGACTGACTGGTAACGAAGCACAAAACCGGGGCCTGAATAAGCTATCTGCGGGCCCCTAGATATTGGAGCCGACGATGGGACTCGAACCCTCAACCTGCGGTTTACAAAACCGCTGCTCTGCCAATTGAGCTACGTCGGCAACGTCTAGCGCTGGCGGCAACAGTCATGCCGCTGCACAGCGACTACTCTGATTTTATCGAAGGCCTCGCCCGCTCAGAACCCGGCGATTTCCTGGATGCAGCAGGAGAGCATTAGCGCCACCCCCATTCCAAAGGGGATCCACCAGAAGCGCCGGTTCATCCGGGTCAAGTGGCCTTCGTGGTATCTTACCACCCGCATGGCACGGCTCATCCGCTGCTGCACTCGCTCTCGCTCTGCCACCTCTCCGTCGAGGGATCCGAGCCCCAACAGCGCCCGGCACTCGGCCAGCGCGAACTGGAGCTCGTCCCTCTCCGCCTGTTCGCAGCTTTGCCTCGACGCCTGATCGGCGGCGTACCCCAGCCGCTCCAGCCGCTCGCGCGGGCTCAACTCAGGCGACTCGAAGTCGTACGGTGAACGCCATACTCGAGGGTTCACTGCACTCGCCAGATCAGCAACCACGTTTGCCAGCCTCATTGCTGCCCTCCGGTTGCCCCGTCCGATCAGCCTCCTCTCACCATCAAAAGGACCCAGAGAGCGTCCATCGTCAACGCTCCAGCGGCTCCAGGCTCGCAGACAAGAGTCTATTGTTGTGTCACCTTCTTGCTAGGCCGTGTAGGAGGGGAACGGCCCCTTCCACAGCGGGCGCTTCGGCGCCTATAGCTCCTTCATTCGCGAGATGATCGCATCTGCAAACTGGGCCGTGCCCACCGCGGTCGGATCGTCCGGCGAGGGCTTCATGTCATAGGTCACGCTCTTCCCCTCGGCAATCACGGCGGCAAAAGCCTTTTCCAGCCGGTCGCCGGCGACCAACTCGCCCAAATGCCTCAGCATCAGCATGCCCGACAGTATAGTTGCGGAGGGGTTCACCTTGTTGAGCCCGGCGTACTTAGGCGCGCTGCCGTGGGTGGGCTCGAAGATCGCCACGCTTCCTTCCCCGAAGTTGCCGCCCGGGGCGACACCGAGGCCACCGACCAGGCCCGCCGCCAGATCAGATATTATGTCGCCAAACAGGTTGGGTAGAACCAGGATGTCGTACAACTCCGGCTTCTGCACCAACTGCATGCACATGTTATCCACGATGCGGTCGTCGAACTCGATATCGGGATACTCCTTGGCGACCTCAGAAGCCACATGCAGGAATAGGCCGTCGCTGAACTTGAGGATGTTGGCCTTGTGCACAGCAGTAACCTTGCGCCTGTGGTTCGCCCTGGCGTAATCAAAGGCCCACTTCACGATGCGGCGGCTGCCCGTCACTGAGATCGACTTGATGCTGATGCCGGAGTCCTCAGGGATCTGTCCTGCGCCGGTCTCCGCGGCCAGGGCGATCAGTCGCTTCGCCCCTTCCGAGCCCTTCTCGAACTCGACACCGGCGTACAGGTCCTCCATGTTTTCACGAACAATTATCAGATTCACGTTCTGGTAGCGGCTGCGAACCCCTTTGTAGCTCTTGCACGGTCTGAGACAGGCGTACAGCCCCAGAGTCTTTCGCAGCGCAACGTTCACGCTCCGAAAGCCCTTCCCTATCGGCGTGGTTATCGGACCCTTCAGCGCAACTTTGTTCCGCTTGATAGATTCGATCACCGGGTCTGGCAGTGGGGTCCCGTACTTCTCCAGCGCGGCCACTCCGGCCTCCTGATAGTCCCAGTCGAACTGCACCCCAGTGCCCTCCAGGACCCGCCTCGTCGCCTCGACAATCTCCGGGCCGGTCCCATCGCCTGGGATCAGAGTTACACGATGCGCTGCCACAATTCCATTCCCCCTTCGCTGTCGAGAATCACAACGGTGCGGAAGCAGCGCCGCCTACCTGCCACTCCCTGAGAAGCGGGGTGTTCGCCTGCTGAGTAGATTCAGTATACGCCCGCCCAAGCTGCCCAACAAGGATAGGAAGACCGTTACGCCCTTGCGTACTTGGCTGGGCCGATCTCGTACAGGTCCTCCCCTGTCGCGTCTATGATTACTATTGCCGGGAAGTCCTCCACCACGATCTCGCGAATGGCTTCGGTACCCAGGTCCGGGTAGGCCACCACCTTGGCCGCGGTGATGCAGCGGGAGAGCAGCGCGCCGCTGCCGCCGGTTGCGCCCAGGTAGACGCAGCCGTTCCGAACGATGGCGTCCTTCACTTCCCGGTTGCGCAGCCCCTTGCCCACCATGGCCAGCAGGCCGTGATCCATCAACAGGGGGGCGTATTTATCCATACGAGAGCTGGTGGTGGGTCCCGCGGCCCCTATGGGGCGGCCTGGGGGCGCCGGAGTGGGACCGGTGTAAAAGATACACTGGCCGTCGATATCGACCGGCAGCTCCTTGCCCTGCTGGATCAACTCGAAAAGCCGCTTGTGGGCCGCATCCCGTCCCGTCAACATGGTGCCCGACAGCAGAACCAGGTCACCGGCCTTTAGCCGATTCACATCTTCCCGCTGCAGCGGCAGGTTCAGCTTGATCGGCTCAGCCATGGTTCTCACCCCCAAGAAGGACCGCCGTCTTGTGACGGTAGGCGTGGCACCCCAGATTGATCGCAAGCGGCAGGCAGGCAATGTGGGTGGGATAGGTCTCGATGTGGACGGCCAGCGCCGTCACCGTGCCGCCCAGCCCTGCCGGGCCGATGCCGGTCTTGTTGACCTCTTCCAGCAGCTCCTGCTCCAGGGCCGCGACCCTGGGGTCCGGGTTCGGATCCCCGAGGTTGCGAAGAAGCGAGTGCTTGGCCATGTAGGCGCACATCTCGAAGTTGCCGCCAATCCCCACCCCAACGACGATGGGCGGACAGGGGTTGGCCCCGGCGCGTCTCACGGTCTCCACGACCTCCTTCTTGATGCCCTCCCAGCCGGCCGAGGGTGTAAGCATCACCAGCCGGCTCATATTCTCGCTGCCGGCTCCCTTGGGCACGATGCTTATGACAAGCTCGTCCTCCTCGGTCTCCTCGATGTGGACGATGGGCGGCGTGTTGTCGCCGGTGTTCTTTCTCTCGAAGAGCGGC
>Ga0209429_10002624_pt1 | contig 10519 bp, 7 predicted proteins | sample BarGraNGADG00212_3_FD_184493 | JGI IMG/M metagenome (GOLD analysis project Ga0209429, IMG submission 184493) | Arctic peat soil microbial communities from Barrow, Alaska - Barrow Graham LP Ref core NGADG0004-212 (SPAdes) (version 2) | ecosystem: Environmental > Terrestrial > Soil > Wetlands >... | reverse complement strand
TAAATAACGAAAAACTTTCATCTGAAAAAAATTATTGTCATATTATCGTCAAAGACAATGGCATCGGATTTGAACCCCATTTCAGCGAACGCATTTTTGGGGTGTTCCAAAAACTTCACGGTAAAGATGTATATGAAGGTACAGGCATCGGGCTTGCCATTGTAAAAAAAATAGTAGAGAATCACAATGGTATCATCATAGCAACAAGCGAATTAAACAAAGGCGCACGATTTGATATTTATATCCCTGCAGCATAGCCAAAATGGAACAGGACCCATTGTTGAAAGGACTTTTGAAATCAATTCTGTTTTACTATAAGAAATGAGCCGGTTTTTAAGCCAGACATTAAGAAGGTTTCTTTGTTCGCGCCAGGTTTGAGCCAGAGTTTGAATAAAAATGGCTCATTCAAGAATAAAGTTTACTGCCCTTGTAAAAGTCTTTTGTCTTTCTTCCCGATTTTTAAGTTCACACGTCATGTCAGGCTGGATCTTTTAACCTTTGTACACCTAATTGTTAAAAATTCTTAATTCTTCAGCACAAAGAAATAATCATCTTGCCGGCTTCCCCTAATGCTGTATCTTGTTACAAATTCTAAACTTTCCCAAAACAATTCAATAATAGAATCCATATGAATAAGCAAGCCAATATTAAAACAAGGTTATGGTCGGTCAGCATCAGTACTTTGCTGGTATTTATATTGCAAATATGTCTGGTAAAAGGACAGGATAATGATCCTAACATGGGAATTATCCCGGTACCTGCCTCGATTAAAAAAGGTACAGGTACATTTGTCTTTACTCAACTTACAACTATCAGAGCTGATAAACCAACAGATAAGGCGATCCTTTATCTTAAGGATTTCCTGTTAAATAATCATTTCAAAAATAAAATATTAACATACAATCCGAAAACTACTAATAAAGCCTCAAAGGGGACTTCAGTAATCCTGACAAGCATCGGTTCCGAAGGAATCCCTGAAGAAGGTTATAAACTAACAGTAACTCCTGACAAAATTACTATTATTGGTAAAGGTGCAGGTTTATTTTATGGTATTCAGACATTTATGCAACTGTTCCCTATTGAAAATCAGGATGTTGTTAAAATCAATGTTGTAACTATTGAAGACTTTCCCCGATTCAGATATCGGGGAATGATGCTGGACGTGTCACGCCACTTTTTCAATATACAGGAAGTTAAAAAGGTGATTGATATGCTTGCTTTATACAAGATAAATAATTTCCATTGGCATTTGGTCGATGGACAGGGATGGAGAATAGAAATCAAGAAATATCCTAAATTGACAGAAGTAGGCGGAACAAGGTTGCTTACCAACTTCGGTGGCAACCGCGATTACCTTGATAATGTTCCCTATACAGGTTTTTACACTCAGGATGAAATCAGGGAAGTAGTTAAATATGCTGCTGATCGTTATATCAATGTGGTTCCTGAAATTGAGATGCCTGCACATTCTGATGCAGCATTAAGAGCATATCCTGAATTGAAATGTCTGGGGGTTGATGGCAGTACAGGCAGAGGAAATGGTATCTATTGCCCTACAGAAGAAACCTTTACATTTCTTGAAAACGTTCTGACCGAAGTAATGGAACTTTTCCCGGGTAAATACATTCATATTGGTGGTGATGAAGCCGGTAAACAGCCCTGGAAAGATTCACAATATTGTCAGGATCTAATTAAAAGACTTGGACTCAAGGATGAAAATGAGCTGCAAAGTTATTTCATTCAGCGAATTGAGAAATTTATTAATTCAAAAGGCCGGAGTATTATAGGCTGGGATGAGATCCTTCAGGGAGGACTTGCTGCAAATGCAACTGTAATGAGCTGGCAGGGAGAACAGGGCGGAATTACTGCTGCAAAGCTACATCATAATGTGATTATGACTCCTCAAACGAATGGGTTGTATTTTGATCACTATCAGAGTGATTCGCCTCAGGAGCCCGTTTCATTTGGAAGATATGCAACATTATCTGAAACTTATGGTTATGATCCGGTCTCCAAGGAATTAACAGAAGATGAGAGAAAATATGTTATAGGTACCCAGGGAAACCTTTGGACGGAATATGTTCCTACAGTTGCCAAACTGCAATACCAGATATTCCCGCGTCTGTTCGCTCTTTCTGAGGTAGCATGGAGCAAAGTTGAAAACAAAAGTTATAAAGATTTTTCTGAAGTTCGACTGCCTAAAGCTCTTGCCCGAATAGAAAAAAAAGGATATAACTTCAGAGTTCCTCCCTCTTTAGAAGCAGTTGATACGTTTATGATTGGTTCTCAATTCACATTTGAACCTAAAACTTTTATCCCGGGCGCCCGGATTCACTATACTCTGAACGGACGTAATCCTGTTGATACTGATTGGGAATATGCTTCTCCATTAACTTTCTTTATTCCTCTGGGCGAAAAGAGGGAATTGAGAACAACAGTGATTACATCTTCAGGAAGAAGAAGTATTTCAACACGGGCAGTGATGTATAACCGGGCTCCATTGCCGGCAGCCAGTTATACAGGAAACGGTCAGGGCTTAAAGTACAAACTTACTAAGAAAACATATGTTGAAGGCCAGCTGGAAAAGGCAATTGTCGATTCCACAGGTGTATCACCTGCCATTGAAACTGAAGCATTTAAAGCTGTATATACTAATTTTGATATTGTTTATGATGGATATGTAAATATTACGACAGATGGAATTTATGGATTTTCTGTTTCTTCCTATACTAATGGCGCTTTGTATATCGATGGTGAAAACATCCCTGAGGGCGAAGAGTTAATTCCATTGATGAAAGGATACCACAGAATCAAGGTTAGCTATACTTACAATCAGCCTGCTCCTGTCGTTCCAAAGCCTGGGGTTCAGGGAGGGGGCGGTAACAGGCGTGGCAGGGTTACTGCTTTCAAAGTATTTATGACTGCTCCCGGGGCAACCGGGCCAAAAACCGAATTAAGTCCTTCTGTTCTCTATAACTAAAGTCAGGATTATGGTTTAATCAGACACTTACAATCTCAAATTGTGGGTGTCTTTTTTTTGCGCCAGGTTTACGATAATGAATATGCTATCCCGGCAGATATCATTGGCATAAAACTAAACAAAAAACTCCCTTACAAGGTAGCCTGCAAGGGAGTCCAAAACCTTTAAAAATAATACTAAAATAACTTTTTAATATTATTAAAGCTTAATATCACATCATCCCATGACTGAGCAGAGTCTTGTTCATAGAAGAAATACTTCATTCCGGCAACATCAGCTGCAGCAAAAGCAGGCTTGAAGTCAACATTTCCCTGGCCAACGCAAACAATTTTATTATTAGTGAGATCATAATCTTTAACATGGAAACACGGGTACCTGCCAGGGTATAATTTGAACAGATCAACAGGATTCTGCTTAGCCTTGGTCGCCCATGCCAGGTCAATCTCCATCTTAACAAGATTCTTGTCAGTTTCAGACATAAATCTTTCATATGGTGTTTTGCCTTCAACCAGATCCCATTCTGTTGCATGATTGTGATATGCAAACTGAATACCGGCTTTTTTGCATGCTTCGCCAGCTTTATTAAACACATTTACCGACGCACTTATATCAGCTGCCGTACCACATGGTATACTGGCACAAATAAGATATTTGAGTCCTGCCTCAGCTGATTCATCAACCAATTGCTGAAGGTTTTCGGTGAGATTGGGGAATGTGGGTCTTGGAGTTGCTGGTTGGTTTGGAGAAGCAGTTGCTGGAGCCGGTGTTGCCCCTGGTGCAGCAGACTGAGGAGCAGTCCTTGCACGACGTGGTGCACCACCAACATGCTGACTTATCCATTTCATTCCAAGATCCTCAATCAATTTTTTCAGTTCCAATGGTTTTAAACCATAATACGGACCTATATTGTTGGATGCGATCTCAATATTCTTAAAACCAATTTCAGCAATTTTCCGGAAAGCTGCTTTTACATCAGTCCCCATAAACCTGTTTGTGGTATATACCTGGATACCAATTTCAGGCATTGCCGCTGCATTGCCAAAAGCGGCACCTCTGAGTAAGCTTGGAGCCAACATACTTCCAAGTGCCATCGCACCTGTACTTTTTAAAAATTTCCTTCTATTTGTATTCATAAGATTATAAGTTATAAGTATCAAAAATAAGAATAAATCAATACAAATGAATCAATTCTTTAAGGAAGAAAGCAGACAAAAAAACCCGCCAGGTAATCCGCCAGGTTTTATGTAAATCAGTGATAAAGTATATAATCCGAAAGTCGTAAGTGAATGATAATGAAACCCAGCATTAACCAGAGTAATCTTAAAATTAGTCTCATACATCACTCATAATGAGGGGGTCGCTGGTTCGAGCTTCAGGGGGCGCAGCCCACAAACAGATTCCAGCTAATAATTTATCAAAAGACACGCAGAGGAGGGCTTTTTTATTTCCCTTCCTCATCAACCTTTTTCTCAACCAGAATTGTGCAATTCGTTGCCAGGGCTGCTAATGTTCCGACAGCAGCAAAAAGAGGAGCCAAAACAACTCCAATGGCACCAACAGTCATTGGAAATTCCATTATGGTTTCATCCTTTTCATTCTTAATTATTATTCTTCTGGCATTTCCTTCCCTGATAATCTCTTTAACCTTTGCATGGATCTCATCGCTGGTAACTTTGAATGATTCCCAATTTGTTTTTCAGGCATCTGTCATTTTTCTTTCCGTTTATTCCATCAAAATTTAACATATTTATTGCTTCTTGCAAACACACGATTGCCGATTAAAATTGGATGCCGCAGGCTCGCATTAACCCAAGTGAGGGTTGCGATTTGTCAGGGATATCTACAGTGTGTTTGTTCTGTCATCCCGAAGCAAATGTAGATACCCAAACACTCTTTTACCTTTTTAATTATCCTTTACACAACGAACTGAATTGCCATTAAACTTATTGCTCATGAACCTGGTAACATAGAGTTCTTTATAGCCTAAGATCCAGTAACTGGCAATCGTCGAAGAACTCTCTGTAGAACTCCACCAGTAACAGTAGTAGCCTATGTTGTAGTTTATGCCAGAGCCGCCACGGGAACCTCCAGGAAGAGCAGAAAAACCAGTCTCGTTCGTTGCTCCGCTATTTGGGGAAGCCCAGTGAGTACTTCCTATTTCTTTAAGTTTACCACCTGCCACAGATTCGCCACCTAAATAAGCAGCCAGTTTTATCCATTCAGAATCAGTAGGCACATGCCACCCAGTAAGACAAAGCTTCCCGGTGTTTACTGCATACCAATTGTACAACGCCCCATAATTGTTTTTAAATATCGTTCCATTATTGTCATACCAGCAATAGGCGGGTGTTGTTAAATTGTACCAGGTTTTACCATCAGTTACATTTGGTATAGCAGTACCATCATTATATTTAGTGGTTTTTAAATTTTCTGCCATCCAGGTCTGTGTGCCAATGGTTATGGCTTTATACATATTCCCGTCAATATCGGTTATTAATTCGTACCATAAGCCTGGCAAGAATAAAATACTTGAATTAGAGATTGTTCTAAACGAAACATTGTCTCCATAAGCAGTGCCTGCAATATTTGTTGCATATGCTCTTACATAATATGTTGTATTTACCGTCAAACCTGTAATAACACTATTAAAACTTCCGGTTCCGGTACCATCAACTGTTTTACTATCAGAAACGGTCGGATATTGTGCTGTGCTCCAGCAAACACCCCGGGAAGTAACAACTGCTCCACCATCGTTTAAAATATTTCCTCCACCTGATGTAGTGTTTTGGGTCAATAATGCTGCTTCCGAGGTTGTCAAAAATGGAATTTCAGGCTTAGTAGTAAAACTTAACTCATTACCGTAACCAGTACCTATATTATTTGTTGCATATGCCCGGATATAATAAGTAGTGCTTCTTCTTAAACCTCTAACCTCACTATAAAAGAGCCCGATTCCTGTTCCTTCAGTTGTTTTAGGGTTTTCTATAGTAGGATTTGAAGTTGTTCCCCAACATACCCCTCTCGAAATTATGGAAGACCCCATATCATCAGTTATGATTCCACCAGAATAAGCATCTGTTGGGCCCGCTACGCGAGTATCAACGGTGGTTAAGATTGGAACAGAGGCCTCATTTGTAGTAAATGTGACAACTTCTCCATATCCGGTCCCTACAATGTTAGTTGCATAAGCTCTCACATAATATATGGTATTTGGAGCAAGCTGGGTCAGTTTACTATTGAAAGTTCCTGTCCCTGCCCATTCTGTTGTCTTATTATCGGCAATAGTCGGATCAGAAGATGTTGTCCAACATACCCCTTGCGAAGTAACAGGAGATCCTCCATTATCAGTTACCTCCCCTCCCGAATTAGCCGTATTATAAGAAATAGATGTCACTACGGAAGTAGTTATAATTGGAGTTGTCGGCTTCTCTTTCTTACAGGATTGAACTAATAATATCAAAAGGATTACTCCTGAAAGTTTATACAACTTTTTCATGTAAGTATCAATTAAGTTTAGCAATCTGAAATTAGCAGCAGCATAAAAGTAATAATTGTTTAAACAAAATGCAACTTTTATTTAAAACCCATCCACCCGGGAATTAGCCATAGATGAATAGAATTTGCACGTTTATTTTTCAGAGTTTCTTAAGATTGTTAAGTTGAAGAAGAACCTTCGCCAAATATGGATAAGCCAATGGCTATGACCACATCTGACCGGACAAACGTGGTAAATATGCCTGTTAAATCAGCCTTATCATCTTCGTTGGTACGTTTCTGTTAAGAACTAAGATTTCCTGTTGCTCCCCAAGTACAATGCCCTTTTCTGAGAATCTCCGCTGAAGTGTCTGAAGCGCTATTTCAGGAGTATTATTGTTTTTACTCAGATGGGCAAGACAGATATAATTATGATTGTCAGTAATATTCTCTGCAAGAAACTCAGCTGTTTGATGATTTCCTAAATGACCATGATCTGAGCGTATTCTTGCTTTTAAAAAATGCGGATATCCGCCATTCATTAGCATCTGTTCATCATAATTTGACTCCAGAACAATCAGGTTAGCCGCTTTAATGTATGGAGCCGCAGTATTGCAAATATGCCCAAGGTCGGTAACAATTGTTATTTTTTTATCGCCTGCACAAATATGGAATCCTATGGTTTCCGGAGCATCATGAAAAACCGGAAACGCCTCTATATCAAAACCCGCCAGATGAAACTTTTGCTGCATAGGAATTTCACGGATACAATCGCGGGAAATTTTAGTATGTGGAGTAAGTATGCTTTCCCATACTTTCGGAGTGGTGAATGCAGGAAGAGAGTTTTTCCTTGTAAGCACTTCCAGCCCTTTGATGTGATCTGAATGATTGTGAGAGATCAGTACACCCATAATCGTTTGCATTGAAATATCCATTCCCTTCAGAAACTTACGAATGGCTGTTGCCGAAATTCCTGCATCAATTAAAATTCCATGGAACTCATTCCCGAGGTAATAACAGTTTCCGCTGCTTCCGCTGCTAAGACTGCAAAAATTTAATCTCATCTACACTCTGTCTTTGGGAGCCAAAAGTACATATTAGTGTAATGGAAAAGCAGGGAAAATAAAATTTAACCCTATTTACATTTCAGGTTTGTTCTTTGAGCTTTTGACGGTTCAGCAAAAACGCCATACATGGCATTTTTAAATGACTCGCATGCCTCTGGGGTCTGTCCTTTACCTGCCTGTGCCATGGCAAGCTGAAAGTAAAATTTCGCTTTTGCTTCGGCAGCTCCGGTTTCAAGAGCCAGGCCTTTTTGGGAATATTCTATACCCTTATCGAAATTCTTCTGTTTGTTATAAACATCAGCAAAGTAGTAGAAAAGATCTTTGTCGTCTCCATATTTTGCGGCCTTATTCAACATAGTAATCGCTTCATCAAGCTTGTTTGCCTGGCTTGCCCGCGATCCGGAAGCACGAAAATATTCAAGCGCCATTTTGGATGCCTGTTTGACTTTTACTGAATCATTACTGCTTTTAACCTTTCCAAGATATAAATCAATATTTTCCTCAAAGGCAGTCGAATTATTCTGGCTTCTGAATATTAATGCCTTATTGAAAATTGCATTCAGGTAACCCGGATTAATCACTAAAAGGCTGTCAAAAGCCAAAAGTGCGTTTTCATAATCCTTCTTTGTAAATAATTCGGCACCCAGATTGTAATAACCTTGTGTCAGTATCTTTGTGGCATTTTCTTTATTAGCCGTACTTCCATATTTATCAGATGCCGCTATTGCAATTTTTGCAGCCTTAATGGTCTCCTGAGATGGTTTTTTTTCGCTCACGGTGTTAGAGGCAAGCTTAACATACAATCCGGGCAACACCTGTACAGCTTTTTGTTTCAGGTCAGTAGCTGTTTCTCCAACCTGATCAGAAAGAGTCACTACTTTCTCAAATGCCTCAATAGACGCTTTAACGTCGGTTTGCATGGTCTTGGCCCCTTCATTGTAAAAATTTATTACATCATTCCGGGTTGTCTGTCCTGTAAGGTTTACTCCTGCAATTATTGAGAGGATAATAACCCCTGCAGCTTTTCTCATTATTTTCATATTCATCTAAATCCAGATTAAAAGTTTAGTAAAATATTTATCCCTCTTAAGGCGTTAAAAATAGAAATTATATTTGAATTACAAGTTTGCGGGCAAGTTTATGTCGGAATAGTTGCAGAAACAGAAAACTTAACTTGTCACTGTTTGTTTCATTTTAGTATCTATTTTTACAACTTATCAGGATTGAACCTATGAAAATTATATCGTGGAACGTAAATGGTATTCGTGCAATAGCAAAAAAGACCTTTCTTACTGATCTTGAACTCCTGGGGACTGATATCCTATGCCTGCAGGAAACAAAAGCCCAGGACCATCAGGTTGCCGAAGCTCTTAAGCCCCTGAATGGCTATCATATCTATTCAAATTCCGCTGTAAAACCAGGTTACTCAGGAACAGCAGTTATCACAAAAATCAAACCCCTGAATGTTACAAAAGGTATTAATAAAGAGGAGCACGATACTGAAGGCCGGGTGTTATGTCTTGAGTTTGAAAACTTTTTCCTGATAACTGTCTACGTGCCGAATTCCGGCAGCGAGCTTAAGAGGCTAGGCTACAGGCAGGATTGGGATAAAGCTTTTTTTGATTACCTGAAAAATCTTGAAAGATCTAAACCGGTTATTGTCTGTGGTGACCTGAATGTTGCTCATAAACCTATTGATCTGGCACATCCGAAAGCTAATTATAATAAATACGCCGGTTACATGCAGGAGGAAATAGATGGGATGGACAGGTTCATTGGAGGCGGACTTGCAGATACTTTTCGTCATTTGTATCCTGACGAAAAAGAGAGATACTCCTGGTGGAGTTACAGAGCGGGTGCAAGAACAAAGAATGTTGGCTGGAGAATAGATTATTTTCTGGTCAGCGAGTCGTTCCTGCCATCAGTAAAAAATGCTTTTATTCTCGATCACATTACAGGCTCTGATCATTGTCCGGTTGGAATTGAACTTTAGCTGTAACTCTCATGGGTTAAAAATAGATATTTACCTTATCTTTGGATACATATAACCCAATATAAATACTGTTTCATTATGCCAAAACTGTTTTCCCCATTGACAATAAAGAATACCATTTTAAAAAACAGGATAGTAATGTCGCCAATGTGCCAGTATTCGGCAATTGACGGATTTACAAATGCCTGGCACGAGGTACACTATGGAAGCAGGGCCATAGGAGGTACAGGACTAATTATTACAGAAGCTTCTTCCGTTTCTCCTGAAGGAAGAATCACCCCTTCCGACCTTGGCATCTGGAAAGATGAACATATCCCCGGACTAAGAAGAATTGTCAGTTTCATACATCAGCATGGTTCAGTTGCAGCAATTCAGCTTGCCCATGCAGGTAGAAAAGCATCCTGCGCCGTTCCTTTGGAAGGGGGTAAACAGCTCGATGTAAAAAACGGTGGATGGCAAACTGTTGCTCCTTCGGACATCCCGTTTCTTGGAGAAGACAGAACCCCTGAATCATTGAACAAAGAAGGAATCAATAAGGTGATATCCGATTTTAAAGCCGCTACTTTACGTGCGCTAACTGCCGGATTTAAAGTAATTGAAATTCATAGTGCTCATGGATATCTGCTTCAGGAATTCCTGTCTCCATTAAGCAATCACCGCACTGATGAGTATGGAGGATCATTTGAAAATAGAATCCGGTTATTACAACAGGTTATTGATGGTGTTAAATCGATCTGGCCGGCTGAAAATCCCCTTTTTGTACGCATATCTTCAACCGAATGGACAAATGGCGGATGGACTATAGAAGACAGTATAAAGCTTGCTTATATATTGAAAGGCCTGGGTGTTGATCTTATAGACTGCTCCTCAGGCGGAAATATATATAATGCAAAAATACCTGTCGGTCCGGGCTACCAGGTTCCGTTTTCTGAAGCAATACGAAAAACAGGAGTATTGACCGGAACAGTGGGATTTATAACCAGCGCCACTCAGGCCGAAGCAATC